>BNJT01002827.1_pt1 | contig 372957 bp, 607 predicted proteins | sample 8540491 | NCBI WGS metagenome assembly BNJT01 (sample SAMD00202455, study PRJDB9452) | human saliva metagenome | host: Homo sapiens | reverse complement strand
TTTCAGTTACGTATTGCTAAACATAGTCATCTTATTGGTTATCTCGGTAACAGGTGTCGAATCCGCGCTGAGGAACGTAGTCGATTGATTGCTATTGCTTATGTTTATCGTAGATCGCTCCTCTTTTTAAAAGCCATTATGTCCGTCAGCAAAAGATATTCATTCCGGCAAAAATGGTCATCCCATACTTATGTGCTTCGCTGACAAATAAAACCGATAAAGTCGAAATCGACGTGTGAAACCTTTCCATTCCTTTTTCTGTGCGGCATATTTACTGGGATAAAGCACCTCACCGGTATTGTCTTTGATATCCAACACCAAGTGTGTAATGCCGATTTCATGTGCATTTGGCCACGTAATACGAATGGAATCGGATAGTCGTGAATCGTCTCGAAATTGGCCGAACAGTCTAACTTACATGGTCTTGGTTTTAGCCAGCGAAACGGCAGAAACCATGACCATTAGTAACAGAATAACAGAAAAGAGTCATTGCTAAAGAATCTATATATAAAATTCTAGTTATTGTTGTCTATTGTATTGCTTTTTGCTATGCCTTCCTTGGGCATATTGCCACTGATGGCTTCTCTTGAGATGAATCATATCAAAGAGAAAATAACCATCGCAGGCATCCATACATGCCTCTAACAGAATTGACAATGGCTTGATTTTTCTGCCCTGTGTACCTTTATTACTAGTATCCGCAGTGCCAACATCAGGACCACCAACAACTCAAACGGATCGGCATTTTTAATTCTAGCCTTTGGCCAAAAGAACAAAATCCCTGCATCGTCCATTCGCTATTGCCATACATACACGCAGTGAGAAGCGTATGCACCTATCAGCATTTGATCCATCAAAGCTGCGTAACCATAGTCTTTATATTGAGAAGTCGCCCAAGTAAAACTATTGGATGTATTGTGTTGGTGCTGCCCAGTTCACGCCTACCTCGTAATAAGTAGAATACCAGCCACCTACATAAACGCCAAACTTGATGGAAGGATTGACGCCTTGATAGCATCTTTGGCCTTTTTCATGAACTCACAGATTGTTTTCGCCCTAAATTCTAACCATTTCTTTAGGTATGTAGGATAATTTGCAGGCAAATGCGCAGCCCCAGCCGGTAATATATCGGTCGGGGAAATTGGCAACTCTTGTGCCGATGTATTGTTCAAACAACTCCTCGAGATTGTTCGAGAAATCAGCTTGCAAATCAAGATAACGACCTCTATCCAAGATAATTCCGTCTATATTATACTTAGCCAAAATCTTTCAAAAGGTTGCACAAGAATTGTTGAACATCAGGATTTGCCGGATTCAGAAATTTGGTACTCTCACTCTGTATCCATCACACTAACGATGCCTTGTTTGGTATTCTTACGCGTTGCCCATTCCTTTTTGGACGCATCACGATAGAGCATACCCGTTCCGCCATGAATGGTATTGCCGCCCACAAAAAGTATTAATGGCAGCATGTATACGCAATTTCTGTTTGCGAGCTTCTGGGTCTATAAAGGCCTGTAAGTAATCCCATGTAGCCGTTCGATCAACCTTAGTAAAGCCCGAAGCAAGCTCAGGCGTATTGATATTTCACCTGATCAACCACTGATGTATGAAAACAAAACATCGCCCGTAGTAGGTCGAACATCAACCACGATATCGGTAAATCCGGCATCTTTAGCCAACGCAAGATCGCGTGCTATATTCTCTTTGCTATTGGCAAAATCAGGAAATTGGCTGCTGCGTCAATCCAAATATACCTGGTTTGCCTTCAACCAGAAGGCGTGGCGTAAACAAGAGGTTCTGTTCCTCCAATTTGTTTTTCCCAATAATCTTTAGGATCTTTCGAGCCACACGCACACAATACCGTCAGCAACAGGCAGACCAAGCCCAAGAAAGTCAATAGTTTCTTTATCATTTTTGTTTGTTTAGGAGTTTTAGTTTTCAACTTTTCCTAGAAAGAGAATGAAAAAGAGTCATGTCATAACTCAAAATAAAGTCTGACGTGGCTCTTTTAGTTCTCATCGTTACAATCTGAATTTCCAAGAGTTTTCACTTTTATGTCACGACTCACTCTTCCTGTGCTTATTAAATACTATAAATCAAGACAGTCGCAATGTATACAAACCAACATATCCACGTTGCAGAACATGAAGTATATATAGGGGTAGTAGCGTCAGAAGAAACGCGGAGGCCACGTCACCTGTTCCGTTTGCATTTCCTGCACACCGCAGCTCGTGCCGCCATAGTTTCCATTGATGTTCGCAGCACTTTCTCCGAGGTGAGGGTTGATTACTCAATGTTCCTGCTCCCATGTCATCAAAACAAATGAGATATTGGTCGTCTTTGCGTATAAATTGAGTTTACAGAATTAGACATACACCTGACTTGTCTTGCTTTAGACACAACATAATCTACAGCATTCTGTGTCCAGTTGCCACTAATATCCTGGTCCATGCGTTTTAATGGCGTTGTGTTTTACCATCCGACCAGCTAAAGATGTCCTGGCGTTGCATAATAAGCGTGCAACAATCACTCTGAACATCATCAGGATCGGTATAAAATCAAATCGGCACATTATATCCCCAAGAGCGACTCCTGTGTGCAGTAACGAAAGTAGAGGCGTCGTCAGAAACCAGCTTACCTTTTCGCACACCAACCGGGCAGAGCTGACCAGCAGTTCCTTGACAAGGCCACGGCAATACAGCATCACTATCAAGTGAACCAATCACTGAAGTTTACGGCCCATCGCGACGCCAGGAAGCATACTCGATGATACTTTTCTGCGTACCCGCTTGCGCCATTCATACACGCCGCAGGCGGTAAAACTTAGCACCACCTCCTGTGCACATAAATTGCTGACGAATATTGTTGTCTTTATCGGTCGCACAGAAGTTGTTTAAACTTCCTGCAAACTGACTGATATTAATAACTTTCCCCAACATCACCAGTCTTGGCGTGAGATAAATAGACTGGCATTGGCCCGTTCATTCAGTACCAACAATTATCAATAGCAGCGATACCGGTTGTCATATGCTTGTCTTGTAAGCCCAAATCGACGAGCTTTTGACCCAAAGGGGCTTTCAATTAACAGCAGTCCTGAGACCAAACAAGTTTCTGGAATCTCTTTCTTCACTGTATAATCATGAAGTAACGCCATCTTGTTGCCGTAACTTTTACTTTTATTTCCTTGTCATAGTTCAACGCTGCTCTTTGTCTTTGTTGGATCGGGACTAATTGTAGCCTGTGCGACAATGGCCACATCTGCTACACGTGCTCCAGTTCATCGGAGAGCAACCAGCTCATGGTCTTCTCAGCCTCTTTAATTACACTGTAAGTCCACAGCATCCATCAGAGTCATGTTGGTAATGGCACGGCCTCACTCTTTCTTGTCGCCACAACCTTATAGTCGCTCTCGTGCTCCTGTGGCATCGGTCACAGTAATGGTATTCTCTGTCATTAAATCCATTTCCAAACAACTTCGGTGATACAGCTTTACATTATTGTCAAGTTTAGCTACCACACGCATTCTGTTCAAAGAAGACTTCTCCAGCCACTGGATCCGACAAACGTGGATGGTTGTAAGGAATACTACTGCCAATCACCTTTGTTTTGATAATCTATCACTGCAGAAAGAGTTTTCATCTCTATCATCATTACGAGGCAGTAAGATTGTGATTCCGTATCGTTCTATGACATTGGGATGAAACTCTCCCGGATCCTGGACGGCTAACCATTCCTAAGAAGAGTATCCCTTTACCATAGACGATCGCTAATATTTTGGTTTTCATCGCTATATTTCGGTTTTCAGTTATTTCCATTCATCATATTGTGCGGCTTGTCATTGTTCTTCAAACTCTGAAGTTGGCACAGGAAGCACATAAAGTCTCTGCAAGAACTTACGATCTTGACCATCACAATCAAGCATACTCCTTAGGTACCATTGGCTATTTTCATACCATGACAGCGATAATTGTCATACTCGATATGGCTCACTTTCCATCGCCGCATATCCCAAAACAGATGTCCTTTCATGAGGCCAATTCTAACCTTTGCGTTCCTTTACGATAGTCCTTGAACCAGGTTTCACCCGTGGTACTCTCTCCAGGTAAGCCAACGCGTAATGCACGCGGTTCATCAAGCTCTGAGCTTCGCCATACTTATTCAATCTGTAGGCAGCTTCAGCTTTATTGGGCAATACTTCGGCAAAACGAAGTCTCAACCCAGGTTGAGAGCTCTTAACACCTCTTTGACGTCTGTCGGCGTTTTACGATCCATCAACTTGCGCAGAAACAACCTGTTGTGCCCTTTCCATACGAATAAGGTTGCTCGCGATAAGGCATGAAAGCACCGTGGTTCCAATTCGTACACTGCAGTCCATCTGCTTACCTTTCCATGTACATCCAGCATAGATAATCTGTAGCGCGCCAAATCAGAGGCTCAAGATTGGCGCGCGGTGGAACCTCAGTAGTTTTTGTATGCCACTTGGTCCAGTCTACAGTCTTTCCTTCCAATCCTTCGTTTCATGATATCTCACCATCTCTTGCGTAGGAGTTCCGAGTCCACCAAAATCCCTTATCCATCACACTGCGGAACACAATACCGATCGAATGTGTGGTTACGGTCCAGGAATCCTTGTTGTTCATCAAACTCTATGATAGCTTCCTTTGACCTATGGCCTTTCCAGGCATCAGCATAGTTGGCGACCAACGTATAGATTCAGTTTTTCCACCTCAGAGGCTGCATCGTAAAGCCTCCTTGCCATTTTCTCGCGTAAAGCATGGCGCGCGACGAGGCATAAGCGGGCACCTTCGTGATACGCCTTGTGAACAGCTTCGGTCCATTCTGCCGGAAGATTTATGGCCGCAAAGTCAAATCTTATGAGTAAACTTCCACGTTTCCTCCAGTACTATATTTTTCTATTAGAACTGCACCCTTTATAAATAATAACGCCGCCATGACGCTATTAACTGAAAATACAGCGCGGAAGACCGAGCCTGAGCTTCCCAACGACTGCCTGCTCTTTTGAAATTTAGAATACTGTTTTTGCATCTCCAGGAACTGATTGATCTGTCGGATACCATAAGCAAGATCCTGTGCCCATATATTGTACAGGCATCCATCCGGACTTACCAGCACTTCTGGATTGAATACATATTGTTGGATGTCCCAGTGTGATGGGCCCAATGATACAGATCCATACTTGAAAGCATCGGTTGCTTCTCGGTTAAACTGCCTTGAAACCGAGTCACCAAACTGTCCGTATTTATTAAGATAAGTATAAAAGGCATTTACATTCTTATTCCACGTTTGCTGCATCTTGCCATACACCATCACTACGGTCGTTGTCTGTGTTACACCATCCAACCAATCATTGGCATGACGATAGGGAGGCAGCCAAACATAGTGTGACATCGTTGTTTTAACCATATATTTTTCAGCAATCGTCTTAATCTTTTGAATGTTACTTTACCCCATCGTATAAGTTCTGCTGTGATAGTATCCATTGTTAACAGATGGCGACTTGGCCGGATATTATATTCTTTTGTCAATCCATCAGGCAAGGAGGTTATATCCTCTACATACAAACGAACACCCCCATCCCAAGTGGTCGAGCATTTTTTGAGAAATTATAACCCATTCAAAGAAACAGACGTGAGATAATCGCTGAACGATACCAGAAAGTAGACGAGAAACCATTACATATTTGGACCGATGCCTAATCGTGAAACTCTGCATTCGGATTCTCAGGTGTCCATGACCTTTCGACCAAGAATGAAGAGTTTCCACCATGACAGAAAGGCTTGGTAAACGATGTGTTGTCCTGAACGCCGGACATCCCGTTGCGGTATATACAATTTGTCAGTGCTAATATACATTATCCAATCCCCACGAGAAGAGTATATCAAACTTCTCAAATCCTTCCAATCACCGAAGATATTCAACGAACCGGTATGAGTAGGACGCGAACTCTTGCCGAAATAGCCTTGATCCGTGCAGCGGTTATCGTACCGTCACCATTGATGTCTTTATACTCTGATATCCGGTAACACTTGTAACCAACAACCGTTGTAGATCTGGCTATATCAGCTTCGTCTTTGAACAAGCCAGCATCAATAAAACCGTATTTAGCACCAATCTGCTTTACCAGGAAGACGTTGGTATTCGGGAGCGTTATCAGAATCACCGGCATATTTCAACCATCGGCCATACATACGACCAAAATGAGTTTGCCGCCATAATTGAATTTTCCGATATGATTACGATGTGGCTGAAGGCAATTTCAAACTTTGTAATCACACCTTAATAATATTAGCCGTACTATAGAAATGTCAACCAATTGCGTGAAGGAGGGAACGCACCGACAACAGAAGACAGCTTGTCATACCTATATTTATAGAATACATCAAATTCAACACCTAAGAGCGAGTTCCACAACGTTGCGTCTATTACACCCACATTATAATTTGCGCACTGCGACCATCTCAACAATGGATTAATGTAATACACTTTGCATAAAGCATAGATTGCCACCGCCACCTAAGACAACAGCGTTCTTTGTTACCGTCATGGCATTACGCCATTGAAACGCACTCAACCGCTACTGGTTCCGGTCTTACCGATACCGGCACGCAGTTTTAGATTATTCAATTAGTCTGCCTTAAACCAACTCGTTGTTCATGCGCCAGCCCAAAGATACGCCCGGTAATAAAACCCAACGTTTGTTCATTCCACCAAAACAAATAGCTACCATCGTAACGGGCAGAAGCTTCCAACATAACACTTGTCATCATAATTAGTAATTCAAGCGACCCACGAAACCAGCAATTTTGTAAAACCACTATATCCACCGATAGTTGGCATCTTTTCTTTACCATCCTGTAAGGTTGGTAATCTTATTCAATTCATCCAACTGAATAAAATCCAATCCTGTACCGCTCGCACTAAAAGCATTACTCTTTATTTTCACGTGTTTCAGACAAGAGCAATACGCCCACCATGCTTACCAAACTGATTATCATAATTATTACTGGTCTGTGTTGTGAAGGTGTATCCCTGGTTGCTGATTCACTCAAAGGATGCTATTACCTACTGCGTCATGTTTTATAATGTCAATGAACTTTCAAAATAGGAAAGATTTACCTGTATGCACCCGATAAGGATTGCTCAACACTTAGCTGAAGTTGAATATGACATCAGCTCCTTTGAATTTGAAGCTCAAACCTTCAGCCATGGTGCGTCATATTTCAAACTAAATTAGATTGTACATAACTATTGTTTGAACGGCTATAACTCGACTCAGTTATTGCCGCCAAAGGGGCAACGGGCGAAGCGTAGTGTTGATACATTATAGACCCACCTGATACTCATAAGCAGTTCTGGAAGATATAAACGCACGGATAATCTGCTGAGGAACATTGTAAGCATCTGGATCAGCAGAGTAACGGGGCGCGTCGCGCTTTTCACGGCCGATATGTTCCAGCGTAAAGCGAAAGATTGTTTCGTCGCTCTGGCGTCATTTGATCTCAGTTCAACTCTGTCATAGTTATAATTATCTATGTTCCCTTTTCCCTGAGATAACCTATCGAAGCAAAGAAACGCAGTTTCATTTCCTCCCGTTGCGATACATTATGATGCATGTGATGTCCGGTACCATAGAGTTTCTTATACCAATTGTATTCCCCATCCGTCTTTTCCTTCTCTTCATCTTTTGAAAATTCATCTCATCCGTGAATACAGGAGTCTCCTGAAGTTCAATGGGAGAGCCTTATTTGCATCAATACAGCTCGGACCATCAAGCCATACTTAGTTGCTGGGCGTTTCACTTAATCCAGCTGCTGCATAGGTAATCCAGTTTTGTTCTGAAGTCCTTCTGTCGTCACGATAAAAGCAACGTTGGCATCCAGTCCATAAATTGATGCAGCAGACGCGTCTTCAACAGCAGAAACTGATTCACCGCCAGGATCTAATCCGGTTGAAGTCTGCCGATGTACGACGGATACCATCTATAATAGGATAGATACCGCCTGTCCGGCGCATGGTTACGAAGATGTCCAACCTGGCTGAATTTGCTTGATCACTGCTGCGATAACGCGCACACGCGAACCTGATAATGTTATTGATGTCATTGTCGGTTTTCCAACTTCCTTATCAGATACGGAGATTGCGCCGGTAATGTCGCTACCACGTTTCGGTTCCATATCCAACGACAACAACTTCATCCAAAGCTGCATCATCCTTCAATGACGTTGATAACCTGTTGGTTGCCAACTGATTTCCTGAGCGCTATACCAACACAAAAGAATGTCAAATGTCTTTTGGCCGAACTCAATGGGTACTGGACCATTAAGATCTGTAATCTTCCTGTGGCTGTAAATTTTCTCTACAACAACATTACACCGACCATCGGTTCACCACGGATATCACTCACGGTTCCTTTTAATCACATTCTGTGCAAATGCACTAAGCGCATACAGAATGCGATCACGAACGAGAAGAAAAACTCATCATGTTCAATCGTTTGATTCTCATTGAATTAAAATATTAGGTATAAAATTAAATATTAAAGTGTTCGCAATATCTATGATAGAGATGTCCTATTTGGAAGATAAGCAGAATTAGGACTCATGAAGTGTGAGAATTCAAATGTAATACATTTGTGCCATTCTGCGAGCGGCGTCTAACTTCAACAACAACTTTCCCACTTACAGGCAGGAAGCGAATGGGCATATCTCGGTCGTGAATGATTCATATTAGTCCGCATGCATACCATATTTGTTTATAACTTCTTGTTGACAACCAAGTAATCGTAAAGTCTATGGTAGTCAACCTGTCCGTTCTTGGAAAGGCAAGAATATCCACCTTCGCACCCTCTAACATTGGCCTGTCATCTCGTTCCATTCTCTTCATGCTCTCTACCGTCAGGGCTCATCGCCACTCATTTATCTGATCGGTCTTCACTCCATGTATATAAGGTGAGACCATCGTCAAATTTCCTGAACAGCTTGGCATGTTTGCCTACCAGCGTAGATTCTTGACATGTTTTTAGTGCGCTGACTGATTTCCTGTGAGCAGATACCAGCCTTGTTCAGGCGCTTGCCATATTTTCCTACACCATCGATTAGCATCGGTTCAAATCAATTTCTTTGGAACACTCCTCCCGCCAATATTTCTCTGCCTGAGTCGTCATTCCGAAGAAGAAATTCATATTAGTATTTATCGGATAAGGTCAGAAACATATCAAACCAAGTCAACCGACGGATAATAAAACATCTTCCTGTACTCAACCAGCGTTTTGAATGGGGGCAGTAATCCATTTGCCCAGTCCGGCAACGAACTCACAACAACCGTAATGGATTCTATTCGCTTCATTGCCTTGAAACTTGATCCCACTCTTTTCACGCCCCAGTTTTGATGTGGGATGTCCCAACCGATTTCATCCAAGAAGGTTGCCTTAATCGCGCATGCCTTCATGGCTGGTGTTACGAATCTTCCCACAGAATCAAAGTTATCTCCGATTCTCGGTAACAAGAAGATTAGGTGAATCTACCAAGCCAACCAACAAGGAAGATATCCCACGTTTGTTTCCAGAAATTTACGCATCTGATCTTTCATTTGCATGGCCTTTGGCTTTAGATTTCTGGTTTTATGATTATCGATCAGCCAAACGCATAACCATTGTTTCCACAAACCGCCCATGTATATCTCCGGCAAGTTTCGTGGTTGCGCGGGTCGAGCATCTGGATCCAACAACACAGTTTCTATTTTCGTTATCGACGAAGAACGCGCGTTTGCCATCTAAAACGCGCCCAAACCAAACTCTCTTCCATACGTCTAAAGGCTGTCGCATGATACGAATTTGTTCTTTTCCGCAATGTCACGAATCATTTCACTGGCCTCGTCCACCGTTACAGGTGTGCTGCGTCAGTGATGTGGCGATTTGCGTTCCACGCAGGATAAACATCTCTGCCTTCTAAATCGTGGATTGAAAGCAGAACCGTATCGGCCCGTAAACCAAGTCCGCTCCATTCAACACTTTTGCCTACACCTTTTAATATACCGGTAGAACCAATGCGCTGGTATGCCTTTAAAACCGCTTGTCGGACAGTGGCACGTCCAAAACGGAAGAGATAGCCATTGGATCTCCAGAATGACATTCTCGTACATCACGCACCGAAACTTCAGCCGCCGGTTTCTTTCGTTGGTCGAACAGTTTCAAAGCCGCCACCGCGCCTGGCTGCTGCCTGCCCAATCTGCATCACCACAGGTTGCAAACGCGTACCGCTACTGATGATATTTGAAACGGAGATTGACTTCTTCCGCAGACACAATCCTTCCGTCTGTTGAGGAATGTTGCCCCAACGGCGCAAACCGAACGACGGAACCGGATGAAACAGATTGAGAGAAAGTTTCACCGGCCTTGATATCGCAAATGATGATGGCTCCATGGATCATCCGAACCGCCACACAGGTGTCGATATAGTTTCTCCGATTGCGTATAAGGAGCCGTAACATGGATTCAACGTAAACCGGCACAAGACCGTGAATGTCTCGATTCACGATGATATGGTATCATAGGCAACAGGTCTCTCGTAGGACAGGCTCGTCAATCGGCAAGTCCCCAAATGGTTGAGGGCCCAGTTCGTGAAAGCTGAATGAAATATACACTCAGGTGTACTGTTTGGCGGCTTTCAGAGCCTCTCGTGCGCCGCTTGGATGTCACCCACCTCAAGTCTGCGTATGACACCCATTACCCTCAATGGGCCAGCTGATCGCGTACTTGTTATTAGCAACTGACCGCAAGGTTATCACTTTCCTTTCGAATCAGAGCATTATCGTTCCGGTTCCTTCGGATCACGCTACACATTGTATCAATACACGCGCAGGCAAATCCTGCTGTTTGGATTATAGCCTAATAAAGTTTTGATGGTCATATCCTTGCCATAATCTTTCAGTGTTGCCACGTATGTAATGTCTCGAATAATGCCATTGGCACGTGCCGGCGCAACGTCTCATGGGTTACATCTCGGCTTCATACCGATATCATAGCCCACACCGCACATCTTGCGCCACATCGCTCCAACCTCGGTAGCGTCGATCGCCACCTTTTAGCTTGTTAACCTCGGCTGGTTCCCGCCACCGGCCTGCTTTATCTTGGCGATGCTAGTAACTGCTACGAAAGACCTTAGTTTCGCTAGAGTGGCTGATTTCCATAACGCCAGCGATTTCTTCACAACCATTTCGTGCACGCGATTGCCAAACTGACGGCTCAAACAACACATTACTTTACCCAACCGGTAACAAGCTCGGTCTAATCCGCAGTAGTGGCCAGTCAAAGTTTTCCTTCGAAACCCGCCCCCACAATCCGGCGGGCAATCGCTCATTGCCATCTATCGCGCTTACGCTCGTTTGACTGTGAGCATACCGCCCAACCAGTCGGTCTCTTCTCTACGAGCAAGCACTCGCATCCCCATGCGGGCCGACTGCACCGCAGCTGTCACTCCACCTGGCAATCACCACCACCACTGCTAATGAATACAACCGAATATTTAGACGATTTGAAGCACGTGTTACAATGTAGAGCAGAGAAACCAGAAATCAGCAAGCATATTTTGTGCTCATTGTATGTTCCACAGTACATTTTACATGAAGTTTTAATTATCGCCTACAAATATATAATATTTATTTTGTCAGACAAAGTAAAAATAATATAAACTCCACTTATGCTTTTTGTTACTTTTTATCTCACATCATTAATCAAATGTCTTTTTGCCTTATTGTTCTTTTCCTATGACACTAAATCTCTTTGCTTTATAAAGCAAACAAAAGACACACTTACAAGAATAATCTGACATGTACCGAATAAATAACTTTGTGATTTCACCCTCAATATATTAGTGCTATATGGCGAACTTGATGGAAAGATTATTTAAGATTCATTGTTTTATGTTATTACATTACGACATGTATTTTGCACGAGGAAAGCACATATCGTCGGTCGATAACCGCATGCCAACATAAAACCACATTTTTCACGATAACACCAAACCCATATTCGTTAGTGACGCTATTACGTTTTATCGATCGTGGTATATCCATAATGCCTCCTTATTACAAAAGTAGCACCACCGGAACCAACTCTCGTCTTGCACAACCTCACTGCGTGGCTCGACTCGAAACTCAACCTCAAAACGATTCCACACGTGGACTGACGTCACCGCGCTTGGAGATAGAAGGCATGGATGATAAAGCAATATCGACCTTTTCGCGACTCTCCCGGACAAATATAAAGACATGGGTTACGGAGCGTATGGTATCTCAGCAGCCATTCTGCAGTAGGTTGCTGCGCATTTTACGCAGACGGGTACGACTTTTATTGACGCAAAATGGCAACGAACGAGAATCTTTATCTGGCCCACATGACCTGTCAAGGTGTCAATGGATTAGATTCTTTATGTCAAGATAGACGGCACAATGGAAGTGGCAGGATAGGTGTTTGCCAAACCGGCAACATCAAGCATTGTATGTTGACAGAGAGGCTCTTCCATCAAAACTTACGATGTGCGTGGTTTACTCGCTGTTGTATACGGGTGTTGCCTCCATGCAACTTGGTCGCCATTGGCTGAGGTAAAGCCATACAACCAATCAGAAACCGATTGTTTGTTACATGGCACCTCTATACTTATGGTTAGTAAGCGCGTCACGCACAGGAATGGACGCCGTAGAAGCGATGTTGGGTCGCCATCGACATTCCGACTGTCAATTTAGGATTTCAGGCAATGGAAAAATGGACTATTTTTGCCGACATATTGGGAGAGATTGACGTGCCTACTATATCTCATATCGACTGTTTGCTCCAACATGGGAGCACCCCAGCGAAGAAGAAATCTCATCAGCGTGTACAATATTTCGTAAGAAGACTGAGGCACTATCCCAACACCTATCGTACTGGTGGAAGATCGAACCATAACACCCCAGTGTTTATGCGCAGACAATCCGCCTGTCAACCCACGCAGAAGGGTCACAGAAAAGAGCCTCACGACATACTGAAAAATTCAATTGCGCACCTTATATATATAAAAGGTGATGAGATATTCGGTCTCGCAGGAAGACGCCACGGTAGATGGTTCACACCCATCTGATTGTAGGGTATGTTATATTATCATGCGCTTAAAACGCACTCGTCGGCAAGGCACTGCGAGCCAAATAGCATCCATTCAAGGGCAGTGTCACGATCAACGATTTCACCCTTACCGAGCCTTTTCAACAACCATCTCCGCCCTAACTTTCTATGATACATTTTGCTTAATTCTTATACCTAATATTGTAGGTATTTGCAAATATTTGCGTAACTTCTGCACTCATAATTAATGGCATATCCCTTAACGATTTACATTATTCAAAATTATTGAGTATTTTATATGGCTTACGTAATTGGTGAAGACCGCATCGCTTTGCGGTACATGTATCGACGAGTGTCCGCATGCCATCTCTGAAGGTGACATCTATTCTTATCAACCCTGATATGTGTACAGAACGTGCACATGCGCGGATGGATGTCCTAACGAGGCAATTTCTCTTCTCCTTACTGGATAGGAGTGATAATTAGAATTAAAAGAAGGGGGCTGAGCTCCGCTGTTTCTCCATAATGCCATCTTTTTAAGAACGATTCTCTCGTTCATTCTTAACTCCACATAAAATATAACGATATCACGCACGCCTTTCATTGTGGAATCACACGCGCGATATTACAAAATCCTCGGCAAATGCCCGATTGACATTGCAGATTTTTGATCTAAAAGTACAGGTTAGTCAGCGTATGGAGTAGTTCTCCAGCGACGAACAGGACCATCCATCTTAAAGTTTAGTTGGAATCTTGTCACTCTGCGCCCCCAACCGATCGCCTGTCTCGGAACATTTGGATAAAGTGTGTAGATAGAATCCACTCCGCTACATCTCCACTCAATGGGCCTATGAAGTTCACCGACTGTTTGGGCTCTTTATCATTGATATCTAGCATAGCTCCTATCCGACTTCCACGTTTGGTATTATAACGACCATCTGCAGATGTATCATCAGGAGTCCAATACTGAGTAGCTTTTCCGACTGAATTCTGACTGCAATACCAGGAACGTTTGGGTGCCCCTCACTGCAGTTACATTCACCCTGGAATATCGAAGACACGCTTTACATCCCTAGGATGGTAGACAAATCCGTACCATTGTCAGAACTGACCAGAAGTCTTCGCAGACATCGTCCATATCAAGGACAAAGCGAGGACCAAAGATATGCTGCTGAGCAAGCACAGCTGCACCATTCACATCTTCCCAACGCATAGCATAGCGGTAGTCACTATTAGTTACCCACGCAGGTATAGAGGAAAATACCGGAAGATACCCGATCAATAGACCGTTTTGCACAACCCATATATACTTGTCTCCTCCATCGTTGGCGATATAATGTCAGGCTTCTGAGACATACCTATCATATAAGCCACGGTCTTGCTACACCCACATTTACCCCTTAGAGTAAGAATGGAACACAAGTTTTGGACCTGGTCCAACGGTAGGAAGCATTGTGCAGGTGATCACAAAACCAATAGAGTAATTGTATTTTGCGTACTCATTATTGGCGTAAGCCTGAGAACGCGAAATACTGTGGACATACAAACTACGCCAATATTCATTTCAAAACACAGCCTGCAGGCTTGTTTGCGAAGCAGAGCCCCACTTTGAGCATATTTATAGCGTCGTCGTGAGCAGCATCCATATTTAGTTCGTTGGAGAGAATCCGCATCCGTGCCAGAAGCTATCATGCTCGGGCTAAGAGTAGCTCAATGGAGCGAAGTTATAAAACAACGCTTCCTTTGCAGGATAATTACCACCCTGAAACATGCTAGGGTTTCAGCGTACCATGTTGGTGCGTGGAACTCATGTTGTAGGAAGTAGGAACGACTTCTACCTGCTGCGCAGCCAATACCATATCGGGCAGCCAGCTGTCAACATGAACCGCGTCTTTGCACACCTCCTTTGTGGTAAAAGCACCTTCTCTCGCTTTTATCATCATAATTCACGGTCTGCTCCCTGTGGAGCCATCCATACATAGATATAGCTTGGTGCTGCCTGCCCTTTGGCAGTGACCTTTATCGAAGGTCTCCGTCAGAGCTCGCAGAAAGAAATGATCTGTAATAGCAGAGGTAGCTCAGTATTGAACTCTTATTTACACTCAGCATCTGCACAACCTCTTATTATCGGTCTCTGTCCTTGTAATTTCTCATATAGTAATCACTATAGATGCGGACGCCTGTCCTCTGATAAGTCCAGTTTGCACTACGCATATCATCCTCGTTAATGGACGCTGATAGAAACCCTAAAAGGCTTAAAAATCTTTCTTGTAAGATCTCAGAACCGTAGCAACATCAGCAATCTTTGTGCCTCAAGGTCTCGAAGTTGGACTCGAAAAGTCTTACTCTTCAAAAGCCTTTTAAAATCGAACTGCCTGCAAAGGATATTACTGGTACGATGCAGTGCACACCATTATATTTAGAAGTCGAAATCAGTGTTGTTGGTAAACCTCAGGCGCACAATTGAACCGAACCGCTAAAGCGAACGATCTTTTGCCTTGATTGTGGTCTTCATACTGCCGGTCTGGCAGCTCATGCCAACCAAAGATATAGATAAGGGATATACGCTCCCAAGTTACCTCCTTTTCAAATTTGTCTTATTAATCGCATTATGTCCTTTCTGAATAAACAATGAATTTCACTAGATTATTACCCGGAAGCATCTCGCCACCCAAGATCGCCATCATAAACCATACTCGTCTTTGCTAAGGTCGGCATCTCCATCCATCGCAGTCTCGCTTGGCAACAATGTTACCTGCAGCACCCTTCGTATAAGTCCAGTTGCAGACAACCTTTGTAATAGGCTGCGTAGGGTCGGAACATCTGAAGATAAGCAGAACAGGCACTGAGTCCCATCGGTATCATCTCCTGTACTCATCGATCGATCCGCGATCGAAGAGGGCAACAGGTATAGGAAATCCATTGGCAGGATTTGTCCATAGCCACATGCTTTTGACCAAACACGCGTCTTAGCACCGGCTGCTGTATTTCCGTTTCATCGTTCCTTCCGAGCGACATAGAAACTTTATACTCTGGCTTACTATTCTCGTTAGGACCAACTTCAAGGATATCTTATCTACACAGCCTGCGATGAAAACAAAGTGCAAGGAAAACAACACATAAATAAAGTGAATGTTTCCATTAATATATAACTTATGATTATGCAGTGAGGAACTACTGATTTGTTGTATTCAAAATAAGTACCGCAATATTTAACAGCCTGTTGATCATTGTCTCTCAGGGTCGTCCATGTCATCACCTGACCAAGCATCACCCATGTACAGGACTTCTGCATTACTATTAACACCGCTCATCAACCCTCCATAAACATTAAGCACTCAACACTCTATATTAGGGCCCAAATACTTCTTTTTATCCATATAAACTCTCTAAAACCGTTATTCTGTTTAAATTTACAACACCTTTTTCTCAAATATCTCTTTATATTAAAATAATACTTATACGTAGAATATTCAAAACTTTGCAGGAAGTTATATAAACATATAACACAACACCCATACCACGCCATTATTTAAGTCATATTCATCTTTACTACTATAACTATTCAACGTTAGCAAGAAGACGAAATCGTCCTATTGGCTACAATATGCCCTAATCTCACTCATAGAGAGAGCCTGTTTTGAGACGTCCGCCGCATATCTCTCGTCACAAACAGACGCATTCGAAAAGGGCTAGATCTCAGCGCGAAATGTCTCATACAACTGGATTGGGTAATACGGCCATATTTCGCACAAAAAGTTTTTGTCGGCCACACGCGAGAGTATTTTTCAAGGTGTTTCCCATCTCATCAACTACTTACAGCTTCAGGGCCATCATTAAGCCTTCATAATCATAGAAAAGCGAGGCTATTGACCATCAATGGCTGCCCTTTTACATGCTCATAGTGTTGTCTTTCACCACGCAAAAGCAATGCTTGAGCGGTTAAAAAACTAGGCTTTGAGGCGCGAATACCAATCTTTTAAGTACTTTTCAACTCACTTTCACAATATTCAAACGGAGACTTTTGCCTTTTCTAATGCCTAGAAGGTTGTAAATTGAACAGGGAAATCCGTGATCATTATTTTACATTTCAAGCACGAACACCTTTGTTTCCGGGCTTTATGTTTCACTCCACTTCGTAGCCTTACGCGCTACCCCTTGGCGCCCAAACATCACGCAAATTATACTTTCGCTTTCAGTCCAACCGTTGATAACGTGCAGGTTGATTTTTAGCCACATTATCGCCTGCATTGAGAACTGCCAACGCATAACGGTCGCCCGTCAACCGGCGCAGATAAACGCGGCAGTCGCTCATCCGCTTTACTTCCCGGCCGCCTGGCCCATCGCATCCTGATCGATAGCAATAACTCTTGTTCAACAATACGCGTTTGGCTTCCGCGACGTGAGATGGGATGTCGTGACTCATCTGCAAAGGCGACGCCATCATGCACCACAGGCTCATCTGGGTTTGGTATTCGATATAGTTACAGCGTATTTCCCTGCCCAAATCGCTTGACGGCCGCCACGACCTTCCAGTCCCACAACGAGCATGTCCCTATCGTTCCAACGGCCCGGTCCGCATAGGCATGGAGCGGCGCCGCTCAGTCGGCAATATCCAGAATACCCATGCCACCCTCGTGCACAATGTCTTTCCACCGTATCGCGCACGTCAGGGTGGTACGCCATAGCTAGTCTCCGGCGTCGTAGGCCCACAGTTCCGGGTGTAACTGCCCTCATTCGCAGACGCCGAAAGCTATATCTCGTCCGCCTCGCTCAGGGCCTTTCCCATCTTCTTATAGCGCTGATGAGCTACCGCACCGTCAGATGGCGCATAGCAATAATCATATTTCAAGTAATCAATTCATGCGGCAAAGGTCTTGGTATCCTGTTCTTCAAAGCCAAGACTGCCCTGTCACGCCGGCGCAAGTCAAGGGAGCAGCGTCTGAATAAATACCTAACTTTGCAGGCCCTTGTTATGCACATAATCGGCCAAAGCCTTTTATACCCGACGGAAATTTCTTAGATCAGGTATGATATTATTGCGCTTATCGCGGCCACCTTGCTACGGTCGTCGATGAAATGTAGTTATAACCGGCTTCCAAGCCTCCTCCATCACATAGTCGGCCACCTTGCGGATAAGTTCTTCATTAAAGTCGCCCTTAAACATGTTCCAAGTCATCCAACCATCGGCGGAGTTAAGTGCCAAAACGGTCACGCTGGTGCAGCTTTTCCATCATCGCCAACATGAAAACAAGGCGATAACCATACATAAATTCTTTTTCATTGTCTATACTAAGTGATCAATCTTTTCGTAATCTTCCGGCACCACTCTCACGATACGACTGCCGTATGTCGTTTCGTCAATGGTGAAACCGCGATCGGCCCTACGAGGTTTGTACTTTTGTGGAGTGGCTCACGAGCCAGTCGTAAAGTCTTCTGCATATAGAAAAGGCGAGCCAACGTGCCAGGTGAGCCACCTCACCCAGAAATAGCGCAGCAATTTGTCGTTGCCGGTCTCTTCCAGCTGGCTGACCACACGCTTCGACTGCTGCACAGATACGGCTCGTCATCGTTCCGCATAATCCATAGCGAATCCGGCCTAATCCGCTGACATCCGTTAGCGAACAACCGCCACAGAGAGCCATGGCCGCAGCCACTTTCTCGGGATAAGTGCCGACAAAATCCATCGTGCCATAGCTGCCAAGACTCATCCCAGCACATAGGACACGCGTATCGACACGATAGTTGGCCCTCGACCCACTGCAACACATCATTGAGTTTGGCCGGACTCACGCGCCACCGGACTTTCTGCGGGCCACCACCAACATAGGAATATTCTTGCCCCACTCCGATAGCGTCGAGCACTCCGTAGCGTCGCACGCGGTCGAGATTATTAGCCGCAGAGACTGGCTCCATGCAAGAATATCATCAAAGGCAATGGATGATCATCGAGTTCGTAGTCTGCCGGAGTGTACATCCAGAAGTTATAACCTCCGTCTATCACGTTGCGCTTCGCCTCAAAAGTTACCTTCAAAAGCACTGACCGTCCGTGCGCAGCAACACAGCAGCAGTAATATTAGCAGTTTCTTCATTGTTCAATAGATTTATATATGCTGCAAACATATGCGGAAAATAAGGCAAAGTTGCAACTCTGCCCATCTACGCCCCACTCACTTTTAAAAATAAATTGTAAAATCTATTTTGCCTTTCATTGCTTTTTGACTTACCTTTGTCTGCATGCAAGAAACGATTCGTCTTGAGTATTTATCCATTGGCTACGAACACGGAAAAGCACGTCAGCGTCGTGGCCACCGACCTCACCGCTTCGATTCGTTGCGGTCAACTCAATCTGCCTGTTGGGCCGCAACGGCGTGGGCAACGTCACTTCTGCGACTTTGGCCGAGTTTCTGACGCCGCTCAAGGCCGTATTCTATTTCAAAGGTCAGCCCATCCGTCGTTTTCAAAAGTGCCAATCTGCCCGCCCTCGTCAGCGTGGTACCTTACGGGAAAACCACGGTACAGAACATGCGGGTGGACGAACTCATTGCGCTGGGACGTTGTTCCTACACCGACTTTTGGGGGGCTCGATTGCGCTGCCGACCGTCAAGCCGTAGAGGAAGCGATGCGGTTGGTGGGGCTGAAGCCTTTGCCCACCGCATGGTTAGTACGCTGAGCGATGGCGAACGCCAAAAGTGATGATTGCTAAGGCACTGGGCCCAGCAGACACCTATCATCATACTGATGAGCCCACGGCCTTTCGATTTCAAGTGGGTAGAAACGATGCGGTTGCTTCGTCGCCTCGGCCCGTGAAAACCGACAAAACCATTTTCCTTTTCATCCCCGATCTGGAGCTGGACCGACTGCAGTTAGCCGACGAGCTTTTGGCTGTATGTCCGACCACCAACTCGTCATGGGCACGCCCCGCCAACTGGCCTCCGACGGCACCTCGCTCACTACGTGGCCCGCCATGACGTGAGATTCAATGCTGAAGAAATGACGCTGGTGATAGAGGATGCAACAACGATAAGCGCTATTACAACTATTGCAAAAATACACGTTAACAAAAATGATGGCGCAACCTGAACAAAGGAGATTGCGCTACCATTATTAAAAGAATGATTGATTACTTTTTCCGTTTCAGCGTAAAACGGAAGTAAGTTCCGCCTTCTTTTCATCTTCGGTTTCTGGTTCCAAACCATACCATAATCATTGAAAGACTGGAGGAAATCGGTTGGTTCATAGTCGAACAAATAGACATCAAGTAGCAATTCGTGCGTATCGTCTACATAGTTGCGCAGCTCTACATAGCCTTCGCGATCCGTGCCTGCTTCGTGGCACTGAAGAAAGCGATTAACATTGTCGACCTTCATGATTTGCACCTTTGTTCTGCCACCATGCTGCGTAAGTAAGCTCTCCATCAAAGACCTGATGGCCGAAGACTGAAGTACACTTACAGTTTGAGTCAAGCCGAGGTTGTAAACTGATACTTTCCGCGCGCGATTGCCGTAAACGTATAGCTGTCGTTTTCGTTATATTCCGCAGGTTTTCAAACTCGAAATCAGGCATCCATCCCGCATACATCTCCTCTGAACACTTTCTTTGTCATAGAGAACTTATTCATCACCCACTCGCCTTCTCACCTACGCATAACTGGTGATAATGTTGCTTAGCTGCGTCTTGGGGTATCTGCCTGCAGAAGCGACCGGCTTCGGAGAGTTTTTCGGACGTAATACGATGCGATTGCGTTTTGGCGTCGCGCTGTAATATTCTGATACCGAATGTTGCGGAGGTTTACCTTTCTTGATGGCAGCGGTCTTATTGACAAATTCAAAGTTCGTTCCTCTCGCTGCTGAACTTTCATCAACCTCCAACTCAACAGGCGTATCCTCTTCAACCAAATAATGCTCACCGATTTTCTACTGAATAGGAGTTTCTATGGAGACTTCGGCAGAAGCTCCCACCTGCTCACCGCTGTTTTTGAATGTGTACAACAGTTCCGGGCGCGGAGACATATCGAGTACGGTAATAACCGGGATCATCCTTCAGTCGTATGACGATATTCTTCTGCTCGTTCACCGTTCGTAAAGGAGTAATGGTTATCGTTAGTTCTTCTGCATTACCACCACGACATACTTTATCGGACGATACACTTATAGTCTTGGTCTTTGACAGCCGTTCCTCGAAGATAACGGCAAAAGTCCGCGTTTGACTTGGTTTGTCGGGCCACATATAGTTTTTACTTCCACAGGTGAATTTGTCGCGCGCGTATATTCTGCGTTCGAAAGCGAATGTTGGGCGCAGCGGCCTCTTGTCCGAGCATGATGCCGTCAGGAGAGTCAAGACTGTCAATGAAAAATAAACAATTCTTTTTCATATCACGCCATCTTTACTTGTTAATACCTCATTATACCTTTGCAATGCCGTCGAGTAGTTCGCGTTCTGCGCTCGAAAGCCGTCGGGTTCTCCAGTATTTTATACTCTGTTCCATACTTCTTCTGAACAGGCGGAACATCATCGGTGCTGACAAGCAGTCAAGACCACGAACACCTGTGCCATAAGGAATACTATCAATATCTTTTTCATTGTCTGTCATGTTTAATTATATACAACTTCTGTGTAGCCCGGATTCTGAACAAGTCCGCATTAACCTCATGTGTCTGCCGGTGGCAATGGGAAATATACATAAACTTTTCAGGTATACTCGACCATTGTGTATAGCCCAAAATGTCGGGCGGCCATTACGCTTCAGTTCAAAGCAGCGGTCACCTTCAAGTACAGTTCCTTGCGTCGTTCGTTGAGGATAGCTTGCATTAGAGCTGAGTGGCTCCCTGCAATCGACCTTAATGTTTTTCATTCGTGTCTACAGCCGGCAATGTAGCCATGGTGTAGGCCGTGTAATCACTGATGCGGGTGCCCACGGAATTCGTTGAGCATACGAAGCGCTTCAGCAGTATCGCCGAGATGATAGGCACACCCATAGATATCAAATAGAACTCGCCGTACGAAGTCCTGAAAAAGTAACGCTTTGTATTCAAATCGTCTTTTTATTGAAATAGAGCGTAGTAGCGAATGTCTTTATCCTTTCTCCGCAAACAGTTTTACAAAACGTGCACCAATGGGCGTGCTACAAAATATTGGTTCAGATAGCTAAAAGTGTTATTTTCTGAACCTGTACGATCGCAACGTAGCAACATGTTGCCGGACAAACCGTCCACAGCTTCTTCCATATAATCGGCATTGCTTCAGGAGGGTGCGCCGCGATGAGTTCATCAGCATATTGCTTGGCTTCTGTAAAGTGTCCTGTCCAGAAATAGAGTCGTGCCAATAATCCTTTAACAACTTCGGGCGTAAACATATAGACATCGTCCCTTTATCTTCTTGCTCATGGCTGCCTTGAAATCACTTTCGGCCTGTTTGAAAGTTTCTTCGTACGAACTACGATTAGGCTTCACTTCCATGTCAAAGCCTGTAACGACAGGCACACCCAACTGATTGGCGGTTGCCCCTGCCGCTCGCAATACATTCTGAAAGTAATTGATAAAGCCAATCCTCTCAACGCGTAACAAGCACCAAGAAGCTGTTGTCCGTTTTCAGTTTCGCGTCCTGTTTCATAGTTATCCAATGATATTACACTGGCTGATGACACGATAAAATTGTTCATAATAAAGCCGATGCAGATCTTGAACCGAGGATAGCCTACATAGTGAAAGAGAAAGTTTGAAGAAGAGTTCGGAGACTGGTCTCCATATTATCACCAAAGGTTTTCAAAACTTTCCACTGCGGGATTATCAAAGAAAAGGTCTGCTTGTACTCTACAGCAGAGTTTTGTACCATCAATTGCACTTTAACATTTCCGTCACAAGTGCCTGATACTCTTCCGTTGTCTTCGGATGGCTTTCCCATAAGGCTTTTATATCTAAGAAATCACCACACGAAGTAAGCAGTATCAAGTACTCCAAACATGATGGCGGATAAGCCTTTTTATTATTGAAAGAAACATGTTCTTGCTATTTTTATAGTTAAAGACTGATATTAATTGTAAACGAGAAAGAACGGCTGATGGATAAAGACAGCTCCGGAAGTTTCCGGATTCAATCCGAATACATTCGTTATCATAAAAGAGGTTCGAACTGTAATGGCAGCTCCAAGACTTGTCAATCCCAAACTACATGTAAACTTATCGGGCACATTGTAACTCAAAAGTCACAGCACCCAACTTAAAATAAGAACCATTTCATAAAAACACCTTCAGTAATCGGCGAAGACTTTGGAAGAGTTGCGTCAAGTCAATATTAAGCCGTTGTCCGACGTGCATCAACAAGACGAGGATAGCCGTCGGTCACCGGATTGGTTTCTGTCCAACGATAGCCGCTTCTTTCGGTTTGTTCAAATAAGCTGTATAAAGATCACTACGCTGAGTTTGCGGAATATTCTGCTTGCTGCCACTAATGAGATCATATGCTGTAGGAACTTTGATTTCCGAACTAATCTTCGAGCCTAAAGAGAGAAGAGGAACTGACGCTCAACGTGAAATTGTTGTAAGAAACATGTGTCGAGACACCACCCGACCATGGCGCATTAGCTGTACCTCTATAAAAAGATAGTTTCTATAGTTGCCTAATCGCTTGAACTGTTAATAACCGCATCCGGACGGAGTTTAAAGGTGCAATAACTTGTAAACGGATCGATTCCCGTATTCGCGCAGTAATGGTAGGAACCTTGCGGATAATTAAAGAGTAATAGAGCCAAAAGTACTGAAACTATATCGGGAGCATTATATTTAGAAATGAAGTTCTGGTTGTATGATATATTTCCAGAAATACCCCATACAACCTTCTTTGTTTTAATGGGAGTTGCATTCAACGACACTTCAAAACCCTGATTTATCTGCTCGGTAGTATTGTAGCTCTGTTCCGTGAAGCCCGTTGTGAGATACCGTTCTAACACGTGTTATCATATCATAACCACGAGCGACGATAAAGAGATATATGAAAGTCCTATGCGGTCACGTAGGAAACCCAAGGTCAAGCGAAGCATTCATATCTTGTGTGTGCTCCCAACGAAGTTTGGGGTTAGGGGCATTCTTAATCGTACCAATACGATAATTATCATCCCCTACCGTACGATAATAATTACTATAATCCATTATCACTTGTGGATACACACTCTTGTTAACACCACCCGTTAAACCTGAGCACACGAATGGTGGCACGATTCATAACAGCTTTACTGCTTCCAAAGAAAGACTCTTCATCAATGTTCCATGCCAAACCGGCTGACCAAGTGAGATTGAACTGCTCCTTGCTACCAAAGTTGTTAGATCCATCCGAACGTACCGTTGCGTTCCATACATATTTATTGTTATAAACATAATCGAACGCACTATAGAAAGACGCGAACGCGCTCTCTATCTTCGAGTAAGTGTTCAGACCATTAACAATGTTACGGTATTTCTTTTCTCCAGCCGTCAATGCCCCCATCACTACCCAGATCCTCATATAAAGTGGCGTAAACATGTTGACCTGTCAATGGGTCTAGCCACTACTTCTTGCTACCAATCGAAGATGCTCTGTAGCGAACTTCGGTTCCGGTAACTGCGTATTAAGGCGATGCTTTTTCGGCAGAGTATTCCATAGTTGGCCCTGCAAACGTCCCAATCACTAGATTGGCCTCGGCCTGCGTTAAAGAGCCGTATGTACGATAAGATGCGTTATTAGCTCCTTCAAACGGACGATCTAACCACGCACTGTATGTTATCCGCGCCAATCTCGTTGGACGAGTTATCGTTGCTAAAGGTAGCGGAAGCCAATCCGTCAGAGACGGAAGCCCGTGAATGGACGCTAAGTAGAGGTCACCACGCAATGTCGTAGTAGAACTTATCGACTTCATCGTGGTCTCATTGATTTACGCATCACGTTAATACCATTCTAGGAAGATAGCTGAATGAATCGCCATCTTCGCGTTACGCATGGAGAACAGGTTTCATCGGCTCTGTATGACCCATCTGCATTGTAGAGGCGAGCCACAGGATTATGCAAAATAGGCGTACTTATAAATACTAAAGGCCCTGCTGGGCGACTGACCTCTTTCAGATAAGAGAAGTCCATTGACAAACCATAAGATGGTTTTTCCGAAGGAGTGCCCATTGAACTTGGTCACTTATTATAGCTATCAGCATTGGTGCGTTTCACGATACCATTATTGGTTGTATATCCGCCGTGACATAATAAAGTCTGCTTTGTCGGTACCACCGCTTAGCGAGATATTATGCGAAGTAGAGACCGTTGGTGCGGAACAAAGCCTTGAACCAGTCGGTAGACTGACCCGCAGTTCATTGATATAGGCGTCTTTGCTGCTCCTTGCTCCAACCTTTAAAACGTCCGTAGCCCGAACGAATCTGGCCTCCGATACCGATGCAACAGGATAATAGGTATCGTCAGCAAAGCCCTTAGCAGAGAATTCATCCCAAATGCTTTGCTCGTAAAGCAAGTTTCTCACGCGAGTTCATCAGGTTATTATCACGGATAGGCGCACCTGAATGCCCAGACTACCGCCATAGTTGATACTCATTTTCTGTTTGCCACGCTTTGTCGTGATAACAATAACGCCGGCCTGAGCCTGAGAGCCATAGATGGCAGACGCAGACCGCATCTTTCAACACCGTGATACTCTCGATATCCTGTGGATTGATGCCCGCCACACCATTAGCATAGATGGGTACTAAAAGTCACCGCTACGGATATAGCTGGAACCCGCGGATGGAATATTCTTCTGAATAGGCACAACGTCGACAACCCATAATGGCTTCGCCGCTTCCTGTGATACTCGATACACCACGCAATATCGAATTTTAGCCGATTCGCCCGGTTTTCCTGATACAGCCTGTACATTAACACCCGTCAGTTTTCCCTGAAGAAGGATGTCAACATTCTTCAATGGTGAATCGTTGAGTTCCTTTCCGGTAATCATACTGATCGAGCGTGACTTGCGCACGTCGGTTTGCGTATAACCCGTTACGACAACCTGCTCAAGCGTATGGCATCATTCTCTAACACAGAAATTGCCTGATATCGGCTTTTGACACTTTAACACACGTGGCTTCATACCGAGGTAGCTCACGGTAATACTCGGCGTTGTGCGGAACCCACAACGAAAGTCCTTGCCATCAATATTGGAGACAACGCTAACAGGCTTTCCCTGAAAACCTTGATAGAGGCTCCGGGCAATGGTTCTCCCGTCTCGTCTACAACTGTTATGTCGACAAGTACATCCGCATCGCTATGCTTATTCTGTGCTTGCAACAGGGGAAACAGAGCAACATGCAGAGAGACACCATGATCATTAATTTAATCTATTATCTTCTCTTTCTGATTCTACTATTAATTACAAAAATTGGGGAATTAGTTAAAAACGAGGGTTATTATTCATGCTTCAGAATGTTTATATCCCGATGACTTGCGTCATCATCAGGTTTTCCATGAAATAATAACGAATAAGATTTTGATGGTAGACCCATACACCATGATCCTTACCGGGCAGCACCATCAACTCAAAACGCTTGCCTTTCTTTATCAATGCGTCAACCATACGAAGCGTGTAGAGACAGGCGGAACATTATCGTCCACATCGCCGGTGACGACACGAGTTTTGCCTTTTCGGGATTGTCAGCCAAAGCTCCATATTAGTAGGAATACTCGCCTCTGCTTGCCGCAGGCCATGGTAGGTTTCAATTTCACCATTGGATATACTGATTGTTGTCGTGATTGCCGGAAGCACTGAAGCCTACTTTTGTAAAAATCGGACAAGTAAGCATGGCTGTAACAGTCATAAAAGCCGCCACTGCTGTGTCCGCAGATTCCAACACGGTCTAAATCAATGAATGAATAACGGCTTCGAAGCGTTTCTGATCGTGGTGTTTGTCATCTGCGACAGGATAGTCGCGGAGGTTGCCATAACCGAAACAATAGAAATCACGACCACGTAATGGCGAAGAACCTCGAGGCTGAATACGATAACAACAAAGCCTATCTCGGCCAAACTCTGGTTGCCGGCGTCATCAAGGGTGAAACTACGGGGAATCTATCATCCTGCGGACCGATAAACAAAGATATAATCGGATATTTCTTCGTCTTATCAAGATGGTTGCAGATACATCACGCCATAAAGACGTGTCGTCTGCAGCGGGTATGTCTACCAATACCGGCGCCTTCCAACCGGCGGCCTCTCAGGTGCTTTTATCCGTGCGACGAGCGAACTCAAAATGCTTAGTGGGATTGTCAATGCTGACCGCGTTTATAGACGGTAGCGGCAGATCCATACGGGGAATAGCCGTCAATAGCAAACTTATGGTCGCGAGAGAACCGCACTTTCGTGGTTTCACTGCCATGGGTCAGCGTTTGCCGCCGTTTCTGCCAGAAGTCGGCCACATAATAATAAGTATATTCGGGATCGTAGGCCCTGCTTTGTCGCCATAACCCGCGAAGACAAGACGGCGATTCTTGACGTCAATATATTCGATACGACCGGCTACAAGATTAGTCACCACGGGTGATGCGATTCTTCAACCTGCCGCTGCTGTCATAGAGATAATAATTGCCTCGGCCCGTGCGCCGCCCACCAAATGATTTCTTTGCCATGATTGATAAGACGATAACCAAACAAGTTGACATTCAGGTGGGGCTATAAATCTTTTGAATGACTACCGAAACCTCGCCGGTAGGCAAGTGGAGCTATAAAAGTTCCAAGTATCGACGCCCTGATTACGACGTGTAAAGCTACAGATAATCACCTGAGTCTTCATAATTGACTCTCACTTCCTGATCCTTTAAAACCTGTCGACAGGCAACACCTTGCCTTCGCCTCGTATCGGCACTTGTACCAACTAGAGTCGGTATTGCCGCACGTTCTTTCTGTTCCGCAATGGCATGCGCTAGTCTTCAGCTTAGGCCGGTCACCACGCAACACGTCTACAAGATACAGATTGCCGACCTTGAGTCATCATTCATCAGATGAATAAACACATGTCCGCGCCAATTACCCTGAGGCATTTCCTCCTCGAATGGTATCCTTCGCCGACGAGAAACAATAGGAAGCGCCCTCCTTACCATCAAAACGTCAGCCGCCGAATCTCACCCGTCTTATTATTCCTGACATGCAGAGTTATACCTGTACGCTGAGCATCGTATAGAGCGAATCTTTCAGATAGGTACGGGTATCGGAAGAAAGACCTTTGTCGGTTTTTCTTTTCGGCTTTCACCTCCTTGCTATTGTCTAATTTCAGTTGTTGCGTAACACGACTCGTATACCATCCGCTTCTTGGCACGCGTCCAATAGGAAACGGCGGCAGTCGTTATTCTTGAGGGTCGAGACCATACAACCGCAGTTTATCTGCCGGCATGGTTGAGCTACCGAGTCCACTCTGGTATTGCTCAACAAAACGCTGTTGATTCTGTGATAAGGGTTCCCTGACGACCCAGTGAGCGTCCACAATATGGAAACGACCATACTGTTCATATATAAGAAAGGTAGAACCTTCGAGCCATGAAGCCGACACACTACTTCGGGGCGTAAACCTTCTGCATAGCGTCTTCCTCCTGAATACCGACGCGCTGCCAGTCGACCGTCTGTGCTGACAGCAACAGCGGTAGTTGAATCAGTAGTGTAAAAATATCTTTTTCATCATCTATCGCGTCAAACGTTTTGCGGCAGTCTCGCGTCAACCAGTTTCAAACCATCTCAGTTCTCTTGCCGCTTTCAATGAAACCTGTTTCAGTCGGGCTGCTTTTACCTTCGGAAAAATAACTCCACAACATGGCGGCAATACTGCTGACCACCGGTGCGGCGACGCTCGTTCCGTTTGCGAAGTCCTTTTTGTCGCCGGGATAGATATGCCGAAATAAATTCACCGGGCGCATAGAGGTCTCACCTTCGTTTTTCCATAGTTTGAAATTGAAGAGCGACTGCCGTCCATGGCGGTAGCTCCCACGCGGATATAGTTATCGAAAAGGCTTGCCCGCAGCGTCACACACCGGAGGGTGAAAGAGCTTACCGAGTCGATATTCAAATGATTATCGCCGGCCGCAGCCACAATCAGAACATCGTGCTTGGCGGCGTAGGCTATCGCCTCATTCACCATTTCCGGATTGGGCGAAGTGCATTTACCCAGGCTCACATTGATAATTTTAGCGCCATTGTTCTACGGCATATCTGATACTTTCAGCTACGTCCTTATCATACACCGTCGCCATCGGGACTTACATGATAGGCATAACGCGAGCCTCGGTCCATACGCTGAATAACGCGAATCGTCGCCAACGACAGCCGCAACCACGCTGGCCACGAAACTGCCGTGTTCCATTTCCCTTCCACATTCAGCGTGTTGTTGCCATAAGAAAACGATCACTCGCGTCGTCCATATTATCCCCATCAAGAGGCGTTTATCCTTATCATGCTCAATGCCATGGATACGTTGTTCCATGAGGGCAAAAGTCAGCCCTGCTGCTTCTTCACATAATCATTCCACTTCGTGCTAGCGGCATACGATACAAATCGGTCAGAATATGCTGCATAAAAGCACTCTTCGTCAGCGTGTCAGCCACTTCCTGCTGCACCATTCCCCGCAACGTGAGTGTACTCAACATCTATCTTGGCATGGTTAAGCATGTCGACCATTTCCAGTCATCAACTTCTGCTTCTGAGACAGAAACCTCATAAAACATGAGATAAGACTTGATCTTAGCTTTCTTCCGCATCTCCACGTAATAGGCGTATTCGGCCCACTGTCAGCCGAGCTACTTCCGCCGCCCTTTTCACATTCTTTATTTAGGAAACAAGCGTTTAAACTGCTGATATCCTCTGCGTTCCGGCACTGGTCATATTAAATTTTCCGTCTTTCGTACCCAAGAAGTTCCAGCTGCACATCATCCACATAACCATTGCGGTCAGTTGTCCTTTTCCGTCGAGGATTTTCCTTCGGGATTAGTCCAAAGCACAGGCTTTTAATGACAGACAGTCGACATCGGCACCCGAATCGACAATGCCCACCACTACAGTCTTTCGTTTTACCTGCTCTTATGCGTCCGCAAATAATCCTGAGCCTACACAATGTTGGCGCCTTTCAAACTATCATTCCATTGCTTTATGCCAACCGGCATAAAACATCATACACAGCTTTTACGCGCGAACAACGCTGAAGCCGAGCAACATCAGTCCGCTTATGACGCATATCATTAAATATCCCATGAGGCTTACATACTAAATTTATATCCCAATATGAATCAAAATTCTCTTAAACAACTTTATCACCAATCAAATTGCTATTTGATAAGATAATTTGCAAAATTAGTACAATTATCTTCAACACACAACAATATACTTTCAGCTTTAAAACAATTTGTTAATTTTTGTCGTTCTCAACATTGAGAAAAGATATTTTTACGCATTTCTACACTTCCCAAGTTTGGGAAACGCAAAACGAACGCTAACGAACTAAGATTTCAGGGAGGAATCAAGACAAAAGTCACGGTTCTCCATCTGAGGATGGGGAATGATTAAATCAGAATCGTTGATATGAATATCGTCAGGAGGATGTCTATATCAATGATTCTGTCTTTACTAGATGCCAGCGTGGCTCTTTTCGTCTTCCCATCGCCATTTCCACTTTCTTCGTGGCTTCTAAGAGCTGACGGGAGAGAGCGGCGTGCTTGCTCACGCATATATTAATAACTCATTGGGCGAGTCAAATCCCATGGCTCTGACTCGTAGAAAGAAGAGCCAGTGACTTCGCCCACATATTGGCTGAGCAAAGTCACGGCTCCCTGCATAATACGTCGATTTCCCAAAGATTGGAGCCTAAACCCAAATAAGCTGTATGCGCACGGCGTTAATCGTCTAATATCACATGCGTCGCCGAAACAACCAAACATATAGCCATGTTCTACCGCAAGTTTTGTAGGTTTCCATCACGAGGTCGTAGCCTCGAAAGCGCTGTTTCCATCAGAAGTGTCGACTGCGGATGATGAAGTTGGATACCATGCAATTAGACATGCCAAATTCGTAAGGTGGAAACAAACTTATTGGTCCACCCTTTCGTATTCTTTCAGCATGCCACTGGTCTCAACAGCTGTTTCGGTAGCTCGGCAACACTGGTTTCCAACGGAGCAGATACGATGACCGGCGGTTTTTGCGGCGTTTACAATTTCGCAAGCTTCTTTGTGAACAGCCATCTGTTCTGAATCCATTTTGTGCTTAGTCAGGTCTTCCACACTCTATCGGATTGAAGGTTCCCAGTCCGCAATGCAAGTGATGTATGCCGCGTTTACGCCCAATATTTGCATACGTTTCATTAATTCGCGCGTGAAATGCAGCCCTGTTGCCGGTGCGGTCACGGCTCCTTCCGGTCTTAGCAAATATGGTTTGAAAATCTTCCATATCCTCACGCCGGCGTGTGGAGTTGTTTCTCCTTCGCGCAGAGTGGGCGATTATCAAGGATATAGCGTGGCAGCGCGACTCGCCAAGCGCAAAAAGTTCGCGCTGAATTCATCGTGCGGGCAGTCATACAAAGAAGCGCAGGGTGCGGCCACGACTGGTCGTATTGTCGATTACTTCGGCCACCATCGTACCCGAATCGTCGAAGAAGAGTTTATTACTGATACGAAATTTTGCGGGCAGGTTCTACAAGCACATCCCACAAGCGCATTTCCTCGTTCAACTCGCGCAGTAGAAACACCTCGATCTTTTGGCGTCTGTTTTCCTTCGTCCCATACAGACGGGCGGGAAAAACTTTGAGTCAGTCCCCAAGATAAAGGTGTCGCCCTCTTCAAAAATAATTGAGGATATCACGAAATTTCAGGTATTGTCCTTTCTTCATTACCTTTTATCTTTCCGATACATATCAATCGTTTAGGACTTACGATGAATCACTCATCATGTGTGCTTCATCCCTACGACCGATGCGGAATATTTCTTTTTCGCCTTTCTCGTTTTCAAATTCGCGATAAATGCTACGAGGATACAGCGCAACCTGTTCTTTTCGGCAGTTCAAAGTCAAATTGCGATAGCTTCATATTATATTGTTTTCCTTTTGTTAATTGTTGTTCGTCCATCCACTGTTCAAAAATTATCAATGGAACGCGTTGTCTAATCAGCAGTCGCCTACTCGTGTCCGGCAAAAGTTCAGTCAAGTAGCGCCACTCTGCAAGGCTCGGCCCAAGTCCTGCCAACGCCCGAATATAAGTTCCTTTGCCGCAGACTACTCGCAGACGCAATTTCATCTGCTCCGCGTCAAAAGTCCAACAGCTCTATCGCGTCTATACGAAACTTGTTTTGGCTCTAATTTTTCACGTCCTGACCATCACGCCGCAACTGATAGGCCCGGACGCCTTCACCTTCACGCACTGTAGGTGGGCGGCACCTGCTCAATGTCCCCGATGACTGGAGCAACGTTTTTCGCAATAACTTCACGTGTAATACCTCCGCTGGATAGGTTTCAACAGGATGCTCCATATCGTAGCTCACCGTTGTGGCTCCCAAACCGCAGCACGGCTATCATATTCCTTGGTGTGGGCCTGCAACTTCTCAATCTGCTTGGTGGCCTTGGCAGTACATAAAAGTCAGCGACGCCGTTGCCAGGATCGAGCGTTCCGGCATGACCCATATCTCACCTATACCCCAAACGGTGTGAGAGGAGATAGCGCATGCGCAGCACCAAAACTCGACATGATAAGGCTTTGTCGATGGTAAAAATCTCGGCCTGCTTGAAATCCATCATGCTATGCTGACCGCTATGGTAATTGAAGAAAATGGTCAATGCACAGCTTATAGCGCAATAAATGGCAATAAATCAGCTTACCGTTCTTCAACACGATACGTATCATCCATTTACAAGCCAGGCAACCGGACACGAACGCGCGGATAAAACCGGAAAGCATAAACCGTTAGGGACAGATTGCCCCATGCTGCTTCCCCGCTCCCCTTTTACGGCTTTCAATATGTCAAGCAAAGCTTCGCCCCAAATGGGTAGACTAAACCATGAGAAAGGAGAATGGGCCAACTTCTTTTTATTTTAAGTAAAGGCCTATGTCGAATCATGAAAGCTTCCCCGACCCGAAAGTCCGGGCATGAGCAGCGGCCTCGTGCCAGTCCGATGATAAAAAGCGTCCTTCTTGCTCAACGTTTCCTTCTGACGCGGCTTCGCAAAATAAGAGAAAAGCCAGAAGGAAGCAGTCAGCAACAACATGCACCCAACAATCAAACCAAAAGCCAGAACCGAGACACCTTTTTCAACCGCGTCTTTAAAGAACAATCCGACTATTCCAACCGGAATCATGGAGATAAGTATGTTGATGAAATAACGCGTCTCGTTGTTCATCTGAAATTGGAAAAGCCCCTTGAATATCCAAGACACCTCTTTCCAAAGAATAACCAATGTACTCAACACTGTTGCGATGTGCACCAATATCGTAAAAAGTAAAGGTTTTCCTCACCATCAATACCAAAGAGATAAGAACCTATTGCAAGATGACCACTGCTACATTACTGGCAATATTCGGTTAGGCTTTGAACCAAGCCCAACACGATTGCTTGAATTTCATTCATAAGTTATACGGGCGAGCTTAATCGTTAGACGCGTCTTTGGGTTTGCGAATGACGGCATAAATCATCGAGATAAAGCCCAGAAAGGTAATGACGGGTGCCACCTTGATGCGCATGGTACTGAAAATCGACGGATCATAAGCCTGCTCGGTAGATTCGCCACCACTCATCAATATCAAAGCCGATGATGACAACGGCCATGCCACTGGCCAACAATATAAAAAGTTGGTCTTGTCGAAAGTTAAAGTTTCTTTTATTCATTATATTCTATTTCTTTGATTTTCGACTAAGTGTATACAACCTGACCGATTCTATCCAGAATATCAGATTTTATATACAGTTCTCCGGCCTTCATTCTCAAAAACTTATTAACTGAGATATGAGAACAGATAGCCGTAATAACAATACCACAGAAATACCGATGCTGCGGTTATGGCCATAACCTCCCATGTAATAACCGCCATCGCGTCGGGTCTATATTGCAATAACGCATACAAGCCCCCTGCAATACCAGAACCAGCAACAAAAAGCGGCAATCACTCCCACCACGATGGCCCTACAAACAAAGGGACGACGTATGAACTTCACGACGCGCCAACGAGCTTCATCGTGTGAATAGAGAAACGACGGGCATAAATACCCAATCTGACTGTATTGTTAATCAATGAGAATGAAACGAAGTAAGCAGAGCCGCAAGTATCAACAACACAAAAACTGATTTTTCTGAAGATTATTGTTGACACTATCCATCAAATCTGCTGATAAGTAGTATTGCCTACTTTCGGATATTTTTAGTTCTTTTCTATCCAACGGAGTGAGTCGCTATTGGCATAATCTGCCTTAAGTTCACCTCTATTGAACCCAAAAGGGATTCGCGCCAACAATTCAGAAGGATCGGTGCCCATAGCGGCCGTTTTGTTCCTTCAGAGCCTGTTGCTTACTGATGTAATGCAACTGATATAGCGCGCGTACGTAGAATTTTACATAATTGCTGGGTTTCAGGATTAGTCATATCTTCTTCCAACATCATGGTTACGGTAAGATTCTCCTCGACATAATTTGAAAGATTGTGCGCGGTAAGTACCGTAAACACGACTAATCCCAATAAAATCAGCACCATAGCGGTACTAATACATAGAGTCACGACCTTGCAATCCTTGTCGATTGCTGGTTGTTTTACTGCTTTATTTCCCCATTTGCAAAAGGCTATAATCATCCCAATTTGGCACAAAAGTAAACAAATTAGACGGCACAAACAATTTGTTTAACGCATATTAATCAATTATTAAAACAGCACCATCAAAGAGCCTCAGAAAAATGCTTATCTTTTGCACAACAACATCCCATCAATACTTACCACTCTACATTATGAGTACCATTCTATACCCATCTCCTATTTTCGGCCCTGTTCACAGCCGTCGACTGGGCATTTCTCTCGGTGTCAACCTCATGCCTTCTGATGGCAAGGTGTGTACTTTTCGATTGTATTTATTACGAATGTGGCTTCAACAAAGCACTATATTCTCACCAAAAGAGACCCACCCATGAAGAAGTAAGCCAAAGCTCTTGAAGCCAAATTGCGGCAAATGGAACACGATGGCCAACTGCCCGACGTAATCACTTTTGCGGGCAATGGTGAACCCACAGGTCATCCTCACTTTGACGGAATTATTGAGGATACCATCGAATTGCGCCAACGCTATTGCCCCAACGCTAAAGTAAGCAGTGCTCAGCAACGCCACGTTTATCTTCAACGACAAGGTTCGTGACGCGCTCATGAAAGTGGATAACAACATTCAAAAACTTGATACTGTCAACATGGAGTACATCACATGGTCGATCCGCCCGTAAAACCTTCCTACCGGGTAGAACAAATCATTGAAGGACTCAAGGCTTTTCAACGGACACGTCATCATCCAATCGATGTTCATGAAAGGCACGACAGAGATTGACGGCCAACCTTTCTCTGTTGACAACACAGGCGAAAGCTATATCGCCCCATGGCTTGAAACCATTAAAAGCTATCCAACCAAGTGGGGTGATGGTCCTATACAATTGACCGAGAAACACCCGACCACCGGCTCCAAAAGGCTTCACGCGAAGAACTCGATGCCATCTGCGAGCGCGTAAAGGCTGTGGGAATCAGTTGCACAGCCCTCATATTGACAAGCAACACTTCTACCCTACCGCTCCAAACCAACAATATTTTAATTCTACGTAAGATAGATTCGTTACCCACTTTAGTGGTAACGGAAGGGAGTAGAAACATCACTACGTCCAGAACAGAATCAACAATGTCTAGCACGACAGATGTTTCCTGAATAAGCAGGGCGACGATCCACGTTGCCATCCAAGAAAATTTCACTTGATAGAAAGGCTCTACATTACGAGCAACAAGCCATTATTACGTAGCCGATTGTAATCATTATATATATATAGGTATTCCTCGCTGACGTTAATTAACCAAAATAACAAACAAGAAAAAGTTAGAAAACAATGAATGAAAAGCAAATACCTCGCCTTTATTTTCTAATTTTTGTAAAACCTCTGATTCCAAAACAAATATGAAACCTTATCACGCTATCTTGTTATTTGCGCTACTAATAGGCAGTGCTGCTTGGTCGGCATGCGCAGCTATCGATCATACCGAAGACCTGACGTAGGCTGACATGAATCAAGCTTTTGAGTACGAACATTGGCCAGCAAAGCAGATTGTTGGCTCACACCAGATACCATTGCGGATCTATCGCAGATCATCTAAAGACCGATGCTTTTGCCGCCATTCTATTGTGTATTATGCCATGGAGCACCCTAGTGACGGTCTTTGCAGTCAGCGGATAGAGGGCAATGTCAGGATGGTAAGGTCTTATTTCAGAGTTATGCCAATCTGTTCTGTGGCGTCAATATGGGCTTTATCCGACCAGCGGTTGCCTTTCTCCCTGTCGGCATGATGGCTCTTTTGTGGGCTGTATTCTCGCCAGCCTATTTCCGTAAACATGGCCACAACATGATTGTTTTGGGACGATTGATATTACAAAAGGACGAAAATTGTTTCTATAATATCCACCATGAACCTGTTGGACTAACACACCCATGCAACACGAAATCATGCGCCTTTTCTTTGAAAAGCCCAATCATCAACTCGAAACAGGAAATGTGACGCTCTCTGGCCCAAGAAACCCGACGCAAAGCGACAGCTACACCCTCATCAGGCGACGAGCCCGCCCGTCATAGAAAAAGCAGGGGACTTAAAATCGTATCAGAGCGGGAGGAAATTACCAGTTGTTGCCGAACGACAAAAGCTTTTTAAAAGCCCAAACTGACGCTTTAGAAATACTATTTTATTGAGCATTATTTTCCATGCATAGCAAACATAGCTATGTTCTTTCAATTCTTGAACGATTAATTTGGCTATAAACTTCATGCCAAAGCATCACAACAAATGATTCGATAACGTTCATCGAATCATCTTTTACACATATTAATATCGCAAAAGAGCGATTTACACAAATGCTACCGCTATTTGGTATCTAATTACCACTTAGTGGTAATGCTATTACCACGCAGCGGTAAGACTATTACCACACGGTTGGTAATCGTACCACCACCGCTATGGTAATAATATAGAATTGCGATTGCCGTGTATTTTTCATATTCTAACAAATTGGTTGTTGGATAAAATCAAGTCTGCATTCAAGAGTCTGACATGTGTCCGCATAGAAATGTCAGACAAATGTCAGACTCTTTTTCACGAAACTACAACCGTTTCTATCTTTGCCGAAAACAAAACAGCAGAGAATGAGAAAAGCAATTTTATTATTATTAATGAGTATGCTGGTAATGTCGCTATGGGCATGCAGAGCGTACCGTGGAGTTGAAAGAAGTGAAGGTCGAGGCGGCCTGGTGGTGGAACGAATTGACGGCGGCTTTATTTGCCTACCGTACAAACCCAGAAAGCTGCCCCCCACCATGGCTACAGCTTGCTGGCCAAACTGGCTTTTTACTGGCATCCGCATCGACGAAAGCGATGCATTCTATCAGGGCACTTGATAATCGTGAAGTGTGCAAGTGAGAATCAATGGGGTGAATGCCACAAGATGCAGACATGCTGGCACTCAATCCTAAAGGGTGTGCAGTAGTTTTATCGACAATCCGGGAGTGCGTTATGGATCGGAAATCGGTTATGTTATTGATATTCGGACGCACCGTAGCGGTGAGGGTATTCTTTGGGGGACTAACTTGAGCAACAGTGACACAGGCCTTCGTGGCGATAATACTATGTATTCTAAATGGAACAAAGGCCATTCGGAGCTGGGCGCAATCTACAATTCAGCTATGTCGACCTAGTGCGGAACCCGTTACTATGAAGAGGCCGACTATCTGTTTGGCCAATGGTAGCCATCATCTTATTACACGCGAGGACATGGTAGCCGATACCCGAAACTTTACAATGGCTTAGATTTGGTGTATAATCAGCCGATTCGGCCACTTATGTATTTCAGGCGAAGCTCTCAGGCGCCTTTTCCCATAGCCCGCGTAGTATTACTGACCGATTGATTGTGGAGAGCGGATGTTGCGATAAGATAGTGCGAATGGAAAGTAAAGACATTTTGGCACCAATTCTCGACCTTTACTTTTTCGCCAGCTTGGTTCCAGCAGTCGGTTACTGCCAATGTTGTGGCAACGGCTATCTCACCGACGCGAGCCATGCCAATAATGAAGGTGGGCTATATGCTTACGATGTCGATGGCAATACGTGGTCGCTCACGTCGGAGCTATCTATGAACGTCAGCTGACAGCTGCCAAACCGTCATTTGGTTTCAATCATCAGTTGAAATATACCCGCAATGTCTATTCGCGACGTAATGTCGGTCAACGGCATGCACCACGGCAGTCTGCTGGCTTTTGGCGAGTTGAAAGGACGGTGGCGGAAGTGAACTACATGGCAGGTTTAGGCGTGAGCAACGTGCGCCATCGCAGGGCCGATAACCATTATTCTACTGGTTGTTTCGCCCGAAAGCCTCGCTTACCCACACTTTGGCTAAAGGGAGACTGACAGCGCTATACCTTTTGAAATCAATCAGCATATTTCAAGAATTGCCATGATCAGCGATACATACGCGCCAATTCGATCGGAATGGACAGTGGGAAACCGATTAGCTCTAATGGCGTGCAGACGCACTTAATCAGACTGGCTTTACAATACACCGCGTTTCTATTCAAACATGGATATGGAGTACCAGCGTAATCACCTCGCACAACATGCCGCAGTTGCCAGACGTGGCGCGGATAACCAATTCTATTATGCGCAGAAGATGCAGCCCGGCACACAATGTTCTATGTATCTAATTATACGAACGTGGATATTCTGCCCGAACGGCTGTCGTTGGAGTGTCAACGGAGGCGTGTTTCGGTTCATTAACTGGGGAGACAACTACCGTCGTACCTGACTCCTATAACTACGGAGCCAGTCTTCAGGCCTACTTGGGACGCTGGACTGACAGCCGTTGCCGATAATGGCTGGAAGTTTATGGAGGAGAGGCGTGGAGCTCGACAGGGAAACGCCGCCTATCTAACATGCAGTTATCGGGTAGGTAATTGCAGCGTGTCCCTCTATTGGAACCATCCGTTTGAAAAGAACTGAAAGAGGATCTCATGCGGAATTGCTCAACGCCCTTATTCACAAGCGGATGACGACACGCAATCGTGACAAGGGCAATATGGTGCATCTGGGCTTTACGTGGAAATTCGGTAGGGGAAAAAGTATCGTGACATAGAGCGAAGACTGCAAAATAAGGGACACGCAGACGGGCATTCTCTAACGATAGAATGAGCCATATCAAACCATGCGAAATGGATGATATGCTTTTCTTTGAAATATAGGGATGAAGTTTAACAGATTGCACAGGCTTCATTCTTTACGATGGTTCTTCAACGAGCGACTTAGCCGAGAGCAGCGCTCTTAAACTTTTCTTCTATCTTGGTCCTTGTTGGCAGCGCTCACAAACTTATCTACGAGCTGGCCACCCTTGAAGAACAAGATGGTGGGAATGTTACGAACGCCAAATTCCATGGCGATATCGTCGTTCTCCTCTACGTCGCATTTGCTCACAACGATTTTTGCCATCGTAGTCATTCGCGAGTTCCGACACGATAGAGAAAAGCATGTGGCAAGGGCTGCACCATGTTGCCTATAAGTCAACTACCAATGGCAATCTGCCATTTTTGTAACTCTCGAAGTTCTCGGTTGTGATTGTTACTTCCATGTTTTGTTTGTATTGTAAAATGATGTTTAAAATGTATATTGTCTAATTGTGTATATTAGTAAAAGAAAAGCGTGTTCCGACAAGAGGAACTGATGAGCGAAAAGTTTGCAAAGATTATGCCAAAACCTTTAATTGATACTGTGATTGCATCGCAGGATTGGCTTTCAATATAAGAAATAAGATTGTTCTTGATGTCGATTTCTTGTTCTTCGACCTGAGAAGAAGTCGTAGTTGTGCTCTCGTCAATGATTTGGAGGAGACGTCTTCCCCGGGTTCTCGCTGATGATGGTGTCAGGTCGTTTACCAGTGTATCGTCAATCGCGTTGCGGTTGATGGTGATGGTAACTTTCTAACCGATGCTCTTCACGTCTTGAAGGAACTGTATGTTCTGCACTTTAAAGTCGTAGTAGTTGCCGTTCTGATAGGGTTGCACGCATTTGGCTGTGATAAAAACCGAACACCCGATGGTCAGCATACCGCTCCATCGGCCCCAGTCTTCACCAAAAAGAGCAAGCTCACCGGCACTTTCGTAATCTTCGATCGTTACGATTCCAAAGGGCTTTCCGGTCTTGGTGAATTTCGATTTCACACCGGTAATAATACCCACCCTTATTTCGCTCTTCAAAGCCAACAAGGCTTGTTGTCGCCCTGCCAAAGGGTGTTACTCATGTGTTTGACGATGATAGAATAATCGTCAAGCGGATGCGCGGAGAGATAAATTCCGACAAGTTCGCGCTCTTTGTTCAACCGTTCTATCGAACTCCATTCCTCTGCTTGTGGGATTGGTGGATGCGCGATTTTCTACCGTTTCTTCGCCTCCAAACAAAGAGGTTCGTGCCTCGTTCTGCTCTTGTTGGAAGAGCTGACCATAGCGAATAAGTGTGTCGAGGAAGACTGCCTTTGCCATTGATGCCAAGGAACTGCTCACGGCGAAGTCCGAAGCAGTCGAAACCCGCACCTAGTGCTAATGATTCAAACGCTTTTCGATTGACATTGGCAAAGTCACACGTTCCGGCAAAGTTGAAAATGTCTTTGAATGGGCATTTTCGTCGCGCTCTTTGATAATTGACAAAGCAGCGGCTTCACCCATTCCCTTTGATCGCGGCCACCAAATCGAATCTCGCCTTTCTTGTTTACACTGCAGTTACTGAAACTTTCATCCGTCCGGCCCAGTGTCGGAATGCCCAAGGCCTTGCATTCGTCCATCAGTTTTGGTTATTTTTGATGTCGCTCTTACGTCTGGTCAAGAGAGCGGCCATGTATTCGGCCGGATGATGGGCTTCAGGTAGCTGTTGATATAGCGTGCCATGAGTAACAGGCATGCGACTTATTAAAAGCATAAAGAAGCAAACTTCTCCCAATCGCCCCAGATCTTCTCCCAAGACCTTCGGATCGTGGCCATTCGCTTGTCCTTGGGGTAATGAATTTGGGCTCATGGCGTCAACGATGGCTTTCTTTTTTGCACCATAGCTTTACGCAGCGCGTCACCTCACCACGAGTAAAGTTGGCCAACTGGCGAGAGCAACATCACCTGCTCTGATAGACCGTAATACCATACGCATCTTTCAGGTATCTCCATGCAAGGGATGTCATATTGCACCAATGACGGATCGTTCTGCGTCAATAAAGTCAGAATATAGTCCATAGGCCCGGACGATAGGCAGGTTCATCGCAATGAGGTCTTCGAAGACGGTAGGAATGAGCTCCTGCGTACTTTTGCATGCCGGGATTCAAAATTGAATGTTCCGATGGTACGACCTTGCTGATATAATTGGTAAGTAAAGTCTCGTCATCGATGGGTATTTTTCAATGTCGATGATATCACCGGTTGTCCGTCTGACGTTTTGCAGGCTTTTTCAACTCCGACAAGGTCTTCAAGCCTAGAAAATCCATTTTGATGAGTCCTGTAGTCTCAATGACATGTCCATCATATTGCGTCACTGCTGTCTTCAATCCCGATAATCGGGGGTCAGCTGCGGTCGAAACAGGCACCCATTCCTCAAATAGGGGTTGCGGCAAAATGATAAAACCACAGGCATGAATACCTGTTCCCCTCGACGGTTCCTTCCAGCATCTTAGCATACTTGATGGTATTTTCACGTGGATCGACCGACGCCTCCCGCCTCACGAAAGCTCCGGTGTACACTCTGATAGCGTTCTTCAGCCCATCTCAAACCATCGGGCAGGCGGTCGCGAATGGCTTTGCACAGCGCGTTCGATTTATCCAACGGCAGCTTTTCCACACGGGCGACATCCCAATGGAGTTCTTGTGGCACATCTTCCACAGGTAATGATATGCGCACAGTTCTCATGGCCATATTTATCCACTTAACCCATCGCAGCACCCTACCACGTCCGTCATCGTCAAAATCGGTATCGATATCAGGCAGATTCACACTGATCAGGATTAAGGAAACGCTCGAACAGCAAGCTCATACTTCAGCGGATCAATCTGCGTAATACCCAAACAATCACGGCCACAACTGAACCTGCAGCCGATCCACGGCCGGGTCCAACCATCACGTTGAGTTCTTCGTGCGGCTTTTGATAAAGTCTGACACGATAAGAAGTAGCCAGGAAGCCCATCGTCTTCATGACGTCAGTTCAAAAGTTGATGCGTTCCTTTTACATTCTCTGCCAACAGTTCTCCATAAACACTTTCGCGCCATCGTAAAGCGGAGCTTTGCCAGATAGTCCGCTTCGAACTTAATGCGATATATTTCATATCCCCCAAGCGTTCAATCACCTTTTTGTCCTTCTTCCGGAGACATTTGGTTTTCCGTTTTTCATCGGTTGTAAACTCATTGTATAAGTCTTCTTCCGTGAATTTGGCTTCCCACTCCGCTTCTGTACCAAATTCTTCGGGGATGGGAAAGAAGGCATGATGGGCCCATGGTCGATACTGTAAGTTCTCTACCTTATTTAATATCTCCAAGGTTGATGATAACGTTCAGGAATATCGGCAAACACTTCGTTCATCTCTTCACGAGTCTTGAACCATTCCTGTTTACTATAGCGCATACGGTTTGGATCGTCCAGGTCTTTTCCTGCTTGCCAAACAGAGCAAATGGTCGTGAGCTTCTGCTGTTTCCTTTATCTTCAAAATGACAGTCGTTGGCAAATCAACTTGATACCATATTCCTTAGAGAACTCCATCAGCACTTTATTCACCCTTTTGCTGTGATAGTCTCACGGTTGGCCAAGATTGTCGGATCTTTTTACCTCGTGACGTTGCAATTCCAAAGCACAATCATCGCCAAACACACGCTTATACCACTCACATGCTTCACGTGCGCCCTCAATATCATCTTTTTAATATTTTATTAGGCACTCTCCGGCGAGACATGCGGTACAAACAATAAGGTCTTTCATGGTATTTTCTAAATCAGCTCTGTCCGTTCGGGGACGATAATAATAGCCGTCCACCCATGAATGACTCACCAGTTTGATCAGATTCTTGTAACCATTATAATTTTTTAGCCAGCACGATGAGGTGGTAACCACTCATTGTCACCACGTTCCTTTACCATATCCTCTTTGGCGACGGGCCACACCCATCTCACAACCGATAATTGGTTTAAAAGGCTCAAGCCCGTCTTTTTTGCGCTGTTTGTTCACGCTGGCACAATGGTCGATGCAAACTCCCTTGATACACATACATGGCACCATGATCGGTAGCAATGGCCAGCCTGGCTGTGCCGTTAGTTGATAGCCTTATCCACAAAGATAAGGTATCTTTGACTGACGTCGAGAATAGAATATTGGGTGTGACACGTGTAAGTGGAATGAAATCCTCGTCTATCTTTTAGTACTAAAAGAGCGCACCTGGGTTACGCTGAAATCGACATAGCAAAAAGAAAAGCTACAAATGAGTTGTGGAAAGCAACATATTAACTTTGCATGCGAGGTACAAAATAAGAAATACCTTTTTATGATCAAGATTAAGAAGAAACTCAAGAAAATATTGAATTCATCGTGAAGGTACGATCAACCTCATTTATACTTTTTATTGGTATCGCAGCGATAGCTTTGTATATTCTATCGTTTAGATAATAAAATTCCGTTTTGGTCCTTTTACCGTTTTATGCACAATCGTTTATGCATAATTGTCAACTTTTATCGTTGTCCTATCCGCTGTTTTTCCGAAACGGATGACACCGATCATCTCGTGGTAGCTCCTGCTGACGGACGTATTGTCGTAATAGAAGAAGTCGAAGAGAATGAGTATTTTCATGATCGACGCCTTATGATCAGTATTTTTATGAGTCTTTTCAACGTGCATGCTAACTGGTTCCCGGTCGATGGCAAAGTAAAATTTGTTGCACATAAGGACGGCAACTACTACAAAGTGCATGGCTTCCGAGCCAGCGAGGAGAATGAGCATGCCGATACTCGCGATAACGACGCCAGATGTGTAGATGTGCTCTGCCGTCAGATAGCCGGTGCCATGGCATCGACGTATCGTTACCTATGCCAAAGAAGGCGAAGACTCGCTATATCGACGAGCATTTGGGCTTCATCAAGTTGGGAAGTCGCGTCGATGTTTATCTGCCAATCGGGACAGAAGTGTGCGTAAAGATGGGACAGACAACGACTGGCGACCAGACGATTATCGCCAAGTTGAAAGGATAAACATGAATTTCAAGAAACATATTCCCTAATACTATAACGTGCTGCAACTTAATTTCCAGGTTGCACCGCCACGTATTTTGCTTTTGCAGGCGATGCCAAACTCGCGTTGGCTTTTATCATATTAGGTGCCATATTCGACTTTTCGACGGCATGGTAGCCTGTTTGTTCCACGTATCTTCGCCCATTGGCAAAGAGTGGATTCACTGGCAGACAACATTACCTTTGGTTTAGCACCCTACTATCGTTTTCTTTGAGCTTTTTCGGTAGATTATCCTTCCTTTTTGGAGCCATTGCGCGACATCCTTCCGTTTTTCGCTTTGTGATGGCAGCTTTCCGCCTTGCGACTGGCCAAATTCAATCTCGATGAGCGACAAGCAACAGGCTTTAGAGGCTTACTAACACCGGCCAACGCCCTGTTCTGGGGGTTCGTTGCTGGTTTATGGGCATGCGTGGGTTGAGAATTTAAATAATGGTGTCTTCGTTTTGTTACTATTGCTTTGTACTAAGTTGCTATCTCTTTGATAGCCGAAATACCCATGTTTGCTGAAGTTCAAGCATTGGGGCTGGCAAGGCAACGAAGTGAAGTATAGTTTTGCGCACTCTCTGCTGTTTTATTGGCAGTCTTTGGATTGCTCTTGAAAGTTGCGGATTATCATTGCCTGCTATATTATCGTATCGGTAATCCTTCATCTGCTGCACAAAGCGTAGTTTCTTTTTGATTGTTTGGCAAACAGCATCATTGTTCTCCAAACAATTAAGCATAGATATATTATGATATTACTCAAGTTCTTTTGCCATTATTTTCTTCATTATAGTATCTCATAGTGGTGGTGTTTTTCTGGAACATCATTAAGACTTTCTTTTTGCTCTTTCGTCAAATGAAGCGCGTGGCATGGGCGCAGACGCACGCATGCAAGGTAGCTATCGCCGACAAACTCTGTCCCCACGCGTCAGATAAAGAGTCTGTTATCGACCATCGCAGTCCGACAGAAGCGGGTCAAAAATATTCTCGAAAGACGAAGGAGAATATGTTGACTATACAGAAGAGTAAAAACTCAGGAATAACACCGCCACAAAACCACCTCATATCTGCCCCAAAGCGAAAGGAAGACCTAATGATTGCTTGGCAGAATATTTCTGTATAACGTGAAACGCACCTTGGCCGCCCACTATCTGTCTTTTAACAGGGGCATTGCCAAGGTACGTCTCTGTTTAATGAGTGACACGCTTACAAAGCATTGCCGCAGGGGCTGCGCGTCAGAAAAGCACGGATTTAATTGTGTACCAGCGTTCCGATTTCCCTCACCGGCCATCACCTTTTCAGATGACCCGCAGATATCCATGTTGAATACATAGATGGGTAGATTGTTTTTCCTTACACATCGTCGTAGCCGTAAGGTCCATTACCTTCAGTCCACGTGTATAAATTTCGTCATAAGTGATGTCTTTGAACTGTAGCCGCTGGATCTTTTCTCCGATCGGCCGTGTAGATTCCATCCACACGTGTACCTTTCAGCATGACATCGGCCTCGATTTCAATGCCACGGAGTGAGCTTCCCGTATCGGTCGTGAAGTAAGGGCCGCCAGTCCCGGCCGAAAAGATACAAACATATCCGTCTTCCGCGGCCTCGATAGCCTTCCATTTGCTGTAAAATTCACTAATCGGTTCCATACGAATGGCCGTCAGAACCTTTGTCTTCACGCCGATAGCACCCAGCGCACTGCTCAATGCCAGCGAGTTGATGACCGCTGCGCACATGCCCATTTTGGTCGCTCACGCGGTCGAAGCCTTCTTGGCTGCCACTTAAAACCACGGAAAATGTTGCCACCGCCAATCACTATGCCAATCTGTACGCCCATTTCGTGAACTTTTTAATCTCATGGGCGTGAAGCAGAAAGCTCGTCTCGGTCGATACCGAAATTTAAGGCTGCATCAGACTTCCCACCTCACTGAGCTTCTTACTAATATTCTCCTTAAATCTTGCCATGAGATATTGATAAATGATTATACACACACTTTTACTTCTGAATTCATATTCCCGGGAATCTTCCGTCCTTTCGGTCGCGCAACACCAGAAGGCCATCATCGCCCACTTCTGCTAATGGCGCCCCTCGAATCTGCTGTCACCATCTTCATACATGTAAAAAGCCCCTGTCGGCGATACAATGCCTCGCGTGATAGCGTGTCTAGCAGTCGTATTGTCCGTTTTCCAGCATGCGATAATATTTTCTTGGGCATGCTACAATCTGTTTGAACAGCTGCTCACGGTCACCGTCATGCCCCCAGAATCTGCGCCAATGAAAAACCGGATTCGGCGCGTCGCTTCCTCAAACGTTTTTGGTTCACGTGTCCAATACCGAATACGCAGTTCTTTTATATGCCCGCCACCGACGGACGTTTCTGATGAGTGCGCCGCCCAGTTTGCGATCGTTCCAGTAAACATCGTTCGGCCATCTCAGCGTGATACCGTCCGTACAGCCATCCAGCGCCTTTCCAGTGCCAATGCCCGGCCTCGACAATAAGAACTCGCTGCGCACAGGCACCATCACGGGATGCCGTCAACACGCCAAACAGCAAGTTCTCCGAGCGATTACTTTCCCCATGTGGTGGACACCTTGTCCACGGCTCTTGCCGTCTCGATATTCGGCCGTTACCACCGTCAACATCGCTTCCATTTGCGACAGCGTGCTGCCGCAGATAGCGCTGCCAGAGTTCTGTCTCTTCCAGTCTCGACGATTGTTGCCGACGGCATTTTCTTTTACGGTTGTCCTGGGAAGGCCATTTTATCGCGATTCTTATCGTTCTGTTTTAAAGGCTGATGGAACACAGCATCTTCTCTTTTCTCAAAAGCACCTTATTATATAAGTAGCGGATTAAAAGCGTCCTCCACATGTTCCAGTAAGGCCGTTTCGCTACGGTCGCCAATGAGATGGACATGATGTCGAAACGCACCATCCCATATCTTGAAACTCCTCAACGTAGGCATTGGCTGCCGCTCCCAGACTTTTGATTTTGCGTGCGTCGACGGCATCATGTGGGCCACTGACCACGTCCGACGTGCGTTTAAGCCATTTCAACGAACATCAACTCACAATACCATCGGGCGTGCGAGCCACGATGTCAAGGCCGCGATGACCGAACTCGCCAGTCACGACTCAAGAATCGGTGTAACCTTTGCCTCGCAGAGATGTTGAACGGCCATTTCCCCGCCCCATTTGCCCAAATCGTTGTGTGTTGCCACTAGGCTTTCCGTATTGTTATTATTTCATACATACGACTATTATTTCATATTATTCAAATATTCACTTATAAGCCGACATATACGCTTATGAAACGACTTTTAGTGTCATAGACCGTGTTTATTGTTTATTCTCAATCTTCGTATGAATATTCAGGCAACTCTCATTTGGCTATCTGACACGATGATTTTGTGTTTCGCAACTTCTCTTGTTGCTCCAACCGGGTCGTGTCTATGGACTTTTAGGTCCAAACGGTGCCGGCGTAAATCCACACCTTTTGTATTTAATGGCCGGTCTGTTGACCTCGACGCCGGCAAAGTAGAACTCTCCGGCACCAATGTACGTGGCTGTCGGGCCGGCCGCCACCATGCGTGAAATCTTTTTAGTTCCCGATGAGTCGAACTGCCTCGAGTCACGCTCGATGCCTACATCGCTACTCAATAGCGTGTTCTATCCTCGTTTTTCAATGACCGACATGTCAGACTTATATCTCAACACCTCGGCATGACATCAGACGTGACTGACTGGACGCCTCTTTCGCTCGGCCAGCGCAAGCAAGATCTTCATGAGTTTTGCCATGGCAAACCACACACGTGTGTACCGTTGACGGATCGAACCACCAACGGGCTCTCCGATATTCCCGGCAGCGCCAGTTCCGTCAGTTTATCACGCAAGGCCTGTCCGAGGATCGTATCTCGCCATCTCCACGCATCAGGTGAAAGCGCACGATCGAAACCAGCCATCAATCACGTGTTGCTCATCGATCGCAGCGAAATCAATCCGTACGAACCGTTGGATGGTACCGCAAATCTGGAAGAATATTTCGAAAACGCCATGCAAGGAAGGGAGGTACCGTGACTAATCAACCTGCCTGATCGCCGCTCGTCTCAAGGTTTATCTGCGTAAGTCAGTGGCCGAACAAAGAGGCGTTTGCCTCGACATTCACCTCTTATTCTACAGGACTTATCGCGGTTGTTGGAGGTCTTTGTATCGCCCCGTCTCATCCATCTCATCTATAATACGGTTGACACAGTCAGATCCCATGACTGCCGGATATGTGCAATCATGCGGCTTCTGTCTCGCTCTTGTTATATTGTGGTGGCTGCGTGCGTGGCCAGCCGTATGTCTCGATGATGGGCAGCGTGCTGGCGGGCGCATCCATGTACTCACTCACGCCCGTGACTATGTTTTGAGAGTCATCGCCCGTGTACTCATCTGCCAGGGCTATCTTCTGGCGTTCCATGCCGCTTTTCGTGCTTTGATGGTCTGCGCGCGGTCGTTTTCTCTTCCGCTTGCCACAAGCCGGGTATCTCCTATGCAATGGTGGTTTAACCGGGCAGATCTGTCCGGAACAAGGTCACGCAAGAACTGTCCCCTCAATTATGTGCATTCTGCGTCTTCCTGCTATGCGCTTGGCTGCTTTGTCTTCCCCGACGCCCGTTCCTGCTAACATCACAATCAAGCCTGTTCTGTATTGGTCTGGTGTTGATTTCTTTCTCATGTAGTGTTCAGGCTTCAAAGAGCGAATCTTCTTTGAAATATTTGTTGTTTGGGCAGCAAATCTTTTGCTATCTGCAACTTTTTGGCTGTCCCACAAGCGACTTTGTGAATTGGAAATCACAGACCGAATGTAGCAGAAAGGAGGATGCCGCAATGGAAACAAACCACTTATATCGTATAATAGGCCTCATCACCGCCACGATCACGCTCATACTTGTAGCCCTGAATTTTGACATGACTCCCGGGATAAGTCCGTCATCAACTTTGCAGTGTTGTGAAACCATCCACGCTCGGAGATTACAGATATTGTCTCGGTCGACTCCTCGGCTTTGGAAGATCTCGTCTATCAAGATAACTATGTCATCCATTTGGAAGCCAATGACAGCCTCAAAGAGGTCAATCGCTGCACATCCGCATCGCAGCTATCGAAGCCCGCGTGCACGACCGAATCACAGATTTATCACTTCATCCCGCATTGCAAAAGAGAGGATAGGCAGGCGAGATGTTGGAACTTGTTTCGGACGAAGCCAACTCCAGACAGTAGAGCTGGCGAACGCTTGAAGGCTGTACAGACAGGTCAAATGCCTTCGGCCATGCTTCTGTTTCTGGCCAAAGTCAATCACGCTTTTGTATGGCGTTTCGCTGTTTGGTTAACGGTGTTCGGGGCGACACGCCTCGTTCGTAAAATCAATCTGACCTTGTAAAATGCGTGTTCAATGCGGTTGAAGTTGCCCTGTGTCGGAGCAAACAACTCGAGTTGTCGCATACAAGAATCGGCAAACTCACTCGCCCATGCCACATCAAATGATAGCATGGGCGGTGTTTCAGCATGTATGAATACGGATGGGGATTCGCGGTAGATGTTCGCCGTGGTTGGGGGCTGACGATGCCTATGGTCTTAACCTCGACTGCAATCGGTTCGCGGAACTTATCACTCGTGGGACCACCGTCCGGAAGGACCACAAGAGACAAGCGTGAGTGTTAATAACACAGCGAAAAGTGGTCTTGGTAGTAAACCATGGAAACAGAAAATAAAGACGACAGACTGTGTATGCGCCGTGCGGCTCGACGAGGGCGCAACGCGCTCGACGAGAGGCGAGGAGTGCCAGTGGGCGCCGTTGCTCGTGTGTCGTGACCGGTTATCGGCCGTGCGCACAACCTGACATGAGACGCTTTCATGACGTAACGGCGCACGCCGAAAATGCAAAGACACATACACCTCAGCAGCCGGACATGCTGGGCGGCAAATACCTGTAGATCGTGTCGCTCTACGTGACGATGCAACCACACGCGTGATGCGTGCCGGCGCCTTAGGGATGATCGCAAATCAGTACGCCCGTGGTCTCATGGCGCAGCGCGATCGAAAAGCGATGGTTTCTCCTGCTTTGCTCCTATCATGGCTTTTCATCCCAAAACGGAGGTAACGGCCGGCGTGCTCGGAAAGCCGAATGCCGCGGGTGACGCAAGAACTTCTTTCAGCGAAGAAGAGACTAAGGAATAGCATAAACCGACGTTTTGACAGCGTCCCGCATCGTACTCGACTCCGCCCATATACGTTAAAAATAGTAAGTTTCTTGACAAAACAGGTATAAAAAGTAAGCTTTTCAGAATAGAAGGTTGGACAAAAACGGCCAAGAAACGGAGATTTTGTTATACACCGATTATCAACAAATTACGACAACATTTGCAGCTTCATGGTAATGAAACTAAGTTGTAAAAGCACAGCTTTTAAAGTAAAGTCTCTTTCATATCACACTTACCAGGTTTGCGAAACAACATGCAAGGGTTTAGAAGTACTACACTACTATTTCTGGTTTCTTGGATTTTCCATCTGCGATGACGTCATCATTTGATATGTCTCTTCGATGTGCGTTTCACTATCATGCTGATCCTTTCCTGCGCAGTGCCGACGTTTATGCCAGAAGCTGCGATAAGTCACGCCTCGACATTCGTAAAGCGATTTGTAAAGTCGGCAGTTTCAGTAAACTGCCCATGCATGCAAATCACTTTGGAAACAGATTATTTCCATAAATGGTCACCCGTCAGCCTGTCGTCTCTTTCAAGACAGAGCCGAATCCAGCATAAAGACGGTAAGACATCGTGGAGCCTCTCGGTACTACCTTGCAAATCCTAAGCTTCGGCTGTTCAGCGGAACAAACGCCCACTGCATCCTCAACCTCCACGGCAGATTCTTCTGCCGAAATTAGCAGACACTGCCTGAAAAGATCCATCATTATGTTGCTTGTCCCAGCTGTGAACTTTTAAGATTGCATATGCCCCGTTTGCATTGACATTCAGCAGGCACTCCCGGAGAAGTGCCCACCAGAGAATCCAGAGGGTCAGCATATACTTCTCTCCTCCTTGAGCAGATTTTGCCATGCGTGGAGATGAGTGTGGCATCTTCCCCTGTTACCACTTTATTGTCAGGTCTGGGAGACAGGATTACCTCAATAGAGGTAGCCGATGACGATCCTGTAAAGTCGAGTCCTGCCGTCATGTTTATTCCAAAGCGCCGGGCAAACAGAGTTGAATCAGAGGCTCAGGTTATGCGAGGATGAGTGTAGTCAGGTCAGGGTTTCCCTGTCTTGATGACTGTAGAGTTCGATCCGGTCACATGAGATTCAGATTCCAGATGTCGCGTGATATGCGCATGGCATACGAGAACGTGTGAGCATCCGTGTCTCTATTATACGGCTCTTTACCGATTGACGGGAAGGAAGGAACCACGATATCGAGGTGGTGCACCCAGAACTTTCATGCATGGCGCGGCAGGAGGTTATCCTCTCGGATAGCTACTTTCATGCGAAGAGTGCTCCATAACGCCAACCCATCTTTCCAGATATTTGCTTGTGCTGTATGGCATATTCCGCGTATGCGGATGAAATCAGTCACAGTCCTCTGCCTGTAAGAAAGGGCTGACCCGGAGCTTCCACAAAGCGGGTCTTCCCGTACCTGCCGTTCTGCATAGCCGCCATTGTCACTCTTATGTCTGCGATGGATTGATTTAGCACACTCCATGACGCTTTCCCGCCTCGGTTACGTGTGCAGTCTTCCTGACCCGGTATAGTATTCGTACCGTCCGTGCAGGTCGGACGTGGCACACAGGTCCTCTGAGACTTAAATCCGGTATCTCAGCCTTTTGCCGCGATGATAGAAGCCGGGAGGACGTAATGGCGAGGCAGCCGCCAGCGATACGACAGCGTTAAGATACCGCCATGCCTGCAGCCGGCGTAAGGTTGGTAATCAGTTCCTGCGTGCGGCTGTTGATTCGATTGCGTGACGCCTGCTCATTGTCGTGAAACTGTATCTGTGCCCACCATTGCCGTCGCCATATCTCAGTGCATATCAGTCGCTTTTCCTGTGTAACGGATTCTCTACGCACTGCCGTCATACCCCAGTCAAGTGACGGCTGTTGTCAAACTCGATAGCTGCCGCCCAATTCCGCGAAATGGGCGTGAGTGACGACTTGGATAATTGGAGCAGGAGTACATCTGCTGCTGCCGACGCATTTTACCCATGATGCGCTCTGTCTCCTGCCGTGCCCTGGGTGGTCTGGAATATCCACTGTCCGCGGCTGACAGGGTTAACTTCCCTCACCTTGGCCAGTCCTGACACGTTTGCGCTTTGTGCGTATCTCATTACTCCAACGCCCAGATTGACGTTGTAGCCTTCCAGCTTTGAGCTGCCTCACCGTAATGATGTTGGGTATCCTCTGCCGCGCTCGCACCACATTTAGCACCGGACCTCGTTATGACTTCTATCTTCCTGACGGCTCGAAGCAAGAATACTCTTCATCATCCCAGTGGCTTTATTGCTCATCATGGTGTCTGACACCCGTCGTTTCACGCATACCTAAGAGAGTCTCAAACTGAGCCCTTTACTTTCCCGACATCATTCCCTCTACCACAACCATGGGAGACCTCTCAATCAGCATTTTTCCAGCAGCGTCATGCTCCTGCTGCTCGGGATCATCGGCGGCTGCATGGTGAGGTTGTCCCATCAAGCTCAGCCTTTATCAGCGGGGCGTGAGGCGCTAATCTCGACCTCCCTTCAGATGTGATGGTCCGAGGTCCTTCATCTGTCTGAGGGTACTGGCATAGCGGTGTCTGCGCAGCAGGCGTAGCAAAGAAACCAGGCTACAGAGCCGCCAGCGATATTATGAATATCATCAGCTTCACTATCCTCGACTTTTAGCGAGATTCTCGTCTTCATTCTTCCTTGTGGACACGCAGGGCGCTCCAAAGATGCTGCACTGCCCAATAGTCCCAGGCCATCAGTACCCTCCACGACTCCTTATAAACTGCGTATTGATGTCGAGAGTCCAAAATGGCATGATGGCATCTCCATTCTTATCGGTCTGTGGACGGGACTCCGCGGCAGTGTATTCCACCGCGCATCGGGCAGCGAGCAGCATCTCCAAGGAATCAGGAGCATAGAACTCACGTTGGCCATAGTAGCCTGTGACACGCGCTATGTTATTCATACGGGTAGTAATTCCTCATCGGTGTGTACGCAACTGTCTGATATACGGTGGAGATTATATCCGCAAGACACCATTCTCATCTTCTCTTTGGTAAATACTTAACAATCAGTTCAGTGGCCTCCTAGCTCCAGAGCTACAATCTCTCTCTCTAATATAGCCCTGGTGACCCTGCCAGGTGACGGGTATATCCTCCTGATAATCATTGGGATGTCCAATGGTTCCTGGTTCCTGCTGGCCATCAAGCACAAACAAGCGGTATTAAGATTGAATTGGGCCAGACTATCCAGCCTCCCCATAAACTTATCCCTGAAGGGCATCCCTACGCTTCCTGGTGACAAGCACCTCATCTCAGTAGCACCGTCCCCGCCTGGGTCATGATGGGATTCAACATCTTTCTTTTCCTTATCAATATTGTTCATAGAATAAGATAGGTATGAGTTTTTCGACTTTCTTATGGAGTCTATCAGTAACAACCATCCGAGATTGCCAGATGGTTTAAACTCTTTTCCCAGAAGTGGCTTGATATAGACTATCCACCCACGAAGCATATTCATCACAGACACGGGAACAGAGAAGTTGCCCACGGAATCGGTCCATAGGAACTGACTCATCCCCGGAAGGTCCGAACACCTGAATCACCTGCTCACCTCGTTGGTGGTATCTTTTCATCTTACGGCTTCCCACGGTTTCCCTTCCGATGATGCTGTCAGCATAGGAATGGTTTTCCATGATAGTCTTTCCGACGCCTGCCAGGTATACCGCCGTTACCCTTGCGTAAGAAGTAGAGGTCCAAGGCTTGCACAGCCCGTCGATTCTTACGCTGGTCCAGAGTAGTAGGCTGGATCGATGAATGCCAGTACGTATCTGGGCCGAGAGAAATGCAGGACAGCATTGTTTCCTGTGGATTGATTCATGTGGGCTTTGTCAAAGATACTCACGCATATTTCTGCCTGCATCGTTTTCCTCGAGAATCGGTCACATGTATCCTATATTTTACCTTTATCACGGCGTGAATAGACTTCTCTTTCGATTGACGAGCTGTATATCGCCAGCCGTTTATCAGGCAAGACATAGAATGACCTTTCACTACTGGACGCTGCTGCTCATCGTAAAGGGTGTCTCGCAATTCCTCGTCCGATAAAACTCGCTCGTAGCAAAGTGATGATGAGGCTATCCCGAAGTATGCCTTTGGCCCGACAACAGGCACATTACGCATCTGCACAAATAGAGTTATACGGCGGGCATGCTTCCCTTTGGGCTGCCCTCACCGAGAACACAACATTTCTTATCCATGCGCCCAGATGTATTACCATGCCTGAACGGAGCTGACGCGGGAAGAGGAAAACCTTGCCCACTGTTTAGTTGTATCGTGTAGCGGCCTTCCTTCGTGAGGAACGAGCGGAAACTGCCCCATGCCGTCATGACAACTTTCTATGTCCAATATCCTTGTTCCAGTTTTCACATAGCCAGCCACTCATAGGGCAGGCATACCTTGGTTGTCAGTTGTCTTAAATGCGACATGGTATACCCTGAACCAGATATCCCCTTCCGGATGACATGTCAAGTCTGATGTTGTCCTTTGTTGTCCGGCTCTTTTGTATCTGTGGTTTCTGTTTGTCGATTCGGTCAACGACCCATATCTTTTTGAGGAAAGATGGCTTCCGTGCTATCTGCACAGAACGAAGAGCAGAGTATATCCTTCCACCCGGTATTCCCGGTTTTCCATTTCTCCCGATGAAGACGTGTCCTTCCGCCCGTCCGCCATAGATTGGATATTTCTCATTCCACAAGGCTATCGGCAGGGCCATAGATTCTTAGAAAAAGAGTCCGGCTCCTGTTCGACAGAGTTAATAAGGAGCGGTCGAACAGCCATGCTTGAACCACATATCTCTCGTCTCATAGATTCTTCACTAAAGAGCATATACGATTGGTCCTGAGACAGCCCCGCATGGGTTACCCTCAAGCCCTGTGTGATTTGCGGTTGACTCTCGTCCCGACGCAGTCAGCTGAACAGAAAAACAAACAGGAGTATAAGATTAGCCTCATTTGGATTTTTAAAATAAGACTTTTTAGACTAACTAAGATATTGTCACTATTGAACAGAAGGCAATACGAATACTTGAAAAGTTTATTCTTCATAATAAAAGGTTAGTTCATTGAATGATAAACGTATGTGATGATTGAGCAAAATTAGCTGTCTACGTCATTATAATGCTGATTTATAAAGCATTATAAACCAATGTCGAAAATCAAAGCCAAAGTTACAGAAAACATTTTATATCATTAGAAGATTTCTGTGTTAATCTAACTAACACTTTTCTTAATAAACGTAACTTTACGTTAAACGGTAGGATTTCTTGACAAAACAGGGTATAAAAAGTGAATTTTTCAGAATAAAAAGAAGTTAGGGCGGGAAACGGCAAAGAAACAGTATTTTTATTATTACATTGATTATCAGTAGGTTACACCTACAACGCACTTCGTGGTAGCGAAACTAATTTTGTAAAAAGCATAGCTTTTAGCTTGTAAAGGGTCTGCTTTTTACAACATCAGCATAGCTTTTGCTGTGCCAAAAGGACTGCGTTGAGAGTGTAAAAGAGACGTTTTAGTGACTTTGTGCCCTTTTTGGCCGATAAAAGAGCCAAAAAGAGGGCCAAAAGCTAAAAAGTAAACTTACTCCATGCTAGATGAAGAGGAAAATAAAAGTGTTAAAAGATAGGAGGAAAAGCTTACAAAACAGATTGAAATTATTAAGGCAACGTGTTACGACTGTTTGATAACACCACGTCTGAAGCTTCCTTAGCTACGACAGCGGCTTATTTCCGCATAAGCCACTGCCGGGTGGGCTGATCAAACTTCGATGGGCGTAGCGCAACATGGTGCGGGCATTTCCAGACAATGGCTTTACATAGTCATAGAGCCGCTCGAATCTTTCTTTCCGGCCTCGCCTAGCATCCAAACCGATGGCTTTGTGCATGAGATCGTGGGGATGGCCACATCATCTTCGTGGCCAGTTGGTAGTGTCTTCCAAGTCGCCACGGCGAATGAAGGTGACTGTCGAAACGATGGCGATGCGATTATCCCACAGCAACGGGCTTTCACAGGCGGTGGAGCACGTCGCGGCTTGTCAAAGAGGTAGCTGCCCACAATCTGAGGGCAGTGAGGTCGACCAGATCCCAGTTGTTGATACGGTCGGTCACGGAGATAGAAGTCGAAAACCCGCGACTCACCTCCGTCCCGTGACTTTGCTGTACGAGAATCAAGACCGCGGAGACGCATCCTCGTGCCACGGACTGGCCAGCAATTCCTTGACGGTCGTGAAGGAAGCGTTCTTAAACCCTCGCCACAGCCTCGATATTCGGCACGACGACGCCACAATAAAACGAGATCGCCTCGCCATACTCGCCCTTGCCCGTCTTGAAGAAACGGGGCAGAATCAGTCGCTTTTTCTTCGAGCACAAGGCCAGCAATGCCTTCTGTAGATGCTCGCTGACCTGTTGGGGTCATATGAAATTTTGGAAATGAAATGTAAAGAATGTTTTAGGATGCCAAGCTAAATTTGTCGAATATTTCATGCGTTAGCCACTATGCCTGTCAGGATCGCTTTAGTGTAATGACAGACTGTCTTTGCGACTTACCGTGGAAACTTTGCAAACTGAATCCAATTTTGAATGTTGCCGTGGAGCTGCGCGGCAGGCATTGGTAAATATAAGTTTAGCGAACATAGCTTCGACGGATTGCCACAGATTTTGTATCTTGCGATACATTTGATTGCTGGCGGAGATCAGCACTGCTTTTGACATCGATGGCACTTTGGTCGCTTTTCGACCCATCGTGGGTGCCTGAATCGCTGCCGAAGCCTTGGCAGAAGCGAAGCGCAACGGCGTGAAAATTCGCATATCGACCGGTCGGCCCGTCCGTCTCGATCGTGAATTCTACAGCAACCGACGCTGGCTCGCCGATGGCTGCGTGTCTCACCTAGTGGTGCCTATTGTTTCGTGGGCATAGGGAAATGCGGTTTGCTGCGAGGCTATGCTGCAGGAGGATGCTTCGACAGCGTGCTGAGGCCTCGCCGGGCATGGAATGTTCCCGTCGTAGTAGTGGGCACGTACTGCGCGTGGCCGACTATCTCGATGATGGCTCGATAGACCGCGCTTTCAGGATAGGACTGGGACCGCATGACTTTCTGTTTCGACCCTTTGACGACGTGATGCGGGAACCGATTCTGCAATCTCTACGCCCTTTTTCTCGCCTCAACAGGAAGCTGAAATCACGCTGAAACCTCAAGATTTCGCACAAGTGGAAGATGGACAGACGCCTTTGTCGACATCACTTCGGCGAAGCATGACAAGGGTCTGGCTTGCGGCAGCGCCGAATAACATGAAGGGTTTAGCGTGGCCGACGACGATGGCGTTTAGCGACTGGCGGCACGACATTCCTATCTTGGTGCGAGGCCGGTATCGGTGCAGCCATGGGCAACGGGCGTGACGACGTGAAGGCTATGGCCGACTATGTGACGACACATGTTGATGAAGATGGTATCGCCCACGCTCCTCCGTCATTTTAGTATTATCTAACCTGTAATTTCTAATTTATTATTTCTTATCTTAGAATTTATGAAAAGGTTTATTGTGCGGCCCTCATTGGCAGGACTGACTCTGCACAATGATGGCTCAGAAAGCTGCCGATGATCTCTACGGTTTGGAAGTCGCGAACGCAGCGGTGCTGGATGCGAAGCTCGGCATTTTCATCCATTGGGGCATCTATGCCGTGGATGGTGTGTCGAGACATGTCGCATCAACGAGCGAGTGTTCTATATCGATTATATGGCGCAGCCAAACGCTTCACGGGAAGCAATGGAACGCGGCGATTGCGGATTTGATCAAGGAGAGTGTGCCAACATGCCGTTCTAACCACGAACACCACGATGGCGTGGCTTTGTGGAAACACCAAGGCAGGCGACCCAGCACCGTGAAGACTACGAAGTGAAGAAAGATTTCATCATCTGTTTGTTAACGAACTGCGCGAGCAGAACTTAAAGGTAGGCCTTTACTACCGTTACCGACTGGTTTCATAACGATTATCCTCACTCTTTATAAAAAGCAAACCACGCTATAAGATTGCCGATGACCGCAAACGATGGAAACTGCTCGTGGACTTCAACTTTAGGCAGCCTCGGTGAATTCGCGTAATCAATTCAACCCCGATTTGTGGTGGTTTGACGGAGATTGGGAGAGAGCGCGGAAGACTGGCGGGCCCCGAGTTGGTAACCTCTCTGCGTGAACGCAACCCAATGTGGTTATCAACAGCCGTGTGCAGGGGCTATGGCGACTATGCTACGCCTGAAGTGCGGGTGGCCCTGTTCAGCAACCGGACGATCCTTATTGGGAACTTGTATGACAATGAACGATTCCTGGGGCTATCAGCCTAAGCGATACGCTGTTTAAAACGCCTTACGAATTGCTGCGTCTGTTCTGCGGACTGCTTGAGTATGGTGGCAATATGTTGCTCGACTTCGGCCCACGCGAGGATGGAACGACACCTGAACCCGAAGTAGCGATTCTGGAAAGAGTTCGGCCGTTGGATCTGCCAAACATCACGAGGCGATCTACGGAACCGACCGTGGTGTTTACAAAGACGCCTCCAGGCTACACCACCTGAGCAAGGATCACCGCACACTCTATCTCTTTATTCCTTTATCGCCCACATGGCGAGGTGAAGTAAAGCGGTCTTTGACGAAGTTGAAAGGAGCGCGCGTGGTGGGAAGCAAACATCCATTGCGCTGGAAGATTTATAATGAGGCCGACTGGCGGGCCGAACTGGAAACCCTACTGTAGAGATTCCGAGCAGGAATTGATGTAGTGAAATTACGGTTGTCGCGCTCGACTTGGTTGAACCCACAAGATGTACGTGAAAAAGAAGGCCGTCAATTCCAGCAATAATAACAAAAATCAACGCATTGACAAAACAAAATGTCGTCAATAGCTGACTTTGTGTTGTCAATTTGTTATCAACGACTTTTATTTTACAAACCCAATCATAAGCTACATGTTTATGATTGGGTTTGTCTTTTGATGGTCTAGCAGATAAAACTATCACAAATGTCACCACTTTTAGTGCATTAACAATCGTTTAAAGATATTACACTTTACAAATTGTAAGCACAAATCCTCAAAATGTTTTACTTTTTAATTTGAAAGCCACATCATTAAACTTTAATCAATTTAGAGCAAAATAGTTACGAAATAACGTTAAAACTTTTGTTTTGATTACAAGAAAAGATTACATATCTTTGCGTCCGAATTACAAACGAACTATTACGATATAATAATTGTTCAGTTTGAAGATGGTTAAAGTGCTTGACTATTTCGCCATAACACATCAGGACGGAACGATACGAAACGTTCGATTGAAGAATTGAAATCTCTCTATATAAGATAAATTTACAAAAGTCTCTATTTAAAGAAACATTATTAAAAAGGGCCTGCTTCGTGAGAAACGGGCCTTTCTCTTTTGCGTTGTGGCTAAACTTCAGCCGCAAAAACAATGAATTTATAAAACGTTATATTCAGATATCTTCTCAGTACCAATTCTACCGGACAATGGTCGCTGCCGTAGATATCAGTGTGAATACTTGCTTTAGCTTCAGATGCTTCTGGAGGCGGTCGGAGATAAGGAAGTAGTCGATGCGCCAGCCTGTATTCTTCTCTCTTGCATCGAAAACGATAGCTCCACCAGCTATAAGTAACTTCTTCCGGATGCAGCTTTCTAAATGTATCGGTGAAAACTATTTAGCCAACTGCGCATTTTCCTCACGTTCTTCGTCCGTGAATCCCGCATTGCGACGGTTCGTTTTGGGGGTTCTTGAGGTCTATTTCCTCATGCGCAACATCTATGTCTCACACACGATAACAGGCTTTATCCGTCGAGTGAGTGCAGATAAAGCTTTGGAAATCTTCTTCCCATTTCATGCGATAAAGCTAATCTTCTAAGCTCGTCTTGTGAGTTGGGCGTATAGACCGTGATGAGAAAGAAGTTGCTATATTCCAGTTATGACACGTCCCGTGGTCATGCTCGTCGATTCCGATACCATATTTCACGCTTATAGGTTGATGGCGTGTGTAGATAGCTGTGCTGCCATAGCCTTTTCTTATCGGCGTAATTCCAGTAACTTTCGTACCCTTCGAAGCGTAGGTCTAATTGTCCGGCCTGTATTTTTGTTTCTTGAAGGCAGAAGAAGTCAGCGTTCAGCTCCGAAAAGACTTTTCAAAACTCTTTTTCCAACTGCCGCACGGCAGACCGTTTACGTTCCATGAGATAAATTTCATATCACTAATTACATTTTATTACACTTGTTCTCACAATGAATGTGTGTTGATAGCGTATGTCGACTCTTCAACCTTCAGTTCCTTAACAAGCAGATAGAAAAGGTTTTGGCCTTTATAATACTGCATAAGGGGATAGTAAAGAGCGTTGGGAGCTTGATGCGTTTGATTGAAAGACAACTCACACTTCTTGTTATCCGCAGAGACGAAGCTGATTTTTAAGTCATTTGGCAATACTGAATATCGATAGAATTCGGGCATTCCATTCGTTCCTGTCGGAATCACATAAGGTGCATGAAACGTTGCGGTTAGCGGCTGTCCAGGCGCGTTGTTAAGCACGTCTTTAGCCGTGTTATTATCAGTGAAGTTGGCAAATTGCTTCAGTGGTAACGAGGCGATGGTCAGCGTTGAGTCTTGACCGGATATCTGCCAAGCCAGTGCAACAGAATCTTTCTTCTGCGTGTTTGCGTCAGCAGTACATCCAACCCTAGTAATTACCTGTCGCACATTCAACATCTGCATCCGTTGTGCGTGAGTCAGGTATAAATAGTCCTTTTTCCGATCGTCATCGGTGTCACCGAGACACGAACTCAAGTCGAGTAATCGTCATAAGACACATCACAAAATAAGAATAAATAATTGTATCATTGTCGTAATGATTTAAAAATATGTTATAATCGATGGGTATAAAGCTCAGAAGGGCTTCTAATCAGATTCTTTTTGACTCTCCCTCGCAACAGATTCATAAACTCTTCGCGCGTCTTGGCTTGATTAAAGGCACCGCTGAAGTCACTTGTCGTGATAGAATTCCGTTTTTCCATCGCCACGCATTTGCATACACGTTTGGCTTCAACGACCATCACTCCCATAGGTTTCAGCGTGTCTTGAATACAGTCTTTGATCTGTTAGTTAACCTTTTCCTGTACTTGTAAGCGATGACTGAAGATGTCAACAACCCGTGCTATCTCTTTGCTCACAAACCGGTGATATAGCCATTCGGATGTAGGGCTATGTGACCTTTCCATGAAAGGCAGCATGTGATGTTCGCACATTGAGAAGAAATCGATGTCCTTCACGATAAACCATTTGGTTGTATTTTCTTTTCAAATAGGGGCATCAGTCAACACTTTTGTGGGTCTTGTGCATACGCCACGGGTCAACACCTGCTATGGCTTTTAGCCACTGCATAGTGTTCTTTTGCAGTCCATCGCGCTCTGGATTTTCGCCCACAGGTTTGAGAACCGCTCTATAATGAGCGGCTAATTGTTCAAGGACCTCTGTCATTCTGTCTCAGGGTTCCTGTTTAATAGAATTGTTTTTAACGCCCCTCAGCCCCTATGTTGATGGTCATTCGCACTACTACCACAGCAGGAAGGTTCTTTTATGTTTTAATATTGCACGGTGATTTTCCTCTCACGATACATGCCTGTCCATAACCCATGGTTTTTAAGATCTTGAAGCATGCGATTGGCTCTTCAAATGACCTGTAATTGCTCACTCTACATATCCATCGAGAGTAGAGTAGAACATAAAGTCGGCTGATCGGGGAATTTTATCTTATCTCTCTGAACCGATTTTCTCAGCTTTTATTCTGTCTTCTCTGAGTTGCCACCAGCGTATGCCTGCACGCGATAGCCTGTTACCTCGTAACTACTGAGCATAATCTTTGCGCATGTCGACTGTCGCAGATTTCCATTCGGCCTCTTCCAAACTCTCTGCTCTCAGTTGACTCCGTTCGTTTAGCGATCTCGCCACGTCTGTTTTCCTTCTTTGGAGCCTCGTTGCGTTCAGTTTTGGCAGAATCAGTTTACTTTTCTGCACTAGTCTCTTTCTTGATACTGTCGGGCACTACGCTCTTTTTGTCGTTTTCGGCGTTTTCTTTATGCTGTCATTTTGGGCAGCATGTGATGTTTTCGCAGTACTTTATTTTTAGTACCGCAGTCGTTTAAGCTTAGTACCGAAGTCGTACCGTTTACTAAGTTTTCATTTTGTTTACTTTTCGATAAATCGTCACGCTTCTCGCCCATTTTAGTTTTCTTTTGAATGTGCTCCGGTAAAAGTCTGCGCCTGATTGTGGCCATTCCACAGATTAGCACAGAAGAATAATGTACGAAAAATTGCATAGTTGCTAATCAATTATAATACGGGATGGGCTACACACGATTTATAACGTTGTGTTTACCCAATCTATACAGATCTATTTACTTACGATTACTTTTTTCCAAGCGTCGATAATACCCTTGAAATCAGCACACTTCAAAGAAGCGCCACCAATCAAAACCACCATCAATATTGGGGCTCGAGAAGAGCTCAGAGCGTTAGAAGCCTTACAGCTACCACCATAGAGGATAGAAGTTTCTCGTCAGCAACAGCCTGTCCGTACTTCGCAACAATCGAACGGATGTAAGCCAACATTTCTTCTGCCTGGTCAGAAGTAGCGGTTTTTGCCCTGTACCGATGGCCCAGATTGGCTCATAAGCGAGAACGATGTTCTTCCATTCTTCAGCTGTCAGGTTGAATACGCTACCATCGAGTTCAGCCTCAACAACCTCTATTCTGACGATTTGCCTCCACGCCTTCGAGGGTTTCGCCACGGCGAAGATAACTTCAAACCGTTAGCCAATGCCATCTGAACCTTTTCAAGACTTCAGCTGTCTCGCGTAATACTCACGACGCTCTGAGTGACCAAGAATAACGTACTGAGCACGGTGCTCTTCACCATTTCGGCAGAAACTTCACCGTGTAGGCACCGCTGGCTTGTCAGCGCAGTTCTCCCACCGAGGGCAACGACATTCTGATCCAGCACATCAGCAACCCTTGTAAAGGTGAATGAAAGGAGTGCAGACTAACTGTCGCAGTTAGGCTTGTCAGCTTTCATCGCTTCATTAATCTCGCTTGCCAAACGCAATACTGTCTGCAGGTTCATGTTCATTTTCCAGTTACCTCTGCTGCAATTTTCTTTTCTCATTGTTTTTGTTTATTAAATTAAACGTTAAGATATAACTATTATTTTCTCTTTTTGAATTTGACATATCTGTCCAAGCTCATGTGTCGGTCTGCTGCAATGTAAGCAGAAAGAGGGGCAAATACCGAAGATCAGTGACAATCTGTAGGGATTCTTGCGAATAGCGATCTGGTGGGCTGTCGCCCTTCTCTTCAGTTGTGTCAAGGTTTGCTATCCGCTTTCAGTTGTGGCAGATTGTTGTGGCTCCATTTGCGAATAATTCGGCCATCTTTACAGTATGAGCCCGGATTGCTGTGAATCATCGTCTTCAGATGTCGTTTCGTCGGTCGTTGCAAAGGGATATTGGGGCACTCGTGCATTCCGTCCAAGTCCGAATCTTGTCTTCGGTGCTGGCCGTAAGGCAGTAAATCCCATCTTTTGGGCCTTCGCATAATCATAAAGATGATTGATGTCGCTGAAATTAGCTGTCATCGGCATACCTGATATGGGGGCGAAAGTGAGCAGGAACGTATAGCTTTGTCGTTCAATCATTGAATCCGTCAGCATTTCGCCATCGTATTCTATCGAGAAATCATGTATCGGTGGCACGTATCCTCGCTTCGGTTTTGAATGGTCTTACTATCTACAAACTCCCAGGTAGAATCCGGATAATTGTTCAGTGTAAACCCCTTTTTGACGCCGTCTTTTCGCAGAATGAATGTCGTTTCGTATTTCGGAGGTTTGGCTCCAGCCGGTATCCACATGCCTTCTCGTATGCTTGCTTGCGCCACAGTAGGGCCTGAAATCGAACTGTGGAAGGAAGTAGAGGCTGTAGACACTGGCTAAGATGAACAGAATGGTATAGTTCATCACAACCATTGGTTGTTTCTGGCTGATGGAGCGCACCATGCGCAACGGCCAAATCACCACAAATGACCGCACTAACCGAGCAGCAATATATCTTGAGCAGTGTTTCGCATTCGTCAACACTGATAGCATCGCCGAAACATCCGCAATCTTTTACCGACTGGCAATGGACACCCAAAAGTGATCACAAGCGTCATCACGGTTATCAAAACCATAATCAATTTGCTTGTAAGACGACGGCAGGAATAGCAAAAAGAATGAAGATTCTGAGGCAAAATTCGAGTCCAGATAATGAGATAGAAGCAGCCAATGTAACCCAGTCGGCTACCCATTCGCGCATTCCAAGTGCCCCAGATAGTCTTGAATCTTGTATTGAGTGCCCAGCGGATCAATTGCTTTAATGTAGCCCGAGAATATAAAGGTGAGCGCCAGAATCAATCTGCGTGACATTGACGATGATGGTCTTCAGTCTATTCATTTAGTTTGATTGCGCCGAATACGGCGTAATTGATAATATCCGTAGTGGCGTCGATTCCTTCGCTGACAAATGTCTGACCATGGATATCTTCTATTCTTTGACTCTTTGCAGTTTGGTGAGTATAAAGTCGGTATAGCTGCTCACCTCATTGAGCGCCATGCCTCGTCGTAGTCGTGATTCTTCTTCAACATGAGGCTTCAATGCTTCCTGCGCGTGGCAGTCATAAAGGCGCAAAGCTTCTTCGGAGTCGATGTCTCACCGTATCCACGAAGCCTTTTTCTAATTGAATCAGACCACGATACCATAATTGATAAGGGCGATAAATTCCGGTCTGATGCCCTCACCGACCAGCGATTCCTGCTAATTTCAAGCGAACGGATGCGTTTGGCTTTTAATATAGAGTTGATCAGTCAGGGATGCGGGCAAATGCGCCATGACGCCCCATAATCGTGTAGCTTTTTGCGGAAAAGCTCACGACATTCGGTCATGACGGCTTTAAACTGTTCTTCCGTATTTTGAATGCTCATTGTTTCAGACTTGTTGGATGCAAATTTACTGATATTCTATGAAATATCCAAATTTTACTTTTTCTTTCATTTTAAAGCGAATTACCCTCACCGTGCCGCATAACGCTTCATAGCGTGCTGCAGCGAATCGCGCTTCACGCCCAGCATGTTACGCTTGTAGCGATCGGTCTCGCGGTATCGAAGCAATGGCTGCTCTGCAACAAAGAGTCGGTCTTACCGACGTCGAGCTGGGTCAGTTTGAGCGAGGCTTCTGCCAAAGACGGAGTGCTCTCTTAGGAACCTCAATGGCCTTTGGGGTAGATCTGTCTTCAATTTCTGTATGGAATCAAGAGCCGATTGATACGCGCCCGCGGCATAGAGTTGCTCTCATCTTCCGCAAACTTTCTTGAGCTTGCTGATCCTCCGAAGGCTGACACGATAATAAGAGTAGCCCTCCCTATAGACTTTCAATCTCATTCTTGCAAAGATATAAAAATAACGGAATATGCCTTTCCCAGCCCGGCCAAATAATTGATAATCTGTGTTAATCTCTGTAATATGTATCGTATACCTTTGCGCAGCTAATTTTCAGAATAATGCGAAATCTTTCCAATGCCGATTTGGCACAATTACTCGATAAAGACATATTTCATAAAATATCAGAAGCTGCCGATTTATTACATCTTGAATGCTATGTTGTAGGCGGTTATGTGCGAGATTTGTTCCTCGAGCGTCCCTCTAACGATATTGACGTCGTCGTAGTAGCAGTGGTATCCGTGTCGCAGACGAACTAAAGAAACTCTTAGGCAAGCGTGCTCACCTCTCTGTGTTCCGCACTCGGTACGGCTCAGGTGAAATACAAGGATATGGAAGTGGAATTTGTCGGCGCACGAAGGGAAAGTTACAGCCACGATTCGCGCAAACCGATTGTCGAAGATGGCACACTGGAGGACGATCAGAACCGCCGCGACTTTCACCATCAACGCCTTAGCCGTGTGTCTTAATGCCGATCGTTTCGGCGAATTGATTGATCCTTCGACGGAATCTACGATATGGAGGATGGCATTATCCGCACTCCGCTCGACCCCGACATTACCTTCAGCGACGACCCGCGTGCGCATGTTGCGTTGTGTTCGTTTTGCATACTCAACCTCGGATTCTATATCGAAGACGAAACCTTTGAGGCACTGAAGCGCAATGTTTATCGCCCAAAGATTATCAGCGAGAGAGCGTATTCAGGAAGAACTGAACAAGATAATCCTCTAATCATCCCAGTAAAGGCTTTTTATTATCTGCGCGAAAGCGGCTTGCCTCGACCTCGTTTTTGCCCGAACTGCGGCACTCGACGTGGTCGAAACACGCAACGGGCGCGCCCATAAGAACAACTACTACCTACACCCTAGAAGTGACTGGAAAACCTTTGTTTTTGGCCCAAAGGCAGTATGAAGCACTCGAAAAGACCTCGGCGAACACAAGCTTTGGTTGCGCTGGGCAGCCCTACTCCACGATGTAGGCGCTTCAAGAGCAAGCGATGGGATAACATCTCAGGGCTGGACGTTCCACAATCACAACTTCATTGGGAGGGCAAAATGGTGCCTGTTATCTTCCGTCGGCTGACGCTTCCTTTAGATTCGAAGATGAAATACGTGCAGAAACTGGTTGAACTTCACATGCGCCCCATCGCCATTGCCGACGAAGAGGTGTCTGATAGTGCCGTGCGACGCTTGGTTAATGACGCCAGTGACGACATCGCGGAGCCTGCGATGCTGTGCGAAGCCGACGTTACGAGCAAGAACAGCCAGCGCAAACAGCAGTTTCTTAACAACTTTAAGCTCGTCAGAGAGAAGATTTCCGACCTGGGCTGAACGGACTATAAGCGACTATTACAACCCGTTATCGACGGCACTGAGATTATGGAAATGTTCCATTTTGGGGCCATCTCGCGAGGTGGGAACGCTCGAAACAAACGCTGAAAGACGCCGTACTCGACAATAAGGTTGCTAACGAACGTGAACCGTTGATGGCGTTGTTACATGCAGCAAAAACAAATGGGACTGATTTGATTATTATTTCATTACTTTTTCGATAAAGTGGAGACCGTATAGTCGCCACTGTTTTTCTTCGTCAATTCCCTGGTCTTTATTTCGTTTCTAAAAGCAGCCCTTTTACACGCTAAAAAGCTATGCTTTTTACCTTTGTAATAGTTATGCTTTTTACAATGTAAAAGGGCTGCTTTTTGAAAACAAGACGTACACTATAAAATTTCTATTACTTTTGACTCAAAACACGAAAACAAAGCTTTTTGACTCACAAAAATCATCCTGTCAGAAGGAAAAAGGCCAAAAATAAAGCCACCATCAATCGTTAAAAACAAAACAATATTATCGTAATATTATTGTTAAAAAGTTAAACTTCACCAAATAGTCCACGATTACGCATGCGATTTTTGTTTTATTCACACTCCAACAACCACCTTCGCGAGCGACGATCTCTACTCCTCCCATAGGAGAGGTAGGAACGAGCGATTGAAAAGCGATTGACATGAGTCAAGAATGCCTTCAATTAACGACCATTCGCCATAAAAAGAGTTAAAAAGAGCACATCCATCATTCACAACATATCAAATTATTTATAATTTTACGTACAAAACTCTGACAACCGCGTATAGTTTTCATATATTTGCATAAATAGAGCAATTTTTATATCAATAGTATTCTATAGGGGGTTAGTACATTAAACGTTAGACAAAAACAATATATAATACCCGTTGGCGGAATTAATTTAATGCATATTTGACCTGTCCTAGTGGTTTTGTCGTCTTTATGTAGTTAATGTACTGCAGTACTGTAAACGTACTGATTTTTGGCAGTAATTTTGCGAATAGTCCTGTGGTCTGTTTGCATAGTTCCTGATGAGCATGAGATGGTCACATAGTTGAGAGAAAACAAGTCTCAATTCTCTAGCCTTCGCATAAGGTTTAAAAGTCAGGCTTCCATGTCTTCATGTTTAATCTATACGGAACCTCCAGTTTGATGTGCGCAGATGAAAACAGATCTTGTTGCAGTTCTCGCACTCAGATAAGCTCTATCAGCAAGAATACAGCAATCTGAAAGATTCAAACTTCACATCTTTCATATAATGTATATCATGAACATTAGCAGCGGTCAGGTCAAATGAATGTATAACACCTCGTAAACCGCATACAGCGTGCAACTTATAACCATAATAGTATACTCCTTGCGTGGCGCAGTAACGAAAAGCTGGAGATTTATCAGGCTCGTCCTTGCCCATCTTGCAGCGTTTGCCTTGAGAGTCTGCAAACCTCTATCGGTTTGGAATCTACACAAAATATTCTCTGCACCATCCATTGCCTTTGCTATACGCTTACGAAGCGTTTCCACACAGCTGACATGTGTTCCTGCGACGGTCATTGAACTGGCGACGACTGATGAGAATGACAAAAGTCCTTTGGTATTCTTTCAGCCGGTCAAAGAGGTTATTCTCACTGTCAATGCCGAGATGCTCTGCTGTCAGACTCAGGGCTATGACATCAAGGTCAGAGAAGCGAGGGACAACACCGCGACGAGGAATATTTCAAGGTCATTAACCAATCCATAGGAAAAATTTCTTGCATATCTCAAGGATTTTGACGAAATTTGCTATAAGTTGTGCATGGAGATAAAGCAGTAGCAACAGTATTGTTGATCATCATAGTTACAGATTTTTAGCGACATGTGCAACTTTTTATATTCATATTTCGATATTTTATCTATTGATTAATTCGCCAACGGGTTATATAATATAATAAGGTATGAAAATTAAAAGTCTTTTTATTTGTTGTGGCTGTGGCCACCTCGTTCATCGCGTGTAAGGTGGTGGTGGAACACTAAGCTTTGAAGATGCGGAGTTTCCGGCTCAAACTATCGGTTCGAGCAGCAAGCCCATGCAAACCACCTATCCGGCTACGATAAAAGGTATTCAGGATGTAGAAGTTCGACCGAAGGTTTCCGGATTTATCACGAAAGTGTATGTACACGAGGGCCAGGCAGTCTCGGCCGGCCGCGTGCTTTTCAGCATTGACAGCGAGACTTAATCGTGCTGTCGTTCAGCAGGCACAGGCCGGATTGAACACCGCCAACGCGGCTAAACACAGCCCGTCTGACTTATGAGACATCAACAAGAAGTTGTTTGAGAAGAATGTCATCGGCCAGTATGAGCTGTCAACAGCGCAGAATTCTTTCGCCACGGCACAAGCTTCCCGTATCGCAGGCGCAGGCCGCTCTGGCTTCGGCCAAGGAGCAGTTGGAGCTGGTGTCAGTGAAAGAGTCCGCGGCAGGTGTCATCGGCAGTTTACCATTTAAGGTTGGCGCATTGGTAAGCGCGTCCAGTGCGTTGACCACCGTGTCGGAAATCGGAACCGTAGAAGTATTCTTCTCCTGTCTGAAAGCTCAGATGCTCAGCCTTACCAAGACCGCCGGCAACGTGAACGCGGCTATCAAATCTCTACCGGCCGTGAAGCTACAGCTGGCCGACGGAACGCTTTACAACCATCCGGCAAAGTAGTCAAAGCCAGTGGTGTTATCGATCCCGCAACAGGTTCTATATCGTTGATTGCCCATTTTGCCAATCCCAGAAGCTATTGAAGAGCGGTGGTGCCGGTCAGATTATCATTCCTAATGATAATAATGCCGTCATTCAGGTGCCACAAGAGGCATGCTCCGAGGTACAGGATAAGATTTTCGTTTGATAAAGTTGGTAAAGACAACAAGGTTACTTTATAGCGAAATCAAAGTAAATCCGCAAAACGACGGCTACAACTACATCGTCACTTCGGGCCTCAACGTAGGCGACCGCATTGTCGTAAAAAGGCGTTACGAAGCTGACGGATGGCATGGAAATCAAGCCTATTACACCCTGACGCGTATCAGAAGAAGTTGGAAAAAGCAGCTAAACTTGCCGAAGGACAGAGTACAGCAAAGGGCTTTATCGACGCTATGAAAATCTAAATAAACAAACGATATGACATTTACAAACTTTATAAAACGTCCGGTACTGTCGACGGTAATTTCCATTTTCCTCGTCTTACTGGGCATTATCGGTCTGGCTTCGCCGCCTATCGAGCAGTATCCTGATATCGCTCCACCAACAATTACGGTGTCGACGGTCTATCAGGGTGCCGACGCGCAGACCGTACTGAACTCCTGTTGTAACTCCGCTTGAGGAGAGTATCAATGGTATAGAGAACATGACTTACATGTCATCTACCGCTACCAATGCCGGTATGGCAATGATAACGGTTTATTTCAAGCGAGTCGACCCCAACATGTGTGCCGTCAACGTGCAAAACCGCGTACAACAAGCGCAGGCTTTGCTGCCGGCCGAAGTTACCCGCGTAGGTGTGACGGTGAGCAGCGCCAGTCGTCGAACGTTATCATGTATTCGTTGACGACCGACGACTCTCGTTACGATGGTCAATTCCTCGACCAACTATAACAATATTAACATCATTCCGCTCTCGAAGCGTATCAATGGCGTGGTGACGTACAAAGTCCTTCCATGGCCAGCTACTCCATGCGCATCTGGCTAAAAGCCCGAAAAAGATGAAGATTTACGGCCTAGTGCCCACCGATATTTCGGGTGTTTGGCCGAACAAAAACATCGAGGCCGCACCGGGTTCTCTGGGCGAGAATGGTTCGGTAGCCTTCGAGTACGCGCTGCGACACAAGGGACGCCTACAGAAAGCCAGTGAATTTGAGAACATTTGAATCAAAAAGTTCTACCACCGGACAGACGCTTCGACTGAAGGATGTGGCTGATATTGAGCTGGGATCACTGCAATATAATGTGAGTTTGATGAACAATGGTCACCCCGCCGTGATGGGTATGGTCAATCAGATTGCGGGTTCCAACGCCACGAGATTGCCACCGACGTGAAGAAAGCATTGGAAGAAGCCAGCAAGGCTTTCCTCTCCCGGACTGAAATATACCATCGAACAGGACACCACCGAGTTCCTTTCGCCTCAATCGAAGAGGTTGTCATGACGCTGTTTATCACATTGGCACTTGTATTCCTCGTGGTTTAGCATCTTTCTTGCAAGACATGCGCCTCGACGCTGATTCCAATGATTGCCGTTCCGGTAGCACTCCTCGGTACGTTCTTCTTCTTATGGGTGTTCGGATTCTCTATCAACTTACTCGTGCTATCGGCCTTGTTGCTGGCCATCGCCATTGTGGTGGACGACGCCATTGTGGTAGCTGAAGCGTACACGCGAAGCTCGATCAGGCCAAGAGTGCCCTCTCAGCTTCCATCGATGCCATGAACGAGACTTCGGAGCCATTATCTCCATCACGTTGTAATGTCTGCCGTGTTCGTTCCTGTGTCATTCCTCGGCGGAACGTCGGGCACACTCTATCGTGAGTTCGGTGTGACAATGGCCGTGTCCATCATCGTTTCAGCCGTCAACGCGCTGACGCTGTCTCCGGCCTCATGCGCCATTTCTGAAGCCCCACGACAAGGAGAAAGACCATAGTAACGCGACCTTCGTCAGCCGTGCTAGCAATTTCAATCGTGTGTTTGACGCACAACGGAGAAATATAAGAAAGGGGTTACGTTCTTTATCAACCACAAACTGGTAGCAGGCGGCTCCCATTGCGGTGGGCATCGTGGTTTTGTCATTAATGTCGACCACCAAGACCGGCCTCGTGCCCAATGAAGATACAGGAACGCTGTTTGTCATGATATCGGCTGCGCCCGGTACCAGCGTCAGGAACGCACGAAGCAAATCGTAAACGAGGTGGACGGAATGCTGGCTGGCAACCCTGCCATTCAGCGTCGCGAAGCATCATCGGTTACAACTTCATCGCCGGTCAGGGTTCTGACTCAAGCCACGTTCATCATCAAGCTGAAGCCGTTTGAAGAGCGTTCGCGGTTTCTTCACCTGCATCAAGAACGCGATAACTCAACGCCGACTCGATGGCGCTGTTTGTCAATCCGCTCGAAGCAAACTCCGTGCTGGGTATGATCTACAAACAGACGGCATCTATTGAGACGCTCAGATTATCGCTTTTCGGACCACCGATGGTTCCCGCTTTCTCCCGCGAAAAAGCGGTATCACCCGCATGACGATGCAGGATAAGAGTGGCGACCTGAATAATTCTCACAATCCTGACGCAGAGTTTCTTGAAAGAACTAAACACGCGTGAAGAGATTCAGAAGGCCATGACCACGTATAATCCTAATTATCCGCAATATATGGTAGACGTTGACGCTGCAAAGACCAAACAGGCAGGTATTTCGCCCAGCACGGTTATGGGCCACTGCAAGGTTATTTTCAGGTGGTCTTTACGCGTCAAACTTCAACGCCTACGGTAAATTGTTCCGCGTTATGATTCAGGCGAGTCCCAATGACCGATCTCCGTCCCGACCAGTTGAGTAACATCTACGTGCGTACGGGCAATGGACAGATGGCACCTGTTTCTGAATTTTGCACCTAAAAGCGTGTCTCACGGCCCATCCAATATCGCACGCTCTAACCTCTTTACAGCCATCATCGTCAGCGTAACGCCGGCTACCGGCTATTCTACCGGTCAGGCGATGCAGGCCATTGCCGAAGTAGCGAAGAACACACTGCCGACCGGTTGTGGCTATGAGAATATCCGGTCTGACTCGTTCTGAGGCGGAAAGCAGCAAATACCACCGCATTGGTATTCGTATTGTGCCTGGTGTTCGTGTATCTGATTCTTAGCGCGCAGTGTGAGAGCTATCTCCTTCCGTTGGCCGTTATCCCTCCATTCCGTTCGGATTGGCCGGTGCTTTCATCTTCACGCAGATCTCGGCCACTTAATGACATTTATATGCAAATCTCATTGATTATGCTGATTGGTCTTTTGGCGAAGAATGCCATCCTTATCGTGCAGTTCGCGCTCGACCGTCGCAAGACCGGTGCATGGCCATTCGCCATTCCGCCATCTTAGGCGCGGTGCTCGTCTCACGTCCCATCTTGATGACTTCGCTGGCAATGGTTATTGGTCTGTTGCCGCTGATGTTCGCTTCGGCGTAGGTAAGGAATGGTAATCAGACGCTGGGTGCCGCCGCCGTTGGTGGTATGTTGATTGGCACCCTCTGCCAGATTTTCGTTGTGCCATCGCTCTTGCGGTCTTCCAATGGTTACAAGAACGCTTCACCCTACTCACTTTTTGATGATGAAGTGAACCATGAGGCTGCGGCCGAATCTCGAACAGTATGCTCATGCAAATGGCTCTATAACACCCCTAATTATAAGAACCAATATGATGAAGAATAAGATCAACATAATGCTTGTAGCATCATTTGCAACACTCATACTGAGCGGTTGCAAGAGTTTGTACGGCAGATATGAACGTCCCGACGTGAAAAACCACAGGACTGGTACGCGATGCCTTTGTCGGACAAAGATACGCTGGTCGTAAGCGATACGGCTGGTTTCGGCAATATCCCATGGCGCAACGTCTTTACCGACCCTATCCTGCAAGGCTCTATCCAACATGCTTTGAGACCATAATACAGACCTCTTGAATGCCGCGCTTACTCAGAACATGGCTGAAGCTCAGCTCACGGCAGCTAAGCTATCGTTCCTCCCTTCGTTCAGTTTCAGTTCGCAGGGAACCATCTCTTCATGGGATGGGGGCAAGGCAAGTAAGACCTATAGCCTTCCGGTGAATGCCGCTTGGAATGTGGATCTCTTCGGACGCTGTCTCTTCAAAGCGTGCCGCGCAGGTCGCTTTGCTGCAATCGAAAAGATTATCAGGTGGCAGTCAGGGCTAAAGTCGTGCCGGCGTAGCCAATATGTACTATACTTTGCTGATGCTGGATAAGCAAAATGCAACTGGTGGGCGACATGGAGCAGCTGACCAAGCGACACTTGGGAGATTATGAAACCCGCAAGGACGCTTTCCGTAGGCGTCCGATCTGTTGCCGTACAGAGCGCGGAAGCCAACTATTATTCGGTTTTGGTGCAGAAGACTGACATTCGTCGACAGATTCGTGAGACGGAAAATTCACTCTCATTGCTCATCGGTCAACAGGCTCAGGCCATCGTTCGTGGCAAGATGGACGACCAACTGCTACCTACCAGCTTCTCTACGGGAGTGGGATTGCGGCTGCTTAACAACCGCGCAGACGTCCACGCTGCCGAAAATGAAGTTGGCCCAATGCTTCTATAACGTACAGACGGCGCGCAGCCGCTTCTATCCCGCTCTGAATATCAGCGGTAGTGGGGCCTATACCAACAGTGGTGGCATGGGTATTATCAATCCCGGTAGCATGCTATGGCGAGCTGTGGGTTTCGCTAACGCAGCCAATTTCTTCCAGAATGGTAAGCTCGTTGCGGGGCTGAAAGTGGCCAAAGCACAGTATGAACAAGCCTATAATAGTTGGCAGAACGCGATACTGACTGCCGGCAGCGAGGTGAGCAACGCGCTCGTGAAATACAACTCTTCTTTGGAGAAATCAAAGATAGAAGAGAAGAAAATCAGGTTTTGAAGAAGAACGTAGAGGACACCAAGGAGTTGATGGCAAGCTCTCGCACCACTTATCTTGAAGTGATTACGGCAGCAAAGCAGCCTCCTCAACACCGAACTCGCTAAGGTAGCAGACGACTTTCGCTCGCATGCAGGCCATCGTCAATCTATACTCTGCTTTGGGTGGAGGCGCTAAATAGTATATGATCGTAGCTATAGAGCGTATTCCATTCTCAACATTCAACATTTAAATTAGTATTATGGCAAGTGAAATAAGTGCGAAAGCAGAAGTGTCTCCCAAAGCAAAAAAATAGGAGATAACTGCCAAGATATTCCCTTTTCGTCTATATCGAAGACGATGTGGAGATAGGTGACGACTGCGTCATTTTCCCCTTTGTAAGTATCCTCAACGGCACCTCGTATGGGCAATGATAACAAGGTACACCAAGGTGCCGTTGTAGGAGCACTGCCGCAGGATTTTAACTTCTGTGGTGAGAAAACAGAATTGATAATTGGCAATGGCAACATTATTCGCGAGAATGTGGTCATCAATCGTGCGACCCATTGTGGTGGCCAGACTATCATCGGTAATCATAACTTCTTGATGGAAGGCTCTCATATCTCGCACGACACCAAGGTTGGCGACCATTGCGTGTTCGGTTACGGGAACAAAGATTGCAGGCGACTGCCAGATTGGCGATGGTGTCATCTTCTCATCCTCGGTCATTGAAAAACGCAAAAACGCGTGTGGGCGACTGCGCGATGATACAAGCCGGCACCACTTTCTCAAAAGATATTCCACCCTTATATTATAGCAGGTGGCAAACCCGTTGGTCTACAATGGCCCCAACACACGATGATGACTACCAACGGAATAGAAGAGAAGGTTCAGAAGCATGCTGGCCAATGCTTATCGTTTGGTGTTCCACGGTCAGAACAGCGTATTCGATGCCGTGTTACAGATTAATGATCAGGTTCCTGATAGCCCGGAGATTCGCAAGATCGTGGACTTTATCAATTCAACAAAGTTAGGAATTATCAGTAAAATGTAATTCATATCTTTTACATCTTACTTTGGTATTATCAAAAGGGAGTGTCAACACAAAAGCAGACATTCCCTTTCTTCTTCCCGCGCGAAAAGGATTACATATAAAAATCTCAAAGCAAAACGCTCTAAAGCATAATAAATTGGCAAACCCGAACGTTGTCTTTATATGAAAAAGAATTATTTGTGCTTTTATCATATCACTATTGGTGGCAACAACCGTAAACGGACAAAAAGCGTGTTTGTCCAAAACAGGCCATATACAGACCTGCGCCAATTCCACTTCGGTATTCTTTTAGGAACACATCTGCAAGATATTGAATTTACAAATGTCGGTTTACAAACAATAACCAACGAAGACGGAACTACGCGCGAAGCACATATTACAACCGATCAAAACAGATGGGATCATGGTTTTCAAGTGAGCGTTGCCGGAGAAACCAGATTGAGCGAGCATCTTCAACTACGATTAGCACCCACGATGTATTTCGGCAGTCGACATTTCAAGTTTCAAGAGCTTAACAGTGACAACCCTACCAACGAAGACTACCATCAGGTTTAAAAACAGTTTATATCGCAACTGCTGCAGAACTTATTTTCGATGGTCCGCGTTTAAACAATATGCGTCCATATCTAATGGGCGGAATAGAGCCATGCTCAACCTCAACAGCAAGAATCAGGATTATCTGAAACTAAAAAAGTATGACGTCTTTGCCGAAATAGGCATGGGCATAGACCTATATCTTCCCTTTTTCAAACTACGTCCGGAACTCAAGTTCATGTTCAGTCTCATCAACAGTCTTGATAAAAAGCACTGCGCAGAACTTAGAAGACAAGAGCATGCTCCCCTACACCAACAGCGTAAAGGAAGCACGCTCTAAAATCATTGCTTTAACTTTTTATTTTGAATAGACCACCGAAGCCCGGCTAACGTTTAGTCATTTTCAACTTCATTTTGCCGACAAAGATGGCATGTTTACCATTCTGATCAACAGGAATATTCTTTCTGATGGGTCTTTCGCGTATTGTAATTGTTCAAAAAAGCTATGTGAATGACCACCAAGCACAAGATCTAAGCCCTCAGTATTTTCAATCAACTGATTGTCTCCAACACCTCTGACATGCCATCCGAGGTGAGACAGGCAGATGATAAGGTCACAACAGCGCTGTTTCAAAGTACGCACCATGTCCTTTGCCACTACGATCGGATCGAGAAACTTTACACCATGACACTTGGCTGTGTCAACCAGACCTTCCATAGCCGGCGACAATCCAAAGACACCTATCTTCATTCCCTTCCTTTTTAATATAACATACGGCTTCACAAGGCCTTCCACCAGCGTTCCCGTAAAGTCGTAATTAGCGCACAGAATCGGAAATTTGGCCATACGGAAGATGCGTGCCATGTTGTCAAGTCCGAAATCAAACTCGACGATTGCCGATAACGACAGCGTCATAACGCATCTGATTCATGAGTCCCACTTCGACATCTCCCTTAAACAAAAGTCTCAATAAGGTGAACCTTGAGAGAAATCGCCACTATCGAACAACAAAAGTTCCGGCTCCTTCTTACGCTCTTCATTCAGCATGGCCACGCGTCTCATAAATCCTCCCTTCCGGCTTTCAGCGTATCGGCGAGATTAACATTAAGCGGGAAAATGGTACTATGCGTGTCGTTGGTGTGCAATATTACCAGTTGCTTCGGCTGAGCCATGCCAACAGAAGCAAACGCCAACAATATAGAAATTAATAAATGCTTCATATTTAATACAAAGAAATGGATGTAACAATTAATTATTCACGAACAATTCGGCCCTCAACCTGCGCGCTGACTCTGCTCGCCCTTCTTCATCTTTTCACGGAAATAATCCATAATCCAGAAAGCGCACGTTATTTTGTTCGCCCTAGGCATCACGAGATTTGTACCAGCTTTTGAACGCGGTCATCCCATCATTACCTTGCGCAATATAATCCAAAGTGGCCAAACGATAAGAAGCTGAAGGGTCAACCTCTTTACCATGAATCGTCAATTGCTTCAACTTACGGTCGGCAGAGATAACTAAAGACACGCCATGACTCTACGCCCTCGCCACCTAAAAGCGCGATTTGCTGAAATAATTCAATCACCTTTGCGCCCGACAGTGTCATGAAACAAATCTTGTTTTCAAAGGTGCCACATCCAGCACGTCGCCATAAGTCACCTTTCCTTTAGAAAGGGCCGCCCGAATGCCACCCATATTATAGACTGAGAGACACCGGTGTTTCATTAAGCTTTGCCTCCCCAAATCAAGATGTCGGCCAAGAGATTCGAAAAGATTACTTTCGGGACGTTTCACCATCATATCTATCGCAGCATAACCCACAACAGGACTCATCAGCGAGTCCACCATCGGTTGATATTTGGCGATGAACTGCATAGCAGCCTTGTCGGGCTGACGATCGTAGGTGTTGTCTATCAGAATTCGTGTCCGCTCAATAGAAGTCATCTCATAGTGAGAATGGCAACTACTGAATAGCGCAGCAGTCACGACTCACACCTGAAATTATTTGTTTAATGTTTGACATAGAAGTAAGAAAATAAAAACTTATCAATGCAAAATTACGAAAAACAATGGTTTTCAATGATTTCAGTCACATCAAATCAAGAAAAGGATGCGAAAAAGCAAAGTAACGAACTGAAAATTTGGACGATAATCAAAAAGTAACTAACTTTGCACCGCTTTCGGCGTAAACCGCTTTCATTGCAGAAGAGTTTGCAAGATATGTTGCGTTGGAACGACAAACAATATTTAATTATCAAACAATGGATTTAATTAAAGTTGCTGAAGAAGCATTTGCAACCGGCAAACAGTTCCCCGCTTTCAAAAGCAGGGTGATACCATTACTGTCGCTTACAAAATCGTCGAAGGTACCAAAGAGCGTATCCAGCTCTATCGTGGTGTTGTCATCAAGATATCTGGTCATGGAGACAAAAAGCGTTTTACCGTTCGCAAGATGTCTGGTACCATAGGTGTAGAGCGTATCTTCCCTATCGAATCACCCAACATTGACTCTATCGAGGGTGAACAAGCGGGGTAAAGTACGTCGTGCTAAACTCTATTATCTGCGCAAACTTACCGGTAAAGGCAGCGCGCATTAAAGAGAAGCGTACCGTTCTTCCAAACGCTTAATTCTACATTAGCGTTTCGACAAAAAGATATAAAAGGGATACCGCAAATGCGATATCCCTTTTATATGATGCACAATCAACCGACAAAAAGAACGTGTGGCCCAGTTGAAATGTCATGTGTCGAGCCGACACTTTTTAGGAAATTCACTATGAAAAACTCGTACAAACCACTCGTTTATTTTTGCGTCAAGATTTTTATCGCAAATAAGCCAAGCATTTTTGATAGTTAGCAAAAAAACATATAAGCAATTAGTAATCAATGGATTGCATAAAACAGCGAAGACTCTTCCTATCAAAAACACCGAAAAACCATCGAAAAAAACTACCTAAAAAGCAGCCCCTTTTAGTAGATGAAAGCATAGCTTTTGCAGGTGAAAGCGTAGCTTTTGAGCGTGTAAAAGGGCTGCTTTTGGCCACGTAAAAGCTATGCTTTTACATCCAGAAAAAGGCCAAAACAGTCTGCCGCAAGGGTAAAAACGCCGGTTTATCTCTATTTTTCGCTCTGGTTGAAGAATTTTCAGAGGCCGTTTTTGTGACAGGAATTTTACATTTCTACGCTACTACATGAGCCGCCACGTGCCACTACGGTTATGGCATCACACACAATCTAAAATCCGCTCAACCATGATTGCGGTTGAGCGGAACTTTTATTATGACGATTAGCCCGTTGTTCACGATACTTGGCTTTCTGCTTGGCCGAGCCACTACCGTGCGCACCGGTTATATACTTCTTTTTCTTGGCTTTTGTCTTCACCTTGTCGGTCTTTGGGTCGCCCTTGGGTGCTTTTTCTAAAGACAATGCCACTTTCCTAATATATCATCGAAACTATCAGACATATAATAATAATGTTCTATGGATTAATGATGGAACAAACGCACGTGAGTAAACGCCATCGCAATACCGTATTTGTCGCAGGTTTCGATAACATGGTCGTCACGAATGCTGCCGCCGGCTGGGCAATATACGCTACGCCGCTCTTGTGGGCACGCTCTATATTGTCGCCGAAGGGAAGAAAGCGTCCGAGCCTAATGCAACATTCGTGTTCTGAGCAATCCAAGCTTTCTTCTCTTCACGTGTCAATGGCGCGGGCTGTTCGGTAAAGAACTGCTGCCAAAACACCATCCTGCAACACATCTTCATACTCTTCGCTGATGTATATATTGATTGTATTGTCGCGATCGGCCCGACGAATATCTTTCTTGAACGGCAAATTCATCACTTTAGGACACTGACGCAACCACCATTCGTCGGCCTTGCTGCCTGCCAAACGCGTACAGTGAATACGGCTCTGCTGGCCTGCGCCGATGCCAATGGCCTGTCCGTCCTTCACGTAGCAGACCGAATTGCTCTGCGTATATTTCAATGTAATCAGCGCAATGATCAAATCACGCTTAGCCTCTGCGGTGAAAGTCTTGTTGGCTGTCGGAATATCTTCAAACAAAAGCGTCATCATCAAGTTTCACTTCATTGCGTCCTTGCTCGAAGGTAATGCCAAAGACTTGCTTCTGTTCTATGGGATTTGGCTTATACTCCGGATCAATCTGTATGACATTATAGGCACCCTTGCGCTTGGCTTTCAATATTTCCAAGGCTTCGGGCGTATATCCCGGCGCAATCACGCCGTCACTAACCTCACGCTTAATCAGCAGGGCGCCATGCCTCATCGCAAATATCGCTCAACGCCACGAAGTCGCCATACGAACACATGCGGTCTGCACCGCGTGCCCGAGCATAAGCACAGCCGGGGCGAAAGCTCAAAATCGACGTCGTCTACAAAAATAAATCTGCTCTCGAGGTGTCGCTCAGAGGGTAGTCGATGGCAGTTCCCGCCGGACTAACATGCTTAAAACTCGCGGCAGCCGGCAGGCCTAGTAGCCTCTTTAGGTTCCTTGACCAGCTGCCATGCGTTCAACGCGTCCAGAAAATTAATATATCCCGGACGGCCGCTGACAACCTCAATGGGCGGTTCTCCTCGTCGATAAAAGATTCGCGAAGGTTTCTGATTTTGGATTACATCCATACTTTAATGCCAGTTCTTTCATAAATATATTTGAAATTATTTACTCTTTTTCGATGTTATGCTTCCGTTCTTTCCAAGGGTCAATGTCACTTGCTGCAGATTCTTCTTGGCATGATCGAAGACTACAGCGGGATTTATACGCCGACCTTTAAAGGAGATTTCAAATGCAAATGCTCTGTGGTGGCTCTTCCGGTGCGTCCTGTCAAACCAATCACTTCGCCGGCTTTCACCTTTTGACCCACCTTGACAAAGTTCTTCGACTGATGACTATAAAGCGTTTCAAAGCCATAGCGGTGCTTGATTTTAATGCAATTACCGTAGCCGTAATGAGGTCCCGACACCGTAACAATACCGTCAAATGCCGCGACTATCTCATCATTGGCTTTGGTCTTGAGATCCACTCCCGCATGACGGCGCTTGCCTCCGTAAGGACTAATCACATGAGCACCCGGAAAGGCGGGTAGGGCCCAACGCTCCTGATCCAATGCCGACAAATCCAACTTCAGCTGACTCGTGTCCTCAAAAGCGTCGTCCGTAATATCCGGTTCTTCATCGGCAGCATCAATACTCGAGACATCCACCAGTTGCCCTTTTGCCTTTCTTGCACAACAAAGGTGCGCTTCCCGCAACTATGGCTTTTGATTCCCAAAATGGTTTCGAAGTTAATGCGTCCGCCGTTTACCATGATGGCAAAGATTAATTTACCCTGATTGCCATCCGTTCCCACAACGGCAATGGTCTGCCCGCTTTCACGTTGGCCCACCTGCGTCCCATATTCTGCGCATTGTTGCTGCTATACGGTTTCTAAACCATTATTATGACGAATAACGATTACGTTTCAAAACCATCTACCTTACGGGATAATCTGACAACACCATCAAACATGGCCTTGACTACGTCGCCCGAAGCTGTCGTAATCTCCAGTTGTGAGTTATTGTTGATTAATTTGGCCTTTCCTACGGGTAAGGGAAAGGAATATTCTTTATCGCTTAATATACTGAAATCAATATTAAACGCGTTAGAACGGGCAAACAAGCCCGAGTTTCTATACTGATCTGCTGCTGCTCGGCTGCGGTAAACTGATTCTTTGTCTGGGCAAAGGCCAACGTCACCATAACGAAGAAGAGGCCTGAAAAGAGAAACCGCATTCGGTGGTTCGTCTAATTGTAGGTGTCATGAGTTATAGAATTGGTCATTTTAGCATGATGGCCGTATAGATTCGCCCTGAATCTATGCCTAATTTTCTGGCCGAAAAATACTCATTTGATTGGTCATAAGTACACACTGACGACATTTGGATATGGTCTTCTTTCACGCCCAACTGCGTCAGTTGCAGTTGATTGCATCGCGGTAAGTCGATATGCCACTTTTCTTGCATGGTCGCAATCTCGCTCATATCGAAGCCGGCTTTGGGCGAAAGCGTCGTACACTTCTTGTCCTACTTCAAAAATTCTTCAGACTAATGCCGGGCCCTATGACCGCCTTTATGTCCGATGGGTTTGTACCAAAAGCCGCGTGCATGTCAGCCAAAGCCCGACATACAATCTTCGCCACCGTGCCACGCCATCCCGCATGTACGGCCGCAACGGCATGCTGTTTGGTGTCATAGAGCAAAACAGGGATGCAATCAGCGGTCGACACGCCAATCTAAAACGCCCTTTTGATTGGTCATCACGCCATCAACTTTTATCCAAAAAGCGGTCTTTTCTTGATTGGACAACGCAAAAATCATTTTGAAATCAACCGAACGTCCGTACCATGAACCTGATGAGGTATAATAAGATGAGTGGCGGCTATGCCCAGACGCTCAGCCATCAGTCTTCGATTGGTGAGAACGTCCTGTGCATTGATCGCCACTGAATTCATTTAAATTCAATTCACCATGGTTGCCTTTACTCACCCCACCCTTACGGGTCGTTGAGAAAGCCACCACTTCTTCAGCCATGTGATATGATGTTACGACCGGTTTATTCATATTCAAAGTCGTCAAGTTCCTCTACGTCTTCTACTTCTGCGTCATCAATAAACTCTATTTCCACGTCAGCTCCTTCGGCGAGAAGTTCTTCCGAGAACTCTCGACATGTCTTTATCTCTGCTACAAGGGGTATCTTCTGAGGTTATCTCTTGCAACTTATGCTCTCACTATTCAGCTCCTTCCAGAGTATGTCCTTCAGTTCGGGTAATCCCTTGCCCGTTACCGATGAGATGAAAATAACCGGCAAATCATGAGGCAACGTTTCTTTGAGCATCTCGATGAGTTCGTCATCCAGCAAGTCGCACTTGGTAATGGCCAACACCCTATGCTTATCCAACATTTCGGGGTTAAAACTGTTTTCAACTCATTGAGCAGAATCTCATACTCTTTTTAATGTCATCCGTATCTCCGGGTACCATAAAAAGCAGCAATGAGTTGCGCTCTATATGACGCAAGAACGCAGTCCTAAACCTTTTTCCTTCGCTGGCTCCTTCGATAATACCGGGAATATCGGCCATCACAAAGCTCTTCTGATCATGATAACCCACGATGCCTAATGACGGTTCCAGCGTTGTAAAAAGGATAATTCGCGATCTTGGGTCGTGCGCTCGACAACGAAGATAGCAATGTTGATTTACTGCGTTGGGGAAACCTACCAGTCCGACATCAGCCAACAGCTTCAGTTCCATGATGATAGTCATTTCCTGCATCGGTTCTCCGGGCTGCGCATAGCGTGGAGCTTGATTGGTAGATGTGCGGAACTGGAAATTGCCCAGCCCTCCTCTACCACCTTTCAGCAGCACAACTTCCTGACCATCATACGTAACATCGCAGATATATTTGCCTGTTTCGGCATCATAAACGACCGTTCCGCAAGGCACGTCGATGTATTGATCTTTGCCATTCGTGCCATGGCATTTTGTCGCGTCCGCCGTTTCCGCCGTGCTCCGCAAAGACATGGCGTTGGTATTTCAAGTGCAACAGCGTCCAATAATTATGATTACCTCTGAGAATAATGCTTCCTCCACGTCCTCCGTCGCCGCCATCAGGACCGCCATTGGGCTGGTACTTCACATGGCGCAGAGTGCATAGAGCCTCTGCCGCCCTTACCGGAACGACAGTATATCTTAACATAATCGACAAAATTACTTTCCATATACAGGGAAAAATTGGAGGGATAAAACAAAGAATGGGTGTCGTTGAATAGTCTTAACAAATGATACTATTCATCAACACCCATCAATCAAAAACCCTATTTAAAGATTATCTATTACGTTGCAAATACGAGCGAAAATGTCATCTACCGTACCAATACCTTCTACATGATAATGTACGCCTTCACCTCCATACCAACCAATCAGCGGAGCGGTCTGTGTATGATATACGTTCAGACGCTTTCTGATGGTTTCTTCGTGTCATCGCTGCGACCGCTTTCCCTTACCGCGGTTGATCAAACGGGCCATCAACTCCTCTTCGGGTACGGAAAGTTCTATCATGGCAGCAATCTGTATGACCACGTTCTGCCAGCATTTTCTTCAATGCCTCAGCCTGTGGTGTCGTACGTGGGAAGCCATCAAAGATAACTCCTTTTATGATCTGTTCCAAAGCTATCATAAACACTGGCCAGAATATTCACCATCAAATCATCAGGAATCAATTGACCGTTGTCAATATATCCTTTTGGCAGTCTTGCCTAATTCTGTACCATTCTTGATTTCACTACGCATGACATCGCCTCGTAGAGATATGGCCCAAGCCATACTTCTCAATGATTTTTGTCGCTCTGCGTGCCCTTACCTGCACCCGGAGCTCCGAAAATTACAAGTATTCTTCATCTATTATTTGTTATATAATTCTACTCATCCAATACGTAAATATCACGCAACTGACGCCCCTGTCGGTCATAATCTAAGCCATATCCCAAAAAATAAAAGTCGTTAGGAATTTCAAAGGCGACATATTCAATATTCAATGGTACCTACAGTTTATCAGGCTTCACGAGCAACGAACAGATATGAATCGATTTTTGGATTGCGCGTTCCCCAGCGATTCTATCATTTGCTTCATGGTGGCACCCGTGTCGACAATATCCTCTATAATGATTACAGTTCGGTCGGTCAAATCCTCATTTAATCCGATTACCTCCTTGATTTTACCGGTAGAAGTGGTTCCTTGATAAGAAGCCAGCTTCACAAAAGAAATCTCACAAGGGATGGTGATGCTACGCATAAGGTCGGCTGCAAAAATAAAAGAACCGTTCAGCACAGCCAATAATAACGGATTCTTACCCTCCATGTCCTCATTAAGTTTTTCGGCTACAGCCTTTACACGTTGTTGGATTTTATCTTCAGGTATAAACGTTCTGAACGTTTTATCCAAAAATTTTTAATTTTACGCATAGCTGGGAATTGTATAATTTGGTGCAAAAAAATACGAAAAACCATGTAACATCATTACCGTTTTGCATTAATTTTTGTAAATTTGCAACCTATGAAGATTTTCACCGGTGCTCAGATTCACGAGCTTGATAATTACACGATAGAGCATGAACCTATCGCCTCTATCGACCTAATGGAACGCGCCGCAAAAAGCTCTTTCATTTTGCGATTTGTGAGCAATGGCCGGCAACGGTGCCAGTTGTAGTCTTCGCCGGACCGGGCAATAACGGTGGCGACGCATTGGCTGTAGCCCGATTACTTGCCATCAAGGGCTACCAAGTGAGTGTTTACCTTTTTAATATTCACAACAAACTTTCTCCAGATTGTGCCGTTAATCGCCAGCGGGCCATAGACTGCCACCAACTTCATCACCTTTTAACGAAATCACGCTCAACTTTGATCCTCCTCATCTCGACAAGAACACTCTTGTCGTAGATGATCTTTTCAACTCCGGACTCAACAAGCCTTTAGCCGGAGGCTTTGCTTCGCTCGTCAAATATATCAATAGCGCACCCTGCAAAGTCGTGAGTATTGATATCCCTTCAGGCCTGATGACCGAAGACAACACATATAATATTCACGCCAATATCATTCAAGCCGATCTTACACTGACGCTGCAACAGAAGAAACTGTCCATGCTCATGGCTGACAATCAGCAGTATATTGGCCGATTGAAGGTGCTTGACATCCGACTTTCTCCCGAATTTATTCGCCAAACAAAGGCTCATTATACCATTGTCGAGGAAAACGACATCCGTTCTTTGCTGCGTACGCGAAGCGACTTTGCCCACAAAGGCAACATGGGATCAGCCATGCTCATCGCCGGCAGCTATGGTATGAGCGGCGCTGCCACCCTTGCAGGCCGAGCCTGTCTGCGTTCCGGTGCCGGTAAAGTGTATCTCCACACACCTAAATGCAACTATTCTATTCTCCAAATGAACGTGCCCGAGGCCGTCATGAGCATTGATAAGGAAGAAACTTATTTCTCCCAACCCATCAATACAGACGATATCGACGCACTCCGGAATCGGACCCGGACTGGGCAAACATGAAAAACAGCGCCATCGCCATGATAGCCCAGATTCGTGCTTTAGTCAATGTCCGGTGGTGCTCGATGCGGACGCAATCAATATATTGAGCAACCATCGTGCATGGATGCAACAGCTGCCACAAGGTATTATCTTGACACCACACCCTGCCGAGTTCGACCGCCTCACAGGCACAGAAAGCAATGATTGCTACGATCGATTGGTAAAAAGCACGCGACATGGCACAGCATTTCGGAGCCTACCATCATACTGAAAGGGCATTATTCCGCACTCTGCCCTGCCCGACGGACACGTCATTTTCAATTCAACCGGCAACAGCGGCATGGCCACTGCCGGCTCTGGCGACGTGCTCACCGGCATCATCACCGGACTATTGGCTCGCGGCTATCAGCAACGAGAAGCTTGTCTCTTAGGCATGTATCTGCATGGGCTGGCCGGCGACATCGCTATCAAGGACTTAGGTAAAGAAAGTCTCATCGCAAGTGATCTCATTCAATACCTGCCCAAGGCATTTCTGCGCATCAATGATTAACGGAATTTCGCTTCTCCGCTAATCCAACTCCAAACATTAAGAAAAATCACCATCATAATTTATGAAAAAGCTCATTATCGTTACACTCATGGCTGCCTGCTGTTTCATACCGGCCATGGCACAGGAACCCGTCAATGGCGCAACATACTTTTTGCCTAAGACGGGCGTTAAGTTTCAAATTGCTCATCGGAAAAAGCACCTATACACCCGGCGAGATGGCTAATTATGCCGACCGTTATATGAAATTAAGCAACGTGGGTATGCAGCCACAAACTCAATATCGCTTAATTCGGGTAAACCTTCATGCCATAGGACTGCCCGATTCTACCAAACAATTCACGGCTCTGATTGATAAGAAGCATAGTATTATTAGTCTCGACCGTGACGAAAACGGAGTGCTCATGGCCGTTAACGATAAGTCCGTACGCCCAACACCACCCCAACCTTTCCGGCCCGGCCTAAGACTACACCGCCGAATCACGCGATTTCTTTACCGAAGATATTCTTGCCGCAGGCAACAAAGCCACGCACGTGGCCGAACTCATCGCGCAAGAAATAACCGATATCCGTGAAAGCCGCAATCTACTCACGCGCGGCGAAGCTGAGTTTATGCCCAAAGACGGCGAACAGCTTAAGATTATGCTGGCACAACTTACCCGCCAGGAGAAAGCCTTGCTGCAGGCCTTCCAAGGCACAACGCAAGTAGACACGCTGGAACAAGAGATAACGTTCATACCACAGAAGGACGGAGAGAAGACGCTTGTGTTTCGTTTCTCGAAACATTATGAGCCTCGTCGAAGCCGACGATCTAAGCGGAAATCCCTACTTTGCTCAAGTAGAAGACCTCCGTACCGTGCAAACCATAAAGCCCATGATAGCGTATGACGGAAAGAAATCGAAAGACGACTGCGGCATAGCGGTCAATCTACCCGGCAAAAATCAAGATTACCCTCATTGATTTCACAGAGCCTCGCTATACGTTTGAACTCTACGCAGCCCAGTTCGGCCGTGTCGAGCCGCTCAGTGGCGAACTCTTCGGCAAGAAATTCACCACTCATCTGCTGCTCGACCCTGTCACCGGTAATGTAAACCGATTGGAAACAGAGCCACTCGACAAGTAATTTTTACAGATAGTTATAAACCAAGGCGCGGGCCGTGTTTCACAACACAGCCGCGCCAAATTTTAGATTTAGAGATACATATAAGTTGTTGAGTTGTGAGGGTGTCAGGGTGTAAAAATGTCTGCGCCGAAAAAGGGTAACTATTCATCCCTACACCCTCACAACTTCCTCACGGCTTCGGCCGTCGTTTGTCGTCGTTGTCTTTTTCGACAATATAAAGCGAACCATCCTTATTCACGCTCACCCACATTGTCTTGGGCTTGCCGTCAGGCTCAGTCTGGCCCTTGATGGCCAACTGATAGTGCCGTTTTCGAGCCTGTGCCTTCGGTTTTTCCCGTGAACGATAGGGCTGTCTTTTTCCAAATTTCAGCCGCTCTTCCAAGGGTCGCGAAACCCTTTTTCAGCATGTCGGCGTATTCGGCCTTGCGCTTGTCGCGAGCCATCTGCGACGTGCCGGCACGATGGGCCAGCGTCATGCGACGCTTCTCGACCAACCCGTTATACTGCGTGATGAGGGTCGGCCAATTTCGGCGTCTCGGGCTCGAGATCGTCGAGCGAATCCATGCGGCGAATGACGGCATTCAGAGCCTTGTCCGTAGCCGCACGAGGCCCTTGAGGGTCGAACGTGCCCGACGGCACAGCCCCTTTCAGTCGTGAGCGATAACGCTGGTCGAACTGCTCGTTGGCCGTGGCCAAACGAGGTGATATGGGCCGCGGCGGCCAATTTCGTCACGGAAGCCGTCAGCTCCGCGGCACGCAGGTCGGTAATCAGATTTTTCACCATGCCCGACTCCTTGTCGTAGTTAGCCGTCAAGAGTTTCGGATAGCGACTCATCACGTCGTCCATCTGTTGCGCCGCCTTCCGCATGTCGGCGTTTTCCGAGCAAGCGTGCATTTCCACCAACAGCTGCAGTGCCCGATAGGCCCGGTCGCGCGCGCGGTCGAGTTCTTCCAATTCCTGCGTACCCTCTTCTCGTCGCGGCTGATTCAGAGCCTTATCTTCCTCGGCCACCGCCGCCTTCAGTGGTGCCAGCACTGCCTTCACTTTCTCGATGGCCGACTCCTCGCACATGGCGATGACGTGAGAAGCAAACTGGAAGTGCTCCATGTTTTTGAAGGTTGCTTCGTTTCATTTCTTTAATCATCATGGTAATAAATAATTAAAAAGTGATTGAAAAAGTTTCCGCCGCGGCGAAACTCAAATTTATCTCTTTTTATTTTTTTCCGCCGCGGCGGAAACGCTGTTTTTCTCGTTTTTTGCATTTTCCGCCCGAGCGGAAATGATATTTTACCGTTTTTACTCGTCCGCCACGGCGGAAAGCCGATTTTCGCCGTTTTCTCGGTTTCAGCCACGGCTGACGAGCAGTTTTGGGTATGCTACGTATTAATCCTCAGTTTCTTCTTCCCAAAGGTCGTTATCAGACTCCTCTTCATCAGAAGAAATTGCCGGGCTTGGCTTGTCCGCCGCCTCCAGGACCTGGGCCGGGACCGATGGGCACAGATAGACAGAGAAAAATTTTTCGGGTGTGAGCGTCAATATTTGTATGGTGGGGCGTATGTAAGTTTGCTTTTCATTTTTCAGTCCTCCCTATGTTTTAGAATTTATAAAAATTTCTTGCCATTGACAATATAGATTTGTCCACGTTCGAGCGCGTTATAATCTGTGCCGAGCTGACGACCATCAATGGAATAGAACGTATAGCGACCACACCGGATGTCAGCTTCGGTGTTGTGCTCAAGCTGTCGAATTCCTGTTACGGTACTATCGACCTCATCGTCCAAAACCATGAGGAAGCTCTTGGCGGGCACAGCGCCTGTGGGGCTGGCAATAAAGCAGCGGTAGGGGCTATGTAGTCATTTGTAACGCCGTTCTGTACAGCCCACCACTTGTTGCCATTGAGATAGTAAGCCTTTTTAGTTGACGCGACGGTATTATGTATAAACTCTGTTGTGCCATAAAATTTCCAATCACCATCAGCAGTTGCTTCTACAGCTGATGATTGCTATGTCTGGAGTTACAGGGACAAAAACATTTTTGCATTTCGGGCGGGGTGTGAGACTGACCGTCGGTGATACGCACGAGGTAGGGTCTGTTGGCCTCGAGGCGGGTGCCGAGGGGTAACGGAGAGAAGCAGAAGGCCTTATCGCCGTTGATGTCAAAGGCCTTTCTGGGTGAGGTGTAGGCCTGCATTCCGGCGGGCAGGTCGGTGGGGTACGGCAGGTAGAGGGGTGCTCACGGCCTTGCCTGTGGTGTTGCTGAAAGTGCGGTTGTAGGGTGGCTTTCTTGGCCGTGAATGCTTTTGGGCGCGCGGAACGACAAGTCATCACTGATGAGCAGGTTGTCGCTAGTAACCGTCGGCACGCACGATGTTAGTCTCGTCTGCAGTTTGGGCTATGCTGCCACCGCTCATATCTGGCTTGTTCAAAGCCACCACAAGGATAAACATCGAAAGTTGCCGGGGAGATACATCAAGATTCGGCCTCGAAGCGTAAAGAGACGCATAAAACTGTTGACCATAGGGTATTTGTTGAAACATAGAACTCGTCAATTGTGTGTTGGAAAAGTCGTAATATTCTATGTTGTATTCAGAAGACTGCCCAGTAAAGGTTTCACTCCATGATTTTTTGATGCAGGGCGATAAGTTCCGAAAGCGACATGTCCTAAATAAAGAGAGTTGTGAGCCTGCCTCGAAAGAAAGATGCTTGATACGATGATTTCTGAATGCTTTGGCTTTCAATCCTTTGAACGCTGGCAGGGATAATTAAATCATCATAAGCAATATCAGTGGTATTCATGAAAAAAAGCTCCTTCCTCTATTACTTTCAGTGTGGGAGGTAAGGTTAGAAGTAATACCGCAGGCACTAAATGCGTATCCTGCTATTCGAGTGACCGTGTAAGTATTTGCCCCACGCTCACCGTTGCAGGGATTTTAAGAACACCACCATTATTTAACACATAGCTCGAACCTTGTGTGGTCGATGGTGTTTTTGTCTGGCGTTCCGTAATAGTTGCTTCCGTGCCGTTTACGATGAAGTTGAGGGTAAGGCCTTCGAAACGACACTGTAGACCGTTTGCGCTGCTGAGCTTTCGGGCAGTAATAACGCTACAAGCAATAAGAAAAGTGTGAATGTTTGTTTCATCATTTTTTGTGTGAATTATGTTATGAAAACTTTTTGTTATTTCCCTTGTGCGGCTTGGCAAAAGGGGCATGAAAAAGCGAACAAAGGGAACTCTGTTGAGTCCCTTGTTTATCGAGGATTGCGAGGCGTGCCTCGCGCGCGTACGCGTGAAAGAAAAAAGTGTGTGGTGTTTACGTCTGCTCTACTAGAGAGAGAGAGAGAGAGAGTAGCAAATTATTTGGAACTACCAAATAATCGGACCACTTTTTACAAGAAAAATCGCGATTTTCTTGCGCTGCAATATGCCGTTATGTGGGGCGCATGGCATGGAAAGTGTGTATATCTCTATCGTTCTCAACTTACGTTTTGTTTACAAAATTCGTGGGCAAAAGGTATGGAAAGTTTTTGGATTGGGCAAGGAAATATAAAAATAAAGATTTGGCATATCGCCATCTATTAAACGAATCAATATGAGCGAAGCTTTCAACATGCCTTTGCGCACGCATTTTAATGATCTCCTTTTACATATATTCTACCCTTGCAGGAAAAACTCGCTGCACAAGGGGGCTTGTATAAGCGTATGGAATAAATTCAATGGAAGGGATTGGGGCAGTAATAAAGAAGTTGGCACCTTTCCTCGGGTGATAGAACCATAGTTTTCACTCAGCCCCATGGCACAAGCACCATTAAGAGTGGCGGCATTGATGGCTTCAGCAGGCATCAGTCGCATCTTGATACAGGCCAGTGAAAGCGACGAATTTCATATCACCGGAGGGCGTGGAACCGGGATTATAGTCGCTGGCAAGCGTTAATGGAAGTCCACGATCTATCATTTTTGCGTCCTAAAGCAAAAGGCATATTCAGGAAAAACGATGTTCCCGGAAGGGCTGTCGGCATGGTCTGACTATTCAACAGCAGGTCTATTTCCTCTTCGGTCATACTCTCCAGATGGTCTACCGACAGCGCGTGGTGTCGCACACCTACCTCCACGCCGCCCGGTGAAGCCAGTTCATCCGCGTGAATCTTCGGCCGCATGCCATAAACGGCACCCGCTTCAAGAAGGCGTGCGGTTTCTTCGGGTGTGAAGAAGCCCGCGTCACAGAACACATCAATAAAAGTCTGCCAACTTCTCCGCGCCCACAGCAGGTATCATTTCGTTAATGATCAGGTCTACATAGTCACTTTGTCTACCTTTGTAAGCTCGTGACACGGCATGCGCGCCAAGAATGTTGAAACCACTTTTTCACGTGTTGTCTCTTTGATACGCCGAATAACACGAAGCATCTTCAACTCATCTTCGGTATTAAGTCCATATCCGCTTTTTGATTTCCAGGCAACCCGTACCCTTCGAATCACCTCATCTACCCGCTTCATCGCTTGCTGATAGAGTTCTTCTTCACTCATTTCGTGAAGCCGATCAGCAGAATTGAGAATACCACCTCCCGCTGTGCAATCTCCGCACAGCTGAGTCCACGATCTTATCTACAAATTCTTGTTCACGACTGCCCGCATAAACAATATGCGTATGGGGAGTCGCACCATGACGAAGTACAGCACCACCTTGCGCGTCGATAACCTCCACGTCGCCGATCGGACTGGAACAGGCCGTCATTTCTCCGTAATCCGCAAATCGTCCGTCCTCAATCACCAGATAAGCATTGGCGATGGTATTGAGTTGTCCCATTTCCTTACCTTTCAAGCAGCGTTTTTCCATCATGCCCTACACCGGCAAGGAGTCCTATGTTTGTTACGAATCGTTTCATTATATCATTGCTCAGCACTTCCCCCTCGCAGTGGAGAGGGAAGCGGGATGGAAAACTTATTTTTCTAAAAAATTCTACCGATTTGGTAATATGCGGCGCCATAAACTCGTCGTTGTCGATGAAGGGCACTTCCTTGCGGTAAGCCTCATGAATGGCTTCGATGGCGGAGAAGACTTCAACGGCCGACGGAACTCCAAGGCTTGGGCGGCATTGAACAACTCGATGGCCAACACACGCTCCGTATTCAGTACCACCTGATACAATTTTGTGGCCGCATTGGCACCCATACTGACATGATCTTCCTGCCCTTGCGACGAAGGAATGCTGTCTACCGATGACGGCGTACACAGGGTTTTACTCTGACTGACGATAGAAGCCGCCGTGTATTGCGGTATCATGAAAACCACTGTTTAGCCCGGGTTTGGCAACCAGGAAACTAGGGAAGGTCCGCGTTCCCGATACAAGTTTGTAGAGTGCGACGTTCAGAAATGTTGCTAAGTTCGCACAGAGCGATGGCAAGAAAATCCATCGGTTTGCGCAATAGGTTCGCCATGAAAAGTTTCCCGCAGAGATAACAAGATCCTCGTCGGGGCATACCGTCGGATTGTCTGTGGCGGCATTCACCTCTATGTCGATCACGGATTTCACGTAGGCAATGGTGTCTTTCGAAGCACCATGAACCTGCAGGCATGCAACGGAAAAGAGTAAGGATCCTGCACATTCACCTTGCGTTTGCCTAATCAGTTCACTACCTTCCAGCAGTTCGGTAATCGTGCGGCCGTCCTAATTTGTCCCTGATGAGGGCGCACGGCATGCACGGCATGGGTGAACAGCTCAATCCTACCATCATAGGCTTCCAAACGACATGGTGCCGATTTTGTCCGCCCAGTCGCTCAGTCGCTCGCTTTGCAAAAAGTGCCCACACGGCAAACGCGTTCATATTCTGCGTTCCGTTGAGCAAGGCAAGCCCTTCTTTAGAAACAAGTTGAATCGGTTTGCCAATTCATTTTCTCCAGAATCTTCGCGCCGGAAACGATTTCCCCTTCGTGTTCCACTTCTCCCATACCTATCAAAGGCAAGGTTAAGTGGGCCAAAGGAACAAGGTCGCCCGACGCGCCCAAAGACCCTTGCATGTACACGATGGGATAAATGTCGTTGTTGAAAAAGTCTATCAATCGCTCTACGGTCTGCAACTGGCAACCTGAATAGCCATAGCTGAGCGACTGAGCCTTCAGCAACAGCATGATTTTTACAATCTCATTAGGGCACCCGTTCGCCTACACCGCAAGCATGAGACATCATCAGATTCTTCTGTAACAGGGCCAGACGATCCTTGTCGATGGATGTTTTGCAGAGTGAACTGAATCCTGTCGTCACACCATAAATCGGTTTGTCGGATTCTTTTTATTTTTGTTGTCGAGATATTCTCTACAACGAATGATGCGCTGTCGTGCGTCTTCCGATAGTTCGAGCTTTGTCCCATTCTTAATGATTTCCCCTATTTGTTCTATAGAAAGGTGCTTTTAGCACTGATTTGATGAATCTCGTCCATAGTTCTTATTAGTGATTTTTAGGATTATAAATTAAGGTTATTAAAAATATTGTGTCGATGACTTCATCGTCTACGAGGGTTAGGAAGGGTCACATAAAGGTTGGGCGTACGCTCCATTTCCCGGCGGATGGCGTCCATCGAACCTGCGTTACGGGCCCCAGCTACGGCGAGCAATTCCGTTATTCACATCCCAGAGAAGCATCTGGCGGATGTGTCGCTCAGCGTCTTCACTGCAGTCTACCACCATGACCGAAACCACCATTAATGACCTCTCCCCAGCCTACGCCGCCACCATTATGGATGAGACACCCACGTAGCCCCACGGAAAGAGTCGCCGATTACGTTTTGGATAGCCATGTCGGCACAGAACTGTGATCCATCGTAGATATTCGATGTTTCACGGAACGGAGAGTCCGTACCCGACACGTCGTGATGATCTCTGCCGAGCACAACAGGGCACGAAATCTCACCTTTACGTATCGCTTCGTTGAACGCTAAGGCTATTTTTGTACGCCCTTCGGAGTCGGCATAGAGAATACGGGCTTGCGAACCCACTACCAAATGATTCTTGCCGGCCTCTTTATCCAGTGAATGTTGTCGTCGAGTTGGCCGATAATGTCGGGCGTAGCTGTCTTCCGAATCTCCTCCAGCACCTCTGTGGCGAGGCGATCGGTAACTTCAAGTCCTTCGGATCGCCCGAAGAGCATACCCAGCGGAACGGGCCCGAAGCCGTAATCGAAGAACATCGGACCCATAATATCCTGCACGTATGACGGATAAAAGGAACGTTCCGTCGTCCTTAACGATGGCTGCTCCCGCACGACTTGACTCTAAAAGGAAAGCGTTTCCATAGTCGAAGAAGTACATACCACGAGCCGTCAACCGGTTGATGGCAGCCACCCTGACGGCGCAACGATTCCCTGAACCTTCTCCTTGAAGAGCGCCGGTTCTTCCGCCATCATGCGCTTAGACTCTTCCAACGTGAGGGGCCTACGGGATAATAACCGCCGGCCCACGGATTGTGGAGCGAGGTCTGATCACTGCCCAAGTCCACACGTATATTCTCCTCTGCCAGCCGTTCCCAAAAGGTCAACCACGTTGCCCACGTATGCCATAGACACCGTGCGCTTCTCCTCAACAGCCTTCAACGCGGCCGGAATAAGTTCGTCGAGCGAAGTATGAAGTTCGTCTACCCACCCCTGATCGTAACGCTTCCGCGCTGCCAACGGGTTGATTTCAGCGGTAATGCTGACCACCCGGCGATGTTACCGGCTTTGGGCTGCGCGCCCGACATCCCTCCCAATCCGGAAGTGACGAAGAGCATGCCCCTTGATACTGGTCTCACCGGCCTTCAGTCGTTTGCGTGCGGCATTCAGAACGGTAATCGTTGTGCCGTGAACGATGCCCTGCGGTCCGATATACATGTATGAACCGGCTGTCATCTGGCCGTACTGACTGACCCCGAGGGCGTTGTAGCGTTCCCAGTCGTCGGGCTTCGAGTAGTTCGGAATGACCATTCCGTTGGTCACCACGACACGTGGCGCATTCCGATGGGGAAGGAAACAGGCCGAGCGGATGGCCCGAATACATGACGAGTGTCTGCTCATCGGTCATCTCACTCAGGTATTTCATCGTCAGGTGATACTGCGCCCAGTTCTGGAACACCGCGCCATTGCCGCCATAAGTAATCAGTTCGTGCGGATGTTGCGCCACAGCCTTATCGAGATTGTTCTGAATCATCATCATGATAGCAGCTGCCTGCCGCGACTTATGCGGATATTCATCGATCGGACGGGCGTACATCTCATAGGTAGGACGGAAACGATACATATAGATACGACCATACAGGCGCAGCTCTTCGGCAAACTCTGGAGCCAACACTGCGTGAAACTTCTTAGGGAAATAGCGCAACGCGTTGCGAAGAGCCAGCTTCTTCTCGGGCGTAAGTATATCCTTACGCTTGGGCGCATGATTGATGGTGGTATCATAGGCCTGTGGTTCTGGTAAAATGTCGGGAATGCCGGCACGGATGTCGGCTATAAAAGCTTCTTTTGTTCATATTTGTTTAGGTTTTTAGTTCATTGAAGATGGGTATATGGTTATTGTTCTTTGGGGGAAAAGGAGGTTCTGGGGAGATAAGGAGTATCTTTGGGAGTTAGGAGTTTCTTTGGGGAGTTAAGGAGTTAAAGGGAGTTATCGCTCGCTTCGCTCGTTGAGGAGTTAAGACAAATGTTTTCTGGTTGTAATAATTTCTTATCTGTTACGAACGACCATATATAATATACTACATACAAGCTCATTGTCTAACTCCCTTTAACTCCTATCTTCTTAACTCCTTTGATATAACTCCTTGATATAACTCCTTGATATATCTATTACAGCCAGCTATACACAATATCCAAGCTATTGTCTTAACTCCCTTTAACTCCTTATCTCCTTAACTCCTTGATTTATCTCCTTGATATATCTATTACAGCCAGCTATACACAATATCCAAGCTATTGTCTTAACTCCCTTTAACTCCTTATCTCCTTAACTCCTTTATATAACTCCTTTCTACATCTCCTTTTACTTCATAATTTAGCCTCAACTATCTTCATTATCTCAGCTTCTGCCTCGTTAGCTTGGGCTATCAGCGTATTCGCCTGGCCTACCAACCGGTCGGCAGTGGCTCTATCTTTCAGTCCGGCGGCGTTGATTTTTCACGTTAAGTCCGGCTCCCAAGACGGCAGCACGGGCAGCCAAGACGCCCACTCCCGCATCGGAAACACTGTTGGGATTGCCTTCTTCGGCCATGGCACGGCAGAGTTCAAAGACCTTAAATGCGGCCTGCATCGTATGCAAAGGCACTTCCGTGGCAAACAACGTGGCTTCCTGAATGGCAGCCGTGCGAGCAGCCTTCTCCTCGTCCGTACCCTTGAGGTAGTCCGAAGGCCGCCATGATGCGGTTGAAAGCCTCGGTGTCTTCGTCAACGAGCACCATCAGTTCTGCTCTGCATAGCCTGTCGCGACAGGGCCCATGTGCTGAACTCTTCCCATCGTGCGTCCCATCCGGCCTTGTGACTGGAGAGATTGGCGACCATTGTTCCGAGTGCGGCGCCGAGCGCGCCCATATAAGCCGATATGGTACCACCACCCGGGTGCCGGAGATTCACGTGATGTCCTCGTCGGCAAAGCCTTTACGGTCAGATCAATGAGTTTTGGCGGTCTTTTTGTTCGTCCTCCAACAGATACTCAATAACCTTTTTCGCGGGGTTGAACGGCTTCAAGTCATCGAGCCCCACATCGACTTGATGGCGATTTTCAAGATATCTTCTTCCGGGATACCCGTTGAGCGGTTCTGTTTTTCAGGAAATAAATACCCGCCTCAAAGGAGCGTCCGCTTCGGTATAAGACCCACGATTTCGGTACCCGTCACACGTATACCACGATTCTGCGCGCAACGACATACCTCGTCAAAGGCCACATGGAGCGGTGTGACATTGATATCGGTGATGTTCATCGACACCTGCGCAATGCCGTATTCGTCGATAAACCATCCGATAGCTTTCGTACTTTTCAGCGTGCCGGGAATCATAATCGGATTTCCGTCGGCATCCTTCATCGAGCTTCGCCCACGGGCGAACCGCCCTCACGTTGTGGGCGTCCTTCTCACGCACGTCGAAAGCAATGGCATTGGCACGGCGTGTGGAAGTGGTATTAAGGTTGAAGTTGGTGGCGATCAGGAAGTCGCGCGCGCCAACGGCGGTGCAACCCGTTCGTGCCAGTTGCTCATCCCACGCACGGGCACCATAGTCGGGTGCTTCCGCTTGGGCTGTCATGCGCTCCGAAGTCCCTCGTATTCACCCTTCCGACACACGGCAAGATTCTTTCTCTCGGGCGTTGCGGCGGCAGCCTCATAGCAATAACAAAGGCACTTTCAGCTCGGCAGCAATGCGTTCTGCCAACTGACGGGCCAGCCGTGCATTCTTCGAGCGTGATTCCGGCCACGGGGATGAGCGGACATACGTCAGTAGCGCCCATACGGGGGTGGGCACCATGGTGCTGGCGCATATCGATGAGCTGCGCCGCCTTCTTTACACAGCGGAAAGCGGCCTCAACCACCTGCTGCGGCTCACCTACAAAGGTGACAACAGTACGGTTTGTGGCCTCGCCCGGTCAACGCGTCAAAGCAGTTTGACACCTTTTTACACGCTCTACTTCGTCGGTAATTTGCTTGATTACTTTTTGTTGCGACCTTCACTGAAGTTAGGAACGCACTCAATAATTTGTTTTTCTTGGATCATATTTATTGTAGATATTAAACTTATAGGCGATTAAAAATCGGGTATAAATATACGAATAACTCATTAAAAGACAAAATATTTATCGCAAAACTATTTAAAAACATTTAGCTTATTGTTGAATTCGGGGATGATAAAAAGCCAACCACATCGGAAAGCGACTACAACATCCCTTTGGCCCATCACATCATGCGCTTCCAAATAGTTATACTTATCAAATAAAAAGGATGAAGAAAGCTGTTGCATCGTTTGAATATTGCCCCATGAAATAACTTTACATTTACCCTCAAAAAGTGCCTTTATTTTCTACAAAAAGTTTTTGCTCGGCAAATACGAGTATTTTTGCGATTCCGTTATCTCGCTATCTGTCAACTACTTACCAACTTTGCGCTTTAATTATCCCATCATAACCACGCAAAAGCGTAGCTATGGATAGACAAAAAGCAGCCCTTTTAGGATGTAAAAGGGCTGCTTTGAGCATGTAAAAGCTATGCTTTAAAGGGGGAAAAGTTATGCTTTGAGGCGAGAATAACAATATATCAGACCATCAAAGCCTTATTTCGCACCATTCAAAAAGGTGGCCAAGGGCTTCTTTCAACGCTAGAAGGTGCTGAAAAAAAGTGTCGCTTTTTGAGTGAATGAAATTTTTACAAAAAGGGCTAAGGGAGCGTAGGCACGTCGGCCTGTCGCATGGAAGCCAACCGATCGGAAGCTTCCACCTCTATCGTGTGGGCATTGCGGCACTGCTCATCCGTAAGCACAACCGTCCACAGCTGAGGCGACGCCTGCCGACGCATAGGATTGACGCGATTGTATTTCGTGGGATAGGCCCGCAACAAGTTCATTTTCACGAATACGCGCCACATTGGGATCAATCAACGATGCCTTGGCACAAGTTTGCTATGCGCCTCCATCTACGCGACACCTGACCTGGGTAGAATCACAGCCGCCCCACACCGTGATGATTGCTTGATGAGGAGCCACTTCTTTGAAGTCGCAGGTGCTGATCGAGCGAGTCAATTCTCATAATATGGATATTCATCTGCCGACGCTCATCAAGTCCGATACCCTGAAGCGGAACTGATAGCGGTTGTCATCAAACTTCATAACGAAATACTGCGGGGGCGCCTCCCTGCTGCAAAGCCGCGGGCAGCCCTGCCAGTCTTTCTCGCCTACCCACCAAAAGCCGCACGACGCACCGACGCCCTAATTCATGAACCTTAACGCCTGCATGCTCATAGAAAAACGCATAACACGATGCAGATGGCCCGTTGTGGCGAGCAGATGGTCGCGCCCACGGAAAAGTTCGATAAGCTGATTGCGATTGCGGGTTTCGCTCAACGGGATGTGCATACAAAGCACCACCAGCGCATTGGCGGGTATATATTGCAGGTCGTTGCGCACGAAGGTGAGCTGCTCGTCGGTCAGTTGTCCGGTATAACCACGGGTACCCTCACCGAATACATTATTAAGTACGATGAAATGTACCTGCCCTTCATTGAAGGCATAGACGTCGGAACCGAAGAAATCCGTATAGGTGTTGCTCTGCCGACGGCGCAAACTGTCGACATCACGGTCGTGATTGCCCAGAACGGTCCATGTCTGCTGGGGCAACTGCTCCATTAATTGGCGTAGCCGGCCATAGAGCGACAGGTTGTTATTGACCAAATCGCCCATAAAAAGATTGAGATCGGAGGGCGCGCCATCAGGCAATTCGGGCCACAGAGAGCGTGTGGCATAGTCGAGTTCCTCGATAGTTAGACACCTGAACATCGCCTATCAGATTGAGTTGAAAAATGCTTCTTGACAGGCTTTCTGACCAGGGCGAAGTTATTATTACGCTTCTGTGCGACACGACTATTGATGAAATGGGCATTGACCAATCGGCTCCGATCTATCGTCAGATCAGCCGGCAGAATGGGAAAAAGGCTGAAACCCTCGGGCAAAGCTATACGATAGCAGCCTTTCGCGTTGGCGTAACGACAATGTCGCGACCATTAGACACGAGGGATTCCGGCCAGCATTCCTCTCCGTTATCACAAATACCATTGCGATTTTCGTCAACAAAGACATTACCCTCGACCATACGTTGGGCTGCAACGGTCAGAATCGAGAGTAAAAGAAATGGCTAATAAAAAGAATCGTTTAGTTCATAGATAAAAGTGTGTAGCACATTCTTTGCGTCGACACATGTGAAGTAGCCTACGCCGGTCTTGGAGAATTGAATGCCTAACCCTTTAGCTTTGAAACTCGCTATCTTCACGGGGGCGCTCCACTGCTGCGTTTCTGGGTCAAGATAAATGAAATAGGGATAACCTTGGTCAGCCGCATTGCCATCAGACTATATAAGGAGTACCATTGTTGGCTACGGTCCAATGCTACCTCTGTATTGCGATCGGGGTGAAGCCTAATGGGAGAACATTGCCACCCAAAGTAAACCATTGTTCGGTCTTTTTGGTCATAATATTCCATACGAATCGCGTCGGCTCCGTCGGCATTATCCAACGTCCAGATATAGGGAACGTCATCGGGAGCTACGGTAATGCCAATAATACGCAATGTTGTTGGTCGTATTTCCCTGCCGGATAAAGTTGCTTCGCAGAGCTGTCCAAACGCCATTGGTATATTTAAGCGACTATTGTGTCCATAATTCACGGCGCCCACCTTACCACGGTTAATGCTGATAACATAAAGCAGCATTGCCACTTCCCTGCCATATTACACATGAAGACATCATTGGACAACAGGCCAAGAATCTCGACTGTTCAAGCGCCATCCTTGTAGTTGGAAATAACCATTTTATTACGGGCAAAGTCGCCTTTTTCTGCTGCCATTGACCTGAGCCGAACACGATTTCTCCATTGTCAAGAGCCTTTCAAGCTGACATAATTAGACTGGGCATTCAGCAATCCTGCCCTGCCCTACAAAAACCCCAGTTACTACCATCAAACTCTCTACGCTCAAAGCACCGACATTCTTTGCTTCGTGATCAGGTAAGCAAGGAAAGGCGTCCCATCGGAAGTGATGTCGAAATCTGAGTAAGAATTGTTGACCTTATGGCTCAAACGTTTACCTCCTACATACTGCCACGCATGCTCCTTATCGAGGCGTAAGACTACCGGATGATTGTCTTCGTCAGACCGAATCTTAGAAGCAACGTATGGAACATTGGTTTTGGGATTCATTTGAAGAACCGGATCGCCATATACGGTGTAGATGCTTCAAAAGCGGCTAACTCTTTCCATTGCTGATTCATCGCTTTGGTAACCGTAACGGCAGCAAAGCCGATTCACGTCCCCATGGTTATCGTATAGTCTACCGGCAACATAAAGTTCTGCACGCTCTTTTGACTGGTTTGCTCCTCATCACCAACTTTCACGATGGTGCCATCGGTTGTCGTGAAGCGCGCTATCAAACGAGCTTTGTCGACAAGGGCCGGCATGGCAATACCGATATTGAGCGTTGAGGTTGTTTGAGCATTCGTATTGAGCTCAGCTACGTAGTCTTTCGATAATACATCCGGATTGTCGTCAGCACAAAACCGAACGAAAAGGGTTGTGGAGCATCACCGCTCTCTGATAAAAAGAAATTATTGCTGTCCGAACATGCCACTAGCCAGCAACAAAAGTTGCCAGCATCACGGCATAGAATATATATTTTCATGACTTACTCTCCTTGATTCTTTTTGGTAATGACAAGTTCTTTCTGTTCAGCGGCAGGCCCCGGCAAACCGAGTGTCATGTTCTGACTGTTGCCTGTCAATCGTATGATCAGCGTGTTATTCTTCGTCTTGTCTACAATATGAGACTTCCATTTGATTCTAATCGGCATATCATAAACGCCGGGCGCAAATGTCAGGATGCCGTTGCCCTGTGTAAGTATCTCGTAATCGATACCCTCTTGCAGTCCATCGCCAACAATGATTTCGTAAGTGACGGTAAACGGAGAGGTCAGAGGACGCGAACTTACCATTACCAAGTATTCGTGATGATTGCTCACGTTGGTCAATACGGTTGTAGCAGAGGCCATCGGAAGTCGCAATATGAACAAACGGGGTGTCATAGCCTTCAAATTCTTCTTGATTGCAGCCTATGAGCAGTGCTGCCATCATGAATAAATATAATATTTTTCTTCATCGTTTTTACTTATTTACTGTGGGATTGGGGGAGCATTTTTGTCATTAGCGTCCAATTCATATTGCGGAATGGGCAAGATAAAAAGGTCGCTCGGATATTTCAGTTCCTTAACCGATGATGACGAGTTGGCATCGCGCACAAGATTCTGCTTCAACGTGTAATATCAAAAAGGCTGTGGCCCTCGAAGCAAAGTTCTTTTTGGCGCTCTTCACAGAATCATGTTGATCAGTGTCGCGTCAGTATAATTAGCCAGTCGCGCCGCAGCGTTGGCTTCACCTACGGCACGTTTCACAATGCCACTGGTATAAAGACGGGCATCTTCAAACTTATTAGATGCCACGCAGCTTCGGCTGCAGTGAGATACATTTCTCAGACAAACGGAACAAGATAGGGGTCTTCATGATTGTCTTTTTGTCGGGAATAACAAGCGCACTATACTTCAAACACTTGGGTTTTCCGGCCTCTTTCAAAGTTTCAGACGCATCGGCCCCATCGAAGAGTGCCAACAGCTGATCTGTAGGGTACACACTCAGTGTTATAAAAAGCCTTTTGCATACCTGTACGGTTCTGACCACTCAACCCGGAAGATGGCTTCGCCTTGCTTATTCAGGTCTTGATACATTTCAATCGGTGCATTACCATCGGCCAAAGGCTGATTGGCAATAGCTTTCACTGCATAATCGTAGGCCTGTTGCCAATCTTCCATATAAAGATAAACACGTGACAGCATGGCATGCACGGCCTGCAACGAAGCATAATGATAGTCTGTTGCGATATGATCGTTTCAAGATTCCCGTTGCTTCTTTCAAATCAGAAAGAATCTGATTGTAGACTTCTCTGACGGTATTGCGGCTATGATTGTCGTTTGGGCCGGGCGTCCGAGTCAGTACCGGAACCCCTAAATGAGACGCATCGGTCGTATAATTATACGGCTGCGCAAAGACACGAACCAAATCAAAATGACACATGGCGCGCAAGAATAAAGCTTGGGCACGCTGATTCTCGCAATAGGTCGCTTTCTCCGGATATTTTTTAGCTACATCCGGAGCATATTGAATGATGTTATTGGCATTAGCCAAGGCTATGGAAAGATTGTACCAAATATAATAAGAGGTCGTGCCGCTAACGGGATTTGGCACAAAATTATACTGATCTGTCATATCCGAACCCGTCGTAAGACTAAGATTTAGCTGTTATGCCGGCCACTTCCGGGTATTTCAAAAAGTGATTGTCGTATTGATTGAAATACTTCTGATAGGCTCTACCAGCCCTGAATGTAAACCACGTGGGTCAGATAGGAAAGAAGGAATGGTGGTCTTGCCCTTCTGTTCAACCGTCAGAAAGTCGTTACAAGCCGTTAGCACAGTCAAACAAAAGTGCCAACGCTGTATATAGAAAAGTCTTTTCATTGAGTTTATCATTTTAAAAATGCAACGTTAAATGCAATAGAGAACGTACGCTCTAATGGGTATCCACTCATCAAAGTCTTGTAAGAATTGTGGTTCTTTTCCGAATAGGGACTATAAGCAAGCAGATTATCACCAATCAGTGATACAGAAGCATCAGACAATCCCCACCCTTTTTACGATATTGCGTGGCGGCTGATAGTTGAGCACAACGTTTTGCAGGCGCACGATATCTTTCTTATAAAAGGAAGCGAGTAGAACTTCTTGACGAGTTGGTTGATGTTTTAGCGATTGCCTTAGGATTGCGTGCGATGTCGCCGGGACGCTGCCAGCGTAGCAGTTGCTCTATGGCCTGATTCTCACTAAAGAATCCTATAACCATCCGAATTCATAAGACTTGCGAAAGAACTATTGATATAACCGCCAAACTGATAGGCAAGTTGGAAGCGCAGCGATATGCTTTTTATACGTAAAACTATTGGTCATACCGCCCGTAATGGTAGGATTCATACTCTTTCCTCGCACACGATTGTTCACACTGTCATAGTTTTTCGTGATGTTGCCTTTAGCATCATACCATGGGACTGCCGTCATACGGGTCAACACCTGCCCAACGAGACCAGATAATAGGTCTTTGTATCTTCGCCTTCTATCCAAGAAATACCGTCGCTAAAGTTAACTTGGGTTCCACGATACGACTTTGTCAGCTTATTACTGTTATGTGATAGGGTTGACTTCTGTCTTCCAACTGAATCCATTTTCGCGCTTAGGTTTTGATGTTATAGGTAGTCAACGTGAATTCAACACCTTGATTTAGAAGCTCGCCAATATTACGATAAACGCGCGTATCACCCGTCAACAGCGAAACAGGTAATTGACTCAACAGATTCTTGGTCTTATTATGATAATATTCAAATTCGAAATCGATGCGATTGAGAACTGCCAATCGGATTCCGAGATTGGTCATATAGGTTGTTTCCCAACTCAATTTTGAATTAGGCGACTCGCCCTTGCACACCGCCCATCTCGCCATTATATGAAAAACTTTCGCCATATTGATGGGTTCCAAGCGACTCCTGCGAACCCAAACGTGAGTTTCCATTAGATCCGTAACTGGCTTTCAGCTTCAAGACATTGGAGCCAAGGAATCCTAAACCATTTCTCATTGTGCATATTCCACGACACACCCATAGAGGCAAAGTTGGCCCCAACGCACATCGGTACCAAAACTGAGTTTCCATCTTTACGAGGCGTTGATGGTCAGATAGCAACGCTGGTCATAAGAATAACTGGCCTGCCCGAGAAACGAAAACCTTATTGGCTTTGCTACTACTATTATAGCCATCTCGCGTATTGGCATAACTCACGTTCTGCACTTTGTCATTGATAAAGCCCTGCCCTGTAACATACATTGTGACAGAAGCATTCGACTTAGCTTCAAAACCCAACGCCACCAATATGATGTTTACCAAAAACCTGATTAAAATTAAAAACGATGGATCGTCGCTCGCAATTGGTATAATCTGCTGAAGAACGGCGCGAATAGCCTAAAGGTTTCCTTCTTTCGACATTCCCGTCCAGTTCTTTTTGCGAATTATAAATCTGTTCCAGCGTACTCTGATAGTCATAAGAGAATTGCCCCGTGTAACTCAATCCTTTCAAAATATCGTATTTCAATTTGAAATTACCTTTCAGAAACCACGCCTTTTGATTATTCGTATTCTGTTCGCGTTCAGCCACGGGTTCGTTATAAACCGCTGCGTACTATAAATAAGATTGCCGTTGTCATCAATACCACTCACCACCTTATTATATAGTCGGATTGTACCATCGGCATTATAAGGCGAATAGATGGGCAAAAAGCTGATAATACTCACGACCGAGTGCAAAAAGATCATTATCATTATATGAAGCAGAGATCAACACTCACCTTCAGATTTTTAGTTAATTGAAATCCGAGATTAGAATTTAATGTAAAACGCTGTTGATCGTTGCCCTTCACGGTGCTTTTTTTCTTATAGTATTGCCCAGAAAGGAAATAATCCGTTCGTTGCGAGCCACCTTTAAAGAGACATTAGCATTGAAATTATGACCCGTTCCATAATAAATATCACGCCAATTCGTGTCTGTGGCAGAATAACGATTCATATCATTATCTTGAAATGGGAATGTACGCATGTCAAGCCCTGCATTCTTATAAAGCCGACTTTGCTAATTCCATCCACTGAGCAGCATTCAACACCTTGGGAGCAGTACTGTCGTCAATATTAGAAACACCATATTGCACCGCAGTCTGAATCGTCAATCTACCTTCATGCCCTCGTTTTGTGGTTACAAGAATAACGCCATTGGCACCATCAGCACCATAAATAGAAGTCGAGTGGCGTCTTTCAATCACCGTAATCGATCTCGATATCATCGGGGTTAATAAACGACAATGGACTAATGGAATAGCTTGTTCCGGCATCATATTGGTCTTATCGCCCGTGTACAATGGTGTTCCATCAATCCCAAAAGGGGTTCGTGGAGGCATTCAGCGAAGATTCACCACGCACACGCACATTGAAACGAGTCCGCGGACTGCCCGGATCTGTCGTATTAGGATCAATTTTGACACCCGGAATCAAACCTTCGAGCAGCGACATCAAGCCGTTGTTTCAGCAACCCCTTTTAGCTGTTCGGCGTTCACTCGATAAGCACTGCCGACAAGATCGCTCACGCTTTTTGGGCGGTTCCATACGCACCAACGACCACTACATCTTGCAACGAGTGGGCATCTTCTTCCATCGTTATATTCATGGTTGCCCTCGTTGCCACCAAAGTTTTAGTCTTCATCCCGACATAAGTCAGAATAAGTGTTTTGGAACTTTCAGGCTTTAAACGAGAGAATAGCGACCATTCATATCGGTCATCGCTTTATTCTCCGTGCCTTTTTGCTGTATCGTAACTCCTATTAAGGGCTCTCCAGATACATCAAGTACCACTCCTGAAACAATATAACCTTGATCCTGTTCTACTGTTTTTGCTGGATTCTTGCCAGGTATTCCTGCCCAGACAACCACTCCGCTGTGCAATACAAAAGCAGAAATTAAACTTATCTCATATCATTTATTCTTGTGCAACACAAAGGTAACAATAATTAATAGAATCCTCTCATGCTGTTTACATTTATTAAAAAGCGCAACCATTTTTGCAAGAATTTAGAATAAGCCAAAAGGTGTTATTGCTCATCAAAAAGCAAAGTAAATAGCTACAACGCCTCCACCCAAATCTTATACTTTATAACCTACTACTCGTCTATGAGACTAAAACTCTGCTTACCATCAATAAAAAGCACCTGCATATCCTCACGGACAACAAAGCGCCTTCAAAAATAGAGAGTCATAAAAAATATTTCAGAGTCTTTAATACGATTCTATACTACGTAAATTCCTCTTTTCATGCTTCATCAAAAACATATAGAGGCTTTCGCCTACAAATTTACAAATAAATCATTAAGCAATGAAATTTATTAGACTGTAAAAATATTGTAAAAGCAATAAAAATTCTGTTTTCTTGTCATTCTGGCCCCAAAAAGTAGCAAATATACGCGTATTAACGAACCAAATCACAACTAAAACAGATCCGGTCGTTTTAGAGACCGGATTTTATATTTAAACATAATCTTGGGTCAATAAAAACGCTGCCCAAGCCATGCGAGATGTCTTGAGTCGAGCTGAGCCAATTTGTTGTCAGAGCCAAGCACTTCCTTAATCTTATGTGCGTAGAGCTGCTCCATATACTCACGAGCCTTGCCTGCAATACTGACGAGGATCGAAGTAATCCGGGTGCAGAGCGAAGGTCTCACGTACACCGGCTGTGAAGGCCAAACGTGAATCTGAGTCGATATTAATCTTTGCAAACAACACTCTTAGAAGCCTTGCGAAGCTGCTCTTCAGGTATACCAACAGCGTTGGGCATCTTGCCACCGTACTCGTTGATGATGTCAACGTACTCCTGAGGAACAGAAGATGAACCGTGGAGAACGATTGGGAAGCCAGGAAGTTGCTTTTCGATAGCCTCGAGAACGTCGAAAGCCAATGGAGGAGGAACCAAACGACCGGTCTTCTCGTCACGTGTACACTGCTCGGGAGTGAACTTGTAAGCACCGTGAGAAGTACCAGATAGAGATAGCCAAAGAGTCGCAACCTGTACGTGTAGCAAAAGTCAACAACTTCTTCCGGCTTAGTATAGTGAGATCACCTCTGCAACAACATCATCCTCAACACCGGCGAGAACACCGAGCTCAGCCTCAACCGTTACGTCGAACTGATGCGCGTATTCTACCACTTTTTGGTCAGAGCAATGTTCTCTTCATAAGGAAGTGAAGAGCCGTCGATCATTACAGAAGAGAAACCTGTGTCTACACAGCTTTTTGCAAAGCTCAAAGCTATCGCCATGATCAAGGTGCAATGCGATTTCAGGATGGTTGCATCCCAATTCTTTCGCGTACTCAACAGCACCTTCTGCCAAATAACGAAGCAATGTCTGGTTGGCATATTTACGCGCTCCTTTTTGAAACCTGCAGGATAACCGGTGATTTCAAATCTGAAGAAGCCTTAATGATAGCCTGAAGTTGCTCCAAGTTATTGAAGTTAAATGCCGGAATAGCATAACCACCGTCTACAGCTCTCTTGAACATCTCGCGTGTATTTACGAGACCTAATTCTTTGAAACTTACTGCCATAATTATATATTTATTATATGAAAAATGTTATCTGATAACTTCTATCGCATGCAAAATTACCATTTTCTTTCCGCAATACAAAAAATAGCGCATGATTTAGTCATGCGCACGGGTTAAAAAAGTTAAGAATAATACGAAATACCACCGTTCTTCTTGCATTTGTAAAACAGGGGTTACAAATTAGCGTCTGTCGGTTTAGCCTCATCGCTTAAACGACGCGTTCTTTCGAGTCAGTTCGGAAGCAAACAACAGCACGATGAAATAGCCGAAGAAGGGGGATGAGGAACGGAATAATCAGATTGGTACTATCGGCAATCCATCCCATCAACAGGAAACCACAGCCACCGATAGGCGTCATCATCAACAACGAAGACGCGCTCTTCGTCAGGTTTCCAAGCCCCTGTAAGGCCAAAGAGAAGATTGTGGGAAACATGATGGCTTCAAATAGATAGTTGCAAATGATGGCTACCATGGCCAACTTGCCTAAATCGAACAGCACTACTATCATACAAAGCACACTGCCAACCGCGCAAAGAACAACATAATCTCGGCTGACACCCGACGCATAATCCAACTTCCAATGAATCGTCCCACCATGAAGAAGGCCAAAGCGATGGTCAATACAATGCTGGCACTGTTGTCGTCCATCCATCCCTGTCCTGTCACGAAGTTGATAAAATAGCTGTTATCGATATTTCCGCTACCTCATAGGCCAGCAACGCAAAGAGTCCGAATACGAACATGGGATGATTCCGGAAGAGTTTCATGATCCGTGTGTCAGCCACTTTGTCCTCGGGAGTCTCTTCGTGTTTGATTTCGGGCAGATTGACGCGCGAAAAAACCAACGCGATCAACAGTACCAACACGCCTAAAAATCGTATAAGGTATAACCACGTCACTCCGAACTTCGCGCGCCGTGAAGAAGAACTGCCCCACTACAAAAAGTAGCAAACAGACTGCCCAAACCATTGAACGACTGCGAAAAATTCAACCGACTGGTGGCGGTATCTTCGTGACCGAGTTCCGTCACGTAGGGATTGGCCGACGTTTCCAGAAATACCAGACCGCAACCGATGATAAACAACGCGCTCAAAAAGGCATAAAAACGTGCCCATAGCCGAACAGGGAATGAACAGCAAGGCACCGATACCAAACAGCATAAGGCCCTACCACCACACCCAACCGATAGCCATGACGATTGATAAACCACCCTGCGGGAATGACCATCAGGAAATATCCCAAATAGGTGGTAACCTGAATGAGCGACGATTGCGTGATACTGATATCAAGTTCGTTCTGAAAATGCTTATTGAGCACATCCAAGATAGCACGTGCGAAGCCCCACAAGAAGAAAAAGACTGGTTATCAGAATAAAGGGCACAAGGAACTCCTTGAAGTCAGTGAAGCCTTATGAGCGACTTGAGATGGTTGTTGTTTCATTTCAGTATTATTTTTGTTCGAGAGCTTTATATACATTAATATATGATTAGTCTACAGTTTTAGGCAGGCGCAAATTTACCCTAAATATTGCTTGTTTGCAACTATTTCATCAAAACATTTTTAAAGCATTGCGTCCGTCCATCCTATCTCCTTTTTGCGGGCACAGGGTCGGACAAATGCCCTTTATAAGAGCAGTTGACGCTGTGCAACCGGTAGCCTTCGGGCAGCGAAACTTCGGGCGCGGGCAGATCAGGCGGCAGGAAGTCTGGTGGCAACATTCACAGAAGAAGTGCATGTGCTCGTCCTCATCGTTGTCCTCATCATGACTATAACAGAGTTCATAACGTGTTCCACCGTCGCCGTCTTCAATAACATGCACCAACCGGCGGGCCCGGAACACGGCCAAAAGCACGAAAGATATTCGACTTATCAATAGAGAATATCTCCATTTCCAGCTCGCATCGACATCGGACGGCAGGCGGCGGCAGCGTCCTGAGGATAACGACGCGGTTGGCGGTGGGTTTGATTCCGTGTCGACTGAGCAGTTGTTCATTCTTTGCTTTCCATAAGTTTCACGGGGTTGATTCAGTATTTTCCGTTACCATTTCAGATAGCCGTATTTCTGTTTTATACCACAGTTGCACGGCATTGATAATATTCTGCCAAATGACGTAGACGCAGGGGGCGATAGAGGCATAGGGATTCAGAAAAGAGATGGTAAGCCATATCCCGACGGTGTTCTTCTGTCCGAGGGCCTGCCCGCGCCGATGCTGTCGCCATAACGCCGACCAACAGCCTTACCCAGAGAGAACTGAAAGACAGAGAGCACCAGCGGAATAAGGCACATCATGGCCAGTACCCAGCCCGAAACGGGCGCGTGGATCAGAGCTCTTCATCGTAATGCCCATAATAATCGAGAGATTGATACTCCAGATATAGATGCTCAAATTAGACTTGGTTTAAGCCAACGCACCATGGCGGGCCAGAACCTACGCGTAAGCAACGCGCAGCAAAGCGGAATGACCAGCACCATCAGCACTTTCTTGAGTACCAGCAAGAAGGCCATGAGAAACGAGATGTCGGCATCCTTCTCCACCATCCGGGAAGAAAAAGCGGAATAATAACAGACGTAACGCCATTGGCAATGAACAGGTGAGACCGTGAGCGAAGATATATTCCCGCCTAACTTCTCTACAATAACCGGGGCAGCGGCTGCCGTCGGACAGATGACGCAGATAAACGCGCCTTCGAGCAACAGCTTCATGGTGGGGTCGGTCATAAGGTTGATAAGCAACACAACCACAAGGAGAGCAACACCCGAATGCCTTGAAGAATGAAGTGCCAGCGGCGGGTCGCATATCATCCATTTGCATCTTTGCAAAACGTGATATACAACATGAGGAAGACGTTAATCGGCAAGACGGTGACCAAAGAGGGCCGACAAACTCTCCGAAGGGTACTAACATCGTGATTTCGGTAAACAACAGATACACGATTGAACCCACCGCAAGGCCCACTAACAGCGACCACGTTTTAAGAAACTTCACGAAATTCATCATCAAAACATATTCAATCGCCGAAAAATGTTGAAAAAGTGGTCGGCGTGTCGGGATGACAAAACAAGACGACCAGTCAACATCGACGACTACAAAAAGTAGTAAAAACGACGAACCAGACGAGCAATCAAGCAGATATAAAAAGAAAGTCGCTGACAAATATCCGTCATACGAATATCTGCCAGCGACCATCTGATCGCCTAATTGGCGCTATTGAATTACTTCTTCAACTTCAAATCGTAGTTCAATTTTAGAGTCTGCCTCCTCGAACTGGTCGTTTACCATGCGGAGAACAAGTCGCCAACAACCTTGAAGTAAACAGGAGCGTCGTCCTTACCCATAGCGAATTTGTAGAATGTTTCCAGCCTGGCCGTTTACGTCTTTCTTAACTACTTCCTTCGTACCTGGCTGAGTTTCGGTCGTAGTTTCCTTACCTTCGTAGGGTCACGGTGAGACGATAGCCTTCGGTAGAGTCGTTGGCGAGTGCCAAGTCATACTTTGCGGTGTGGTCAGCGCCGGGGAGTTCGCCCTCAAAGCAGAGCGAGTCAGCCTGTACTGAGTCAGCTGCTACAGAATCAACACCATCCGCATTGGCTGCGGTTTTTGTTACCCTGATTACATGCCATCAGCGCTGCGCCGGCGGCAAAAAGCAAAATTGCGTTTTTAATCTTTACCATAATTTTTCTGCATAAATTGTTTGAATATGGGGGCAAAAATAAACAATCCGCTTGATAACGCGCACAAATCAAGTTGTAATTAAAAGTTAAACAAAAAGAAAAACAGAATACAAGTCAACCGGCCAACGCTAAAAAAATAATGCGAAGAAAAAGTTACGCCTTTGCCTTTCAAAGCATGTCAATACGAATCTCTGTTTTTGACTTTTTGTAAAGAAAGTAGTACAAAAACGGGCTCTAAAATTCTTCAACCAAAGAAAAATAGCGATTAAACCGCGTTTTTACTCTAACATAAAAATCATTTTGCCTTTTCGCGATGTAAAAGCATAGCTTTTGCACGCTAAGATAGTCTTAAAATACAACTTATTGAAAATAAAAGAAGTTACCTTGTTTGTACAACTAAACTGGTAACGATTTGGAAACAGCGAGCTACTTGGCTTCGCTGTTTTCTGCCTAACAAGAACGCTTGTTATTCTGTTTGCAAAGATAAGACTTTGATACCGAATAACAAGCGTTTTTTCAATGAAATATTCTTCTTTCTGCATTTTTGATTGATTGTCTGGTTGTAGGTTATATTCCTCTTCCTCGTCTTTTTTCTTTCTATTGGCGTGGTATCTGAGTTTACGCTGCCATGCCGTTTCAGCATAGTCATTGCCCTGTGTGGATGGTGTAATCAAATCGCCTAACCCTTCCACAACTTCATCAGCTGCGCTAACGATGGTGTCTGCCACTGCATCAATGGAGTTCTGCACTTGTGGCGTGTCATTGTTTCGTGAGATAGAGGAACGACTTGGAGGTACGAGTTGATAACCGGTATCAGGGTTGTTCTTTCTTTTCTATTGGCTCTTGTGTCGTTTGGTGTGGTTTCTTCTGTTCTTTCTTGTTGGTTTCTTCAAAGTTCTTCTGCAAGGAACGGTAGCCGAACTCCTGCCGATTCGGAAGCCTTGAAGGATTGTCCTACGTGTGAAATTTTTAAAGCCATAGACCTTGTCCTGCTTGTTTACTTCATGCGCTCTATTGCGATACCGTTCTTGTTCAACTCGTAAAGGAACATGGAATGCTCAGTAATACCCATACCTTTGTACTTGTCAAGCAAGGTGTGGCAAATCTTCTGCACCTGCTGCTTTGTTTGCTCTCTTGTGGGGACTAGCTTTTTCCTTTTTGGTGTTTTCCTTTCTGCCTTGACCTCTTTTGCGATGGTCAAGCCTTTCTCCCTGCTGATTTCCTCTGCCACCCTTGCTGCCTTGTTGCTCACAAAGTGGTATCATAGACCTCACCAAACAGGCTGATGCGGTTGGCAATGATATGAATGTGCTGTTGTCGGTGTCCTTGTGCGTTACTGCCACCCATTGGTGGTTGTCAAGTTCCATCCGCTTGGCAAACAGATGGGCTATCCCATAAGCTCGGACTCGAGGTAGTCTTTTCTCGTCCTTCGGTGCGATACCGATTTCAATGCGGAGGAACTTGTTCCTGCAACGGCTGTTATGAGTCACTGACCACTTTCATTTCCTCGTAGATGAGTCTTTGGATCTCTGCTGCAAAGATTGTGAAAAGCAAGCCGACTACCGAGTTTGCCCTCTCTGGAAAATATAGTCTAAAAGCCGTGCTGCCATGCGATATCGCCTTACACTTTTCCTATCATCTCTTCTCATATTTAAGACCTTATATCTCATCATCCACACGAAAATAAAGGGTCCTAAAACCGCTTAAATACTTCTTTGGCACATAGTGATAGGGTTCTTTGTGATGAGTACCCACCTTTCATCCTTAACCTTGATAAGATTGGAAACCTGCCCATAGAACCTTCCTGTATGCTGAGTATGGCAATGGCTTCCCTTTCATTTTCGGTGATCTTGGGAACAGCTGCCACCTCTCCATTTAGGAGTATCTCACGACAGTAATCTGAGAACTTTCGCCCTGCACTTTCCGCTTTTGACTTGATACGCTGCTATCTCCTCTAGGTGCATCTTGTGAGTGAACTCCGTTTTGTTCATCCGCTGTTCTTCTTTATCCTGTTGCTGCCATCGGGCAGCTTTTTCCTACGTATCTGCTCATATAAGTTTCCTTGAAAGTTTATCATTATAGATGATTTCATTGTTTCTTAATTCCTGAATACTGACCGATGAGAACGGAGTGATTACGGTCTAATCTCCCCGACAGTCTGACGAGGGGGCAAGAGCAGTTGTGGGAACAAACTGACGTCTTACAATATCAGCTAACGAGACGTTTACGCACAAGGCGTTTTGTAGTTGAAAAAGTGAGATACCGTGCATTCTGTGTTTAACTACGTTCGTGGTGTTCCCATCATTCAGTATGTTTTGACAAATGTCTTTTGTTATGTTCTCTAAAAAAGGTTGATGGTTTTGGTGGAATAATAGCCCCTTTTCTCCCAAAAAGTCCTCGCCCCTTTTCCTGTGCCTCACGCTTTCTCCACTTCTCTATGTCCTCACCCTACTCCTCAAAATGAATGCGCACAATGTTCTCCACAGAAACTTGAAAGGTTGCTGCCCCTGTCGCCTAACCTGCGCACGATGAAGTCAGCATGCTCCTGCGTTTCTCGGCTCAGATAGACTGACCTTTCGGTTTGCTCAGTTTGTCGGAACAAGGTGAGCGCTTGTAGGCTTCAAGCGTTTCCTTTCTCATCTGGCGCTGATGCGTCTTTTTGAACGGTTGCGTTCTCTGTATGCTGCAGCAGAGTTCAGAGTGCGTAGTGTTCTCTGTGTCCTGCTTGTTTGGGTCTTGAGGTAAGTCTGGCTCTCCTTGCCCGAAGTTCGGCTGTCAAGATCTTCAGACGAACCTTCAATTTTGAGTTGAGTCCTAAATATTGCTTGGTGGAGTGGATGATATTCTCCATCCCCTCGTTACTGACTTTTTCTTGTCCATATTATTATCTCATTTTATGTTTGACTTGTTTTTGATTTTCATGTTTTGATTTTGTTCTTTAACCGACATCCGTGTCCGTTCCTGCACTTTTCTGCTGCTCCTGCTTACGCATACGGCTGACATGAAACTCGTTGAGGTCTTTGAAATCCTTTGTAGTGTATGCTCATGTCCTCAACATGAAAGCCTGCCCTGCAAACTCCTGTACAGCTCTCCGCCCTGCATCGTCATTATCAAAGAAAAGGTACAGAATGAAAGATATTCCCTGCGCATTCATATACCGAATTGCTTTGGCGGTATTGCTCACGAGTTTAGCACAATACAGAGCATTTGTTACTTCTTCTTTCATTGAAAGAAAAGAAAGAAAATCCATAAAACCCTCGAATACACAAGTTGGCTGTATTTGGTTTATTATCTTGTCGGTGAATATAGGAGTAATGTCCTTCGGTGCTATCGTTCCTTGAACGTGCCATTGTCCCAGTTCATGCCCTCTGATTGATTAGCAAAGCCGATGGATTGATAGCGCCTGCCCTTACCTCATAGCTGATACATTTAAGGAAAGGCTTTGCCTTTTTCAAATCAATACAGCGTACCTTTGTAGATACTCCTGCAAATGTGGCGGTAGAGTGTCTGATATACTTATCAGTTTCCTTGTCTCGTTTGCAGCCATCAGTTGGTTGGAGATTGTTTTTGTGAGAAGTCTTTGTGAGAACTATATGTTATATTATCGGTAGCGTTTTGTCCCAAACGGCAAATGGCTTCCGATAGCGATGCAACCTTCAAGCGCACACAGAGGTCAATGATACTTCCGCCCCTACCTTCGGCATAGTCTATCCAGAGGTTCTTCTGTGTGTCCACCTTAAAACTCGGATGCGTTTCCTCTCTCGAGTGGTGAGCGGTACAGCGCATAGGAAGGTGTTCTGCGCAAGGGTTTGATACCTTTCCTTTCAAGATACTCCACGATGGAGTATCGCTTGATGAGTAGATAAATCTTCTTCTTTCATTGCTTGAATAATTTAAGTGATTGAGTTATAATCGATTGTCTGAATTATATTTGATTACATTTGAATGAATTTCCCTTTTCTCTAACTTTTTCCCCTCAAACTTTTTCATCTTTCTTCTTACTACATACTATTTTTGTGATAAGTGATTGATAATCAGTGTTACTTTTGTAGTATAAGACAATACTACACATTCTACTACATTTGGCTACTACAAGTTTGAAGGAGCGGGCAGGGCAAGATTTTTCCTAATCTTGTGAACATAGATAGGACTACTACCGTTTCTTCGTTTGCTCACCTTTATGTATCCTGCTTTCTTCAGAGGCTTCACCCATGCTGCTTGGCAACAAGTGGTTGGTGAGTATAAATACCAAATAGGGTGAGTATCTCCGTAGTGGTCATTAACAGATAGTTTTTCATCCTCCGTTGGCTTCTCAAAGCAGCGTAGCAGTAGTTCCATTTCTGCGGTCTGCGCTTGGAAATCCTCACTCTCTTTGTAAAGCTCTACTATCTCATTATCGTCAAACCAATAGCGGAAACCAGATTTTAACAGGGCTTTGGCTTCCATAAACATTGTCCATAGAGATAGCTTTTGCTCTCTCAATATCTATAAAAGCACTTCAAGGGGCAGGAATCGTCTGCTTCCTGTAGGGTCTGTAAGAAAGTCATTGCCGTTCACTGATGCCACAAAAGCTTGCCAAGTGAGGATGCTCTTCCACGTACTTGTCGTAGGGCATACGGTAGTTTGACCATCGGAGCAGGTGATGAGGTTTTTCAGTTCGTTCTCGTCACGCTTGTTGAGGGCTTTGAGCTGGTCGTCAATGTTTACGATGAGGTTTTGCCCTATATAGGGTAAGCGTGTCCTTCTCTTGCGGATATATCTTTCCCGTGTAGCTGTAACCATGCAGGGCAGGTGGGCAGAGCAAGTCAAGGAAAAGTTGTCTTGAACTTGCCCTGCTCGCCTGTCAGTACAAGACAGGTATGGTTACGGCGTTCACGGTCGTCCATAACGTTGGCGACCACTGCCACGAGCCATTTGGTAAGTATGGCAGCCACTTGTCAGAGTTGCGCACAACTACGCAACTTGCCAATTCGGGAATGGCTTTCAATGAAAGGAAGAAATATCACAACAGCTATTGTTTTCATTATTACCATTACTCTTACTGCCATAAGCGATAACTATCGCCTCTTGCCACTGTTATTACCACTGCTATTATCAATATCCACCAAGGGCAATCCCTTGAAATACTCCTGTATGGGATTGATACGTGGAGAAAGCTACTCTCTATAATGGAATAGAGGTTGTCGGAAGATGTGATAATCCCCATCGTTGTCAAGTTCCCTGCGGAGCGTGTTGATTTCATAGCGACCCACTTTTGAGAAGTGAGCATCGTTCTTGCCCCTGTATTCGGTTCTACCTAATACCGTGTTATACCTGAACTCATAATAAGAGGAGAGATAAGTTTCTATCTCACCGTTTTTGGAGAAGTCTTCCTTTGCTTTAGACGTATTGTTCTCGCCTTCCAATTTGCCTTTATCTGCACTTGTTTTCATTATATGCTTGGTTTGGTTTCCGAGGTGAAGTTAGGAAGAATGGGGAGAGTTCCAAGCATTCAAAAGTGCTTGCATAATGTTGCGCTCATTGGCAATAAAGTTCGCACGGATTTTTATGGAGATGGGGAAAGAAAAAACTTATTTAAGCCTGAACTAAGTCAAGACGGGGATAAAAATAACAAGAAAGAGGCAGAGGTAGAAGTGTGCTCTTTGCACACGTTTGCAGTATTCTACACCGATATTACAAACGATAGAATCAGCACAGAAATATGGTAGCGTTTGTCCACACCAAAGTGTCACAAGCTGCCACTTGGGCGAATAACGATTGAATAGGAGATACAGCACCATATCTTTGTACCCAACGGACGGTGAAAGATAGGGTAGAAGAGTGCAAAACGGCTGCTGATAAAATGCATTAGTCTTTTTCCTTGAAGTTCCCGATATTTCCCTGCTGTTCCTGCTGCTTTGAAGTATGATAAACTCATCATACTTTTGCAGACATAAACGATGCGATGATACGTAAAACAGGCAAAGGTATTGTCAATACCAATAAGACAGAATTACAAACAAAACAACAATAGAATTATGGGATATTTTATCATTACGGATTCAAATTGGACAAAGGCTCAGAAATGAGATACTTAGCCTTGCTGAGACTCTGCCATAAGGCATTTGGAGAACAAAGCAAGCATACCGATTGGCTGCACAACGGTGATGTGTGCAGTTGTAACATCAGCGAAAAGCGTACATTGCAGCACTATCGGGATACAGGCGTGCTGCCTTTCTCGCAAATCGGGCATAAGTGCTATTACAGGCGTGAGGATGTGGATCTATTGCTCCAAAGCAAATCGGAGAAATCGAAAACAGACAGAATAAAGAATAACAAATAGAGAAGGATATTATGGAATCAGTAAAGGACTTGAACATGGGAAGCGGATGATATGCGGGGGTGCTGTCCGCACGAAGGAGTCAACAGACGGATAAAGGAAGTGGCACAGAACACATAAACCGCTGTTTGGCGGTGAGCATTTCCTAACGAACAAGGAAGTATGTGAGCGGCTGTATATCAGCCCTCGTACCTTGCAGGACTATGGGGACAGGAGGATTATCCCCTACACACACTTTGCAGGAAAGATACTTTATAAGAGTCGGATTTGGAAAAGCTGTTAGAGGGATAATTATAAGCCCCTATCGACCCATTAAGATCTAAGACGCAGTTTTTAATGACTTTTTCTAATTCCCATCATTAAAAAGGATATTATAAATACTACCAGCTAGAACTTTGCAGATAAGACTACGACGTGTCTGATTTAATGATAAATTTAAGATAAACTAAAATAGTTACCCTATGATACATAGAACATAAAGGTATGCCATAATAAACTCTTGGCATACCTTAAATGTAACTGCATAAATTCTCGATATTCTATTGTTTACAAATATCAAGAAATACTGCTAAGATTATTTACCACCTTCTTTCCTTATATAAATGGTATATGTACCATCTTCAAAGAAAAAGCCATAGCTTCCGTCACTAAAGGTAACCTCATCCCATAACCATCATGGTGCTGATTTCTGTTACTCAATCTTGGAGCTACTTTTTAGCAGCAACTGTTTGTGGTGCAACAACTCCTAAACTAAGAGCTAGTGCCAACGAAAATATTTCTTGCATTTCTTTTTGATTTTAAATTATTTATAAATAACTAACAGGATGCCCTGTTTATCTTTACAATGATAGCATTATTTTTCAGCAAAAATATCTCTACTTCTTAGTGCGTAGCTGTATATATCTGTTGAGTGTCGGTTGTTGCTGTCGGATGTATTTATTCTTGCCTAGAAGATTGTGCAGACAAGTCCTATTTCGTAACGTTTACGACGATAATATACGGATATGTCGGCAAAGTATGTGAACGAGACTGAATGGTCGTTGCTATGGTACAACTCATTATTCCACTCTGTTTGGAAATTACCAGGCATAAGACAGCATCAACTGATGACTGAAAGAACGCAAGGGTTCAATATTGAATGCTGCATTACCCTTTTTGATAGTTGCCTTATATAACGATAAACACTCTTCTCCTCTATGGAGAACCACTCAATAGGTTGCAACGAAAAGGAAAGAGAGATATTAGCGGATTGCGTTTGGAAAGGTACAAAAACTATTTCCAATAAGCATCTTATAGTTGCTCAATTGTAGGAACAACAGGATAGTTGTCAAATGTGCAATGTTCCAACTTTCACTCATTCGTCCATCTATACCATGTGTGGTACTATTTGCTGTAAAATCTGTTGCAAACGTCTGATAAGAGTTGTTTATAACACGTTGCGAATACATACGTTGGTTTCGCATATTGGTAAAGCTATAGCCTATATTGACAAAGAAGCCCTTCAACACGTCTTTATATTCTACAGAGGTTCTTAAAAAATGCGACAGCGTATAGTCTAGTTTCCCGTAACCTTGTCGCATCGTTATATAGTCTGTAAACAAAGGAATGTCTATCGTTGAGGAAAACTCATTAGGTCGCCATGCGCCAGTTATAGATACCCATAAGCGTTAACGATGGTGTAGGCATGGCAGATATGCATAAATGTGGTTCTATGGTGAGCGTGCTTTTATGCTGACTTCCGTAATATCGCTCTGTCCAATAAAGCGGTGTACTGGCTGTGAGATGAATATTGTTCGACTTGTAACTGAATGTAGGACGAACGAAACTCCTCCATTCCCTATATCTTCGTTTCGCACTTATGCTATCATATTCGATGTTCATTCGTTGTAATTTTGCATCTGTTCCAAAATCGTAGTTCAGATGAAATTTGCCCACTTTATGTCCCCAATAAGTATTAAATCCGCCCAACATGCTATGTTTTTCCAATCGTTCAGTAGTTTCATTTGACAGCAACAACAGTCTGGTGCATAATTTAATGAGAGATAGGCATTCGCTGAAATAGAATGTTTACCGTTAAGGTTTCGGATGAAGGAAAGTTTGTCGGTGAGATAGCGTTGACGTGGCTTTACATATTGGCGAGTATTTCTACCATTCAATAGCGATGTACCATCGCTTTGGTCGAAATCTATATCCTCGCAAATCATTGGTAGGTATTGCTTATCCGTATTTTTGCTTGTACAGCACCTCTGCATTGAGTGCGTTGTGATGGCTTTGTGCCGACACGTCTTCCATGATTGCCTTGCTACCTGCCATTGTATAGATGGTTGAAGTTGTTCGCCTTTGTATAGTTTTTGTCTACCATTGCATCCAACTGTATTCGCAAGTCGTTGTTGCCTTTTTGTCTTGAAAAAGCCAATTTGTAGCAAATAGGTGTGTTTGGTTAAATCGGCTTCTAGCAGTTTCTATATCGGGTGCTGGCAATGAAATATTGGAGAGAATTCCGCCGTCTGTGAGAGCAGAGTCGTCTAAATAGGCAGCCATTGGCGTCACTTCCCCATCAATACTCTTACCTGTGTTGTTGTTTTTATACATGCTGATACTTTGCACTTTTCGCGAGAAGAACATAGAAAAAGCCTATTGTTATGAGGAAGTCAGACTTCCTGTCCATTGCCATACCAACAGCAAGGTCTATGGTATGTGTCCATACGTTCTTTGCGCCATCTCCCAAAACGATATTCAGTGCAGCTTGCTCACTGAAACTGGTGTTTTTCAATGCTTTGATTGGTTGATGACGCTCGAAGACTTGATGTTTTCTTTTACTTTGTTCACATCAATGTTTTCTGATGCTTGTGTATATTTTCCACCAAGTAAATCCATTCCCTCAATATAGAACTTATTGATTTTCTTGCCTTGATATTCTATGGATCCATCTTCGTTAATGGCTATTCCTGGCATTTTTTTTAATACATCGGCTATGGTTCTGTCTTGCTTAGTTTTAAAAGAATTGACAAGGTAGTTAAGCGTATCGCCTTCTTGGCGTACCTTCTGCGACTTCACTACCACCTCTTTCAGTTCGTTTGTTTTCTCTTGCAATACAATATGTTGCCCATTCTTAAAATCAGATATGAACAAAGATATTGTTTCGTAGCCCATCTTTCTTACCTCTATTATGCGAAACTCTTTTCCTTTGGCATCAATGGAAAAGCTACCATTAGGGCTTGAAAAAGTGTAAGCTATGGTTTGTTTCCCGTTTTTCAAAAACACGGCAGCACGCTCAACAGATGTGTTTTGTGTAGATACAATCTGCCCTGTAAGTATTTGACCTTTTTGCCGTGATGGCAAACAAGAGAATTAACCATATAAGAAATGCTGCTTCATTTCTTGTTCAAATCTTCCTATCAACAAAGGAGTCAACTTTCTTTTCTTTATGTTACCGCTGCACGCACACCTTTGAGTCTGATGATAGCTTCCTGTGGGTCGGTAGCAGTAAGAACTTCGAGTTTCTGTAAGTCGGCTGCATTTGTATTTATAAAGTTTTTCTTAGCAATAGCAATCTTTTTCTCCATGTGCCTTTTTGTATGCCTGTGCATTCAAAAGTATATTCGGCATTGTCAGAAACTGCTTTTCAGTATCAGTCCCGGTAATCCACATAGTTTCCAAGGTCCTTCACTTATAGTAAGGTCAGGTGTATACCATACTGTCCATACTCTGCCGACAGCCGTTCTTGCCTTGTTGCAACTATATTCGGCAATGATGCTGTCGCCATCTAAAAAGTTCCCATTCTAACGTTGGCATATCCTCCTCATACTTAAAGGCTGTATTCCCCACAAGTTCTGTGGTATAAGTAAGTTTGTTTGCTATGGGATAGTTCTTCAATACTACATAGTGTTGTCCTAATTTAGAACTTGCTCTCATCTTGGAACTTGCTGCTAGAACCTGAGAAGATTTCCGCCCGTGGTTTGTACCACACTGTCTAATGTCTGCTGTTGTGTTAGTTAGTGGCAGAATAGAAACTGCTACTGTGCTTTCCAACCAATAATATCATATCATCGAACAGCTGCGGACGTTCTACACAAGACTTAAATGCTGCTTTTATAACTAATTTTTAGCGTAGCCGTGTCTGTTTGTCCACAAATAGAGCTTAGTTTAAACACGGCTAAAAATATGAGTATTATTTTGTATCTATATTTCATAGGTGTTTTGTTGTATAACGTAATTGTGTACTATATGACTGCAAAAATACATAATTTATTCCAACCCACAAATTCAGATTAACCTGTAAATCCGCAACTCCATTCCCGAAGTGCTACCTACATAAAGAGAAATGGACTTTTGATTCGTCAAAGATAACCGATTAAGTCCTCGCGTCCGTTTTCAATGCGCAGCCATCCCCTTACCCCATAAAGCGACTTGAGGCAATACGCAATCAGTGGCCATCAAGTGATGTAAATCATCCGGAAGAAGTTTTGAAGCTTCTGCATATGCATGGTTGTCGGTGTAGATATTCAGCACACATTGCCTTGCGGTCTTAATCCACTTGTAGGTACTGAAATGAATTTGAAGACAAACGTCTTGATACGGCTGGTTTCCTTGAGCCCGAACTTCTTCACTTCAATCCTTTGCATGATGGCCTTGTAGAAATTGCGTATCAGTGCCGTCAGGAGCAGGAACACTGAGTATTTCTTTCCGCCATGAGAGGGTTGAGGCAGTCTCGTCCATCCAAACCCATTGTTCATGTCATCAAAGACGCGTTCCTTGCCACCGCGCATGTTATCAGAACTCCACGATGTCCCTCATGGATGATTCGTAATCGTTGGTCAGGATGCAGCGGTATGTATATTCCCCCTCACAGGTCCGGTCCATCGCCCTTGCGTCTCTGTCTCTGGATTACCAGGCGATACGGTTTGCCCCTTCACTTCTCAACGAGAATGGAGTTCAACTCAAACACGATGCCGTTTATCTCTTCCTTCTTCCACCCTCTGAGCGCGAAGATGTCATCATAGAGGCGAGCAGCAGCGGATTGCGCGCGTATGTAGAATGTCGCCCTGCATGTGCTTCCTGACCTCATCCACAATGTCTTCGCAGGCATGAGCCGCAGTCGGCCCTGAAGCGTTTGACTGTCAGCTTCTTCTCTTCAAGTCTCTCCAAAATCCTCTTTAGCGTGTCCTTCTGGTGAAAGCGTACATTGGTGTTGCCGTCGCTGTTCTCTATGCCGACAATCATGTCGCCGATAACGGCCACACCGGACCTGTAACCAAGAAATTTCTTGTACGTGGGCTTTGCATCGTACTTCTCCGCCTCAATGAACTGGTGGTCAAAGTCAGCGTCATACTCCCGCCCTCTTTCAACTGCCCTGTGGACAACGGGCAATTCAGGAGCAATGTGTTGAGTGTGTCTGCCGTATTGAAATCATAGGACTTTCCGGCATCAGACGTGTATGAGATGTTTTTCCCGGGTCAGTTCGTTTAGTGCCCTAAGGATGGTGTCGGCGCTACAGGTGCGGGTGTGGGGTGAAGGAAAGATGACTCATTAAGTTGGGCGCATCCTCAACGCAAGAACCGCCGCGAAGTAAACGCATAGGAGGGAGCGGATGATTTCGCTGTATTGATAACCATAGAGTTTGCATCTCAACCCAAGTGTTGAGTCAATTGTAGAGGAGAGAAGGAGGTAAGTGCTCCATGATTGAAATATGCCTCCAAAAGGTGAGTCTTTTCGGATTTTATTGCTACCTTTGCCATGCCTGTTGCGGTTTTCTTTGTCTTTGGATTCGCAACACTAAGGTAAGTGAAAACGCTGACATGGCAAAAACCTGGGCAACAAAATGTTGCTCAGGAACTTATAAAAATAATTATCAATTATGTTGCGGAATTAAGGATTAAAAATAATATGTTTAAAGCAACAACTATATTGTAGCCTGTAGTTCTATGGTAGTAATAGTAAGGACTTCCAACTAACTACAATGTAAACCTTTTTTTTCAATACATTATCTCTTAATGTAGTTATGTAGTAAGATATAATCGGTGAAAGAAAAAGGAAATATATTCATCAGTTATCCGTGCCACCGAGCAGAAATATCGGTGTTATCACGGATGCAACCTTCTGCAATCTCTGACAGACATATTTTCTGAATAAATACGCTTCCGTGCTGTCCAGATGAAAAGACATGGCAATGATGACAGGAAGCGGATAGAGCGGAGCATAACCTTTTAGTTGTTCGTTTGCATAAATATCTTCCTCACCTGCAACCCTCTCATCGAGATGTAGGTTGGAGGATTTTATTATCGTTTGCAACCTGTGGTGGAGTTTTCTCCATGTTACCCCGAAGAACCTCACAAGTTCACTCTCTGTCATGGCTATCTCTCCGTTTCCTTTGCGAATGACTTGCATTTTGCTGACCCAATCAAAATAACTACGCTGATTGGAAGTGTTTGTTCTTATTTTTGGATTGTTGTTTGTCTTCATGCCATTTCTTCCATTTTACAGGTTACAATATCCGAAGATTCACAAGCCTCTCTCTCCGAAGTTTCCTTTTCTTTTGCCGATTGCTTGGCAATGAGCCTGTCCATATCCTCTGATATCTTTTTGTCCGTCACCAGCGCATAGACTTGAGTGCTTGATATGGAGGTATGTCCCATCATCTTGGCTATGCTCTCAATAGGTATTCCTGCGCTTAGGCTCATCGTGCCGAATGTATGTCTTGCCATGTGGAAGGAAAGTCTTTGGCGGATACCGCAAGCCTTTCCCACGATGCTCAGTTTGGTATCCATGACACTACGGCTACAATTACGGTGAAAGACAAGGTGGTCATCTTTTTCTTTCACCGTCTGCTGTTCCTCGCTTCTTTCTTGCTCTTTCCGACAATGACTGATGATAGCTTTCGCTATGGGATGTAACGGCACGATGAACTCAACCTTGGTCTTCTGACGTTCCTTTCTTATATACATCTGTCCATCCGCTGTCGTTTGGATATGCTTGTATTCCAAATTCTCCATATCTGAAATAGCCAAGCCTGTGAAGCAGGAAAAGACAAACATCAGTCTTGCCAGCTCTGCTTCTCTGTCGTTCATCTTCATTGCCATAAGTTTCATCACATCGCTCTTTTGCAAAAAGCGTATCTTCTTTTTCCTCTTTCTCATACTTGGCATTCTCAAACGGATTACAGCGGATAATTCTCTTGCTGACCGCACGGAACATTAGTCGGCTCAGCCAGCAGAGGTTGCTGTTGACGGTAGATGCTTTCAGTCCACGCTTTTTGAGAAAGAAGCGGTATTCCTCGAACAAGTCCTCTGTAATTGTTCCGATGGATATATCCTGCACTCCTTTGTTTTCTACAAATTCACGGAGATTTCTGTCAGAATAGAACAGGTTCAGATAAGTTCCCTCTGCCCTTGACTTGCCTACGCTCTCCTTGACTGTTTGCAGTTCGGCCCTGCTCATGGCAAGGAGCGTGGTCGGATTGGTGGCAATGCCTTGTAAGCGGTTCTTGATAAGTTCCACACTTACCACTCCATCCATTACAAGAATGTCCCGATAGGTCTTTTCCACCAAATCCCTGAACTCTTTAATTCTTTGATTGGTCTTCCTGTTGGTTGTCAAACCCTGCTTGGTTTTCCACTCGCAGACTTTACACTCTTCGCCTGTGGTAATGGCTGTGTTCTTTCCGTCTATGGTGATACGGCAGAGAATGGCGGTATTGCCGTCTGCCTTTGTTTTCAGTCTGTTGATATAGAACAGTATCTTGAATGTACTTCTCATTGTCTTGGTGGTTTTGAATAATGAATAATGATAAGATAGAAAAAAATAGGAATCAGATTGTTAACTGCATATCTTCAGTGAAAGAAAGAAACAATCAAATTCCTCAAAGAGTTTCTGTGGGGTTACCTTTGCATAACGCTCGGTCATGCTCACGTTGGAATGCCCCAGCATCTTACTAACGGTCTCAATGGGTACACCCTGTTCAAGCGTGATGAGCGTGGCAAATGTGTGCCTTGCCGTATGTGTGGTAAAAGGAAACGAGATGCCTGCACGAAGCCGCAGGGCTTTCAAATAAGATTGGTAAGTGGCATATCCCATGAAAGGGAGCAATGTTTCCCTTTCATCGCTGTGGAACTTCTCCATCAGCCATATGGCTTCGGGCAGCAGTTTGACACGACAAAGGCACACCTGTCTTCTGACGGTTGAACTTCAGCCAAAGGCTACCCTCGTCATCACGCACAAGATGGGACTTGTCCAGTTCCATCAAATCACAATATGCAGCACCCGTATAACAGGCAAAGAGGAAAATATCCCTTGCCGTTTCCATTTCCTCCTCCAAGTCCTCAAAGTGGAGAGTCTTTAACTTCTCAAATGCCCCTCTGTCAAGTGCTTTGGGGAGTTTCTTGTTACCCTTGCTGATTTTGGCTTTGTCGAAAAGTAGGATGTCTGCCAACCCCTCACGGTAAGCCAGCCTGCAAACTGTTTTTCAAATGGGTGGCGACATTGTAGAATGAGCTCTCCTGAAATCCACACTCTCCCAAGAAGTACTGCTGAAACTCATGGATGAAGTTCTCTGTCAGTTGTGAGAAGGCTAAGTCAGAAACCTTATACTTCGCTTGGATGAACTCCTGCAAGTGGATTCTCGTGGAGTGATAGCTTGCCATTGACTCTTTTTCTGAGGTCTATACCTATATGACTTTCTTTCTCTTTGATGAGCATATCAAGCCTTTCGATGAACATGCACCGTGTCTGCACACTGCCTTGAAAACAGTTCCTTCACATCGGTTTGCGTCAAATGGGCAACCTCTTGCAAGCAAAGACTGATAGACTGACTGGATGGACAGCAGCAAGTTCTCCAACCTGCCATTCACCTCCACCGCCTCACGACTTTTTCCGTCCATTCTGCTCTCACGGGGATTCCACAGGTCAGGATTACAGGAGAGCTTGCAACTGAACTGTGCGATAGAACGTCCGATGGTTATCCGCCCCATAATCGGAGCCTTACCCGACTTGTCCAGACTGCTCTTTTTGAGGTAGAGCAACACCTTCATTTTTTCTGTTTTCATACGCTTTGATGTTTTGTGGCAAAAATACCAATTTCAAAGCGTTCATCACTTATGCAGAAAACTGCCGACCGTAGCAACAGCCACACGAGCGAAAATAATTCAGTTACCGAACATTACTCCATCGTTACCTATGACGAAATCGGGTAACGGTTTAGTAACTGAACTTCTGCCTAAATCTGCATATTCCTGCCCTTTTTGAAAAGAGCACTTCTATGCAAATTATTCCGTTTCCTGCTCATTATCAGTCTGTTTACACCCACTTCGATATTTCTTCATTTTCGCTGATTAGTTGCTGAAGAAAAGCAGCCTTTTTACACGCTAAAAGCTATGCTTTCATCATCAAAGAGGCTGCTTTAGAGCTTTTTCGGTGGTTTTTCGGTGGTTTTTGATAGACAAAAACCCCATCGCTTTGCACTGAAATTATTGACTACCAACTACTTATCAGCTTTTACTAACTATCAAAATGCTTGGCTTATTTAGCGACATCTTGACGCAAAATAAATATGAGTGGTTTGTACGAATTTTCACAATGAATTTTTCCGTTTGTCATATAGCGAAGTTTGAGCCGTTGTCACGATGTTTGCAGGACTTTACGCTATACGTTTGGCATTTTCGGGCAAAGCCAAAGCGGAACAATCAGGAGCGTCAGAAACGTAAGGGCGCAAAAAGGGGCTCCGCCGAGTCCCAATCTTGTTAACCTTAAATCTAATACCATGAAAAACACGATGCAAAGATAGAACAGATATCAGTCGTTTGCAAATATTATCGCATGGTATTTTCATACCGACGCGTTTTATTGACTTACATCAAACGCAAAGCATTTCCACAACCATCGCTCGACCAGAAAGAGTTGACACCTTAATATAATACAGCCCCTTCTTGCTTCTTACCATCCATCAAGATGCGCAATGGCTTATCGAAGCGAACATGACGAACATAAGCGGTTTCCTCCACGGCCGGCATAGCGTCAGAGCAGTTCCTTGCGAAGCATGCCGCCGGCACCTTGCTATATTGGTGTCGATCGTGAAATAGCCCACGCCGAAACTGGTCAGGATTCTGGAAGAAAATGGGTGCCCTGACTGGGATCAACACGATGGTTTTTCAACGTAACTTCCACGATAAGCCGCGCCGCTCGTGTGAGACCACTTCACGGGCACACCTAAATAATGGTCGCTGGAGCCCCAACGACCGGGCCCTATCAGCACATAATTGTCGCCCTCGTCAGAAACTGCTTGTTCAAACGCTCGATATCGCTGAGCCCACATCATAGTTGTGCATGGCCGAATAGGTATCGCCAAACTTGACATAGATTACATCTCTGTACGTCTTCTATCACGCCATGCCCCAGCGAATTGCGACAACGGAGCAGGCATTGCTCATCGGGAATGGCCGTCACATCTTCGTCAATCATCTGCTTAGAGTCTACTATCGGACGTATTTGCAGCAGATTGAAGTCGCCGGTACGGTCTGCATTGATGTTGCAAAGCAAACTCGATTTCAACGGGCCGACGCATTGCGGACGAGCCAAACGTCGTACACATTCGCATCAGTTCGGGCAAGGGGAAGACGCCTGTCGCAAGACACCACAGAAGAGATTATCTTTCGGCCGCCATCGTAGATTCCGTCACGAATCATTTGGTCATGGGGATCGTGGGTAGAGGCTATAGTTGAGCGATTGGTCGTCGACGGCATCCTTCACTTTCAGCGTGCGGATATTAAAACCATCGTCAACCTTAAACTCTCTCGTCATGCCCACCCATATCAGGGGCATAGAATTGTGTTTGTGAGTTTCGCGCAAAGCGACGTCCAATTCGCTGGTTTGCAACACTTGATCAGGATGATAGGGGCTGACGCGCAACGTCTGTCCGCCATCCACAATATACTTTCCAAGTCCCAAAGCCAGTGAGGCAATGCCTTCCTCGGCCTTCTCTCGCCGATAGGATAATAGTTGAGCGACCGCAACACACCACTGATATTGGGATAAAAACGGTCGCCATACTGCTGTCCCACCACTTCTTGCAAGATGACGGCCATCTTTTTCTTGGTCTATCGCATTGCAGTGGCCGTCATATAGGCTTTGGAATCCTTAGTAATAAACCGACGCATAGACACCATAATGGCATTAGCCAGCATGTGGAGCATGGCATATCGGTCGGCAAGATAAGGTATCATATAGGTGCTATAGATACCGGCGAAAGGCTGATAGTGGCTATCTTCGAGCAACGAACTCAGAACGGACGGCTATCGGACACTTCACGGCTTCGAAAGAAAGTAAAGAAGTCTTCGATGAGCGAATCAGACGCATGGGCCCGCAGGAAAATGCAGAATCTCGGTATCGTCGGCATCGCTAGCGCAATCTGATAAAGATTGTTCTGCTCCATGAACTGATCGAAGATGTCGGTGCAGGTACCAGCGTCTTAGGAATGCGCACCGAGACGCCTCAAACTTATTGAACTCCGGATGTACTGACAACATTGTCCAAAAAGGCCAGACACGTCGCCACCGCAACGATCCTCTCGCCATACGGGCAAAATGGGCGTAGCGATCGAACTTATGCACGATCGAAAATGGCTACGACGCCAATATTCTTCATGCGCCGATACTGCACAATGGCATCAAAAATAATCTGACGATGGGCATCGACATCTTGCAACTTAGTGCCAAGTGATGTTGCGCAAGAATACCGACACGGGGAAAAATGGCACGCGCTCAGCCAACGGCTCATGTGGTTGCGACTGATATGATAGAGCATAGAGTCGTTGGGTATCTTAAAGATATTGTCTTGCAGCTCTTTTAAGTTGTGAACGCGAGGATTTCGGCAGCGATATGGGATCACGAAAGATGAAATCGCCATCCCATATGCTCCTCAAGAATATTGCGCAGGTCAACACTCATCTTTTTGGAATCTTATCGACGAAACGGAAGCCTTCAGCCTCTGCTCGCTGCCGGTTATCAGACCTCGCGCTCTCCATGATCAGTGGTATACTCATCCATCTGACGAGATGGAACGCAGCAGTTTCAGCCCGGCTTCAGGGTCTTTTTACGGCATCGCCGCCACCATTGGCTGTCGGCAACTGGGATGGTTTGCCGTCCATAGGGAAGCGTGCGTCAGATATTACGCCGAGACAATTATCGCAAACTGGTTGAAAAAGAGCCATCGCCTCCTGATAATTGCGGGCCAATACCACCTTGGGACGACCCGCATGCGCAAAGGTAGCTTGATGTTTTGTTGAGTGCTTCCGTAGCAAACCGCTTGCTCTGCAACAATATATAATTGTAAAGATTGAAAGAATCGAACTATAAAAACGAATACTGTCTTCCACAAAGCAGTATCATTTGTACGCCACCTTCCTGAATATCAGTGCTCAATATTCATCTTATCTTCAATCAACTTGATGATAGAAAGAATGAGATTGGTGTTACCAGCCAGCAAAAACGTAGTCGAAGATACTTAAATCTTCATGTTGCATGCGGCGGTGATCCCCCGAGAGAAGGGCGTCAGCACCACACAATGAATCGTTGGGGAACATCTCCTTGATGGCACGGGCCACATCGAAAGCATCGTTATCGGCATTACCCGGCATGCAGATTACCAAATCGACCTGCGTAGTGTTCAGCACGACCGACGCCTCCTCGATGGTGCTAACCTGCGTGAACGTGGGAGGATAACGCAATCCCAACTCCATGTACTCATTATAGATTTTCTCCTCTATCCGACCATCGTCCTCTAACATGAACGCATCGTAAGGGTTGGCTACAATCAGTACATTATAAATGCGTCGCATCATCAAATTGACGAACGTGACGTCTTTCAAATAAAACTTATTGAATTCCTGCGGTATTTTCATTTCCATGTTGCAACTTTAAAAGTTGAAAGCTATTGGTTGATATACGATTACAAAAATAAACATTATATTTCTAATCTACTTCACTTTAGTATATACCTAGCATTCAACAACGATAAAACGAAGGGTGAGAGAAGGCTTTGTTCGCTATATGAAGATTAAATTATGCAAAAATAATTTTACTCTTATTGTTATTTTTACATATCTTTTGTAGCAAAGACAACAATGACAATCTAATTATAAACTTGAAGCCTTCTCGCGCTGAGAACCTGATTATATATATAGAAGAACTTGTTCGCTAAAATTTGGCAACAAGCATCTTTCAACAATAAGAAGAAGGCCCTCGCAAGCTATCAGGAATCAATAAGAATACCATTACTAACTAAAAACAATATTTAAAATTTAATCGAATGAAAAAGGAACAATTTACAATGGGTTGTAAATTCGGCCTTATGTCCGTAGCAACCTTGTCAGCTTGATCACTCCTTGCCCCTGCAAACGCACAGGCAGAGCGCGTGAGTGCTTTGACCGTAGATGCTGTCCAACAGGGTAAAGTGAAAGTACGGGGACCATTCTTGACAGTAAAGGAGAACCTATTGTCAATGCCACCATCAGAGAAGTGGGCACAAAGAATGCAACCATTACCGACTTTGACGGAAACTACACGATGAACGTAGTGCCGGGAGCCACGCTTCAGGTTTCATCGGTAGGCTTCAAAGAGCAAAACTTTGAAGGTTGGAAAAACAGGAAAAAGTTAATTTCACGCTGGAAGAAGACGCTACCATGCTGGGCGAGGTTATCGCTATCGGCTACGGAAAGGCCAAGAAAGGCGACCTTTCGGCAGCTGTCGCGTCGGTTGATAATGTAGATAAATTGCAGAAACGCCCTGTCAGCAGTGTATCACAAATGCTGCAAGGGGCAGGTTCCGGGCGTTTCGGTCGTTGCCAACGGTGGTCATCCCGGCTCCGAACCTACGATTACCATCCGTGGTATGGGTTCTCCAACGGCGAATCACCGCTTTATGTTGTCGACGGGTGCCCGGCGCGCTTTCAATATGAGTGATGTCGTTTCCATTACGGTGCTGAAAGACGCCGCTTCGGCCGCTATTTACGGAGCTTATGCCGGTTCGGCAGGTGTCATACTCGTGACTACCAAGCAGGCTTCGGCAGGCAAACCCGCCATCGAATACAACGGTGTATTCGGTTATTCAACCTCACAGAATCTGCCCCAATCACTTACTTGGGAAGACGAAAATGAAGGTTCGCGCCTTCTCGTATAAGCAAGCTCAACAGCAAACTCCCGATGGATGGGGCGTTATTAGCAAGGACGCGATTGTGGTAAGACCAATACCGATTGATTGATCAGATATTCCGCACGGCTGCTCTAATCGTCACAACGTCGGCATATCGGGTGGTAACGAGGAGTTTTCTAATCGTCTGTCGGTAGAAATCAACAATGCCGATGGTACATTGGTGAACACTTACAACCGCCAAGTTACGGCCCGCCTGAACTCGATGTGGAAGATTGCTGACTTCCTTCGCATTCGTGAAGACTTTAGTTGGAAAAGACCGGAAGGTGCGTGACATCAATACTACCAGCGCGAGTCGGGCGTTATTCTCGCCGCATTGATGTTTCCCCGCAATACTTTCCCTTATGAAGGCAATGGTTACACTGGGAACGGTGCCAACCACTTATGCCGACTATGCCAACATTCACGGAGATGCCATCAACCCGATGCGTATCTTGGGGAGCCGCTTACAACAATAATCATGCTTCCACTTTCACGTCGTCACCTTCTTAGATATCATCCAGCCCATCCGTGGTCTGAACTTTACGTCACGCTTTACTTGGAAGCAGACTAACTACATGCAGCGTTACTGGCATCCCAAACGCACGGAAATAGGAAAAGCCCAACCTATCCAACGAGCTCTACTATCGTAACTATCGTGAGCCATACAATGATTGGGAGAACACCATTACCTATGATCGCGCATTCGGAAAGCATACCATAGGGCCTGATGGCTTCTACCACTTCATCGCAATACTGTTATCGTTACAACGACGCGACAATGCGTGGTTTTGAAGACGAAACCAATTCTATGATGTACTTCGCCAATGGCACACAAGTTAGCAATCCAAGCGATTTATACTATCACGATCGCAATATATCCTACGTGGGACGTACCGCTTACAGCTTTGCCGACCGCTATTTCCTCACCGCTTCCATGCGCCGCGACTACGCAAGCCGCCTGCCTAAGGGTAAAAAGTATGGAGACTTCCCATCGCTAACAGGTGCTTGGAAGATAAGCTCTGAGCCTTGGTTTAAGAAGAACAGCACTCTGAACATGCTGAAACTGCGTGCCAGCTGCGGGTAAGATTGGTAACTTAGGTTCTATCGGCTATGGCTACGGCGTTGCCACACTGGCCACCCGTTATCCTAATGGCTCGTCCGATGTAGGCAGCCAGATTGGTATTAACAACCCCATATTAGCCGGTATCTACTTGGCATTGATGGTTTTAACAGCAACCTCACATGGGAAACTTCGAGCAACTCGACTTCGGTATTGATGCCGTTTTTATTCAATAACCGACTGAATCTGAGGCGTTGACTACTTCAATAAGAATACCAAGAACCTCATCAAAACGCAAGACGTGAACTGGCCAAGTACTATCGGGAATCTCCGCTCCGCTCATCAATGACGGCGAAGTAAACAACCGTGGTGTTGAAGTTTTCTGCTATGTGGAAAGACAAGATGGGCAGCAATTTCAACTATTATATAGGTGCCAACGTTGCCACTCTGCGCAACCGTCTGACCAATATCGGCGCAGCCAATCCTGACGGAAGCAAACCGGTATGGACATATGAGGATTCTTACAAGTATAAAGACCTTACGCCCTATCTTGGTGCTGAAGGTAAACCTCTCTATTCGTACTACTTAATCCGCACCGATGGCGTATTCCAGACCGACGCCGAAGCCGCCGCCTACATCAATGAAAGGGCGAACGCCCTGCAACCCTACTACCAAAAGCTGGCGACCCTAAAAGTTCGTTGACATAAACAAAGATGGTAAAATCGGCGATGGTGATTATGAATTCCGCGGCAACGCCATGCCCAACTAACCCTACGCTTTCAGCGGTGGTTTCACCCTATCAGAAGTTCTCCTTCGACTTTATGTTGCAAAGGGTCATATGGTGCTAAGCTCTTCAACGCCTACAAATACACCCACGCTCAACGAAGCCGTAGGTAGCTTCAACCGATCAGAAAAAGATTCTGAAAGCCCTTAATGGTCCTACTTACGATGTACCACGCATCTCTATGACCGATGATAATGATAATTTCGGAACTATCTCGATTGGTATCTTGAAAGCGGATCGTACCTCCGCATGAAGAATATCTCTATCGGTTATTCATTCACCGACCTGTTTCGCAAAAATCAATTTCTTCAACGATCGCCAGCACACTTGACGTAACGCTGAGCTGCGATAACCTTTTTCACCGTCCTCCGCATTCCAGTATCGACCCAGAAGTTGGTGGCGTAGGGCTTCGATTGTGGCCAGTATCCGGTTTCAAGAACTATCCCCTTTGGCTGTTAAACTTAAATTCTAACTCTTTCAACACAGACTATTATGAAGATGAATAAAATATTCTGATCATTGCTGATTGCGGCCGGAACATTCAGTTCTTGCACCGGCGACTGGCTGGATACCGTAAAGAAGGCACGCCCAACGAATCTAACTTCTGGAAAAATGATGCCGACTACATCAAAGCCGTTACCACCTTTATATGATTGCTACGCCTATGAGGAAACTTGGGGACGCGACTTATTCTATGAACAAGGTGCTGGCGATGACATTGTTTTTCGGACGAAGCTGTGGCAGCAGTCAGATGAATTTGGCCAAACTGAAGCATGAATGGCTCGTCCGAAGGTCCTATTAAGTGGGTCTACAACCAGATGTACGAAACCATGTCGGCCGCGAACAACGTCATTTATCACGCGCTTCAGATTCCCGAAGCAAAACGTACACCGATTCAGAAACGTTCTTTGGGCGAAGCTTACTTCATGCGCGCTTTCACTCATTACATGATAGCTTATCGTTACGGACGCCCTGACAATGGCGTGCCTTTCGTCAAGTAGTCGAAGACTTCGCCGACTATGCCAAACAGATTAATGAGATTCCGACCCAGCAAGCTACTGTCGCTGGACGACTACAAACTGATTATTGAAGATCTCCAAAAGGCAGCCGACCATCTCGACTGGTTCAAGAATTATTCCACCGATGACTACGGACGCGCCACCAAGGACGCCGCATTGGGCTATGGTTAAGACATACGCTTTCTGGGCACAGCACGACAAGAGTCTGTGGACAAAGATTCCCGCGCTTGTCGACAGGATTCAGAATGAAGGTGGGCGTGGTCTGCTCGACAGTTATGCCGATGTTTTCAAAGCGGATAACGAGTGGAGCAAGGAATATATCTGGTCTGTCAGCTCTAAGGGCAGCAACTATGCCGGCAGTATATTCCCGGAATATCACTTGAAAACAAAGGCTGGGGTGTCTACAACGGCTGGGGTTACATGAAAGCCTACACTCGAACTCTTTGCTGAATATAATGACAAGGATAAACGCCGCAGCGCAACAATCATGCGAAATATGGCGATTCATTCCAGGTATTTTGGTGAAGACGAAAGTGGTATTCCAATTCCGACATCGAAGTAGGTTTCGCTTTCAAGAAACTACATGGAGCCATTCTCTTATGGAAAGATTCTGCGCGACGCCAACGGAAAGGTTACCGGTTATGAGAACAGTCATATCTCTACCGAGTGGCGAGCAGACCGACAACCGACCTGAATCTGCCTTTTGATGCGTTTCTCCGAACTGCTCTTGTTCAAGGCCGAAGCATTGATTATCGCAGGGGACAGAACGCGGCTGCGGCTGAACCATTGAACCGTATCGCAACGCGTGCACATGAGGGAATCAATTATACCAATCCGACTATGATGGATTTGATGCATCAACGCCGCTGCGAACTCGCGTTCGAATGGACCGACCGTCTGATGGATCTCAAACGCTGGGCCGGTAGCGGTAACGCTGACTGGAACAAGGATGCGCTGGCTAAAATCAAGGGAGCCAAGCATGGTATCAAGCATGTGGACCGTACCAATCCCAACTCTCCTATTGACACTACTAATGGGCAGACCATCATAGTGAATGGTAAGACCTATCAAGGCGTCAATCGTTATCGGTGCGGGACAAGGCGATCCGAAGGAGTATAGAGCCAGGGCGGAACCTACAGCGTATTGCCTTACGAGATCAATCAAGTAATCAAGTCGAACGGCAAACTGAAACAAAACGCAGGTTATGCCTCAAACTTCTAATGGACAAATGTTCTTCTTTTAAATGAAGTAAAAGGAGTTAAAGGAGTTAAGGAGTTAAAGGAGTTAAGACAATAGCTAAACTCTGACTTCGCTATGTAGTTCAGAACAGATAGTTAAGGAGTTAAGACAATAGCTAAACTCTGACTTCGCTATGTAGTTCAGAACACATTGTTAAGGGAGTTAAGACAATAGCTGATTTAACAAAAGCGAATGTCTTAACTCCTCACAAAGCGAAGCGAGTAAGAACATCTTTAGTTCCTTTAACTCCATTCTCCCACTACTTGTAAATCGAGTGATAACACTCAAATTCAGCAAATGAAAAATTTCTCAAATCCCTTATCATCACCTTTCTATCGCTTGGCACTTTGACTTCAAGCGCACAGAAAGCGAACCTCCAGACCTTCACGCTCAACAAGCCTTACGCAGTGGAAAAAGATACAGGCGCCGAAGGAAAGAAAGTAAAAACGTGATCCTGATGATTGAGACGGCATGAGCCTTATGCGTACATTCAAGCCGCATGGACGGTAAACCGTGGCCAGTCTGTGGCTGGAAAACGCACAGGCGGTAGGTCTTTCCAAAACGCCGGCTACCAATCGGCCTCGTACCGACTCGGGCTCGGGTGGCACTTCGCTGGCTTCGGGCCACAAAACTTCCTACCACGCCGTGGGCGTAGACCCCTACTGGCAAACCGCTTAAATCGCTCGTCGATTATGCTAAAGAGGCAGGAAAGAGTGCCGGTGTGGCCGTCACCTGCCGTCTATGGGACGCTACACCTTGCGACTTCCTGAGCCACAACATTGACCGCGACAAGGAGCAAGAGCTGCTGCCGAGATGATGAACAGCCCGGTTGACTTTTGTTTTCGGCGGTGGAGCCAAGTTCTTCAACAAGCGCGACGACGGCCGCGACCTATTCAAGGAATTGCAGAAGAAGGGCTATCACGTATCGCGCACGTTTGAAGACCTCCAAAACAACGTGAAAAGCGGCAAGGTCTACTGCGTTCCTTTCGATGTAGACACACCCCTGCCCGATGAGCGCGCGGCGACCTACTGGCACGTGCGTCGCTCAAAGGTATCGAACTGCTGAACCAGAACAAGAACGGCTTTTTCATGATGATCGAAGGTTCGCAACTCGACGACTACGGGCATTTTAACCAGCTCGATATGCTGATGAAGGAAACACTTGACTTTGATCAGACCATCGGCAAGATGATGCAATGGGCGGCGCAAGACGGCGAAACGTTTGTTGTCGTGACGGCCGACCACGAAACGGGCGGAATGACCGTACACGGCGGCGACCTCGCTACGGGCACTAGTCAAAGCTCATTTCTCTACAAAGATCATTCCGGAAACGATGGTTCCTGTTTACGCTTTCGGCCCGGGCCCGAATACTCTCACAGGCTTCATGGATAATACCTGACATTTTTGGAAAAATCAAGAAGCTGCTTAATCTCTAAGTTTCATTAAAAGGAAAAGAAGATGCACAGAATATTTCTCGGTCTCATCGCTTTGCTCACGGCCCTCACGGCCATGGGCCAAAACCTCATTTCGTCGGGTCTCGCCCCTCTACAAGTTACCCCTACAAGAACACGTATGTCATGCAGACACTCGTGGCGGAAAAACGCTTTCCGCACGGACAAGCAGGTGAAAACCCAACCGGGCACGTTTGAACAGGCCCGCAAAATGCTGCCCGCACCCTACTGGGAAGGCCACCCAAAAGAAATCGACATGTACTGGAAAGCCTGGCAAATCGGTATTAAGAATATCTGCCAGCCGCTCGACAACTCGGGATTCGTCACGAGTTACATCGCTCCGGCCTACAACGGCAACATCTTCATGTGGGACGACGCGTTCATCACCATGTTCTGTCGCTATGGCCGCAACTTCTTTCCTTTCCAGCAAACGCTCGATAACTTCTACGCCAAGCAACACCCCGACGGCTTCATTTGTCGGGAAATACGCGCCGACGGCAGCGATTGCTTCGGCTGCTACGACCCCACCAGCACCGGACCCAACTTGCTGCCATGGTCGGAATGGCTCTATTACACGCAGTTTGGCGACGACGCCCGCCTCAACAAAAGTGTTTCGGTGCTGGCCGCTTACTACAAGTGGCTGAAGCTGAACCGCACCTGGCGCAACGGCACTTACTGGAGCAGTGGCTGGGGAACGGGCATGGACAACATGCCACGTGTGCCCGAAGGCTACAATACCATCTACAGCAACGGCCACATGATATGGCTCGATGCCTGCCTGCAACAAATCATGGTGGCCAAGATTCTGCTCAAAATGGGTTTCTATCTGGAGCGTTGGCAGGAGATTGAGGAGTTTGAAGACGACATCAAGCACCTTTCCGCCTACATCAACGAAAACATGTGGAGCGAGAAAGACGGCTTTTCTATGACCACTTTGCCAACGACAGCCTCAGCACCACGCAGGGAATATACGCCTACTGGGCATTGCACACCGACGTATTGCCAGGAAAGGCTCGACCGATTAGTCAGCCACCCTCAACGACACGACCAAATTCAACTGCCCCCACCGCGTTCCGTCGCTCTCCTACAGCCACCCCAAGTACAAAGCCAATGGTCGTTACTGGGTGGGGTGGCGTATGGCCGGGAACCAACTACATGGTTATCTCCGGGCTCGTTAACAAAGGCTACCGCCAACTGGCCTGGGATATCATGACGAATCACTACGACAACGTGCTGAAGGTTTTCGAGAAAACAGGCACCTTCTGGGAATATTACGCTCCCTGAAAATGCCGAACCGGGCTTCATGGCTCGCAAGGATTTCGTGGGTTGACGGGCCTTCCGCCCATTGCCGGGCTCATCGAATACATCTTCGGAATCAGAGCCAACGTAGAGGAAAACAAGCTGACCATCGACGTCAATCTAACTGATGGCTACGGCCTCAGCCGATATCCCTACGGGTGAAAACGGACTTATCTGATATTAAGGTGGCCAAGCGCGCCTCCAAGACCGATCAAGCCCAAGGTGACTATTAAAACCAATATGCCGCTCGAAGTGACCGTCAGTGGGGAAACCAAAAGGCAGTGAAGCACGTAAAAAGCCGGCAACGAAACGATTTAACAAACCCTTATGAAGAAACTTTTTCTCTATCTTTTTAGCTGCCATACCTTGTCTTTTCATTCGCTCAAAAGACAGCGAAGGTCGACTGCCGTGTGGCCATTCTGTCGGACACGCATTTCGACATGCCGCCCGAAAGTGACCAATATTATGAAGCGAAGGCCATCAATCGGGCCGGTAAAGACCGTGGCGGATTGCACGGCGTGATTCATACGGGCGACATGTGCGACAAAGCCGACCCCAAAATCATCAGCCTTTTTCGGCAACGCTACGACCGAGCCCCGGGCGAAAAGAGTCCATCCACTACGACTTCTTTCCCACCTTTGGCAACCACGATGTCGCGCCTGTGAAAGGGCGCCCTACGACGATTGCTCGGGCAACGAGGTGAACCTGCAATACATGGACTCCGTACTGGCAGCCTACAAGAAGGTCGGAAAGATACTCAACGTAGAGCCATCGAGCCGCAGCTATTCGTTCAATCTGGGTGGCGTGCACTTTGTCAATGCGCAACTGAGTGCCGGCGAAACGTCGTATTGCGCCGACAACCTGCCTTTGGATTGAAGCCGACCTGCGCCGATACGCCGCCGACGGCACACCCGTGGTCTACATTCAGCACTACGGCTTCGACGATGACGGCCTGACATGGTGGAAAGAGGAAAAACCGCAAACGCCTGTTCGACCTACTCGACCACTACTCGGTAGCGGGTTTCTTCGTGGGACATGCTCATGCCGCACGCCCGCTACTACCGAGGCTACCCCATTTTTCAAGTGAACAACGGATGGAAAGACGGCGACGGAGACCCTTCGTTCCTCATTCTGCACATCAAAGACAAGCGGGTAACCATCGAAAACTGCCATTTCAACAGCGGCGATGGCCATTATCGAGTGATGCAACCGACGCTGCATCTGACGATTCCACCAATCACTAACGCGCAACAAACTTTTTCCTTCTATGGCAACGACAATAGCAATAGATCTTGGCGGCACCAATGTAGGGCTGCAAGGATTAAAGACCGCACGATCGAACAGAAAGCCGCAGTCAACTGCAACGCAAACGGCAGCAAACAAGAAATCATTAATCAGCTCTTCGACCTCGTGGACAAGCTGATTACGCCGCAAGTAGAAAGCATCGGCATAGGCGTTCCTTCCGTGGTAGACTATGAAAAGGGCATCGTCTACGACGTGCAGCACATTCCATCATGGGACATCGTGCCGCTGAAAGAACTGATGGAAGCCCGTTTTTCGCGTAAGAACAGCCGTAGACAACGATGTCAACTGCTACGTATTGGGCGAAAAAGCCTTGGTGTGGGTCGTCCCTACAACAACATCGTGGGCATAACACTGGGCACCGGTGTGGGCGCGGGCATCTTGATTGACGGCAAGGTGTATCGTGGTGCCAACACGGGAGCGGGTGAAATCGGCTGCCTGCCCTATCTTGACGCTAACTATGAGCAATATTGTTCCAGCCAGTGGATGAAGCAACAGGGCATTGAAGCCGAAGCACTCTCGCTGCGGGCGGCCAACGGCGATACGAAGGCTTTGAGGCTGTGGGCCGAGTTTGGCTGTCATTTAGGGTAAACTGATGCAGGCCATTCTCTTCACCTCACGACCCCGAAGCGATTATCATTGGGGGTGGCATTGCGGGTGGAGCGCCCTACTTTAAGAGTTCCATGTTAGACACGATGGCTCAAGGTTTCCCCTACGCAAAGGAATTAGAACGCATCCAAATCCATTTTTCAACATTAAAAGACTGCAACCTTTTAGGTGCTTCTCAGTTATAATTAATACCCTTTGAACAAAGGATCGACCGGCAATGATTGCGAACCGTCTGTCATTCCTTCGCTCAAATCCCAAATTATCAGAGCATTATGAAAGCAATATCACAGCAAAATGTTGCGTTCCCATCATTATTACCGCTGCGTGGTAATCGGATTACCACACGGCTGGTAATGCTCTTACCGCTACGTGGTAACGTTATTACCACGCAGCGGTAATCACTCAAGAACGACCATTTTTGCAATGAATTATCAATCATTTCTCTGTAAAAATCACATCTCTAATGATTCGATTTGAGGCAAAGGGCTACTTTTAAAAACAAGAAAAATCATTCATAAAAATCGAAACAATGAAACAAAAAAACTTTTTTTATCTGTTGTTGACCGCGCTGGTTTGCCTGCCGGCTGCTGCTAAATGGAAGGCTAAACACGTGGTACTAATCGGTTTGGACGGTTGGGGAGCTTCAGCGTACCCAAGGCAACGAACATTCCCAACATTCAGAAACTGATGCAAGGTGGCTGCTACACGCTCAAGAAACGCAGCGTGCTGCCCTCGGAATCGGCTGTCAACTGGTATACGATGTTCTGTGGTGCTACACCGAGATGCACGGTTATACCAATTGGAACTCACGCGTGCCCGAAATTCCATCAATGGTGACGAATGAACACGGCGTTTTCCCCACGGTGTTCTATGAATTACGCCGCCAATATCCGAAGTCTGTCATTGGCTGTTTGGCCGAATGGGATGGTATCCGCCATCTGGTTGACACGCTGTCGGTGGACTATGAGGCCGTGGCCTCTAATTATGAGAAAGATAGCGAACAGCTCTGCCGCATGTCGGAGGAATATATCAAGACACAGAAGCCTAATCTGCTGGCCATCATCTTTGACCAGATTGACCACACTGGGCACGCTATCGGCCATGACACACCGGCCTATTACGAAAACGCTCAGTCGCGTGGATGGCTACATCGGTCGCATCATTCAGGCGCTGAAAGACGCGGGAATCTACGATGATACTATCATTTTGATTACGTCAGACCATGGTGGCGTGGGCACACGTCATGGTGGAAAAGTCGCTCGTTGAATTAGAGGTGCCATTTATCATCTTTGGTAAGAACATCAAAACAACGGGCGAGTTCAAGGAAACGATGATGCAGTTTGACACAGCAGCGACCATCGCCGACATCTTCTCGCTGAAGACTCCGCAATGCTGGCGCGGACAATCTATGAAACAGGTGTTCAAGAAATAGAAGTAATATTAATATTTAAGCGTAATATGATACGACTGATTTTTCATGACCGACTTTACCGAGCAGTATGCGTCGAGTCTACTACGCGGTATCTTGCGCTTCTCGCACGAGACAGAACCTTGGTGTATTTGCAAAATGCCACCTGAATACAAACGAGTAAATGGCATCAAGGGCGTGGTAGAATGGGCACTCAACTGGCAGGCCGACGCTATCATCGGACAGTTTGAACCGGAAGATGATATCAGCTTGTTTCAGAAAAGCCGGTATTATCGTTATCGCCCAAGACTACAAACAACGTTTTAAATCTGTCGCTAATATTACCTGTGATTATCGACAAGCAGGCCGAAAAAGCTGCTGAATTCTATATACTGAAAGGTTTCCGAAACTTTGCCTTCTACGGCTATGACCATGTGGTGTGGAGCGATGAACGCTATGAGGGTTTTCGTGATTATCTGACTGAAAACGGATATGGAAACAACCTGATGGCCTACCGCAAGCAAAGTTTGGAAGAATATTGGCATTATAAGTCTGACGCTCTGGCCGAATGGTTGATGACACTTCCCATTCTACTGCGCTCTTTGCTGCTGACGACACGATGGCTTGCAAGATTGTTGAACAATCTCATGTCATTAAATTAAATATCCCGTTGGATATCTGTGTTTTGGGTGTCGACAATGACGAGATTGTTTGTCAGCTTACTTATCCTGAATTATCAAGTATCATGATGGATGTAGAACGAGCCGGCTACGAAAACAGCCAAGGCTATATGCCACATGAAAAAGCAATCGAATACAACGTACGGATGACATCTTTGTACATTACATAGGCATTATGGAACGTAGTTCTACCGATATTTTAGCTGCCAAAAATCCGTATATTCAAAAGGCATTGTACTATATCCATACGCATATTTCGCACAAGATGTCTGTAAAGGACATTCTCCGTCAGGTGCCGATGTCACGCCGATTATTTGAGCAGAAGTTTCGTGCCGAAACCAACACGACACCTCATAACTACATCACCACTTTTACGCATGGATCGATTGGCTAAGTTACTCTCCTCAGACGAATCGATTGAGGCATTAGCCATGATGGTGGGAATCGAAGAAAGCAAAAATCTGTCACGACAATTTTAAGGCACGCAAGGGCATGACGCCATTGGAATTCAGAAAGAAATATAAATAAACTATCAAATAGAATCATGAAAAGATTAATGACATTTGCTCTGGGGCTGCTGGTAACAGGAAGCCTTTGGGCCCAATCCTCTACGTGGGCACATATAATATTCGTTATAACAATCCCGACGACGCTACAGAAGGTAACGGATGGAAACAACGTTGTCCTCATCTTTGTGACTTTATCAACTTTGAAGAACCGGCCATTTTCGGCACGCAGGAGGTCTTGGTGGATCAACTACATGACTTACAGAAAGGACTGGATGGCTACAATTATTTAGGTGTGGGTCGTGAAGATGGTAAGGAAGCGGGCGAATATGCGGCTATTTTTCTACAAAAGCAACCGGCTAAAGGTGCAGGACAGCGGTTCTTTCTGGCTTTCGGAAACGTCTGAAAAACCATCATTGGGCTGGGACGCGGCTTGCGTTCGCATCTGCACATGGGGTAAATTCATGGATAAAACAACGGGGAAAGTGTTTTTCTTTTTCAATACACACATGGATCATGTGGGCATTGTGGCGCGCAGAGAGTGCCCGCCTCATCATCAGTCGCATTCGTGAGTTAGCAAAGGCCAACACACCATCTTGACAGGTGATTTCAACGTAGACCAAACGGATGAAATCTACAAGATATTCTCGGAATCGGGTATTTTACGCGACTGCTATGCCTACGCCAAACAGCGCATGGCACCCTATCGGTACATGGAATGATTATATGCAAGATTATCGTAACAAAAGCGCGTATCGACCATATTTTTGTTTCCAATGACTTCGATATCACGCATTACGGCATATTCACCAATAGCTATTGGCTGGGCAAAAACGCGCCGAAATATTTCAGACCATTATCCTGTTATGGTGAAACTCCAGATAAAAATAATTCATTAACATCACACAATTATCCTATCAACACAGAACAATCAATAACTAAGCACTATTTTTCTTCTAAATCTTTGAACCAAGATTTCATCTTTTCTAAAAACACGTTTAGTCAACTTATCTTCCTTTTTGAGTCAGGTTCTTCTGATTCTTTTGGCGTAGTACTCTTAGGTGCTACGCCTTTATTATGAGTGGTCGGTTCTACCTTTTTAGGCTCAGATGGCTGCGCTTTTGATTTCTTATTATTGCCTTCTGCCGCCGCAACAGGTTCTTTCGATTGCCCCCGCCACTTCTCTCCCAAGTCATATTCTCTATCCGCAACCTCGAAATTAAGTTCAGGAAACCTTCCTGTTCCAATTTAAACGGCACTCTACGATTGTCCGTCACCTTCTCAACCGTTACCATGGCCACACCTCGGTCCAGAATATCAAGAGCTTTAGCGGCTCCCCATGACAGGTCAATAATGCGACCACGACTGAATGGACCACGATCGGTGACTTTCACAACGACCTCTTTGCCATTGGCAGGATTGGTCACTTTCAACATTGTACCAAAGGGATAAGTGCGGTGGGCGCAAGTCATGCTGTCGTGATGTAGCCTTTCACCGCTGGCCGTGCGGGGCTCCTGTGGCCCTTTTTAGAATAAAAAGTGGCCTTTACCTTTCTGCGTTTTGAGCACCCAGAAAGGTAAAAGGCCATTAAGAATATTAGTTGTAAAAATCCTCTGTTTTCTACAATTCACAATATATTAAGATTGGTTTATACGACTCCTTGAGCCATCATCGCATTGGCCACCTTCATGAATCCTGCCACGTTGGCACCCTTCACGTAATCGATATAGCCATCAGCATCCTTACCATACTTCACGCACTGCTCATGGATAGAGTGCATAATCTTATGCAGATTCTCATCAACCTCGGCGGCACTCCAATGCAAACGAATAGAGTTCTGTGTCATTTCAAGACCAGATGTTTGCCACACCACCTGCATTGACAGCCTTACCTGGCGCGAAGAGTTGCTTAGCAGCGATAAACTTTGTTACTGCTTCAGCAGTGCAACCCATGTTACTTACCTCAGCCACACACAGCGGTTTATTGGCTAATATCATGTCTGCGTCTTCACCATTCAATTCATTTTGCGTTGCGCAAGTCAAATAAATATCCGCTCTCACTTCCCAAGGTTTCTTACCAGCAACAAACTTACTGCCCGCAAATTTCTCTGCATAGGTGCGCAGATGTCGTTACCGCTTGAGCGAAGTTCCAACATATAGTCATTTTTCTCGCCTGCTATACCTGCAGGATCATAGATGTAGCCATCGGGACCACTGATGGTGATAACCTTAACACCCAGCTCGGTAGCTTTCTGAACTGCACCCCAAGCCACATTGCCAAAGCCACTGACTGCCACAGTCTTACCTTTCAAGTCGAGATTATGGGTCTGCATCATCTGATTTACGAAATAGAGAGCGCCATAACCGGTAGCTTCCGGACGGATGTTAGAGCCACCCCATTCCAAGCCTTTACCTGTCAATACACCTTCCCAACGACAGAGTCAGCTTCTTATACATACCAAAAAGGTAACCTATTTCACGAGTTCCAACGCCGATATCACCTGCGGGGAACATCTATATCAGGACCAATATGACGATAGAGTTCGCTCATGAACGCCTGGCAGAAACGCATAATCTCAGCACTACTACGGCCTCGTGGTGAAAAATCACTACCACCTTTACCACCACCCATAGGCAATGTGGTCAACGCGTTCTTGAAAGTTTGCTCAAAAACCGAGGAACTTCATGATACTCAAGTTAACCGATGGATGGAAACGCAAGCCACCTTTGTAAGGGCCGATGGCACCGTTGAACTGAACGCGATAGCCTATATTTACCTGAACCTCGCCCTTATCGTCAGTCCAAGGCACACGGAACATAATTACACGCTCCGGTTCTACGATACGTTCAATAATTTTTGCTTTTTCAAATTCAGGATGTTGGTTACACATCCTTAATTGAATGAAGTACTTCTTCTACTGCCTGAAGGAATTCAGACTCACCTGGATGCTTTTTAGTCAGGTCTTGCATGATTTTTCTCAACTTCCATAGTGTCTTAAATTATAATAGGTATATAGGAATAATAGATTGCGTTATAATGTATCATTTTGCTATGATAACACGACAAATGTAGAGATTAATCTTGAAAGCAACAAATAAAAGAGGGTTATTTTTAGGTCTACAAGTTTACATTTTGTTAAATATATGCTTTTTAATACCTGTTAAAGGCACACAAGAATTAAAAAGGCGTTACGGTTGTGTAACGCCTTCTTCGTATTGTTCCATAAACATGTGTTCTCCATCAAAAAACGACATAGGTAAATTGCCATATCCAGTCACCCAAAATCATGACCCGGACTTTACGTTCGAGCATAATATCCAGTTCAATATGACGATGTCCGTAGATGAAGTAGTCAACATTCTGGTGAGTTTTCATATATTCTTTTGTAAAAAGCACTAAAAACTCACGATCTTCGCCCATGTAGGGAGGTTCCTTCCCATTGGCCCGTTTCAACCTACTATGCTTGGCCCAGTTGAGTCCCAAAGCCATTCCCCAACAGGGGATGGATGGCATTAAGCAATCGTTGACACGTACGATTATGAAATAGTCTGCGCAAGAACTTAAAACGTTTATCAGGATCTCCCAAACCCATCGCCGTGTGCCAAGAAGAAAACCTTGCCGTAAATCTCCGTCGTCTCAGGCTTCCGATGAACCGTGACGCCACATTCTTGTTCCAGATAACCATATGTCCACAGGTCGTGGTTACCCGTAAAAAAATGAACTTCCACCCCACGATCCGTCAATTCGGACAACTTACCCAAGAAACGCGTGTAGCCTTTGGGCACCACATATTTATATTCGTCCCAGAAATCAAACATGTCGCCCAACAGATGAGACAGCCGCAGCCTTCTCCTTAATACTATCAAGAAAGCGAACCAGCCGGCGTTCCTGAGTGCGCCGATGATCAAGCGCCAATGAACCCAGATGGGCATCGCTCAAGAAATACACATTCTTCATGATGCCTTCTACTCAAACCCTAACTCCACTCTGGCTTCCCTCGGTCATCATGCTTTGATCCCAAGCCGGCTCAAAGACAAGGTTAACATTGGCCGAAGTAACGCCTTCTACGCTCTCTACCTTAGTACGGACATCCTCCAGAATGAAATCGGCCGCCGGACAACTGGGTGATGTAAACGTCATATCAAGGTCAACACCTCCCTGTTCGTTTACTTCCACCTTGTAAATCATGCCCAGATTCCATATATCTACGGGAATCTCAGGGGTCGTAAACAGTCTTCAACACATCTACGATACGCTCTTCTATCTTTGTTTTCTCTTCCTGTGTCATCATCACTATATCGTTTTAATCTTCCATCAACTTGCGGTAACGGGTCTTCTTGAGGTCTTCGTTACCTAATCGACAGGGCTTTATTAATTTCATATTCAGAATAATCTCCTTCAAAAATAAACCACCTCGCCGTTGCCTTCAAAGGCCAGAATATGCGTACAGATACGATCGAGGAACCAACGGTCATGGCTGATAACAACCGCACAACCCGCAAAGGCTTCCAAACCTTCTTCCAAAGCACGCAACGTATTAACGTCGATATCATTGGTCGGTTCATCGAGCAACAGCACGTTACCTTCTTGCTTCAGGGCCAGAGCGAGCTGCAAACGATTACGCTCACCACCCGAAAGTACGCCGCAGAGTTTTATTCTGATCGGTACCGGAGAAGTTGAACCGCGACAAGGTAAGCACGCGAGTTGACGTCACGTCCACCCATGCGGATTGTCTCATTGCCCTGCGCCACCACATCATAAACCGACTTGTTGGGATCTATATCCTTGTGTTGCTGGTCTACATAAGCCAATTTAACCGTCTCACCTACCTCAAATACACCGCCATCGGCCTGCTCCAGTCCCATAATCAAGCGGAAGAGAGTCGTCTTACCGGCACCATTAGGCCCGATAACTCCCACGATGCCATTAGGCGGCAACATAAAAATTAAGATCGTTAAAGAGAACTTTCTCGCCGAAAGCCTTCTTCACGTGCTGTGCTTCAATCACCTTGTTACCCAGACGCGGACCGTTGGGAATATAGATTTTCGAGCTTTTCCTCACGCTCCTTCTGTTCTTCGTTAAGCATTTGTTCATGCGAATTCAGACGAGCCTTGCCCTTAGCCTGCCGAGCCTTGGGTGCCATGCGCACCCATTCCAACTCGCGTTGCAGTGTCTTACGACGCTTCGAAGCGGTCTTCTCTTCCTGTTCCATGCGAGTTGTTTTCTGCTCCAACCACGACGAATAGTTACCCTTCCATGGAATACCTTCGCCACGATCGAGTTCCAATATCCACTCGCTCACGTCATCAAGGAAGTATCGGTCGTGCGTAACGGCGATAACCGTACCCTCATATTGTTGCAAATGCTGCTCCAGCCAGTCGATACTTTCGGCATCGAGGTGGTTGGTAGGCTCATCAAAGCAACAGCACGTCAGGTTTCGTCAGAAGCAACTTACACAAAGCCACACGCCTACGTTCACCACCCGAAAAGATTGGTCACGGGCCAATCACCCGGCGGACAATGCAACGCTGCCATGGCACGTTCGAGCTTCGAATCCATGTTCCACGCGTCGGTGGCATCGATGATGTCCTGCAATTCAGCCTGCCGTTGCATCAGCTTATCCATCTTATCAGGGTCTCCGTAATATTCTTCGAGTCCGAATTTCACGTTGATGTCGTCGTATTCCTTCAGCGCGTCATACACCTGACGAACGCCATCCTGCACGTTTTCCTTCACGGTCTTGGTTTCATCAAGCGGCGGATCCTGCGAGCAGATAGCCCACCGTATATCCCGGACTCCATACCACGTCGCCCTGCGTAGGGCTGTTTCCAGTCCGGCAATAATCTTCATCAACGTCGACTTACCGGCACCGTTCAGACCGATGATACCGATTTTCGCGCCATAAAAAGAATGAGAGATAGATATTCTTCAGAATCTGTTTTTGGTTTTGCGGAATGATTTTTCGACACTCCCACCATTGAGAAGATAACCTTCTTGTCGTCTACTGTTGCCATATATATTTGTTGTTATTGTTTACGATTCGCGTATCGGTTAACTTTCTTAGCCATGTTTCTCGTTTCACCATCGGAAAGCAATCACCCTCATATATACCTTATTATATATATAAACAAAGTTACGATTCCTTTTTCGACACAACGTCATGGCACAACTCAGAGTTTCCAATAAGCATTGATTCGTTTACAAATATATAAAAATCGCCGTAATACTTAAAGTTATTATGAAGTTTTACGAAATCCCATACGATTATGATCACAATACGCTTAAAATACTCTTTTCTGGGTATTGCGCCCTTTTCGTTTCCTTGTTATTTTTGCAATATCAAATATATCTTATGACTAAAGATAGCGACTATATTCCAATCAAGCACATATACCCTCTGTATCAAGCGCATTGTTCTGATCAAGAATAGTGCGCTTTTTCGTAATCCATACTCAACCATGCGCATGATGATTTTTAAACATTACATGCAGATATCAAAAAGCAATGAAAAACAACAATGAAAAATCACAAGAATCAACCAAAAATTCGGGCAACTAACTCGTTGGACTCTCTCTCATCGCACCCTCGTGACGGGATTATTCGCTCTCATCATTGTCTTCTCCTTCATAGGCGCAAAGCACATTACCATCCGAACTTCTTCGATGATTACTTCGTGGGCGACGACCCCATGATTCTCAAGACGAATGAGTTCAAGTCCATCTTTGGCAACGACTATTACGTGGCGGTATTGGTTCAGAATAAGGATATATTCTCTACACGCAGCCTGACGCTTATTCGCGAATTGAGCAACGAACTGAAAGACAGTCTGTCTTATGCCGACAAAGTGACGTCACTCACCGACCTTGAGTTTACCATCGGAACAGAAGATGGCATGACCATTGAGCAAATCGTGCCAGATCAGATGCCCAGCAACGCGACCGCATTGCGCGAAATCAAGCGCAAAGCCTATAGTAAGCCCTACCTGGCCCGCAAGATGGTTTCGTCGGACGGCACGATGACCTGGATTATGGTGAAGCTGCGGCCATTTCCCGAAGACAGTGTATGGAAGCAAACGAGCGATATTGCTCCCGACATGCTGACGGGTCAGGGAAACAGAACACATCATCGGCAAAGCCAAATACGCAGAACTCGCGCCCAACGCGGCCGGCATGCCTTTTTCTGAGCTACGAGAAGTTTGTTTATTTGCAAAGCGAATTGGGGCGTCTATTCCTCTTCGCGTTTATGGTTTCCATCGTTGTCATGCTGATTGTCACTCGCTCGCTACGGGGCAGTTTATCGCACCGTTACTCACGTCAATACTGGCACTCGTGATGGGCTTCGGCATCATTGGATGGACAGGGCTCTATATTGACATGACCACAGCCATGATTGCCGTCATTCTTACCTTTGCCTGCTCCATCGCCTACAACATCCATCTGTACAATTTCTTCAAAACACGCTTCGTCGAAACGGGTCAACGACGGCTTTCTATCATCGATGCCGTAAGCGAAACGGGCTGGGGCATCCTCCTATCGGGGCTCACAACCATAGCGGCTATGATGACTTTCCTCTCATGAAGATTATTCCGATGAAAGCCATTGGTATCAACACGTCACTGTGTCTGCTGACTGTATTGCTCACATGCCTATTCATCACGCCCATTATATTATCCTTTGGCAAGGATGGCAAACCGGCCATCGACATGTCGAAAAAGCCTAGAAGGTTACTTCGGCAACCGCTTTGAGCGTTTCGGTAGTTTCGTGATGCGCAACCATCGCCCTATCATTGTTTTCGTCAATGCTGATTACGACCCTCTGTGGTATAGGGGCTATTCTTCATCGAACCGGCCTTCGACATCAAAAACATAGGCCATAAGGTGCCATACGCTCAAAGATTCCTCGACCTCTGTCAGACTGAAATCGGCACCATGTATGCTTACGACCCTCATGATTACGCTACCGAACGACAACGATGCCAAGAAACCGGAGAACCCTGCTACGGCTCGACAGGCTGGCCCGCAACGGCCGATGGCTATAAACTAACGAAACGCCACAACTCTATCACCGATATCGTGAAGGACATGAACTGCACGCTCAACGGCAATAATCCACAATTCTATCGTATTCCGGACGACGCCAACATGGTGGCGCAGCTGTTATTACTCTACGAAAACGCCGGCGGCACGGAGGCGGAATACTGGATGGATTACGATTACAAGCGGTTCCGGTTACAGTTAGAGATGAAAGATTACAACTCCTATGAAGCCGAAAAGGAAATGAACGCGTGGAACAGGAAGCCCAAAGACTATTTCCCGACGCTCATGTCACGGTGGTGGGCAACCTTCCACAGTTCACCGTGATGCAGCAATATGTTGAACGCGGACAGATGTGGTCGATGCTGCTCTCGATTTTTGGTCATCGGCATCATTCTCGTACTCATCTTCGGAAACTGGAAAGTGGGCCTCGTGGGCTGATTCTCAATATCGCGCCGGCCATTATCGTGGGTGGCATGATGGGATGGCTCGATTATCCACTCGACATGATGACCGCTTCGCTCATCCCAATGGTGCTGGGTATCGCCGTCGATGACACCATCCACTTCATCAACCACTGCCATGTGGCCTACGACCGATACGGCAACTATCAGCAAGCCGTCAATCGAACATTCCGCACCGAGGGGCTTGCCATCGTCATGTCGACCGTCATCGTATCGGCAACCTTTGCCGGATTCATCCTCTCCGACGCCACGCAGATACGCAACTGGGGCATTCTGGCCGTGGCGGGCATGGTGTCGGCATTGCTGGCCGATCTTTTCTCACGCCTGTTCTCTTCAAATATCTCCGGGTATTTGGCAAAAATAAACATTCAATATTTATCATTTCCACTATAAAAATCTATGAAAACAAGACTTTTCTATTGTCGCTCATCGCCTTTATTGGGCTCGGCGGCGCACAGGCAGGCCAGCTTTCGGGCCGGGAAATCATGCAAAAAGTAAAGAACCGTGCCGATGGCGACACCCGTTATGCCACGATCGAGATGACGCTTGTTCAGAAAAAGCGGCCACAAACGAGTGCGGAAACTGGAGTCATGGGGCATGGACATCGGCAAGGACACGAAGAAAATCATGTTCTTCACCTATCCGGGCGATGTGGAAAGGAACGGGATTTCTCACTTGGGACTACGACGATACGGACAAGGTTGACGACAAATGGCTCTACCTTTCGGCCATGAAAAAGACCTGACGCATCAGTGGGAAGTCGTCAAAAACAGACTATTTCATGGGCAGCGACTTCACCTTACGACGACATGAGCACCCGCAGCGTAGACGAGGAAAAAGCATACTTTCCTACGCGAGGAAAACGCTCGACGGAAGCCGCTGCTGGGTCGTAGAGTCGGTGCCTTACGCCAAAGACGGCATCTACACACGCCGTATCACATGGATTCGACAAGACTGTCTGATACCCGTTAAGGCCGAATATTACGACAAACTCAACAAACTGCACCGCAGTCTTACCATTTCCAACATTGAAAAGGTGCAGGGTTTCTGGACCATGCACTTCATGCAGATGGAGAATGTACAAACGGGTCATCAGACCATCATCCGTATGAACAACCAGAAATTCAACGTAACGGTAGCCCCAACCCTCTTCACCGTTGCCAAATTAGGAGAAAAGGACTCTGACATGAAAGCTTTACGATTAGGGTTCCTGCTGCTTATAACGTTGCTTTCTCGGCACAGGCGCGCGCGCAGTCCGACACGCCGGAGGAGCCTCGTTAGAGGTGAGGATGAAAGGATTTCTCGACACCTATCACGCCGCCCGAACAGAAGGGAAGGCCGACTGGATGGCGTCGAGGACGCGGGCACGGGGCGAAATGACACTTGAGAAAGGGCCGGCCTCGCTTTTCCTCTCGGTCAACGCCACCTACAACGCCCTGCTCAACGACCGCACGGGTATCGAACTGCGTGAGGGCTTTTTCTCTCTTATACCAAAGGCAACGTCGACCTGCGCATGGGACGGCAGATCATCGTGTGGGGCGTAGCCGACGCCCTGCGCCTTACCGACTGTGTGTCACCATTCGACTATACCGAGTTTCTTGCACAGGACTACGACGACATCCGCATCCCCATCAATGCGCTGCGGGCCCGATACACATGGAAAAATCTTACGTTGGAGGCCGTGTGCATCCCCGTAAGTACCTTCCCGGTATCGTGCCCACCGACCCGCGTAACCCATGGGCTTTGCGACCGACAGCCACATCGCTGCCACACCATCGATCTGGAAAGCGGCAAACCGGCCGCTGATTGGCCAATATGGAGTTCGGCGGCCGACTTTGTCTGAACCTCAGTGGCCTTGATCTCTCGTTAGTGGACTGCGCACATGGAACAAAATGCCGGCTGTGGCCACCCGTTTAGGCGACGACGGCCACTCGTTGCGCATCGATGGTCAGTATCGACGTATGACCATGCTCGGTGCCGACTGCCTCTCCCGGTAGGACGGTTCGTGTTGCGTGGCGAAACGGCTTGCTACTTCGACGAGGTTCAGGGAGCGATCATGGGCAAGGAAGCTTCACGGCGCGACGTACTCACGCGCTTCTGGGTATAGATTGGTTTCCGGGCAACGACTGGAATGTCAGCGCCAATACGCCCATCGGCGTTTAACAGGCCGCCCTTGACCATGCCGATGCCCACTGCAACAGCGGTCTTGCTACGGCAAGAATCGGAAAAGAGCTGTTGCGAAACGACGCTGAAACTGTCGACCTTTGCCTATATCGACGTAACAAATGGCAGCGTCTTCAATCGCTCTCGGCAGCCTACGCCCTCAACGACCAGATTGAACTGACCGCGGGTTACGACTCTTTTCCATGCCGACAAGGGAACTTTTGCCCTATACCGTCATAATTCGGAGGCATGGGCAAAGGTGAAAAATATAGTTTTTAAATCTAAGGAATTGTAATGGGATTTATCCAAAAATTCGGCGGCCTTCATTGCAAAATCATAGAAGAACTTCCACAGCGGTGCCACCATCATAACCTGCAAAAAGGCTCCGTCTTTCAGCATTTCAAACACTTCGGCCTTGTCCACGAGATAGACTTTCAGGTCTTCCGTAGCGTCGAAATGCGGAGTTCCGACGCGTTCCACGCCTTTGGCATAGTAGCTATAACAGAGATTATCCATCGCCCCCGGATTGGGAGCCACACGTAAAAGCTCTGTCCACACGCCATTGCCATAGCCGGTCTCCTCCATCAGTTCACGTCGAGCCGCCTCTAATGGCGTCTCTCCCGCCTCCACACAGCCGGCGGAATCTCCGTCGACATCACGCCCAAGCCATGACGATATTGCCGTTCCAAGATAATCTTGCCATCGTCGGTCTCGGCTATCACGTTAACCCATGCGATAATGCTGCACGTAGTATTCGTCGTGTACGCGCCCATCGGGCAGCTCTCACCTTTCGCGATCCACATTGAGCCACGGCCGTGAGATAATATTCTCCGTCGACAGCACTTTCCATTTCATTTCGTCGTCATCAAACTTCATAGATTGTTGTGTATATCTTTTTATTTTAAGAAAAACTTAGCGGCTTGTAAAGATAAGAAAAATAGATGAAAATACAACTATTCGGCTGTCGACAAACGCAATTTTGCTCAATTTTTCATTCACTCAAAACGGCCTAGTGGCAAATAGAAGCCAAAGAAGACTATTTTCACAGTTTTGAAGGGTCAAAAGGAGAGATTTTCGACCCATTGCTATGCTTTCGGACTTCAAAAGCAGCCCTTTTACAAGCTCAAAGCATAACTATGACACGGCAAAGCAGTGCTTTTGAGCGGCTACAAAAGCACTGCTTTTTACAAGGGAAAAAGAGCAATGATTATGACTTCAAAATTGTTAAAACGCTAATTCATAAGGAGTTATAAATTCGCGAATGCTTGCGTTATTCTCAACCAAAAAGTTTTTCGGCTGAGAATAACGCAGCCATTTTGACGCCTTTGTCATTTTATTTTATCCTTTATTATTTCTATCTCTTTATTTTTGTTCGTCCATCTTCATATCCTAGTGACGAAATAGAAGCTATATACAACGGCATCACCCCTATAACCATACCTCTATGAAGAAATATACGCATGCATGAGGTTGGGCCTTTTATGGCCATGAAACGGTTGGAACTGGCCGCCATTCCACAGGAGCATCTGGCCAACGCGCAATGGCTTGTTAAAATGGTTCAAGGACTATCGCGACTTCGTGATTTCGGGTCTCGTGGTATCCAGACGACGTGTTTTAAGGATATGGCGACAAGTCACATCATCAAATATCGTCCAGATGAGAAGTCAAATCTATGTCGTTCCGCAAGATGCCAAACACGCTGCGTTGCTATCAACTGGGGCTGAAATCGCCATTGTATCAAAAGCCTTTCACCATCGAGGCAGGCAATCTTGCCGATCGTTGCGAGGCTTTCGCGCAGAGTATCGTTGACAGTTTCAAGATGCTCCGCACCGAGGACAGAGCGGGGCAAATCCCATCAGTCCGTCCAACAATCACATTGCCACACGCTTCTTCATCCTTAGTCATTACATCGCCGACTGCCACATGCCACTCCACTGCGACGGCGCGTTCACTTTTCTGGGCGCCAATATCCACGCGTTCATCGAGAGCGAATGGGACAAGCAGATGCGTGCTTCGTACGAGCTTGACAAGGATAACAAGCGTTTCTTCTACGACCCGCAGGGCTATCCACTGAAAAAGAAAATGACCGATCTCATGACGGCTGTGGAACAAGAGATCGTAGAACGTCCGTTTAAATACGAGTGGGGTTCGGGCTGTAAGAACACGTGGGACTACATGAGTGGAGTTTCTCAATACTCTTATCTGATGTCCTATCGCATGATTCCCGCCGAATACGACAATACCAACTTAAGTAAGATACCTCCGCGAGCTTGATTGCTGGAAAGAGTTCGACAACTACAGCAAAGACATCTTTTCAGATGCCGAGAATCAATCGCCCGTGTGGGGCTACATGTCTGGCTCGATACCGCCAATGGGCGAAAATGTAGTTATATCGATTGACAACACGGCCTCCTTACACGGCTCTAAAATATGTTAAATAACACTAACACGCAAATGATATTTGTAAAGAATATCGTAATTTTGTAGTGTTTAAGAAAATCAGGTAAAAGATTGATATTATCCAATAGTATACAGCGCATGATATTTTTAGTCTGTAGGTGAAAACTCTATACAAAAAGCGCTTTTATTCTATCTTTTGGATTCCCCATCCTTACAAGGTTGGAGCTTGTTACCATTATGCTCACATATGGCAACCCCAAACGATAACAAAAAGAATATATTAGACCAGCAATGTCTGTGTTTAATTTTATAGTGAGAGTCCTCTTTTAGCAGCAAGTCCAGACGTTCGCCCCGGTGGAAGCGGCACGGGAACCATTAATATATCACGCCAACGCATGACGGCGATGACAACGATGAACTTGAAGGCTAAGATCGAGAGTTGTAAAAAGATTTAAAAAGGTAAGTAATTTATAATGAAGAAAGTATTTTCTATCATGCTCTATCGGCATTTCTTGCCGGTGGTATAGCGTTGTCGTCGATATCTTGTACGGATGGCGACTTTAGTGATCATACAAGGGAGGGGCGACAAAAGAAGCCAATCATAAAGTTTGAGTAAATGACGCTCAGGACGAGGCTTTGAGCCATGAGGGGGGCGTAACACGTGGTGTGATTACTTCAGGATTATCTGATAAAAGATTTAGAGAGTAAGAAAATTAGAGGCCCAAAGCAGTGATAATCTGGATGTCTGCTTTATAGAAACCACCATAGAAGGTGTTAATCCTATCAAGATTTCGACCCGAGTACGCGTGCTAACATCACAAAAATAAGTACATGTCTGATGACTCCTCCTCTATGGGTCTCGTGGCACAGCTACGCGCATAAACATCAAAGAGGTATGGTTCAGTGGTGAGAAAACCAAGAAGACTGGTGAACTCTATACCAAGATTCCTTGGTCATGGTCGAAGCCTCATGGTCGTTTTGCGGTGTATCCCGATGTGAACAAACATCAGAATCTGATAAAGTTAAACCAGCCAGACCCTGTTTCTCGTAAAGCAAGTGTTGAATTTACAGTAGATAGTGATGCAAAGCCAAGTTGACCTTATGACGGCTTGCTCGGGCGATATATTATACGCGACACGCGGACAGGCACCAAAGACGAGTCTTAACTTCCGTCGTGCCCTGACTGCCATTCGTTTTGCTGTAGGTCAGAATCTTTCGTTTAACAAGACGATAAAAACATATTAAGATTCAAAATGCTCTTCTTCATGCTAAGTACATATTGTCGGATCAGTTGGAATGGTAAAGCGTAACTCGACATTGTACAGCTATAAAAACACTGTAATGACGTTACGCTTCGACAATCTGAATTACAATACAACGGAGAATCCAAACAGCACTGTCAGGAACAGAAGTAAATATCCAAACTCGAAATCGAGAGAGAGTGTCCTTAACTTCTAGAAGACAAACTCCACATCGCCCCATGGGCGATCTCCACAGAAGCTTGGATCTGACGGCAAAGACGTTAAGGTAGAGGGCTGCATGTTTACCGATGGCACGGATATTACAGTAACACTGACCGGCGAGTGGAAGGAAGGCACCACACGTACTTATAAACTAAGCCAGAAAAGTTCAAACTGGTCAAATATGAAATTATTAGTTGACGGCACAACAACTGGTTGAGTATGACGTGACAAAACACCAATATGATAAGACTAACCAGTTACAGAAAGAGTTGGTAGTCCAACAATGCCTGTGTCATGGAAGATTGTCGGCTATATATAGCAAGACAATGGAGCGACATGGACAACAACAGCCATCATGGCTCAGGGGACTGAGGCCAAGAGTCAGGAGAAGGAGGCACTGCGTGGCAGAGCAGCAGGGAACTTCTGCGCTGAGTAAAGAAGTTGTCGACCTCCCGTTTCTAAGCGCGATAAGGATATGCAAAACGCGCCTCGTTTTGGTTCGGCGGCAAAGCCTCATAACTCTCAAATAGTAAGTGAGATCATCCCGTAGAGAACACTGCAAACTGTTATGTCATCTCTGCGCCAGGTCGCTTCCTCATTGCATCTCCTTTGGTTTGAGTGGTACGCTCACTAAAATGGCAGCATGAATACAAGTGCTTATCTGGAGTAGTCATGGCGCATCACACAACGTCATTGATAGGCACTCGCAAAACAACGGATACTCGGACGCTGCTTTGCAGACCATAACGGAAAAAGTGTTACCAACTCTGGATTGAACTAACTCAACAAATAAAAGCTAACAATAACGTCAATGGAGCGCACATTGTAGGGCTGATGAAGCCAAACCCTTATCAACTTGGCTGCCAATCCATTCTATCACTGTAAGCAGGTGGTACAATATCTCAAGTTTGAGGTTACAAAAGGCTACTATCAAGAGTGGCAATGTGGTTGTGAAAGCGGTCAAGATGGGCAATCACCATCGTATGGTCATGGGTACCTTGTGGTTTGCGCCAAAGACCGCACTGACAAGATACTGTTACCACTAAGCAGAATAAGACCTATAACTTTACAAGTGAGCCTTTAGGTTGCAAGCCTGCAAACTGAAGGGAAACACTACTCTACCCACGACCTGCAAAGATAAAAAGTTGAAACAAACGATTGCCAATAATGGAGCGAAGAAGTATGCAGAGTTTTACGATTACTCAGAATCCTGCACATACAGAGAGGCATGTGGTAGTGCAAACCTATCAGTCAGCCGTAAAGATCCATTCCCAAGTGGTACCCTGTTGTAGCTACATTGTTTAAGAAGAATGCTGGAACTCAGATTTACATGCAGGCAATTATCCAGAATCCGGGTCACTTTATGTAACAGAGGGCGGCGGAGCTTTATTCCAAGTACGTCTTACTTGTCCAGATATTATAATTTCTATAATCTTTGGTCAACAAGCAATAAGACAACCAGTTAAATGACAACACTGTCACCCAAGACAATTTTATGATCCAAGTCCTGTTGGTTACTGTGTTCCGCCGAGCAACGTATCTACTGGATTTACAGAATGGCACGAATTTAGGTTAAGATGGTAGATGGGACTGATGTAGAAGCCAAAAAGTACAATGCTCAGACAGGTCATCTCTTTCTGGATCTCTGCTCAAAAGCAGGCGTCGATCTACTTCCCTGCTGCAGGTTATCGCAGTAATGTTCAAGGTGATATAGCTGACCTCCATGTCAGTGCCAACTGCTGGACAGCTATACCATCAGATATTAATAGTGGTCGTGCATTGGCCGTTCGAGATGCTATTTATCCTGTTTACACAAGTGCGCGTACTGCAGAGTATGGCTGTTCGTCCTAGTATCAGAGTAAACAGAGTTAATATCTTATAATCATCATAGGGGTTGTATCAAATGATATTCATATTGATACAACCCCTATCTTATGTAAAACAGAGTGCGTTAAATAACGAATGGCCTGTCAATTAGGAAAAACGATTAAGGGAAAGGGTTATTCTCCCCACACCTCACGGGCAATGGCGTACACAAATCGACCTTGTCCCACTGTTCTTCAGTCAGTTTGCTGCCGATTTCGCACGAGGCGAAGCCGCATTGCGGACTGAGATAGAGGTGATCGAGGCGGTACATGCAGCGGGCTGCCTCGTGGATGCAAAAGCTGCCCACGACATGAAGGCTTATCAGCAGTTCATGCTCAACACATTGGGCAGTATGGAGTGCATCGGCAGCCTCCACAGCGTCTTTGTCATTGGCGAAATCAAAAATACTTATGCCGTGCCAATAGTCATGGAATACCTATATACCTACTACAAAGGTATTGTTATGTTAACCTTTCTTTAGTATCTTTGTGTCGATTTTAATGGATATGGATAACTTATAAAATCAAAACGAATGACCAACTACACAACGATGAGATAAAGCGCATAATCATCCCTGCGTCATGCGTTATTGGGCCTCCTGTCTTGCTATGGTGCGGCTGAGGCACAAACCAAAGTAAGAGACAAAAACAACACACGGTGACACTTATCGTGAAGGAAAAAGGCAATCGAGGATGCCATTATCATGGCCACCTGTCTGCTCAATCCATTATAGGGCTACGCTACCATCTATACCTTCACGGGGGCATACGTGAAGATATATCTACTTTGAGAAGCAGGAATCCGTTGCTGACTTCCTGCTTCTTGCGTGGTTATACGCAGTCCTAATTAAAAATAGAAAATACTTTTTATAAAGAGAAAGGCGAAATAACTCTACTGCAACCGGCAAAAAGAATATAAATCGTAACTTTGCAGTGAACTTGGTGTGCAGGTGTGTGCCTTGTTTAATTTTGTGGGTAAAATAATTTGAGCGCTTGCTATTTATTCAACAACGTTCAGGAAACTTGAGCGGTATAATGAACAACCATTGGTTGATGAATTAGTGAACGCCCGCGATAGCGTGGGCGTCTTTCATCTTTGGTTGTGAGGTTTCGCCAAGTACCTCTGAACGTGGATGCTAACGTCACGTTTCACGTATAGGTATTTGGCGCAAACTTTCGTAATTTGAGAAAAGGCATCGCATTAAACGTTTTAATGCAATGACAAAAGATGACACATTATTACTTAAGGGATGGCCCTCCTTATGATGTGTTAGGCTGCCACCTCAGCTCTGGCTTTGGTATTAATCTTATTTATATTAATGGAACTCCTTTGTATGATATTATTAATATAATAGATGAACCTGTACAGATATTTACGATTCTTGGTGGCTATGGGTTGTTCTACGTCTTTCAGAATGGCGACAAACATCATCTTAGCAGAATTTCTCAACTTCTATCTTCATTACTGGATAATAATAACAATATTTGTGACTATTGGCCATTCTTCGTTGGTGATAGTTCAATATATCCAGGAAGCTTTAAAGATATTATATTGAATTACAGCTCTTTTTATTCGAGTTGGAATTATGAATGTTGGTTCCTATTCCCATATTCTTTGCTTTCTTTATCTTATCCTTTCATATTCAAGCAGATGTCTCGTTTGCGGGTTAGATACGTATGTCTAATTACATTTGTAATATTTCTCACTTCTGGTATGTTAATTTCCAAGTTAGGGGTGCAGTATAAGACGTCTTCCCCCGTTCTTTTACTAACGCTTTATATCTGGGTTTCCTATTGTTTCCTTTTAGTTTAGGCAGCAATGCTAAAGCGTACGGATTTATTATCCAAACGTGGAGTATTGGTAGCAAGTAAATCCCATGGAAAGATTATCATACTTATCTTATTATTGATACTTTTCTGTTTTTAAAGATGATTATATACCAAGTGCTCTTTTCTCCCGTTCTATGCAATAACAATTGTAATAGCATTTGTTCTTGTGTCACAAGGTGAGAGCTAACATCCCCCTACTTTCTACTATTGGACGTCATTCTATGAATATATGGTTAATCCATACATGGTTCTTATATTATCTTTTCGTCCTTTATAGCAGGATTCAAGTATGTGTTCTTACAATATGTTGTACTTTTATTGGTTAGTCTCTTTACTTCATGGGTTGTTAATAGAATTGCAAAACTGATACCTCTTAGGTTTTAATCCTGCAAAGTTTTTATTGACTATCAGTATCTATATTTTCTTAAATCTTTTCTCGTATAACATAAACAGAGAAGTTCGTACAATCATCTATCAGAATGGCTTCTCTCCATGGCAGAATATTCAACAAATACAAATTAAATATTGATTTATTTTGCCTTATTTGCCTTTTTCCCGTAACTTTGCCGCAATGTTTATCGCATTTTATCGTATAGAATGAACAACATCAAGCGAATCGTATTGACCGGCGGCCCCTGTGCCGGTAAGACCACAGCCCTTATCAAGGTGATAGAACATTTCAACAGTTTGGGCTACCAAGCGTTCACTATTCCCGAAGTACCTACCATGTTTTCGCAGGCCGGCATGAACTACCTGACGCCCTAACAAAAGCCCTCTTTTTACGAGGGAGAAGGCTACGCTCGAAGTGCAACTGGCACTGGAAGACAAGTTTATGCGCATGGCCGAAGCCTGCGAACAGCCTGCCATCATCGTATGCGACCGTGGCACGATGGACATTTCGGCCTCACATGAAACCTGAAATGTGGCAAGACATCACTCAAGCCGTAGGAACTGACACACAACGGCTGCGTGACGACCGCTACGATGCCGTGCTCCACTTGGTGTCGGCAGCCGACGGAGCCGAGCGCTACACGACGGCCAACAACCGGGGCGCACCGAGGACTGGAACTGGCCCGGATGCTCGACAAGAAAATCATCAACGCATGGACGGGGCACTCCCCATCTGCGCGCTCATCAACAACGACGACGACTTCGACCGCAAGAGTAAACCGCGTGGTAAAGGAAATCAGCAACGTGCTGGGGCTGCCCCAACCTATCGAGAACGAGCGCAAGTACATCGTCGGAAGTCACGGGGACGATGGCCGACTACACCGAAACTGACATCACCCAGACTTATCTGGCCTCGGAGCCGGGCAACGAAGTGCGCTTGCGCAAGCGCGAGTGAGCGGGGCAACCGGGTCAGCGTCCACACACCACCACCAAGCGCATCTCGCCCACCGAGGGAGATTGTGGTGGAACGGCAGGTGAGCAACAACCTCTACCAGTCGCTGCTGCAACAGGCCGATCCTTACCGCCAGACGATACACAAGAATCGCAAGAGTTTCATCTATCAAGGCCAGTTCTTCGAGCTCGACACGTATCTGGAGCCTGTCGACAACCTGGTGATTCTCGAAACCAAAGGCATTGCCCGCCACGAGGACATCAGTAAGTTTCCGCCCTTCCTCAAGGTGGTGAAAGACATCACCGGAGACATCCGATACTACAACTACACGCTGGCCGTGAAACACTGACGGACAGCCTTTCGACAGGCGTCCCGCAACCCTTGCGCGACAACCGCTCTGCCGCCGTTTTCCCAAAAGCTGCCCTTTTATGCAAGGTGAAAGCTGCCCTTTCAGCGTGCAAAGGGGCAGCTTACACGCGAAAAGGACTGCGTGGCTGAAAAGCCATCCGCCAGCCGTCATCCGCCGGCAACACCCTTAAACCTGACACCCAACACTTTTTTCACCTTTTTGCTTAGTTTTTTCGGTCGCCCAACTGTATTGGAAGTATATGAAACAAGAAACGACATCCATCGAACGGCTGTTCCGGCAGCACTACACGAAGATGTACCATCTGGCCAGATACATCCTCTTCGACGCCGGACGAGTGCCAAGACGTGGTGAGCGACGTGTTCGCCCACATCCTGGAAGACAGCATTGTGCTGCTTCCGGCACCGAGGAAGCCCTTTCTGTTGCGCAGCGTTCGCAACCGCTGCCTCAAACCTCATCGCCCACAAGAGCGTGAAGGAGCGGGCTGGCGCGGCTGCTCTTCGACGACGCGACCATCGGCACGAGCAGGGACGACGAGCGACCCGACAGGCTCATGCGATCGTCATCGACCGTCTGGAACCGCCGCGCGCCGACAGATTCATGCGCCTGCGCCACCTCCAGGAGATGAGCTTATCAGGAAATCGCCGACACGCTCGGCGTCAGCAAGGTGACCGTCTACAACCACCTGTCGCAGGCGATGGATACCATCCGAGAACTTTTAAAACCGCAAAACGATGAAAAGAAGAGCCATCAACGAAAAGCGGGGCGCGACTACCGACATGCAGGAACACCCCGACCGCTACACGGAAGAAGCGATAGAAAACCTCCTGACCGACGAGGACGTGCGCCGGTTTGCTCACGGCATGGCCGCCGCGAGCGGGGCCATGAGGAAGCATGAGCGCAGGAAGTGGACGTAGACCGAGCATGGAAGGCGCTTCGCCATGCGCCATCGGCACCGCTGTCGCAGCCGGCTGAAGGCCGCCGCCCTCAACCATCGGCATTATCCTGTTGTCGGGCGTGGCCTTTGCGGCCGTTCTGCAATGGGGCGTTTTCAGAAACACAGGGACTGGAAGCGCCGACGGCTGACCGGCCGGCCGCCATCCGGAAGTCATCCGTCATGGCGCACAGGACTCTACGACCACGCCCATGACAGCGTCGCCCACCGGCCGGTCGTCTTCGACAATGCCGAACTCGCCACCGTCCTCGGCCAAAATGGCGGCCCATTACCATGTGGACATCGTGTTCCGACATGAGCAGAGCAGCACATCAGGCTCTACTTCAGGTGGGAGCGCGAGAAAAGCCTGGCGCAACAACTGGAACTGCTCAATGCTTTGACCGCATCAAAGCTGACTCGACGACCACACCGTAACCGTAGACTAAGCCATGAAACACCTGATGATTTGGTCTTTGCTTTTGCGTCTGCTGCTGTCAGCTTCCAGGCGCAACGTGTCAGCAAACTATATAATAATGTGTCGCTGGCCCGGCCCTGAAGGAACCCAACACGCTCCAGGACCGCTACATCGTGAACTTCATCTACGACGATCTGGAAGACTTCCGCGTCGACGCGGCTGTCCAACTTGTCGGTTCCCGACGCCGTGCGCCGCCTGACGGCTTCTACCCCGTCCGAATGACCATCGGGCGACAACGTGATTCTCGTGGAATGCACGCACAAGACACGGCGCTACCTGACGGGAAAGGTCGTCGACGAGCATGGCGACGCCCCGCCCTACGCCAACGTGCTGCTGCTTTCGGTCGGCGACTCAATGTCATCGCGCGCGCGGAGTAACGAGGCGGCGTCTTCGTCGTGCCCTACGAACCCGGAAAAAGGTGCTGGCCAAGGTCAGCTATGGGCTACGAACCGGTCTGCCGACTATGCACGGGCGAGGATGTCGGCACGATTCGGCCTCAAACCGTCGACCCTCTACCCAGACCGTGAAGATACGACGCCAACAGCTGTACAAGATGTCCAAAGGAGGCATGACTATCGACGTGAACATCTGCTGTTGCGGCAGGCCGGCACGGCCAACGACGCGTTGAAGCAGCTGCCTCGCGTCAATGTGGGCCACGACGGAGCCATCACGGTCTTTGCCAAAGGCACGCCCGAGGTGTATGTCAACGACCGGTTGGTGCGGAATCAGCAGGAACTGGCCAGTCTGAAATCGACCGAAATCAAGGCGGTCGACGTCATCCCTAAAGCCCCGGTTCGCGGTACAACGCCGAGGTTCAGTCGGTCATCCGCATCAAGACGAAGGGCACGCTGGGCGAAAAGGGTTGAGTGCTTTCCGCCACGTTGTCGGCCGACAACAACAGCCAGATGAACACGCGCGACCAGCTCTCTCTGACCTACCGCACGGGCGGACTTGATATCTTCGGCAACACCACCCTGCAACAACAGCTACACTCGGTGAAGAGAAGCAAGATATCGAGCAGCATCACGACAACGGCCCATTCGCTCTACACACGGAAGATGCCAACACTGATTTCCGCTCCTCCTACACGCTGTCGAAGCTGGGATTCAGCTATGACTTCTCACCCCGCCACTCGTTGGGGGCCAGCTATTCGCTCTTCAAAAGTATCACCGGACGGGGCTACTGCAATCCCTACGCAGGACGTGGCGCGACGGCACGCACACGGCACAGGTGCGTCAGCGGCTTCGGCTGGACGTATTCAACGGTCCCGAGTACGACGAACGTCTATTACCTGGGCCAGGTGGGCCGGCTGAACATCAATTTTCAACGCCACTTGCCTATGGAAGAAGAATGGACGGAAACGACGACTGGCAGGAAAGGAGCAAGGAACTGGAAGACCGCGACGTGACACCTACAACACGCAGCGCAACAAACTCGCGGCGCCAGCTCGTCTTGAGCCATCCACTGGGGGCAAAGGCACGCTGGAAGGGGGCGTCGAACTGACCCGCACCACGGCGCATTCCACCTATCGGAACCCGAGAACTACGTCGGCAGCACCGAAAACGACACGCGGGAAAGTCGCGTTGCGCCCTTCATGGACTACAGTTTGACGCTGGGGCATCGACTTTCAAAGCGGGACTGCGCCATGAGCGTGTCGACACGGAGTATCGGCTGTTCGGGCAAAGAGAGGATGAGCCGAGCCGTTCCACAGCAACTGGTTTCCCAACGCCTCGCTCCTCATGGAACAAGAACAGCTGGAGCGTGCAGTTGAACTATGCCAAGAAGATTGCCCGACCTTCGTATCATGACCTGCGCAGCAATGTGCAGTATATCAACCGATTTGCCTACGAGGCGGGCAACCCTTATCTGCAACCCGTCATCCGACACAACATCGAACTCAATGTGCTCTGCAAATGGCTCAACGTCAGCCTGGGCTACAGCCACTCGCAAGCACGACATCGTCTACTCGTCAGGCCTCTACCGGAACCAGGAAATAGCGCTCATCCAGAATCGGAAACTATCCCCATACGCAACTGCTGTATGGCTCGTGGTCGTTTCGCCCAAGTTCGGATGGTATCAACCCACGCTGGAAGTGGACTTGCGGAAGCCTTTCTTCCCCACGAAGCGCTATGGCAGCAGCCGACTTGCAGGAACCATCGGCCAATCTGGAGCTGAACAACAAGCTGGGTGTTCAGTCGCCACAGTTTTGCCACCATCCTTTTTGGCTTACGACACGGAGGCCTGCACCGACTTCATAAAGGGCCAAATCGAGCGGCACCGTCGACCTGGCTTACCCCCATTCTTTCTTCAACGAGTCGCTGTCGCTCAACGTTTTCGTCAACGACTTGCTGAAAACGAGGCGCAGCGCGTGGACACTATACGGGCAGAATGTCGTCGATACGAAGGATTGTTGATGAATTTACGCGCAGCATCGGCCTCATCCTCACCTGGCATTTCAACGCCACGCGCAGCAAATACAAGGGCACCGGCGCAGGTATCGACGAGAAACGGCGGCTGTAGAGGGCAGCGAAGGGCCGTCTCGAAAGTGAAAACACCGACAACGAAAGGGCCATCCGGTCTCGTTGTCGGTGTGTGTATCTTGCAGATGTGCCATCCGCCCTGCGAAAGGGACTTATTTGGGTGCGTGACAATAACTGCTGCCATCGAAACAGTGGGTGCAGACCTCACATTTGGGCAGTCCTATACTTTTAACCAGTGTTTCAATCTTATTGAATTTCAGCGTTGTAAGTCCCAGGCGGCGACCGATTTCTCTACCATTCGCTTGTATTCAGGACTGCCGGTGGTAGCGTACTCTTAGTTTTTACATCTTCATTCCCCAAAGTCCTTAATGACTCGGCGCGTAATGAGTTCCGAAATCGCCTTCGACGACGTGAAGCCAATGAAAGCGACAGCCGTATACCAGGGGCGGACAGGAGATGCGGGGCATGTACTTCCTTAGCTCCGTATTCAAAGAAAAGACGCACGTTGTCGCGTAGTTGGGTGCCGCGAACGATGGAATCGTCGCAGAAGACAAACTACGCTGACCATCGAGCATAGCCTTGTTAGGATAAGTTTCATTTTGGCTACAAGACTACGGCGGCTTTGGTTGCCCGGTGTAGCTACGAGGCCATGTCGGCGTATATTTCAAGACGGCCCGTTTATAGGAATATTGGTCCCTCGGCGTAGCCTAATGCCATGCCTACTCCCGAATCAGGTATGCCGCACGCCAACAGCTCGGTATCATCCTCCCGTCCCATCATCGCCCCATTACGTTGCCTGCGCACGGCCTCGGCGTTGATACCTTCGTAATCGCTGGCCGGGAATCCATAATAGACCCACAGGAACGAACAAATCTGCGCATGCTCGTGGGCTTCCCGCAACACCTCCATTCCATCGGCGCGTAGCCGGATGATTTCTCCCTGGCGCCACATCGCGCACAATCTGATAGTCGAGATTGGGAAGGCGGCCGACTCACTCGTAGCGGCCCACGCCCCTTCCTTCTGTCCGAGGACAATAGGGGTACGCCCCAGTAGATCGCGCGCGACAATCATACCGTCTTCTGTTAAGATAAGCATTGAGCAGGAGCCTTCAATGGTTCGATAGACGTTGTTGATTCCCTCTATGAAATTATTGCCTTTGTTAATCAACAGTGCTACGAGCTCGGTCTGGTTGATGTTGTTGGCCGACATCTCACTGAAGTGAATGTGCTGCGACATCATCTCTTCCGATATCTGCCGGATGTTTGTTATCTTCGCGACTGTCGCTACGGCATAGCGTCCCAAATGCGAATTGATGATGATAGGTTGCGGATCGGTATCGCTGATGATACCTATTCCCGAGTTGCCGCAGAAGTGTTCGAGTTCATCCTCGAACTTACTGCGGAAGTAATCACGTTCCAAACTGTGAATGCTACGGCTAAATCCGCGTTCCTTATCATACAATACCATGCCGGCACGCTTTGTTCCGAGATGTGAATTATAGTCGGTGCCATAGAAGACATCGTTCACGCAATCCTTAACGGATATCGTTCCAAAAACCTCCCATAGGTTTAGTGTCTGTATAAAGATAGATTTGAATCAAAGACGGGAGCGCACTTGTTGCGCGCCTCATGTCTTATATTGGTTTATTATTTGATTTAGCGAGCGTCGCCCACGCAGGCGTTGGGCATTTGGATGCGCAACATGGCACACACCGTTGGCGCGATGTCTACGATTCGGGTAGGTTCTGACGTGCTGCCCGGCTTCACATTCCATCCGTAGAGTACGAAGGGGATGTGGGCATCGTAAGGATTCCACTGGCTGCTGTCCCGTACCTTTATAGTCGGGCGCGTCGGTTGCTTCGAGCCATCCCGGAGCGGTGAGACAATAAAAGGTCGCCACTTCGCTTAGCGTTCCAGCCGTTGATGATACGTTCTTTGATAGGTTGGGGAATCGTCTCGCGAAGCGATATTGGCCTGATCGGCCACACATCACCTCCGGACGCTGCAAGAACCAAGCCGCAGCCTTGTCTTTTTACTTCCTGTAAATTAAGTCCCGCCTCGGCAATAGCGCTTGTGATTGAAAAAATACGGAAAGAATTAGAGCCTGTCACCAGTTTGGCGGTGGTGCCATAAACCTGCTGCAAGTAGGGTATTCAAGTCTTTTCCGCCTATCGTCCAGCACTCGAAACCACCTGCGGGAAGGCGATGTTGCTTCATGAAGTTGGGATTATGAGCTCCGCCATGGTCAGCCGCGAGGAACAACAGATAGTTTCCTTGCCCACCTTTTCGTCCAACACCTTGAAGAAAGCGGCCGGTCGCGATCCAGTTGCATGTAGACGCTTTCGTTCTCCGGGCCCTCGCGTGCTGTATTTATGACCGATTGCGTCGGTCGAAGAGATGCTGATGGCCAGCAAATCAGTCACGTCGTCCTGTCCCAACTGCTCGTTTTTCGAGCGCGGCTTCGGCCATCTTGAACGTCAGCGTGACACCCAGATCCAGCACTTTCATATCGGTGCCTGGCTTCGCTTATACTTTTTATTAAAAGCTACAACCCAATCAGGCAACGCGTCGCGATAAAACGTACTTGTAATGAAGTGTCCTGCCTTCGTGTCCCACCTGTAAGCACCATCCGCACAATGCCCCGCGGGCAGGATGGCAGCACGGTCTTTGAGAGCCACACCTATCACTTTCGACTTAAAGTCGGTAGCGATACGCAGCTCATCGCCCAGCGTCGAAGCTCATGTTGCGTGGTGACATCTGCCGGCACTATTATTGCTACCTACGCTCTTCACGGTGGGATCGCCGACGCAATACTTTAACTCTCCGTTCTCGAAGAAATGGTTGCCCGCAATACCCGTTAATGCCGGCACAGAACCTGTATAAACGCTCGAATGACCTATCGCCGTAACGGTCGGCACATAGTTAATCATCGTGTTCTCAAAGCTATATCCCTGATCGACAAGACGACGTCAAGCCATCAGTTCCATACTTGTCATAATAGTAATACAGGTAATCCCAACGCATTTGGTCTACCATCAATCCCACGACAAGTTTGGGACGAGCAATCTGGGCCGTAGCCGTCAGCGAACCGACAGCCAACAATATAAGTGCAAAATACTCTTCATTGCCATCATTATTTATTTAGTTGAAGTAATACAAGAACGTGGCGCACACCTTCCAATGCGGGTTTTGCGGTCGCCTTCAATCTCAATTTGAAACTTAATACTCGTCTTGCAAATGCCCTCAGATTCTCTATTTCAGCAAGCGAAGCCACTAAACGCACACGGCTACCGGTCAGTACGGGCTTGCCGAAACGCATTTTGTCCATGCCATAGTTCACCATCATTTTCAGATTGTTCACTTCAATGATTTGCTCCACATGATAAGGCAGAAGCGAAAGAGTCAGATAACCATGCGCGATGGTACTCTTTATAGGGGCTTTCGGTCTTGGCGCGCTCTACGTCAACGTGAGATCCACTGGTGATCCAAGGTAGCGTCGGCAAACTGATTGATACGTTCCTGCGACACCTCAAGCCATTCTGAGCGCCCAACTGCTCACCCAAATGGGCCGCAAACTCTTCGTATGAATTAATGATAAGTTTTTCCATGTGATGTAATGTTTTAATAACAGTATATGAAATAAATCGAAAGAAAATAAAAAGACGAGGCATGCTCCCACCAGAGGGCTTCCTCGTCCTTATGTTTTTATTTAAAGCCTCTTCCTCTTCGTCCTTCTTCTTACGAATGGCACGCTTGCGCTTAGGCTTTTCTTCCGCAGCCTGGAGCCGACTTTACACCAGCCAATTCTGGATCAATCACTGATTCTACCGCAATATTCGCATACGATAATCTTCTTGTGGAATCTTTGATATCGAGCTGTCGCTGTGGCGGTATTTTTGTTGAAGCAACCACCACAAGCGTCACGCTGTCACGTAAACGACACCCAAACCATTGCGGGCATTCTTGCGAATACGACGGAAGCTGGTCAAGAGGCGTAGTTCGATTTTCTGTTCCAGCTCTCTGGCCTTTTCCTTCAGTCGATCTTCCTCTTCGCGCGTCTCTTGCATAATCTCCTCCAGCTCACTCCTCTTTTTGATTGAGGTCGCCTTGGCGATCGGCAATCAGTTCCTGCGCGGCTTTCAAGTCTTCCTGACGCTCACCTCACCTTGACCTGAGCTTCACGAATCTTTTTGGTGCAAAGCTCTATCTCAAGCTCTTGGAATCTCGATTTCCTTGGTCAAGGTGTCGTACTCACGATTGTTCTTCACCTCTTCGAGCTGACGCTTGTAGCGTTCTACGCTGGCCTGAGCGTCGGCAATGTCGCCCTTTTCTGAACAATTTGCGCTCTGAACTCACGAATCTCGTTCTCAATCTTTCCACACGGGTGGTCAGACCGGCGATTTCGTCTTCCAAGTCCTGTACCGGTGGCAACTCATCACGAAGCGCACGCTTCTCGTCAATGCCACTAAGCGTAGTTTGTAGCTGCAAAGAGTCTTCAGTTTCTCTTCTACCGACAAATCTGTTGGATCTTTTTGCCATAATAATTCTATATTTTCTGGATTAATAATTCTATTGAAAGGAGTTTTTCTCACCCCAACCCCACTAAAGATAGATGATGGATTGGTATTGGTTTCGCCAAGTGGCAAGGTACACCGGGACAAGCCTGTTCGATAACCTGTTTGAAAAACCTCGGTGGTGAACTGTTCGCTTTGATAATGGCCAACAACACAAATCTGTATCTGTTGATCGTGACCACTCCATGATAATGCATTTTCGCCCGTTACGAAAGCGTCGGCACCGGCTTTGATGGCTTCAGTCAGAAGGAACGCGCCGGAACCGCCACAGATGGCCACTTTGCGAATTGGACGTCGAAGCAACTGGTTGCACTGCACATTCTACGTCGAAACGATTGCGCAACAGGCACACCAAATCATCGGCCGCAAGGGGTTCTTCGAATGCTCCCACATCACACCGGAGGCATACGTCACGCGTCTGGGTCTCGCCGTCGACAACATCGTCGCTAATGGCGAGTATCACCGAAATAGCACACATCCGTCAGCCCCATTTTCGCGGTGGGCAATACGGAAGTTGACACCACCGGGCGCGTTGTCCATATTGGTGTGCATCGACACGATACATACCGTTCTTGATAGCTTTCCACACGGTGCGCTGCACATAGTCGTCATTGCTCACACGACTCGAGCTTACGAAAGACAAGCGGATGATGCGAAACGATGAGGATTGCAGTGCTTGGCGATGGCCTCATCCACAATCGCTTCGGGTCACGTCTAAGGCACAATAAAGCCCCTGAGACTTCCGCCCTGTCAGTCCAACTCTGCAGGCCGGCATTGTCGAAGCCTTCCTGTAAGGGCAGAGGCGCGAATTGTTCAAGGGCTGATAACACTTGTAATATTTTCTGCGCTGAAAAGTTATTTGAGCGAGCTAAAAGGCAAACAAGCCGCCATTTAACCTTAATATAGTGCAAAGGTAGTGACTGATAGCGAGATAACGCCATGCGACTAAATCGCGTTAACATTATTTACCACTCATTTAAATCCTGCCGCGACTCGACTACTTGCTCTATATCGTCGGGCAATCCGGGAAAGAAATCAAAGCCCGTGATACGTTCTATCTGATCCACTGAGTTCATAATCGCCTTTCGGACGGTTTCCGGCCCTCGTTGCGATAGACGAACCCAATGGCCTTGGCTTTCCCGCGAAGGCACAATATCACCTTAAAGAAAGCTTCGGGCACCACCACTTTGGCCTCGTCCGATGGTCTTATGTCGCTTGTTGAGCAGAATGGGGCGGCCACCACATAGATATCGCCATACGCTTGTGCCCACCGCCGGCACTGAAGTTCCATCTCATTCCAGTCGCCTACGTTGAGCTGATGATGCCGTGGACAAATATTCGTCAGCAGAAACGATTGCTCCTGCGCCCGATGGCTCCACTTATTGTCACCCGAAGGGCACATGTGGCCCGGTCGCAGCCCGACCGCATGTAGCTCATAGGTGGTCACCCTGTGGCCCGTCAGCCTCTTCATCGGTCTGGAAACTCTGATACCTTCACGCTTGAATGGGCCTGAAGCATGGTCGGCCGTCAGGTGCCACATCACCCAGTTAGGTATGCGGTTGTCTTGGCTGTACGACACGACATAGTCCTCACGACGCAGTATCTGCGAGGCCACTTCAGCCTTCAACATACGGGAAGCAGCGAATCAAAGTCTGTTTCCGCTGCCAACGATGTTTCGACAGGGGCTTCCGACTGGCCGGCAACGATTTCGGAACGCCCGCCATAGGCGGCCGATGACGATGCGAGGGATAAAAGGTTGCAGCTGTCTCGAGCCCCGTCAGGAACAGCAACAACCATAAGATTCCGGTACGACGCTTCATGATTTCAACTTTCCGTAAGCATCGAAAGCATAGCGGCGGGCTACCCATAACGTGATGAGCAACGAGGGCACAAACTGGCTGCCAGCGACGTGATGAGCAGCAAACTTCAAACTCAGCGGCCACAATGGGATCAACACCACCGGCCAACAAAGGCCCTACATCAGGAATGGAGGGTCACGTGACGCGTTCCCTATGCGCTTCAGGTAGGGCATAAGCACTCGTTGCATGGCTCGACGCAGAAATAAGTGACGGCTTCCACATGAGTTCGAACCATTGCCAGCAGGTAATCGTAGAGTTGAGCATGATGGCGAAGCCCGAATACAGCCATGCAGTGCTTAAGCATTCACGGAAATGACGCCCTTCGATGAGCAATCCCATCACAGGAAGGAAAAACGGGTATCGAAAGGATTCTTCAGACTGAGCACCAAGAGCAGGAAATGGGGAGTCCGAAAACAAACCGAAAGCAATATACCGGCCATAGAGGGTAGCAGAAAGCGGGCCGTTCCCATGCGGGCATGGGTCACCGTGGAGAACGCGGCCAGCACGGCCATCAGCACAAAGCAGAGCAAATTAAGGAAGAGAATTTGTTCCAAAGCAGCAACATCTTCATCAGAAAAGCCGTCGCCGATGACCAACAGCAGCGTTTGCCGAAGGCCTCATAGAGTTTGGTTTCGAACGATATTGAAACGATAAATCACAAACAGGGGCACGGCTAACAATAGAATGCCGAAGAAAACACCTAAAACAGAAATATCCATGCTACAATTGATTGGGGACGGAGCAATGCTTCCATCCGAATCAGATAATCATACCGACGAAACAATCGGTTCGTTGCTCACAATAACGACAGCCTGCCCGTTTTAGCTGCATCCTCGACAAGAGCGAAGCCACCAACGTGGCGTCACTTTCACCCGCCGACGTGATGCGCGTAAACACAGGTTTGCGCAACACGAGGTGCCACCGCGCCAGCATGACAGAGTTGCACCGTGGCAAACGGCGTTTTCGTCCATGCGCCGCAGGCCGGTTGGGCATCGAGACCCAACAGCTGAGTTCCGTGCGCCACCTGCTTTGCCGTCCGCGTCGGCCATGCGATTGGCTTCCAGATCGAGTAACGCGCGTTGATAAGGTCGCCCACGGTTTCGTAGAAAGGTTCCAACTGCCGTGGCACGTAAGCCATCTGACGGCGAAATAGGGGCCGAAGGCGGCGTCCGGAGCAGAGTCGCCGCCGATGTTAACGTAGGCCAAGGCTTTCCAAAGGTTCAAGCCCCATCAACACTCGCAACAGCAACGGCTGCCGCCCCGTCAGCGTCACGCCAGGACGCACCTCATTTACGGCAAATGAGAAATCAGCGGTCAGCATGGGCCGACCTGCACGATGATATATGGGATCTTTTATCTCGAGCATTCGTTTACACACACTAAGCCTCAACTCACTGATTATAAAAACATATTAAACATCCACCATAGGCTTTCGCCGTAGTAGCATGTAACCTTCTGGTCACACCCCACTTTTCCTCGGTTTGTAAAAAGCTGTACACGTACCTCCTAAAAGCAGCCCTTTACAAGCTAATAGTTACGCTTTTACAGCGTAAAAGCTGTGCTTTTCAGGAAACCAAAAGTGCAGCTATTGAGAAGAGACCACAGAGCAGTGCAATCTATTTCCATGCACAACGCGTGCGGGCTAACATGTGCAAAGATAGTAAAAGGCCTTTTATTTAACCATATTTTGCTCACAGTTACTGCAAAACAAGTGTTTTACGATTAAAGAGAAAGCTTGCGAAACAAGTGAATGAGAGCGTTCTACACCATCGTTGAATAATATGATGCTGTGACGCCCATTTCGATACGATTAAGGTGCCACACCCTCGCTGACGATACGGGCAATCCTTGATTACCTGACGCATGTGCGGAGCACCTGATCACGGCTCACCGACACGCCGGTAGAGTCACGATCCATGATGTTATACGAATTCAGATATATTGCAATCCTGCAAGCTCATTTAAAGGAATAGACTGCTTTTCTACCGTTCCGTTCGATGTAAAATAAGGCAGCGCATCCGGGCAATAATCCACGTCTCATTTTTATATTTCGTCTGGATTGACCCTGTTTCGAGGCAATCCATGAAAATCTGCCTAACAATCTCGTAAAAGGACGCGACTCATAGCCTGTTTTCTGCTGGTAAACATCGGCAAAAGTCGTGCGCGATACCTACCTCGTTAGCCCAGATTCGTAATTTCGGCAAGCGAACCAACCTTCTCGAGTCAATTCCCGGTATATCTTTCGGGTCACCAAAGGTATTTGCGGGTGGATTTTATCTTCGCAGACGCCATCTCACGGTGTTCATCAGCCACGCAGTTACCTTATCCTGACAATCCAATGTATCGCGAATATACTTATCAGTCGATTCAGCTTCCTCATCTATTGTTTGATTGTCTGATATTCCCTTAACATAAAACTACATAGCGGCATCGCAACCATTCGGAACTTTCATCCTGATTGCCTGAAAGCCTTGTTGGCTTGGTCAACCATCTGCTGTAACAACTCTTGCGAAATGTTTTACATTTGTGCTTTTGTCTGTTCGGTGTACAAAGAAACAAACACGATGGGCACGCGCGCAGCTGGCGTGTAGCCTGCAGGCGGAGCAGGCTGATCTTAAAAGCCACCTTCACCTGCGGAGCTGTAACACCGTACCTAGCACAGCCGAGAAGCTTACGCTATCGGTTTTGCGCTGTGGTAACTGATAGGTTTCGTTGGCCTTAAAGGTTTTGCCATCCGAACTGGGTTACCATGATTTTATCTAATGGAACCCGCTCTTCCCAGTAGCTGTACCTCAACTGTACCTCTGCTTTATAAAAGCAACGAACACAGCTCAGTTCGCTTTTTCCATCGGCATTCAGCACCATACTGTTGGGCGAAATATCCATTCCTGATTCCGTCTGCCTCTATTCTTTGTGTTTTCCATAAAGTTAACATCGCTGCTACAGCCGCTTATCAGGAGCCTCCTCCAGTAAAACAAGTTGCACGGCGCAACTTTTCAGGCTATCAAAGGCCTACATATCTATTTTTCCATATTTAGCATATTAAAGTTATTCCAACGCAGTTCTGTTCAATGTTATTATCTTTCAACTCTGCATTTTTGGGCGGTGGCATGGTGTATCTGAAGTCGTAACCTTTCTCTAGCTTATACTCCTTTGCAGCACCCTTCTTACTAGGAATACGATGGGTAACAGGCACCTCTAAACGATGCCTTATCAACCAACGCATGTGGGGTTCGAAGCAGAAATTCACGACGACGCTCGTCCAGAATGATCTGCAACAGCTGTTCGTTTGTTGGAGCCGTATAGTTCGTATAGCGTGTTGCCGCAAACTGAGCCAGCGTGTTTTGGGGCTTCAGAAAGTTTTGTTTTGGCGCGCCTGAGCCTCCGCAACGATAAAGCTTCATTTCTGCTCCCGAACAGGTGATATTGGAAATAAGAATACGGGAAGTCGCTTTCATGGCGATGAGATGCTCTTGTCCTTTTCAAGAGACAAGTCTTCGACGATCGTTGTCAGCGCCAGCGCATACAGATTATCCGATGGGAACTGCGGAATGCCATAATAAAGGATTACCTGCAATGTCTTGCAATCTAGAGCCATCGTTATAAATAAATACGATTGGAGCGCAGGTTTGTCGTAGGTTGCGTCGAAATCGTCGCCCTTTTGCGCGGCAAACTTCACGCAAATCGGCACTGATGCCGCGTCTAACACTGCTTGCGCATGCTGCGAAGCCTTGGCGTAATCGCACGTCGGCCTTAGCTCGAGTCGCCTTTATAAAGATAAACCTGAGGCCAAAGTCCGCTGAATAGAGAGTCTTATTATAGAATACATTACAGCCTTTTATGGGCTGTGCGGTATATGCAACACTGCTTCAACTCAGAGATGATAAAGTTGTAGTTCTCTCTGTTTGCGATTTTCGCGACGCGTCATAAGTCCCCACTTTGTCGAAGGAATCGGTATTCAATGAGTCCCGAGCAGATTTGTCATGATAGGGCGAAAAGAGTTGTAATAGTCTGAAAAAAGCAGAACGCACGCATCACACGCGCTTCGCTACTCACCTGCTGATTCTCGGCTTCCACGCCCGAAGGATGCTTTTCGAGTTCTGCAAAACGATATTATAGTAGCCGATAGCTTGATAATAGGTCTTCCATATCGTTTTCGTGTATCTCAGGATGTTTCCACTCCAACGAGTTATTGAAGTTTCCACGATTGTTTCGTCACCCCAATTATCGAGATAATGTTCCAGGTTACAATCGTCCGAATAGAAATAAAGTGATTAGGGTTTCCCTCGTGGGTCCAGCAGCACATTGGGTGCAGACGAAGGTAGTTTGAGCCTTCTACGTAGTTGCGTGGATGTCCGCCCATCAGACGTTTCACGTCTAAATAGTTATTGATACTCAACTGATTGGTAGGCTCAACATAAAGAAAGTCTTGGCACGAACTCAAGAGAATGCTAGCAGCTACAAGCAACAATGTATATGCTGCCCGGCGGTATTTTCACGATTAAATGTTTCATCTTTTACTTATTGATTAGGTTCAACATCGTTAGAATCCCACGTTCAGTGTGAGACTATAAGTACGTGAAGGATAGAAAGGCTACCCATCGAAGCGGGATCCAAATGCCTGTAAAGCGTGTCAAAGTGAAGAGATTGCTCACCGACAATGCTACTCTCGCGCTGCAACGTCAACATCGGCAGATGTTTTCCTTAACCCGGTAGCCCAAACTCAAGTGATTTATAGCGCAGATGGTCGCCTCCCAGCGAAACATCAAAGCGATACTGGTTGTAAAGCCATGTTGTTATTATTGATTTCTGGGAATTCTGAAACATCGCCGGTGCTCTCAGCAGACCGCTTCGCGGCAATATATCGATTATGAGAGTTGTACGCGTCACAGATCCATTTGTGATGCTACAGAAGTTAGATGACCCGCTTGGAACTCAAAGTTAGCCGTCAGTTCAAACTCACGCCATCTGATATTGGTAGAAGCCACCGGTCATGGCTGAGATCGACTCTAAATAACTCGCAGATGGGTGGGTTTCCAGTTTCAATGTCCATTATTCAACAAGTCCATATCTACCCTTGAACCATCTTCCGCTAAAGGCAAGCGTGTGTCCATCCGCTGGGTTGATGCCCTGAACTTATAAAACCAAAGCTCCCGGCGTAATCTTTCACGTAGACTGTACCGCTTCGTACAAAAGTGACTTTGCTTTTGAGCACCTCCGACAAACTATTGTAGAACGTTTTTGTAACAATATTCTTATTTAAAGCTGATGTTTCCGCAGCACCCTCGAAAATAACGCTGTCAGACGGGCGTAAACTCGAGGTCTATTTCCCATCCGCGGTTCACCAAGTTGGCTACATTCTGCTTAATAGAGACCAATTCCCGACGAATAAGGCGGCGACTTATAGTCGAGCAAATCTATCACCTTGTTGTTGTAATAGTTTAGATGAAGACAGTTCGGTTGTCCCACATCGTCGGTTAGAGCCTATATTGAAGTCTTTTTAGTCTGCCACTTGATGTTTGGGTTTCGCTTTGGTATAGGAAGTTGGCTCCTACGGGCCCGCCATAGGGGCGCGTATCACTCAGTGTCATGGTGACAAACGGCAACGCGTTATAGTCAATGCTACCTGTATAACCATAGCCAACACGCAACGAAAGGAAGTTGAAGAATTTGTTTTGAAAAACTTTTCCATATAAATATTCCATCGTGCCGATACGTTCCACAAAGGGTGAACTGATTCTGATTACCAATATGTCGGCTCCATCACTATCTCGCAGAGCATTTAGCACGTAACGATCGGCATAAAGGTAAGTTCCGTTGGCAAAGAATGATGACATTTTCGACAGATATTTGGCCGTTCCACTAAGTCATCAAGGGAACGTGTGCATATCCGTACCTTTGGTATTGCTGCGGGAAGCCCACACGCGATGCACCCGGTCGAACTGGGGTGGTAGTTTGTGGGAACTATAGTTCATGTTTGGTGATTATTTCCTGCCCGCCAATCAGTTCGATGCCATGATGTTGACCGAAATTCTTGCGCATAAGAAAGCATATTTCGCCAAGTCAATGCGTCTGTATTGCAAACACCTTCGCGCAGCGATCCAACACATGTCAGCAAAACCTCGTTGCCCGAAATGTATTTCGCCTCCCAGTTGTACGCATATTGGTATGGTGCCTGCACCTTCCTCGACGCGAAGAACTGGAGCGAAAAGTAAAACTAATGAGCTGTAGACCAGTCCAGAAATAGGCAGCTGCCACGTCAGTTTCACGTTGGTGATGCCCCAAATATCGTCTTGTATTTTTGATTTTTCCATCATCTCCTGCCGCATGTTCAGCGTCTCAACGCAATCCGGGACAGAATACGACAGCGTATGCTGCAACTGATCACTATCCATCGGGGCGTTTCGTAAGGATTGGCGTAATAAGCATACTCCGATGGGTGAGATGTACGAAGCCGTATTTACGATCGGTACGATACGTGGTGGCAAGGATCGTCTGTGGCGTCAGTCTATCCGAAAAATGATGATGGGCTTACTGCCAAAGGTACGCGGCTTATAATTGTGTTTCAATTCGGTACCATTCTGATTGAAAAGTGAATGAATTGTAGAACTGCGTGCGCTTAGAATACACCGACGAGACTGAGATTGGCTGCTGGGTATTGGCCAAACGATGAGAACACGGAACCAGTCTGTGCTTCCCTCTTGGCGCGGCAATCCTCGATTGGCCTCGACGTGTCAGCGCGCCATTTTTCACACGATTGAGCAACGAAGATACCGTCCCACGCGATCAAACTCTCGTCAAGAAACATCTCGCGTTCAAAGTCAATCTTCTCATCAGTGTTCATCATGCGAATATTACTATAAGGACGCTCTGTCACACCAAAGTAGCGAAGCATTATAATTAGAGTTTTCCCTCTCTTCGCTTTTGGTTTTTCACCACGATAACGCCATTGGCGGCACGCGCTCCATATATCGCTGTAGCCGCAGCATCTTTGAGAACGGTAATCGATTCAATGTCGCTGGGAGCTATATCACCTATTCCCGTCTGCGTAACAAGTCGCTGCAAATCACTGCATTACTCCCACACTGGGGAACCATTCCGATTCAATGGCATGCCGTCTACAATCCATATCGGATCAGTATTTCCTGTGATAGAGTTAGCTCCACGCACGCGTATCGTGGCATCGGCACCAGGCCGTCCATTATAAACTACGACTCCCGACGTGGTTCCGCGCAGCACCGTCCATCGAACGCACATCCATTTTAGCGATATCCGAACTCTTGATTACCGACACAGAACCTGTCATTCGCGGACGGCGCAGTCTTGATAACCCGTTACGACCACTTCACTAATGCTGTTGTCCGCATCTTCAAGCACAATCGTCAACGGCTTGCCATCGTTGGGAACACGGCCGTCTTCATACCAGATACGACACCTCTAACAGCTTTCAACGACACTGCATCTAACGCAAAGCGCCGGTCTTATCCGTAGTTGTCAGTAGATTAGAACCTATCACACGCACCACGGCCCCTACTATCGGCTCGCCGTTTGTGTCAGTAACGACACCTTTCTCAGCCACTTTCTCGTGACTCGCCTGATGTACATCTTGTGCCGCATAAAGCCGCTTGCTGGTGAAATTTAATAGTAAACAAAAGGCAGCACACCGCCAAGCATCAGTTTTCCATCCGCCAAATAAAGAAAAAGTTCCCTTCTCATAGGCTTTTCGTTAATATAACGTTATAAAACAAGAGTTACAAAAATATAATATATAGAAGAGATACGCAACTAAAATCCTACAAAACAAAATATCACATTTCAAAGGCTAATATAAAACACATTGGTAATGCTATCAAAATATATGTGAACGTGCAGTATCCATATTATCACGGAATTTACCCTCTCTGCCGGCACATACAGCAACGCTGTCAGGTAAACTATGTGGGCAACAGCATAAGTGGCACAGAGGTTTACCATCATACTACACAATCCCAGACCACTCCCACACTTTTTGACCGTGCATTTTCTACATCTCAAGTCAACGTAAAGGGGACGTAAATCTTCATGCTCCGACGCTTTTCGGCTGGTGTACGATAACAACGCGCCTGCCTATGCACGGGAGTTTAATCTCTCTCTATTAGAATCATCAGACTACGATACAAACGCGACGTGCCGTAGATGGTAACGACAAAGGGACGTGTGATGGCAGCTTCTACCGAAAAGCTTAGGCGAAAGCTTAGAGGCATTGGTTGGGGTGGTTGAGAAACCCGGTAAACAAGGCTGACACATGCCATTTCACCTGCGCCAACTGGCAAGCACAGATTCTGGCGTATCAGAATGGCCAGACAGAAAGCAAAGTGGGTGAGTAGTTATAAGGCCTAAAACCTACCCCAAACAAATAACACCGTTGCTGGTTGCTTATTTGCATTATTTTTATTTACTTTGAGCTTACAATCTAAAATAGAAAATCTATGATATCAACATGGGAATCTTTTTAAGAGTATACGATTACGCAGTCTATATAAAATAAATATCTAACTGGGCGTGGATTGACTTGAAACTGCAAATTAATGCTATTATGCGTGGATGAAAGTCTATATCGACCGGATAGAGACAATCTCCACTTTCCATACGTGCACACATGCTGCAGGCGATATACAAGAGCTTGCAACAGTTTTGAGGACATTTAATAATAAAATGGAAAGAATATCAAGGATAGTTATAAAGATGTTCCTTTTCTACTTCAAGATTATTGATAACTTTATTATGCTCATGAGAGATATGTTAGAACTTATCCTATAACGAATAACCTTACATATCAAATGGAGAACCAATACAGTTAGAAGACTTTGTAGAATCTGTGAAAAGCAAAGCGTAACCATATAAAAGCTCATTATTGATGGTGAAGCTAATGTTTATCCTGCGACAGAAAGCTCTTACAGTAGTCATCTCTAAGATAGGATTAGATTCTGTATATGCAGCTAATTATAAGGTTGTTGACATGAAGGTTTTTAATAAAGCATGTACCATTAGGAAAAGGAGAAAAATATGCAAGTATGGGAGGAGGATAGTTTTTGTGTACTTTTAGGTGATACGATGTCAAGGTACATATCAAAATCTTAGTCATGTCTTTTCATAAAAGAAATAAGAGCGGAATAGTTTAATTCTCCCTCTCGTCTGAGAATACGTAACGATATTCCATATTTTTCATAGCTAATAATTCATAGGATTCTTCGATATTATAAATTGCTTTATGTGGTTATGTATTAATTTATAGACAGACTTATACAGATATAGGATCTTGTAGGTACGCATGGGTGCCTGCGCAGTGCGCAAAATCTATATCTAATTGGTTGTATTCTTCTTGGGTTATATGGTGTTTTTATGGTATGTTTTCTTTTTAGAAATACGACTATCGCGGGAGTAATTATGAACGGCCACTATTTAATAAATATGTCTCTTTTCTTTGTCTTTCCTTTTTCTTTCTAAGAATTTCAATATCTGCCACAATAGCATCACCTTTCATGAGTAGAAATTTCTGATTGTAGCATCGTATCAAGAAGTCTCTATCAATGACAGTCCGTAATTGTTTTACCATGTAACTTTACTTTCCATTTGGAAGGTTCATCCTAAATACTGGTGAAACTATTTCAAGTCGTTCATTTTTAATAATTGACCTTGTTCTTCAATATCTGCAAGTGTTTTTATATCTTCTCTCGTTATATTAATATTTGTCTTTTTGTCCACCTTCTTCATAGGTAATATCCATTGCTTTGACAGGTTTTAGTGCTTAAGGCTAAATGTGCTGTTTGCTTAATACTTTCTCTGAGTCTCTATCTTCTAGAATATATTGCGTTTCAATATTTTACTTTTTAGGGGTCTGTTTGAAGTTATAGAATTAATGGCTGAAACTGCAAGTTCTCCTATATTCCCTCTCCTACAAGTATAGTTTCTGCTCTATTTATACATACTGGATCCTAAAACTTCCTTTCTCAAATATATTCTATATTGATTATCAACAACTTACATTTCGTGGTACAAAAATGTCTCCTCAATTTGAGTAGTATTGATTAGAAAACATCTTAGATATTATCACTATTCTCACGCTATACCTCCCAAATAACTTTTATTAAGTTATAAAGTAATGAACTTCTTTCACTTAATGCCTCCTTATCAAATTTATTGAAAACTCAAACTCTACTGAAATTCTTTCTTTTTGAGGAACAATTAAAAGTTAACAAAGTCTTTATTTTGCATGATAAAAGTCTGCACTAAAAGAATGTCCCCATATTAAACCACTGCTATAAGTTTTAAGCTTATCGACATACTCTTCATTACCAGAACTAATATCCCAGTCTAAACCTTTAGTACTAGCAATCACCTAAAAGATTCCGTTTATCTTCAAATTCTTCGCCATTATCAAAATATTTTTATTGATTTCATTATGTGATAAAAATATATTTCAATAATTTTTACGTTTTATTCCCCCGTTTTTGTAGATGTATACTCCCACATCGTGCATAGACTGATTTGTGTGACACACAAATGAATTTTTCTATTCGTGCAAAAAGATACCTTAAAAGAACAGTATTCCTATACTATAATTCTTCTTGATGAAATTCTGATAATCTAATTTACAGAAGTTGGGTAGGTATTCCTCTTATCACGGTGCATCCATGATTAACTTATCAAATATGCTACGATATTCAGATATATTCTTTTCTTTTCAATAATTTATTAAAGTTCATAACTACAAATTTTGAAACTTACTACTATCATAGATATCATTTAAGATTAAAAGCATCCATAACCTATCTATCTCTTTGTAATGGTATCTATCTTTTCATCTTCAACCCGGATCATCTATACTGCAAGCAGCCATTATAATCTGATATTGTCCTGATAAATAATTAATTACATTGTCATACCTCAGGAACTGATTTTGATTAGCTCGTTTTTGGCATATAGTTTAGAATAATACTTAAAATCCGTATCTATAAAATTCTTAATATTAATATACTTTTTATCAGTCTTTCTGAATTGTAAGGAATCTGCAATATCATTATAATCAAAGATGTATCTATGATACGCTTGGTTCAATGCTGTTTTCTAACTTGGCATTTTTCCTTACAAATCTAGACTTTATAGAGTCTATGAGCATCTTGTATCCATTCAGACATGATATAGCATTGTCATCATTTTCAGAATAAGCTTCAGTATCATTTTACCTAATGCCCCTATCATTTTTCCTTTAAGAATCTCAAAAGGTTTAAGAGATTCACCCTGTCATTAATGACTTCAAGACCATAGGTGTATCATCTTTTCCAATGAACAATTCTACCATGACTAATCTCTCGAGAAAATAGAAGGTAAACGCCTTTATTTCTTCTAAAGGAAGATTCTTGTCATCTATAAACTTACTGATGTCATTATACATAAAAATAAGATTTTCTTCGGTTTTTATTCTTATAAGGTTCTTGGTATTTAGTTTTCTGCTAGATGACTTTGCATAACATCTTTACGCTTTTTCGTTGTCTATGCAGAAAATATCTCCCTTAAATTTATCTTTTTGAGAAAATGCATTTCCTTTAAAAGTGTCTTTTTAGATTTTTGCATCATCAATTATATGGTATAATTTAGTAGCGATAAGCGTGAGTGTCGTCAATCTTTTGCTGACCATCTACTATATAGACTTTTCCATCCACTTTGGTAATGAACACGTTCATATAATACCAATTATAGAGATCAAGAACTTCTTGAGTTAATTCTTCATCCTTGTAGATATTGTCGACAATTCAAATTCATAAAATATATCACGCAAAAGAATCTCTACTGTTTCTTTTGACCAAAGCATATTCTCTGATAAAAGTCCACATAGTAGGATTTCTGTTTCAGACATGATTCTACCGTTTGCTTGTCTGGACTAATTTCATGTTTCATTTTTATAATTCTATGCGATATGGTTTTTATACAAGTTCTAGCTAACTCTTTCAGAAAATCATTATGCTTTTTGACGGGCAGACTTCAATCTTTTCCTCTGTTGCAACTAACTGTCTGTGTACTTCTGCCAAATCAATCTTTTCTTCTTCTTTGGACAGATTTACATAGCGTGAAATGTTTCAGATTATAGCCATTGTCTTTGATTTCTCGCATATAGACTTTACGAGAATAACGATTTTCTTCCCTACGGAATTGATAAGTTTCTACTATTTTTGTTTATATCTTCGGGACGCAATGAGTTCTGGCGTTTCCCTTTTCATTGTGTTCTTCCGAGACTGGCATTGATGAAAAAGAATGTCATCTGTACGACGACATTTCTTCAACACTAAAAATACAGACAGGGAATACCAGTTGAATAGAATAGATTAGCAGGCAGTCCGATAACTGCATCTATGTTATCGTCACTCAGAAGTTTCTTTCTGATAGTTTCCTCCTTTCCTCCTCTAAACAAAACACCATGAGGAAGAATGATAGCCATTGTACCATCACCACTCAAATAGTCGAAACCATGTAATAGAAATGCAAAATCGGCAGCAGATTTTGGAGCAAGACCGTAACGGCTGAAAACGGAAAATCGCTTTGCAGTTTCCTCTTTCGGTTCCCAGCGATAACTGAATGGGGATTTGCAACAATGGCATCGAATTCCATCTTCTTTGACAGGTTTCATATTGTTTAGGATGCTCCAGTCATTGACAAGTGTATCACCATGATGGTTTCAAACTCCGTATCTTTTTACTCCATGTAGCAGCATATTCATACTGGGCAAGGTTATAGGTTGTGATATTTTTCTTGACCATAAATCTTACCTATACCCATTAGCTCCCATTTCGTGTCGTACATTGAGTAGCAAAGAACCGGAACCACAAGCAAAATCCAACACTGTATATCTTTTTCTTTTTGCCTGATTTGGGGTCTTGGCAATCGAGGTGTAACAATCTTTGATAGTATTGAGGAAATACCTTGTGGGGTATAGAACTCACCTGCCTTTGTGCCCGGAATTGGCAGCAAATTGTCCGATAAGATACTCATAGGTGCATCGCCCAAAGTGTCTGTAGTTGTATCTAACTTGAGACTCCCTCTTTATCTTATGTAACCTTTGCCAACAAAGCATTACGCTCTGCATAGTTTTTGCCAAGTTTCTCTGAATTCAGATTGATTTCAGAGAACAGTCCTATAGAGGTTTCAAAGATTGTTCTTCAATATATTTGAAGCCTTCTTCCAAAATCTTTAGTAATTCGTTTGATTGCGTACGAGCATTTTCAGCAATGTTATCCCAAAAGGTATTTTGGCTTGATGACATAGTGTATACGCATCTGGGCTTCAAACAATTCAATGTCTTTTTGCAGGTTTGCTGCATACCAAATTTGTAACGGAGATTTTACAATTTCGTTTCTTCCTTCACTATATTTTATATCTGGATAATCAGTGCCTAATTCTTTTTAGCAAATTCCACATAATTATCTGAAAGATATTTCAGGAATAGAAACGATAGCATATAATCACGAAAAATCATCTGCCATCGATTGACCTCGCAGGCTATTTTGCAATATCGAAAGGGTTTTTACCCAGTTCGTTTTTATTTTCTGTTGTCATATTGTTATATATTCTCGTTAAAAGGGGAATCTTATTAGAAAGTCTTGATAAATTTTCTTGAAATATTCTTTATTTTCCATTTGCATTTCAACGGGTTCAAATAAAGAGTAATTTCCATGACTTAGATATATTTATCATTCTTGAGTATAGAAGTTCATCAAGGGTCATTTTCAAATTTCTTTATGCAATCACCAAATTTAGTGAGATCCATGAAAAGCTGCAGGTCTTTTCTAAAAAGATTTCTCAACATATTAAAATGATATGTGTAAAGTTGATTACTTTTGACAGCTTTATTTAGTTCTTTTTATTATGGATATATGAGTGGAAAAAGGAGTATCTTTTATATATAGTTTTTCCAAATTGTTTTATAAGGAAGCGTAACCTCGTCTTTTTCGTCAGATTCTTTAAACAGATATAATTTTTCAGCACTTTTTAATTCGTTAAAAATCACATTATAGAATAGTCCATGATGAGTAGATGTTACAGTATGGATTTTGTGTCTGTTCTTTTTAATAATGAAGCTAAATGATTAGCCACGGCAATAGAATTAGTATCATCTAAGGAAGATATAGGGATCATCTATATATATGTAATTGACCCAATTATACGATATGTCTCTATCTATAGCTAATCCAGCAATACCAGAAAGAAGCACCATTTGAAAATATTTTTCTTCTCCTCGCGAAATTTTAATATTTTTCAACCCACTCAGTATGCTATTCTTCATTAAATTCCATACGTTTGAATTTAATAAAATCTACAGTCTGTTCTAAACCATTTATAATTTTCGTGTTCTATACTAAAAATCAAAGTCGGTAAATCTACTTAGAATAGGACGAATACGTGTTTCCATTTCTTGATACCTTAATCCATCGAAGAAATGAGATTCCGAATGAAAAACATAAAATTCTTTCTATATCATAATCGAAATCATTACTCCCAAAAGAATAAATCTTCTGTAAATGCATTGAAATATAATATATCACTTGCATCTTTTCTTTTAGCTATATCTTTAAAAATTGCAGATAAGCGGGTTTTACCCGTTCCATTATGTGCAAAGATAATTATATTCTTCTTCTGTTCATCTCTACAGTCGGAAGCTAATTCTTCTAAAGACAAATATGATTCTTTCATTTTTATATTATAGGAAATAACTGTTGCATCAGACCACGCTTGTGATTCTGAAGCATTACAAGTTTTTGTTTTTGTACTATCTATTAAATCATCAATTGAGGTGAAGCATTCAGTAATTTCTTTCTGTTCTTCTAGTGAAGGTAGAGATACGGACAGTCCTTTAAATCCATTCATGTCAACTGCTTAAAACCTCCTGCATTTGTATGCTGTTTTACACCCACTCGTCAATGATATATCATATAATAGTAAAAATACTTTCGTATTTATTTGTAGTATCAAACGATTTTACGTTTTTGTTAAAAAGCGTAAATTGTTGATTCGCAAGCGAATCAACAATTATCAGTGCGTGTTCGCTAATTGTGAGCCGTTGTAGCAACAATGATAGAGTTAGCAGGAAACAGACCTTTCCCTTTAACAGCCTCTTTCGTTATATGTTGGATTGAATCAGAAAGTATATGTCCGTGTTCTCTTATATCTTCCATTCTAAACCAAGGTATGTGTACCGTTTTCCCAGAATTTAGGATTTGATTTTGAAGGAGTATAACCATTCCTAATCTTAAACATTTCTTCCATAGAATAGGGACTCCACTTCTTGGATTTCCCAAATTTTGAGTAAACGCTTCTGAGGGCATAGTTTTTCCTAATGCAGGAAGTAATTGCTGTATCAGCCCTTTCTTGTGTGCTTGTAATATTTCAATCTTCTCTTGCGTTGCGTTGATATAATCGTCAAGGGAAGAGAGGCAGTTTACTATTTTCTTTTTGTTCGCTAATGGAGGATATGGAATCCTAATATCACGAATGGAGTTGAAAAAGAAATACTATATATTTTAGTACCAACTGCTTTAATTTCAATTGGCGCTTTACATAGTGGCTTTGAAATAAATAAGCTTTGAATTTTTCTGTAAAAGTAGTTCTTTTTCCTCTCTTAATAAAATCGTATGTAACACTGATAGCTCTATGTCCATTTGCATTTTAGAAATCTCTATACATTTGCCAACTCCTGCATAATCCTCTGAAGCATCTGCCAAAATAATATCTCCATCTTTTTAAATAGATATATTGTTTTCTTTGTTCTTCTGATATGAGGAAGTTGAGAGGTTGTTAAATCTAAGAAAGTATTATATTTGGTATGTATATCACCATATGAATATAACCAATAGTCCCTTGTCTTTTGAGTTGCATACGAGAATATGAAGCATGTTGGGAATGAACAAGAATAGGGCTCCGATACATTTCTACATTCCATCACCCTGCAACTGGGAAAACGAAGATTCAGTATGTACTTCTTTCATCATACTTTTTATTTCTTTTTCGTCGTAGGCTGACAAGCCAGAGATTTCCTGCCCTGCAGATAGTCATGTTTCAACAATGGGTAACATCTTCCATTAATGCCAATTCTTTCTTCGTTCTGTCTCGCCAACCGAGATTGAGCGGAGCAAGCAAATCGTTCAGTTTCTCACCATCAGATATCTTACGGTCCGATAATTTCATTTACGAACACTTCCAATGCTTTGGCACTGATATTATGCTTTGTCTGCTATCGTGGCAATTCTTTGGCATATTTCTCCGTTTTGAATATTTCGTATTCCTCCTTTATCTGCTTGGCATTTTTCCGTTTCACCTTCTTTTTTAAACTGTCGAGGGTAAGCAATGATGTCATCACGCTCTTCCAATAAGTTTGAACTTGACTTTTTATAAGGCTATGATTTGCTCCTTTGTCATCTTCTGCTTGGAAGTAGTTCCTCCCGACAGTCTTGCTATCAGTTCCATTATATAGTCATAGTCTATCAAGGCAGAGGCAAAAAGAACAAATTCAAAGTCGATGTTCTCTATTTGAGGGTTCTCTCCTCTCTTTGTCCTATCCTGTTGCTTTTTGAGTTGCTTTGCTGTTTCAAGGTAGGGCACCTCAGGGCCTCTCAGCCTTTCTTCATTGAGCATATTGTCAATGGCGGTACGCTCTTCCTCACTTATATCCGTATATTGGTCAAGTTGTGTTCGATAGCGTTGTACTTCCTTGAAGCAATTTACAAATCCAATACGTGCATCGTCACCTTGCAAATTATAAACCTCTTCGGCTTGCACTCCAAATCCTGCGAATGCATAAAGTCTTTCAAATGCGTAACATGCTTCCTTGTATTTCTGCACGATTGTGGGGGCTGGATCAACAAGCCAAATTGTTCTTGGCTTATCTACATCCACACCAGAGATCTGGTAATTGCTATGTCCACAGCCTCTGCTGCCCTCTGAAATCAAGAATATTACCGTATGGCTTAGTATCATTCAAGATACGGTTTGTTCTTGAAAAGGCTTGTATCAGATTGTGATACTTTAAATTTTTATCAACATACAACGTGTTCAAGTATTTAGAATCAAAACCTGTTAAAGAGCATATCTACAACAATAGTAATGTCTATTTTTATTCTTGTGTGGATAGTCTTTGTGCTAAATTGTTGGTCTTTTTATTCGCTTCTGCACATCTTGATAGTATGCGTCGAATTCGTTGATGGTAAAATGAGCCCCAAAACTGTCGTTCATAGTCCTTTAAGATTTCTTGCAAAGCTGCTTCTTCTTTTCAGGCTCAACTGTATTGTCTTGTCTTTCTTGTACTAAATCCTCCTGCATCTGCATAATATCTTTGTTGCCTCTGCAGGCGGAGTAAAGACACACACAATGTTTAATGGTTCACAATCTGTTTTTGCTTTTTGAGCCTTTTTGAACAAATGATAATACTCTATTGCATCATTAATGGAGGATGTAGCAAGAAAAAGCGTTGAAACGTCTGCCATTGGTTGCAGCATCGTGCTAGACAGGATAGCGTCTACAGTAGCTTGTTTCTTTACGGTTCCCTCAGCTGTTATATCCTTTTTCATCAGGTTTAAAATAGTCCACATGGAAATCGAAGAACATTCTTATCTTCAATGGCATGGGTAATGGTATAGGTATGCAAATTCGTTTTCAAATACATCCTTGGTGGTCATATAAGTCCCCTGCTCGTTATTATATTGGATATAGACTGCATTCTCTTCAAAAATCGAGTGTTCCTGTAAATCCGAATAATTGTGCATTGGGGAAGAAATCCTTAATGGCTTTATGGTTTTCTTTGAACGGGAACGATGACATTCGTCGAAGATAAAAACCAAATGCTTATTCTTCAACGGTAATAGTCTTTCCTTGTAATTTTGCTATTGCGTATTTGAGTTCAGAGCAATGCCTAATTTCTGAATGGTTGTAACAATCACCTTATCTGCATAATCGTCAGACTCAATCGTTGTACAAGAGATTCTGTATTTGTATTTTTCTTTCACTACACAATTTTCTTGAAACGTCAAATTCCTCACGAGTCGTTGTCAAGGTCTTTTCTGTCGACAACAAACAGACACTTTACTATCTCTGTTTCCTTTAACAATGTCGATGCTTTGAATGAAGTGAGGTTTTGCCACTACCTGTTGTATGCCATATATAACCGTTTCCCTCTATTTTCTTCAACACTACTCATAATAGCCTTTTACAGCATAAATCTGATAAAGGGGCATGATGAGTAGTTTCTGTTCGCTGGCAACCAATACCATATATCGGCTAATCATTTCTCCCATTTGCATTTTGGGAGAAATCATCCATCAAAAGCGTCAAGAGTTTGTAATCTTATGATTGTCATATCGCAATAATATACAGGGAGAAACTGCTCATCAGCATTAAGTTGAAATATAGGCTGTTGTTATTGGTAAAATAACAAGTGTGCGTCTGATTTAAGCTTACTATAATAATTGCATAAAGCATAGTAACGAATTAGTAAATCCGTTCCCTATGTCATTCTTGTAGTCTACAATCTGTTGCATTGCTCGACGTGGACCTTTACTTTAGGGTCTTCAGTTCTATCTGAACGAGCGGAAGTCCATTAACCAACAGAATCACATCATATCGCTGGAAGCTGACTTGGTGTATATTCTTGGTTGATTGACAACCCCATATTCGTTTTTGTACTCAATCCCTAATATTGACCAAAGCTATATTGCAACGGTGTACCATCTTCTCGGATGAAGTATTCACCTCTCTCCAACATCTTGGAAGCTACATAAACATCGCTAGTTGATAATATCTTTAAGCAATCTATTGTATTCTGCATCCGAAAGATGAACTCTAGTTGAGTTATTTCAAACTTCTGTCTGAAATTCTGTTCAAAGTGCTTCCTTATCGTGAATATCCTCACGATAAGTATAATTTAAACCTATAAGTCGTTTTATAAGATTGTATTCTATTGTGTTTTCTCTGTATTCACAGAGTTTCCTATTTTACATTTTATTATAACGGAATCATATAAATTTTCATTGTGAGATAACGTTGTAATTCTTTTTAAAAAGAACATCCTACCTAATAGCAGAAATTCCATGTGGAAAAATCAATCATTCTGCTCATAATAATATGAATAGTCGATACCTTTTTCATGAGCATTTCTCGGTCGTAGAATCTTTGTAGTGAGTGCTGGTAGCACTAAACAGCATTGATGTGCGTACTATCAGAAACACTTTTCACGCATTGCCAGATGAGATATTCGTTCTTTATTTATCTGACTCAATCCACACACCGTTTGAGAGAACGCTTTAGCATGAGGTCAAGCCAAATGCGAGTGCTACGACCGTTGCCTTCCATAAAATGGATGCGCTACATTCATTTCAACATATTTGTCCATTATCTCATCAAAAGTAGTTTCGGGCATTCGCTCTATTGTTTGCAGGGTTTCAGGGAAGTGCATACAATTAGCAAAGGTAAAACCACCTTTTGAAATATTCTTAGTACGGATTTGTCCTGCAAAGTCATACAGTCCTCCAAAAGAGATAAGCGTGTATCTGTTGCAGACACTTTGATATCCTAGGTTCTGCCGTCTTGTAAGATGCCACTTTCAAAGAGTTGATATGCTTTCTTCTTGCTCTGTCCATCAATGGTGTTGTCGCTGTAGGTAAACCAGTCAAGAAATCCCTATTGCCTTGACATTGGGTATTGCTTTTGCCAGTAGAACATACCCTTCTCCATCAAACATATCTGTCAATCATTGATTCCCATCTGAGGGCTTTGTACTTCAACTGGTTAGTAGCACTAACCAGATTTCGATATTCTCCTTCTTCAACTTAGTTTTGAGATACTTTCCAATAGTTCCTTGTCTTTTGATAATCGTCTTGCTCGTTAATTGCAGCAATGATGTCCAGCACAGAGAACCACCACTTACTGTGTTCGTCATCCCACACCGCCCTAACTTCACGGTTGTTGAAAAAACGAATAGATTTTTTATGCTTTACCATAATAAAAGTTACTCATCTGGGGGTGTTAATCAATTCCTTTGGATTGACTTGTAAAATCTCTGCTATCTGAAATAGCAATTCTAGGCTTTAGCTGTCGACGATTGCAAACATATGAGTTCACAATAGTGAAACTCTTACCGAGTTTCTCTGCAAGCCATGTTTGCTTAATCCCTTTCTCGATAAGCACCTCTTTAATTCTATTAGTTGGACTTTCCATAAATATCATCTGATTGTTTGCAAATATAGTAAATTTATTCTTGTATAAAATACTTAATAAAGAGGGAACTTTTTCCTTCTTATTAAAGTTTATATATTCAACACTATTTGTTTTTCTTATTTTTGCAGGTTATTCTGCATCAAACTATCTGCCTTTTGCTTCAATTCCATGTCATAATCATCTGCTTTTTCCTTGATTAGTTTGATAATCTTTTTCATTGCGATGAATGTCAAATACATCGTTAAGCCATAAGATTTTCCTTTGGACTGCATCCTCTCCATACTCTGATGATACGGAATTTCAAGGCATCATCTTCATATTGCTGTTTGCGTTGCTACAAGAAGTAGTTGCTGACCAATGAAACAAAACAAAGGACAGATACTGCTACCATATAAGTAAAGACTTTCGAGGACTTGAGGTCAAAACTGTGCCTGTGAATATGTTCCTGTGGTATTGGATGCTCTTTATTCTCCTGCCATTCGTGCAACATGGTCAAGACACTTTGCCACCAATTTGTCTATGGATTTAGCCTCCTCGTCCTTGATGCGCACTTGCACACAATATACTTGTTAATCACTTCTTTTGTTCGCTGTTCATACTGATTGAGCAATTCCTGTTCTTTCTGTTCATCACTTTGTGTTAGTGTAGATTGAAATCAGGGAGGAAAACAGAACCGTTCTCCTTTTCTTTCAACTCCTTTAGCTCCTGTAAATTGTCTCCAGTTTGTTTTGATTTCCTCAAAGAGGACAAATGTATTATCAGCCATAGTTATAAGTGTATTTTTACGTTTTTCTTTTTCTTCTTTTTATCAAGTGTGTTGATAAACCTCCGCAGGGACAGTACCATGAGTTTGAAACAATCCCAGTCCTCCTTCTATAAGGTCGTTGGCTATTTCGCTCGTAACATCTGCAACATTAGATATAAGAGTTTATTGTTCCTTGCATCTGCTGTTCTTGTTCCCTGTTTTTCTGTTGCAGGGCAAAGTATATCTTGAGTAACTGAAAATCCCTATCCACTTTAGAGCCATTGAAATGATAACCGTTCTTTTTCAAAGATGATACCCTGCACCTCCTGTGAGTTGCTTTTGAACTTAAAGCGGACATCAATATCTTGCTTTTTCAAAGTGAGCAAGAAGGTCTTTCCAACTCTGCACTGTAGCACTCTCTGCTTTCAACGTCTGATAGATTTCATACTTTAGTCTTATCAGGTTCTTTCAAGCGATACTCTTTGACTTTCTCCTTGCCATCGGCGAAAGTATAAACCATATTTTGTGGTCAGTTCTTTTTACAAATCTTCTCACTTCTGAATCGGTCGTTACGGTCAGAGATAGTCTTGCCATTATTGTTTATCCGATTAAAAGCGATATGAATATGTGGGTGTTCCTTATCGAAATGGCGACCGATAATGTACTGCGTATCTTTTATACCCATCTTCTCCATGTATTCACGAGCGCTCTGCGCCATCCATTTCATTACTGAGCTTGGAAGATCCTGTGCCGAGAAACTCAGGGAGATATGCCCCACAACCTTGCTTACTCGTGGATTCAGTTCTGTCTGGTCGATGAAACTTTGGACAATATGGTTGATGCTCTCCGTTCTCACTCCGGAACTATCAATGAGTTCCGTTCCTTTCTTCGGGTCAAGGATATAATTGATGACACCCTTGAAGCCCGAACCTTTCATTATCTTGGCAATCATTTTCGTATCAGATTTAGGATTTTCGTCAATCTTGCCAATGATGATTTTTGTGGAAAGGAGCAACGACATGAAACCATCCGCATTGGCACGATGTGCCAATTGATTGAGATATGTTGCCATTCCACAGCTTGCGGATGAAGTCTGCTTGCTCTACGGTCAGTCGTTCAATGACATTTCCTTTTATCAAGAACTTTTCTTACAAACTCACTCATGGTTACTCCTGCGCTTTTAGCTTTGCCTTTGAGTGCATAGTAATCCTGCGTATTCAGTTTCACCGTGATGCGGTATTTCTTCTTTTCGGCTGCGCCCTTGGTTTGGACGACCACCTTTTTATATTCTGTTTTTATCATACTTATTTCTTTTATTTGATTTAATGGAGACCAGCGGGATAATCCTCTGCAACGACTGTCAGGAGGTGGAGCAGAGTGGTTTTAGCATGCCCAAAACATAAACTTGCTCTCCCCGAAAAACAGATTATGCAGAAGCAAATTCTACAATCATATAGCAATCCCTTTGATTTTCTTATTTTCTGCTTTCTCTCGAACGCTTGAATTCAGCACATAAATACTCATTTAAATCTTTATAATTCTGGAAGACGGAAGAACAGTCTTGAACATCAAAAACCGTCTCTTTTTGAGTTGTTCTAAAGTTAGCTTTCCTCCTTCATCATTATCTAAATATGAACAGATGAGCTTGTGCTTTGAAAGAAAAATCTTGACTTTTTGATATTATTAATCGAGTTAAGTATCAGTGCAGCTTTCTTCTCTTCATCTGGACTCATCGTAAGCAGACTAAGATAATCTATAAAACCTTCAAACAGATTGATTTGTTCCGAAGGACTGGGGAACATACAGAGATATCGGAAGGAGGCAAACACCTTTAAAGTATGGATTGCGTAACGCATACCCATAAGAATTGTTTGGAAATCCTATTGCGTAAAAACTTCTATCACCAATTCTATAATGGATTTCCCTACTATATTTTTCGCAATGTTCAGATTGATTCCTCTATGTGTGAGATATTCTATGAGATTTGGATGACATAAGTTGCTAGAGCCAACTAAACCTCTATACGTGATTGGTTTGGAGAAATTATTTTGCTATTAGCTATGGAGAATTTTGGTAGGTTATTTTGTTTGCCATTAAACAACTCTATAGCTTGTACTAAACTGCAATTATGTAATTTTCATAACTCAAATCTATAAGACTCCCACCTTTATCAAAGAGCAAAGTCATACCACAGATTTTGGTTATAATCAACTTTGAAACTTGAGTATGTTCATTTCGGAATGGACTTTTTATACATTCCGTAATAGCCATAATTCTTTATAGGGTATATAGACATACTACCCAAGTAATCTTTAATTGATATTGCTTTAATTTCATCTATTGTCATACTTTGTAACTTTTAAATCTATTACTTACTGACAATGTAATTGTTTTTGTAAGTCATTGACAATGAAAGAAAAATATGTAGTACTAACTATCTTTGTAGTAATCATTGCATGTATATGGTAGGTTGGTAGTAGTGAGGTAGTAATACCTTATATCATTATTTACTACGGTCTAACCTTTTTCTTTCAATGCTTTATCTCTCTTTGTAGTAAAGTAGTATTAATAATTAGTATTGTAACTTTGAATAAAGGGATTTGGAACAATCTTGCGTATATGATAAACATACATTGGATTGCCACCTATCCTTTTTGGATTTCCGTAAGAAACCAGCCTTTTTTCAAGGCTTCTCATTCTCCTTTCACTTAGGTTAAGCGTTGTATATCCACGCAAATAGTTTAGGATTTCAGAAGTGGTCACTATAACTTTCTTCCGGTTGCTGCTGGCTTTTCCATGCCTTTAAGAAGCATTTCATACTCAACAGTCTGCACTGAAAACCTTCGCTCTCTTGATGCAGTTCAGCTATTTCTTCTTCATTGAACCAGTAATGAGAGTCAACCCTCCACAATTCAACTGCCTCGGAAAAAGCCACTCAACTTTGACCCTTTTTGGGCAAACAGGATTGCTCACTTTGGCCATAATATGATTGACCCTTTGGCCAAAATAATATTAACCACTTAGTACAAGTGTCATTAGAGTTTTTGTGTAGATTTGAGACCCTCGAGTCCTGGTGTAAGGGTAATAATAAAAATCTATTCAAATGAATAAAAGAATCAAGAACATTTTAAGATGTTATGCGGCAGGATGGGTATCAAGAAACAGCATCCACGTTCCATACTTCCGCAACACTGTCCGCAAGTATGTCCGTCTGTTCCTTTCAAGTGGGAAAAGCATCGATCAGCTTCTCTCCCTTTCCGAGGAGCAGTTGCAGGAGATGTTTGGCGGTACGGAATCCCGACGTCGGGAGCCATCTTCCAAAAAGGGATTGAATTGGAGGCTTTGCTTCCCGGATATGTATCCCGCCTGACACGCAAGGGGATGAGTGTCAGGAAACTTTCAGGAGTATCATTCCGAGTATCCTGACGGTCTTCAGCTGTCTTCCTTCAGCGTGGGCAGTCCGCCAGTACAGTTCCACATCAAGGTCGTCGGCCATGTCGAACACTATGCCGCAGACCAGATGTATGTTGATTTTGCCGGTGACAGGCTTGAGTTGTCGATGAGATGACAGGCGAGACGAAGAAGGCAGAAGTCTTTTGTTGCCATCCTTCCGTTCAGTCATTACACCTACTGTGAGGCCGTATGGTCGCAGCGCAAGGAAGACCTGATTAAGGGATGCGAGAATTCCATGCTGTATTTCGAAGGAGCTCCGGCGGCAATAGTACCCGACAATCTGAAGGCGGCCGTTACACGAGCGACCGCAACTGAGCCCGTCATCAATGACGATTTTGCCGCTTTTGCTGAGTATTACGGCTGTGCGGTCTATCCTGCCCGTGTACGCCACCCCAAGGACAAGGCTCTTGTTGAAAACGCAGTGAAGCTTCTCTCACCGTTCCGTTTACCCTAGACATAGAGGGAATGACTTTCTATAGTCTGGACGATCTCAATGCCGCCATCCATGTTTCCCTGCACGATTTCAATGAAAAGGTGATGGCTGGCCGGGAGGCGTCACGCAAGGAGATGTTCCTGCGCAGTGAGAAGGACTATCTCCGCCCGCTTCCACTGAAACGCTACGTCATGAAGAGAAAAAGCTGATGACTGTCGGCAGAAACTCCTCACGTATCGCTGTTCAGCACTCATTACAGTGTTCCCAAGGAACATGGAAACGCGTGACGATCCTCTACGATGCCGACACGGTGGAAATCTCACTGTGGCATGAACCTTGTCGCCATCCACGACCGCTGTGACATACCCTACACCTATTCAGTGGAAAAAGGAGCACAACCTGCCGGGGCACTATGGTCCTTACTGACAAGGATCTTGAGGAACTCTTCCGACATGCCTCGGAAATAGACAATATCGTATTGAATTATCTCCGGGAAGTGGAGCGTGTCATGCAATATCCTCCAAAAGCGTTCAGATCCTGTCGGGGCATACTGACGCTGGAGAAAAATACGGCCGTGACCGTCTGGTCGCTGCCTGCGCCTGCGCGGAACAGAAGCTGCAATACGGGTATCAGCCCTTACGAGAGGTGCTTGAACAGGGAGACGACGTGGATTTCCTTCCTGATGAGGACGGGAGGGTACAGCCTGACATGACATCCCCTGACACCACTGACCCACAAGAATATACGTGGACGTGACTATTACAGAAAAGACAAACAGGAACAATAAAGCTAAAATTATGGAAATAAATAATAAGACAGCTCCCATAACGGGACAACAGGACCAGAACAACATATCACTGGATTTGATGAACCGCATGAAATTACACGGTATGGCGAGGCTTTCAGGGAAAGCCTTGCCGGCACCACTCCACAGTCCATGACCGCGGACACCTTCCTTTCCATGCTCCTGCACGTGAATGGGATTACCGTGCCCAGGCTGCCATAGTGCGGCTTACCAGGAATGCGGCGTTCCGATACAAGGCCTATCTCGAACAGATTGACTACGCCACAAATCGGGGTCTTGAGCGCAATCAGATGGAACGCCTCGCCACCCCTTTGACTTTGTACGATAAGGGGCAGAACCTCTTCATTACCGGCTCTGCAGGTACGGGGAAAAGCTATCTAGCATGCTGCTCTGGCCACGAGGCATGCAAAAGGGATTCCGTACTTTCTACGCCAATGCACCCAAAACTACTTGGCGCACTGAAGGTTGCCAAAGTCAAAGGTACACTTGAAACTGAGCTCAAGAAGATTGAGCGTTGCCAGTTACTCATCCTGATGACCTGTTCATTGTACCTCTTGATGCCAAGGAACGTCCCATTCTGCTCGAAATATGTGAGGACAGACATGAAAGGGAAATCACTATCATAACCTCGCAGTACCCATCGTCCAACTGGTATGACATGGTTGGTGATCCGACAATAGCCGACGCCATCCTTGACCGAATCATTCATACGGCGCATACCATAGAATTATATGGCGAAAGCATGCGTAAGTTAAGGGCTAAGAAAAGCCAGAGTATCTAAAAGGGTAAAATAAAATTGACCCCTGCACCAGGACTCTTTACAGGGGCAATAATATTGTGACCAACAGGAGCAAATTCTATTTGCCCGAAAAGGGTCAAAGTTGAGTGGCTTTTTCCAGCCTCGAGGTACACCTTGTTGATATTAATCCCTTTAGCTGCGTCAATATCAATGTGTTCAACTTCAAAAAGGTAGAAAGCGACGACTGCCTGTCGGATCTGTTAGAAAATCATTACCATTAACAGATGCCATAAAAGCTTGCTAAGTGAGGATACTCCTCAATGTAAGTGTCGTATGGTCTACGATATTTTACTCTTGGTGTCGTTATCAGATTCTTCAATTCATTTTCATCTCTCTTATTGAGTGCCTTTAGCTGGTCGTCAATATTGATAAAAAGATATTCCGCAATCAGTGTTTGTACATCTTTTTCCTTGTGGGTCAATCTTTCCTGTGAAAAGATAACTCTTCAGTTCTTCTGGACAGAGTAAATCAAGGAAAGTTGTTTTGAATTTTCCTTGTTCACCCTGTAAGAACTAAACATGTATGATTACGACACTGTAAATCATCCATAGCATTAGCTACGACAGCAACAAGCCATTTTACAAAAATAATGCTGCCATTTATCAGGATTTCTCACCACAACACAATTTTGCTCAACCTTATGATTTCAGATTCATCTTCACCTTTAGGCTTTTGGAAGATTCAACAAATACTCACGAATCGGGTTAACTTTATTGCAAAAAGTCGCTCTCCAATATTGCTCGAATATTATCAGCTGGAGTATATATTCCCAAAGTCCCATCTACCAGCCGACGCATAGAGTTAATATCATATTTAGTAAGAGGACGAAATGAAGTATTAGAATCTTGTTCTCGAAACTCTGTTCTACTTTTTAACTGTATTAAAAACGAAAAGCATAATGCTCTTTTCAAGAATTGTTCTATGCGTTCATTCTTAGATTGCTTTTGGCCTCGCCCTTCTGTTCTTTCCTTTTCCATAATGCATATATTTATAAAAGGGAAGAATCAGAATGTTCTCAGAAATAAAAGCTTTTTGCCTCCTCGTTGATTTCGGCAACAGTCTTTTTCTTACCTCCTTCAATCCATGCCAATAGCTCATCTTCAAAAATAGAGATGCTTACCATTCTTATAACAAGGTAGTAAGCGTTTTTCGTACTAAGGTGTAAACTGTTGGCTATTTTCCCTATTAGTTTACACGCATCATCTATTCCAATAGGGAATACGTTTGGGAGGGACAACAGGTGTTTGTCCTTTACATACTAAATTCTTGATTTCAGCAACTTCACTGACTAAGTGAGCAACTGCCTTTGGCAAGTTCTCAAAAGTGCGATTTCATTTTGTACCATAATACTCGTTATTGATTTTTACGGTGCAATGAAAAAGTGTTTCCTCTGTGTCCTAAGACACTGAAGAAACACTATAAAAACACAATAGGTTTGTGTGTTATCTCTATTATTTGGTGGTCTGAAGGCTTTGTACAATAGGTATAGTGCCTTTCTTCTCATCATCATGAAGATGGCTTTTTATGCTTCCAACTTCTACATCTTTGAATGTGGTGGCAAAAACCTGCTTTAAGGAACTGCGAAATTTTCATCTTGTTTGCCAACTCTAAAATGGTTCCATATATTCCAACCAAAAATGAAACAGGTCTAAAGGCAACTAAACCTTTGATATTAATTGGTTCAACGTGTGATAGGGGAAGCTTAGCGGAGTACAACTCTATATATTCACAAAGTCTAAGCAAATCTTTGTCAGAAACATAAGGTGCGAATTGCTGTTGAGTATATTTAATAGCTATAGCACGTTTATCTTGTACTTTCTGGTCCATTAACTTTTGTTGCTGTTGCCGAATTGAGTCAAAGTTCATTGATTGTTGCTGTTGTTCGGAAGATGGACTGCCAACACCGTCTACTACTTGTCCTAACTCAATGTCGGATGTATTATCATTTGTTTTATCTTCTTGTTTCTTTGGAAAGAAAAACTTGACTAGTGCCGTAAATAGTCCTCTCTACCAAGATAGACAATATAGAATAAACGATGATGCCTATACGACAACACTCCAAAAAGACTATTTGTGCAGTAAATTCATCAACTCCTAAGCGTAAGGCAACCACTCTTGCAAACAACGCAATGATGACACAAACAACAAGAACGGACAGATATACTACAATATGTTCAAAATATTTGGTATTCATATTATATTGTCGAATTATGTTTTTATCATTTTTCAATATCTATTTGAATAGCATTGGCAGCTTTATTTTCTTTTCATCGACAACCTTTGCATATACTTGAGTTGTTTTGACATTTGTATGCCCAAGCATCTTGCTTACAGTATAGATGTCTGTGCCGTTTGTAAGTTGAAGGGTAGCAAATGTGTGCCTAAAACAATGAAAGCTGAGGTGCTTCTGAATACCAGCTTTCTCAATCCATGCCCTTAATGGGCGAGAAAATCCAAGAAGGATTTGCAACCCTTCAAAACAAGTTGTTCTGGTTGTCTTGGTTCTCCACAAAGTTTAAAAGCCTGCTCTGAGATGGGCATATACTCCACCCCTTTTGTCTTTCTCTGAGTAAAGAGAAGTTTGACTTGGTTTCCTTCTATGGCTATTTCTTTCCATTTTAGTTTTTGAATATCGCAATGTCTTAATCCTGTCAGAGCAGAGAATAGCGCAGCTCGTTTAAGCACATCACGTCTACAAGGGGTATTACTTACTTATTCAGTTCATCAAGAGTTAAGTATTCTCTGGATTCTGTTCTTGTATGCCTTTTGATTTTTGCAGATAAATCTATAGTCAAATATCCGTCTCATGAATGCTTGTTTGAGGCAGCCTAAAATAGAAAAATACGTGGAAGCTGTGTTTTCATGATATTGTCCTTTCTTACTTCCACCACAAGGCAAGTGACAACAAGAAAAATTTTGAAATCTTCTGCCAATCTATTATCTATCTGTGAAAAGAGTAGCGTGTCTCCAGCAAAACATTTTCAACAAAAACATTTACTCGTTCCCAGTTTGTTTGAATTGAGGGAACTATATAGATGTCGCTTGTCTGCCGCTCTATCAAAGTACTTGATGAAATTTTTGTTGCAATCGTTCTTTTTGTTCTGCTTGTTCAGTTTCTGTGTCACTATCAGCTTGTATTATCATATTCACGCTGCCGTAGTTTTCTAACACTATCTGTATAAATACAGGCCTCTTGGTCTATCTCACTTTTGCACAAGATAATTCCGTTCAAATCTCGTTTAGGTTTGAATGTTTGGGTTGCTTCGGATGTACGAGCAGTTCTGCTCATCCCAAATAGGAGTAGTGATTGTTCTGCTTTAGATACTCACGCACTCTTTTGTGGAGAATCTTTTCCAGCTACTCACAGGATAGCTTTCTATATACAAGTACCATTCTTTTTCGATAGGCACTCCTCGCAAATCGTACTGTTGCCTTTTGTGTTATCAAGTTCCTTTCTCATTGTAGGTCGCGGGTTAGTGTTTATACAAATTGTCTATCTCTGATTTTGGCGCATAGACGTAATTACCAATCTGCCTTGTTGGAATAGAATATTTGCGAATATGCTGATATACAGTACTATCATGGAGACCAAACTTTAGCTATTTCTCCAATCGTATAGCAATCTTCAGCTCAAGCCGATAAGTCTTTACCTGATTGTTTTTCTTTTTCTTCTTCATCATGGACGTAGGTTAAAACGTTCTTGTAAATCAGCTTTACAAAATACGTATCATCCCTAGTCCGAGGGTTATAATAACGGACTTGTTTTATTCCTGATTGCAGCGATAAAGGGAATCTCGTCCAATATCAAATAATGCAGTTGCATCAGCTATTGAGATAAGGCTGGTCTCTTCGGAACTCTCGCAGCCTTTTCTTTCAATGCATCCAATTGTTCTTCCTCTGTATGCAGCTTGGAGAACAGTTCTTAGAGCAATATCTGAGGTAAGCGTCTTTGCAATAAAAGATTTACCACAAATTTCTCATTTCCGCTCTATTTGAAATTTTGCACTCGCCATACTATTTCTGTATCTATTTGATTATCAATCATCTTTTAAATTAAGTCGCACTCTCTCTCCCATTAAGTCGCGGCACAAATAGTAGTACAAATATAAGCATAAAAACGATTAAAAACGATAAGATTTAATTATTATTAAGAATAAAAATCCCAGTAACTTATTATGTTACTGGGATTTACTTATTTTGATTAGCGTTTATTAGCACTTTTACTTCACTTCCTCAAAGTCTGCATCTTGGATGGTGTCATCCTGCTTTGGCTGCTCCTGCTGACCAGCGTCTGCGCCTGGCTGAGGACCTGCTCTGTGCACCTGCTTGGCTGTACATCTGCTGTGATGCTGCCTGCATTACGGTGTTGAGGGTTGTTGATTGCCGTATCGATTGCGGTGACGTCAGCGGCCTTGTGAGCGTCCTTGAGTTGCTGGAGGGCTGACTCAATACCAGGCTTTTTGATCGGCTGGTATCTTATCGCCGTTGTCCTTCAAGAAGTTTTCGGTGGTGAATATCATTGAGTCGGCTCGTTGAGCTTGTCAATCTTCTCGCGCTCTGCTTGGTCGGCTGCAGCGTTCTGCTCGGCCCTGCCTTCATGCGACTCGATTCTTCTTGGCTCAATCCGCTTGAAGCTTCGATGCGAATGGCCTGTTCCTTGCCTGCAGCCTTATCTTTGGCACTCACTCAAGATTCCGTTAGCGTCGATATCGAATGTTACTTCGATTTGCGGAACACCACGACGAGCCGGTGCGATGCCTTCGAGATTGAACCGCCCGATACTCTTGTTCTGTGAAGCCATTGGGCGTTCTCCTGTAATACATGGATAGTAACGGCTGTCTGGTTGTCAACCGCGGTAGAGAACGTCTCACTCTTCTTGCAAGGGATGGTCGTGTTAGCCTCAATCAGTTTGGTCATAACGCCACCCATGGTTTCGATACCGAGGGCTCAACGGAGTAACGTCGAGCAATACGATATCACCTACACCACTCTCCTTGTTGAGGATAGCGCCTTGAATAGCCGCGCGCCTATGGCTACCACCTCATCGGGGGTTCACACCCTCTGATGGCTCTTTACCGAAGTAGTTCTTAACCAATGTCTGCACGGCAGGAATACGGTCTGAACCACCTACGAGGATTACTTCGTCTATATCGAAGTCTGCAGCTTTGCGTCGCGAATGGCATTCTGACGGGGAACGAGGACAAGCTTGTATCAGGTCGTGTGCCAATTGTTCAAACTGAGCGCGGGTCAAGGTCTTCACCAAGTGCTTGGGTGACGCCACCCTCTGCCGAGATATAAGCAAGTTAATTTCGGTCGAGGTGGTGCTCGACAGTTCAATCTAGCCTTTTCGGCAGCTTCTTTCAGGCGTTGCATAGCCATGGGGTCCTTCGTAAGGTCGATTCCCTCGTCGGCTTTTAAAGCCATCGGCCAGCCATTTAATAATCACTTGGTCGAAGTCGTCGCCCCCTCAAGTGGGTATCGCCATTGGTTGACACTTCAACACGCCACCGCCGAACTCAAGGATAGATATCCGATGTACCGCCACCAAGGTCGAACACGGCAATCTTTCATATCCTTGTTGCCTTTGTCAACACCGTAAGCCAAAAGCTGCAGCTGTTGGCTCGTTAACGATACGTTGAACGTTGAGTCCTGCAATTTGTCCGGCTTCTTTGGCTTGTTTGACGTTGCGAGTCGGAGAAGTACGCAGGAACCGTAATAACGGCATCGGTTACTTCCTGTCCAAGGTAGTCTTCGGCGGTCTTCTTCATCTTTTGAAGCATCATCGCCGATATTTCTTTGCGGTGTATATTTTGCGACCTTCAATCTCTACGCGTGGGTAGCCGGCGTCATTTATGACCGTATATAGAGTGTTTTCAGCCTCCTTGCGGCTCTGATCGTGGTCTCTCCCATAAATCGTTTAATCGAGTAAACGGTGTTCTTGGGGTTGGTGATGGCTCGACGTTTGGCGGGGGTCGCCCACCTTGCGCTCGCCGTCTTTTTACGAAACCCACCACAGAAGGTGTTGTGTGTTTGTCGCTATTTGCGATTACTGCAGGCTCAGTTGCCTTCAAAAACGGCAACGCAGCTGTTAGTGTTCCTAAGTCTCATTCCAAATAATTTTCCCACAATTGCATATATTATTTCTTTGTTATTCTTAACGAGTGTAGCTTTAGCCGGCGACACTCCATAAATAATGACTATGCCATGGGGGAAAGAACAGGCGCCATAGGGTATGACAGATTGACATAACTAATCGATAAAGCGCTTGACGAGATTGTCACAGGTGTCAAATGCGCCGATCGCGGAGGAAGGCCACCAACGCCTTACATTCTCACCATGGTCCCAGGGTCTACGCTCACGATGATGCTCTCTTCCTCATCGGCTGAGAAGCCACGTGCATGGAGTTCGCCCTGCGCCCGGCCACAAAACTGCTGCTGAGAACTCAATACCGGTCTGTCCGCTGGGATCCGGCCGGAAGCCCGTGCGGTTGACGGTGATAACGGGCAGTCCGCTGGCTGGCGCACGTCCACGCTGCACGTGGTTGTCCAAGCCTCGCGCGACGCCGCTGCTGTTCGTCGGGCGTGTCACTCAGCGCGTAGCCGATGGCTGCCGTGGACAGATGAGCACCATTGGGCGCCTCGCGCCATGGGGCGGGCTGCTTCGGGTACCACTGAGTCCCGCAGACGCACTATCTCAATCGTCCCATCGCTGGTAGCATCAATAAAGGAGCCAGCGTCGCATGTCATGGGCGGAAATAGAATTTCTTTTACGCATGGCCGTGGGGTCATCCAGGAATGTGCATTTTTGCGGTATTTCACCGGCTATGCTGCCATCGTGCTTTCCGATGACGCACAGCGGTGTTATGATAAAGTCCGTGCTCGTTTTTCAAAACAGCGAGGTCACGATGACCACGTGATATTGCTGGGCCAGTTCGCTGAAGAAGTCGGTAGAAAAGGGCCTGGAATAGGTTCACACCAAATTGAAATTGTCTAGCATCTTCCGCCTTGAGCAGAAATAGAGAGGATTGTGCAATTCCTGCAAAACGATGAGCTGTGCGCCCGTTGCGCCAGGTCGGCAATGCCTTCAGCCAGCCTTACCATGTTATCTTGGCGGTCGGCCACGTTGTGTTGTTGTGAAAAACCTATCTTTAGTTCGTTCATAATTTGCGTAGTGGGTGTTAGGTGTTAATTGGAAAAGGGGCAGAGCGGTTTGAACCTTATTCACGCTCGTCGCTTCTCATTTCTCGAATTGATTTCATACCTTCGGGTATTGCATGGTAAGACAGTGGAGCGAACCATGCTGGCGAACGACCACAGAAGCGTCTATTCCGATAATATCACGCGAAGGGAAGGCCTGCGCAATTGTGTCCATATGGCTGTCCGGTCTTTATCCGCTTTGTCCGTAGGTAGGCACCCACTAACGGCTCCGTTCAGAGCGACGAAGTTGGCATAGGTGGTAGGCGGTCGGTCTTCGCCGTCGTAGATGGCGCGAGCATGGGCAACCGCAGTAGGCGATAGGGAAAGTCCTTCTTCATTCTTCAGTGCCATGAGGCTGTGTTTCCAATGCCCGAAAGTCTTCAAACTGTTCATCCTGCGGATCGTCACAGCCTACTATATAATAAGGTGTCGTTTGGAGCCGTTCTGACAATCGTATCAATATGTCCGTCGGTGTCGTCACCCATGAGATTGCCATGGTCAAGCCAGACGATGCGGCGTGCAAAAGCTCTTGTTTCAGCCGTTCTTCAATCTGTTGCTGGGTGAGCGGCTGGTTACGGTGTGGTGCCAACAGGCACATGGAGGTGGTGAAAACCGTTCCTTTGCCATCGCTCTCTATCGAGACCACCCTCCAAAAACGAAGTCGTTCTTGTCAATCAGTTCGCCCCGCAGTGCTCCTTGAGCATAGAGCGTGCCGGTGATGACGTTGTCTTTCTCCGCCTCGAACTTTTCTCAGCCGTTAAACTTGAAGTCGGAGCAGGCGACAGCGTTTTTAGTTGGCTGTTGTCTTGTCCGCGACAAGCGTTATACCACCATGGTCGCGGGCCCACGTGTCGTCGCTTTCTACGGGCAGACGCGGACTCGCGTCCATTGCTTCTCGCTTAATTTTTGGTCGCAACAGCGCTCTACCATCTCCGGTTCTTGCGCCGCAATCAGTCATAGGTTCGTAGCGGGTAATGACGTCTGTCATTTTCAATGAATGCTGCCGTAATCTCTTTCAGATAGGGCAACCAGTCTGTCTGCGCGTGCGGCCACGTCAGTTGAATACAACTTTGCTGTTCCCATTCGGCCGGTAAGATAAATTTCGGAAGGCCAGCCGGATTGCCTGTTGTTGTCATATCGTACTTTTTCTAAATCAATTCTTTTGCAAAAATACGCATTTTCCGTAAGTCGGGCAATAGTTTCATTTAGGGGCTTTACAAAATTCACAACCCTTTTGCTATCATCAGAGTCCTTTACAGCTTCTATCATACTCATTCTTCCTGTCGGTGGTTACTTGAGTTCAATCGATCAGAGTCCTTTACAGCTTCTATCAATACCATTCTTCCTGTCGGTGGTTACTTGAAGTTCAATCGATCAGAGTCCTTTCACAGCTTCTATCAATGACCCTACTACAGTTAGAAGCACAGGCCTATGCGATACCGTTGTCTTATGATAATGATTCTAAACGCTGTCGTCCCTCTATCATTTAAAGATAGTTGACATTTAGCATTATTTTTACTTTACACTGAACGTCTTTCGCATCAAATCTTTATTTCAACTGCTACCTCCAACCATCACATCGAGACAGTCCCGGCTCAACACCCCAGCTCTATATTCTGGTCGTAGAAAGCCAGCTGATCGGGCAATTTTGTAGGCCATCTCTCCACATCGAACGACGAGGCCAAACCGATGTTTGTGGGATAAACGAGTGTTGCGCTGCACTCTGGCGTTGCGTGAATAGCGTCGATACCGATAAGCAACGGTATCTGCAAACGGCTCTGCATATTGAGCGGTTGCAGTTAATCTGGCTTCTTCAAGCGTGAGCATATGCAGGAATGACGATACTAGTCCACGGCGCGTCCCAGTCTTCCATATCCGTACAGTAACGCCCGGAAAGAAAGCACTGCAGTATTAGTAGCCAAATCGTTGGCCGACAGCGAAAGCAGAGTTTTTCCTAAAAATGCTCTATCCCCGCAAGTTGGTTCATTCGGCTCACTTTTCTCTTCTAGGATCATTCTGCGTAGAAGTTCGTCAACACGTAGCTCTACACTTGCTCTCTGGATTTTTATACAAGGGGTTACTATTTCTTTGCCGACATGGCCTGAAGTGTGATTGCACACAGGCTATGGATAGTATTCTTTTTCATCTTTTTATTCGTATTGAGATTGTTTTGAGCGATGATTGCTTTTATCACATTAATAGTTATCTCATCTATCGAGGAAACAAAGTTTGTGCTCTCGCTCTTTTGCTACAGCCGCCTGAACTATTTACTCCTCATCGCTATTGTTTAGCATTTGAGTTACGCTTGTCCGCCCCTTCTCTAGCAGTCACTTTTAACTGCGTGGGCCACCCATTCTTGCCATTCATCCCATTGTTCTTGAAACCAGAAGTGACCCATGGCAGGATAAAAGGCTCAAACTTCGTGAACCTTAGTTACGTTATAGGTAGCGTATGTGCTGTTAGGAGGCATCAACCTCATCATTATATCCAAATGAGAACCAACAGGGAAATGGTCAAACGGCGCGCAAAATTCACGCCATCGAAATATCCGCTGACAGCTCACTTTCTTGTCATCGGTGCTTCTGACCATAAAAAATAATGTGGCCACCCGCAGGCTTTACACATGTGGAGCCGTATGATCACTACATAGCGGCATGTACAACACCCACAAAATGTAACTTCTGGATGTAACGCACCACATACCAATGACAACATGCCACCTGAGCTACACCCGTTACGCCAAGCACTTTGCCATCCCGATTCGGACAACTGAGCTAGATAGTCCACCGCTCGTAACGCACCGATAAAAATACCGTTTGTAGGGCATTTGGTCACGATTGTCGAGGTTTGCTTCCCAATATCCCTTCAAAGCTCCCTGAAATAAGTTGTCATACACCTGCAAGGCATGGTTACAGGAATACCATGCACACCTATCTCGAGGGTTATCACACCGCGGTCGGCCAGCTGCATATCGCCTTGATAGGGTCGAACGCCCTGCTCCAGCACACGCAAAAGGGCTGGACGCGGACCCGCGTAAACGCCGTGGGAATACAAAGAATGCCATAAATGCGATTGCCGGGACATAGCCATTAAAGCTCACTTCATAAACCTTCTACACGCTCAGTTGCAGCGTTCGGGCAGCAAGCGACGATGGGCATCGAGCGGCCATTGGCTTGCTTCTTTATATGCATTGCCCCAAAACTGGTCGAAATCGGCGGGGCAATTATCAGTAGGTTGTGGTGTCTCGGGGCGTAGCCTATGGTGCATAGCCCCTCGTAAATCTTGTTACCAACGTATGCCCACACTTTAAGACGATAGAAACCTGCCGTTTTCATTTTGGCTTTCCACGTGGTGGTCCCGTCTTTTAGCACCATACCACTCCGCTTTATATCGGGATGCATGACAGGACCGGCCTCTATGTCTACCTTCGCTTGTGGTAATGGACAGCCGTCTTTCAGTACGGCCACGTTGAAAACAGCCTCTTCGCCCAGCCGATGAGTTCCAATCGGCATGGTTAGGTTACATCTGTACGGCAATTTCATTGCCTCGTATTTTGCGCCATGAGTATTGCCGTTAAGAACAAGGTTAAACCGAGTACAAAAAGATCGCTTAACTGTGAATAACATGTGTAAAAAATGTTTTTAAAGGTAAGTTATTTTTAGCATTAGATAATTACATTGCAAAAGATAGAACTTAAAAAGCACAAACTGCAAATACTATTTTAACCAAAACAGAGCTTTAATAGATTTATAGAGGAAAAACAACTATTTTTGTCGTACCAACAACTATTCACACTATCATCATCCTATACCATGACAAAAACAGATACCTTTACCATACAATACGTTCCTTTTTTATTATCTTTGTCTCATCAACTATACATATCATTTTATGTCAACTCTTCATTGGGTTCCCATCCTTAGACTCGTCAACGAGCACCCCGTAACTTCGGTCTTTACCATAGTATTCAGTCTTGTAATTTTTATTCTGGTGCTCTTTCTGACATTGGTGTTGTTCGATATAAATAAACTATTGCTTGCTGAAAAGCAACTATCTTTGTCGTATCAACAACAACTCAATGTCCTAATTAATTTGTGGAGGCTGTTGTGATTTGCTTGAAAAACAACTATCTTTTGTCAGTATCAACAACAACGTTTGATTGCCCGAACTTGATTTGATACCACGAAACATCGCCTTTGCTTCCCGTCATCTGTGACAACTTTCGGAACGTGTAGGCGGAAATACTTTTGTGTGCCATTATAGAAACGGTGAATGATGAACTTAAGAACATTGCGCGGGTGGAACACTCCAGACATAGATGCTTTTGACAATTTCATCGTCAACTTATTAGAGGGCCAATTGCAGCCTATTGCCTATTTCAGAAAAGCCGTGCATCAATGTGCAAAGGACTATTGATACACAGCTTGCTGTTCTGAATCCATCGAACTCACGTTAAATGAACAATATCTACTCCTGCCGTAGGATAGAGAAACTGCTGCTCAGGGACATTCACTTCATCTGGCTTGCAGGTTACGGAAGACCGACTTCATCACCATCAACCGTTTTCGCCACTTCGGGAAAGACAAGATCACAATGAACTTTGCTTTTGCTTTTGCCATAGTCTTCAACAACATGTGCAGAAAGCCAGTCAAACCGGGGATTGAAGACATAAAACGTATCCTCACAGACTTTGCCACACACCATTTTACGCTCCCGAACACTTCAGGAAGACAAAACAGATTTTTCATGCTTCTGCACACTGCAGAAAGAGAGTAAAGAAAAAGCATGATAGAGAAAGACTATAAAGAGGATTAATTCTTTTGAAAGCAGTTCGAGCATTTCTTCCTGTGTGATGGCGTGCTTGCCATATCGGAGCCTTCGAGGGTGAGTCGGCAAGGTCGCGCTTCGTTTTGTGCAAACGGAGGATTTTCTCTTCAGTGGTGTGCTGGCTGATGAGGTGGTGAGACGGTAACGTCTTCTTGCTGACCAATGCGGTAGGCTCGATCGGTAGCCTGCTGTTCGATGGCAGGATTCCACCATGGGTCAGATGAATAACGTAGTTGGCACCCGTCAGGTTCAATCCCAAGCCTCCTGCTTTCAGGCTAATGAGGAAGAACGGACATTTGCCCGACTGGAAGTCTTTGACAAGCTGTTCGCGCTTCGCCATTGGTGTGCTTCCGTCTAAGTAAAGGTAGGGTAGCTTTAGCTTTTGTCCATTGCCCTGCGTACTTCGCCGAAGAAACTTGTGAGACTGGCTGAACACCAATGCACGGTTGCCGCTGTCGCTAAGGCTTTCTGCCAAGTCGATGAAGCAAGCATTTTTGCTGCCTTGGCACCTGCCACTTCTTCTCGACAAGCGAGCAGCTACATGCCATTTTAGCGTAGTCGGGTGATTTCGGCAAGTGTGCTGCCGTTAAAGCGATTTGTCGGCACGGACGGCAACTTCGGCTTTGCGCCGATGCACTTCGTACATCGTCATTTCGTCTGGCGAGCTCTACGGGTAGTTTTATTTCGTTTTTCTCGGTGGTTCCTCGATAACCTCGCCCTTTGTGCGTCGCGGCAAGAAAGAGCGAGATTAGTCAGCAAGCTGATTTTGGCGTTCTCTGTCGTGTTCGCCCCTCGATGGGGTGTGTGAATTTCTTCTTAAACTGGTCAGCACTTCCTACACGGTCCCGGGTTAATGAATTGAAATAGGTTCCACAGTTCGGCAAGGTGGTTTTGGACAGGCGTACCCGTTAGTATTACCTTTCTCCTCGCTTGCAGGCGCATGGCTGCTTGCTGACATTTCGTGTTGGCATTCTTAATGGTGTGAGCCTCGTCAAGACAGACAACGTTCCATTCGTGTGTTGTAAGTTCTTCCTTGCTGTATGTTCAACAGCGCATAGGTGGTGATGAGCGATGTCGCCTGCCTGTGCTTCCTTGATATTCTTTGCACGGTCTTCACTTTGGTTCAGCAGAAATTACAGTGAGCGTGGGAGAACCGTTTCAGCTCGTTGCGCCGGTTGGGGACTACCGATGCGGGCGCAACAACGAAACGGGTCCTTGGCGGCTCTGTTCCAAGAGTAGCGCGATGGTCTGCAAGGTCTTTCCCAGTCCCATATCGTCGGCAAGACAGACACCTGCGCCCCATGCGGTAACTTTCGACATCCACTCGAAGCCAGTTTCCTGATAGTCGCGCAACTGTGCCTTTTAGCGTTTTTCGGAACAGTCGGCACTGCCTTGCTACTCTCTTTGTATGCGTTGGCGCGGTTCATCGATAGCCGTATTATATGTTCCAAGTTCAGCGTTTTATCGTCGAGTAGGTCGCTCAACAGCGAAACGGCTGCCAGTGCCATTTGTAAGTGCGAGCGGTTTTCCGATGTTACGGTGTCGAGCCGTTTCAAAATGCGTGCGAGGCTGATTGCTGAGCGTGATATACTCGTTGTCACCGATGCGAATGAACTTTTTGTTTGCTGCTCCTGACGCATCAATTCGAGGTAGCTTTTGTAGTGAGATAACTTGTCGCTGCTGATTTTCCACATTGCCCTCCACCTCAAACCAGCTGTTCTTCTGTCAGAGAAATGTTAGCTGAACGGCTACTATGGCTGGGTGGAAGCTGAGTTTATGCCCTCTGCCCATTCCATTGTGCAGATATCCTCGTTGTTTTTGCACCATTGCATAAATGGAAGCATCTTGTCTATGGAAAGTGTAGTGCGTCGGTAATGCTGGCAGGAAGCCACTTTTCGTTCTCATCACAAGCCTCTGCTTCTATGCAAAGCCTTCGGTTATTCTCTTCATATTCTTCTTCTCAGCCTTCAGGCTTCGCAACTAGTGTACTTTCTTACCTTCTCTTTCTGCAATGGTGGTAATGTTGCCATGCCGGGCACAAAGACGAGTGTGTCAGAAATTTGAACTATTGCTGTTATTTCAAACTATACCACATTGGTAGGCAATATGCGTGGCGCTAATGAGCGAAGGGACATCTACTTGCTCTATATCGTCTAACTCCGCCACCATTTTGGAATGGATTTTCGTCTTTCCGCTCAATGCCGCTAATCAGCTTGATAAGTAATGGTTCTGCTTCAGCAGGGTATTCCTGTTGGGACAAGTAGTTCCCTGTAAGTCTTAAAATTCGAATAGGGTTGGGAAGAATACAGTAATCTGTCTCCGTATTCTTCTTGTAAAAATGGGTTGCGGTATTCTGTCGAAGCATTTCCTCGATATTTGTCGAAAGCCTGTAAATGTTCCGAAATCCCTCTTCTTTGTCAATGATGAGAAAAGGCTTCTCCTCATGTATTGAAACAAGTTTCAGGTCGTAGTTAGAACCAATGTAAACATGGTCACAGCCTACCAGCAAATGAATGTAGAGTCTATGTAAATCTTATAGTTCCAATCCGAAAATATCTTTTATCAGCTTGTTGTCGGTCTCATCATCAAATGAGAGCTTTCAGAATTTTCAACTCACGTATAGATAATTCCTCCTATCGACCAATTGCCATTTTTCAGTCTTTTTAAGAATAGGGACGATAGCATTATAACATGCAAGAGGTGAGACAAGCATGGTTTCCCTGTGTTTTCGCCTATGTCTGCATTAGCTGACAGAAACATTGGCTTCAATGAGATTTTTCAATCGCATTTGCCATACCGACTTTATATTCAGACGTGCACTTCAAAGGCTTTCCTTGAAAGCGTTTCTCTATTTCCGCAGCTTCTTCGTCATCTTTTTGCAAGCCCGGTTTCGTGCTTCAAATATGCCCAGTTAGGGGGCTTCTTTTGGAGCTTTCGTCTTTTTCAGGAAGTACTCCAAAGCGTTGATATATCGTACGGGTGAGCCATGCTGTGGCTGTGTTCAATCTATTTTTGCAAAACAGAAATATATGCGTGTTCTTGTAATCTGATTTCTGTTTATCGCAGAAATATTGCTTTAGTGGTGATATAATAAGAAACTCGAATAGTTTATATCTGTCCACGATGGGTTTGCTCCATTGCGTTTACTCATAGTCGTAATCTTTTCAACGCTGTCTCAGTGCCCTGCATAATCGATGTAAACGCAAAATAGTGAGTTGCAGACCGGATTAACAAAGATACCCTTTTCAGGTGCAACTTGATTATTGGCAGTCATTACCTTGGCGTATATCTTGTATGCCTGTTCGTAGTTTCCTTGTATAGTTCCTTGATGGCGATGATTTTGCAGGTAAACTGATCGGCAACAGCAGACTCAAGTCGATGCAGACATTGCCTGTAGCCAAGAAATGAAAAACGCAAACATGCTTTTGTAGATTTGACCATAAAGAGAAATTTTCTTATTCGCCCTGCGATTGAAAATAAATTCTTTCATATACCCCCAGTCTACCATCTCATCTTGACAAATAGATGTTAGCATTTTATCTTTAAAATAAGAGATAAAGTAGGAGTCTGGCATATCATTAAAGACCCTCTTGTATCTTGCATTGTCTATCATCATGCCAATTTTGCTCAAAGAAGGATGCATGATATCAATACGCACATCTCTACTCTCCGACTGATTAGGCGAGATGAGACAAATCATTTGCCGTACGCTATAGCTTGGTTTGTCGATGTTGTGTCGTTTCCAGAATGCACTCCTAATGCTTTTCAGTAAAGGAAGATTTTTGATTCGAACAGTTCAAAAAGTGCAGGAAACACCTGTTCTCGTTGAAGCATATACTCAAGAGGTCCTGTATAGTGGTATTTCTTTTCTCCTTTCACCAAGTTCCTCTTTACGAGAACTTCAAAAAGCATTCGATGCAAGACTCGGCGACATCAGCTTCGCACCCGTTTCTAATATTGTATAGTTTACTTTCAGCATGATCGTAAAAATAGGCTAACAGCATTGCTAAAAGTTCGTTCGTGAGAGGCAAGAGATAAAAGACAGTCATAAATGATGTATAATCTTGGATGCTTCGTACATGTTTCAAAAACACAAAATTACATTTTTATTAGACAAAATACAAACAGAATGGAACCGTTTTTCATATTCCTAATTTGCTTGAAAAACAACTATCTTTTTGTAGTATCAACAACAATTCTACGGGAGAACCCTGCAAAACAATATAAAAAAGCCATGGTACTCACAGTAGCCGAGAACCTGAAAAGATTTGAGGAATTAACAAAGAAGATAGAGACTTAAAGGTCGTCGTTAATAATACTATTTTTCACTATCATCTATAAATCGGCTAATATGCAACGATGAGCATAATGAACAAAACAAAGCCCGAAACGAGACGTAACACCGACACTGCTCAAAGAGAAAGTCACGGACATTACGAGTAATGACAACAGGGGTGATAACACCCAAAATCGGTTTCTTGTTTTGATCTTCATAATGGTACGACTTTATTCTTAATACAAATAGATCCCGAAAGGAGTAAGTAACGCCAAAAAGACAAAAGAAATAAAAATAACGTTCGCATATTTGTTGACGGCAAGAGCAGTTAGTAACGGGGACTTCTAGGGTGCTGATTTACGGCAGACTATGGACAAGACAAAAAGATAGCGCAGAGCGGCTACGCAATACCTTACTGGCCTACACATAGACCGTGCAAGCCGTGTAGAACGTGAACGATATCGTGGTGCTACCCACTAACACATTAAACCTAAGTGAATCACGTCGTTGTTCACGATTGAACTCTTTTCAATTCCACTAAGGGCGATTAAAACTCTTTTTTATATACAACTCCGTAATACGCATTTTCATTTCAATTCCACTAAGGTACGATTAAAACTATATTTCGCAACATAGTTGGCGACATTGTTTCGGAATTTCAATTCCACTAAGGTACGATTAAAACCTTCTGTGCGTCGTTAAAATCCATCGACAGGGCTATTTCAATTCCACTAAGGTACGATTAAAACTGAAGATACGTCGCTTTTTCCGATTGCTCGATAAGATTTCAATTCCACTAAGGTACGATTAAAACATTGCGCGAAATAGAGGAACTGTTCTTTGATCATGATTTCAATTCCACTAAGGTACGATTAAAACATTATAGGTTCTGCGCTCATTGCCATCGCAGGTGCTATTTCAATTCCACTAAGGTACGATTAAAACGAAGAAGAAAAAAGGCAATCGAGCGTTTAAGATATTTCAATTCCACTAAGGTACGATTAAAACCAAGAGAGAACCTCGACACAAAAATGCTGAAAGAGATTTCCAATTCCACTAAGGTACGATTAAAACGACGAACCGGGACTTGGAAAGACAGCACAAGCTATATTTCAATTCCACTAAGGTACGATTAAAACCGCACGATGCGAGCGTACTTTCGGACTATATTCCATATTTCAATTCCACTAAGGTACGATTAAAACTATATCGAAGGATGAATTATGAAGAGCGTATCGATATTTCAATTCCACTAAAGGTACGTTAAACGTTTCAGAGACGCTTTGGTTTCCCTTGCTTCTTACTAATTTCAATTCCACTAAGGTACGATTAAAACTAATGTTCAGCAGCATAGGTTTTAAGCAGTCTACTATTTCAATTCCACTAAGGTACGAGTTAAAACATTCAGGCACAGACACTTAAAGGACGTGCGTTTATATTTCAATTCCACTAAAGGGTACGATTAAAACTGCAATTTATTCATACTGGAGTTCTCCTCTTTCTATTTCAATTCCACTAAGGTACGATTAAAACAGGCCGACCGTGCCATCTTCCTCAATACCACAGAGCATTTCAATTCCACTAAGGTACGATTAAAACACTTCCGCAGGGTATATGTACCAGAGGTTGCTGAATTTCAATTCCACTAAGGTACGATTAAAAACAAAAACCATCGACGTCGATCCGATCCCTCCATGTCAATTTCAATTCCACTAAGGTACGATTAAAAACCCGACATGGAGGTATATCGGCGAGAACTTGAGATTTCAATTCCACTAGGTACGATTAAAAACGCTGGCAGAATTGGCGAGAAACAGGCTGCTACTATTTCAATTCCACTAAGGTACGATTAAAACGCTACGTAGGCGGGAACATGAGTATTTTCGTCGTGATTTCAATTCCACTAGAGTACGATTAAAACGAGGCAAGGCGTTATCAATATATCTCTACGTAATTTTCAATTCCACTAAAAGGTACGATTAAAACAGGCTTCGCCCCCGATTTCCGCTTCGCTTCAATCCATTTCAATTCCACTAAGGTACGATTAAAAACAAAGCTTTGCGACCACTCTTTCGAGGGTATTAAGTAATTTCAATTCCACTAAGGTACAGATTAAAAACAAAATAGACGGTACGATAACAGTACTTGATGACTTGTTCAATTCCACTAAGGTGCGATTAAAAACGCACTGGTGTTCTTTTTGCCTTTTTATAGTATAAACCAATTTCAATTCCACTAAGGTACGATTAAAAACTTGAAGCAGCCAAGAAAGCCGCAGTAGTAGCTAAAATTTCAATTCCACTAAGGTACGATTAAAACGAAACGCCCAGAGAAATCAGAGGCGTTTTTATATATTCAATTCCACTAAGGTACGATTAAAACGACAGCGCTCGCTGATTTCAACATCCATCAGCGAATTTCAATTCCACTAAGGTACGATTAAAACCGCAGATTCCACAGCACGTGCTTATCACCAATCTTATTTCAATTCCACTAAGGTACGATTAAAAACGCAGGGCTGTGTTATATCAGTTACAGCTTACGCCATTTCAATTCCACTAAGGTACGATTAAAACTCGCCCAGGGCGAAGTGTTTGAGACCATCACCTAATTTCAATTCCACTAAGGTACGATTAAAACGTATACGGCGTTGCGGTGCTCGTTCACATACCAGATTTCAATTCCACTAAGGTACGATTAAAACTTGTAGAGGAAGCCGGTCCATTTCAAAAATGAAATAATTTCAATTCCACTAAGGCACGATTAAAACTGTACTTTTTGTGCTTTAGGATAACAACGATTCTTAATTTCAATTCCACTAAGGTACGATTAAAACGAGCGGTCGGCAATTACACGGTTTATCTCCGCCACCATTTCAATTCCACTAAGGTACGATTAAAACTATTTCGACCTATCAATATTCCGGCTGCTGCCGATATTTCAATTCCACTAAGGTACGAGTTAAAACATTGGGTACCACGCCACAGTAAGGGAAGTTGCTCATTTCAATTCCACTCAGGTACGATTAAAAACCTGACACAGTGGCCCCAAGACCAAGCGGCAAATGTCATTTCAATTCCACTAAGGTACGATTAAAAACTGTTTATAACTTATGCTCAATCACATCTATAACCTATTTCAATTCCACTAAGGTACGATTAAAACCACAAGGTCCATGAGGCGCCTGCCAGCCATCGTAGTATTTCAATTCCACTGGGTACGATTAAAACCTACGCCTCTGATCTTCGCAGTGAGCAAGAGCAGATTTCAATTCCACTAAGGTACGATTAAAACTTTACGCTGCGTGGCGACCGGCAGTGTCGGTATTCCATTTCAATTCCACTAAGGTACGATTAAAACCCATAGAGAAATTATGTACAACACATAATAAAACACTATAGTTTTTATTATGCAAAGATATAAAAACGGACAAAAATATGTCGATGTTGAAAAAGAATGTTTTATCCAAGGCTTCGACAACATCTTTGATACAAAGCTCTCACGCCATTATCAATACGCGTTTTTCAACAAGATATTTCCATTATAGCATAGGCAAACAGCCACATCGACAACATTAAAGAAAATTATCTGTGGCCATCCGTTCCTTTCAAGGATCTCCTTACTCATATGATAACCCATCTGATTTGAAAATATTATCACACTATCTTCATTTTTATCCATAATACCCTTCAACCCAATTCCAACTCTCATAACTTCACTCAGATAATTCCCTTCAAATACAGAATTCTGAATCAACACAAATATTGTCGACACAACTTAAGCATTTTAGCTACACGCTTCACTCCTACATCATAAATCAATATCACATACATATTCCTACCAATACATCTTAAAGGGTTTGTATTCTTCTATTCCAAGGATATCTTTTCAACAACTTATAGCATTCCAATTTTATCAGATGTCGATAACTTTACATTACGCCCTAACGAACGATGGCGAAACGTCTCGTTATATCGTTCTTCCATTGCTGCCTACCAAATATTTTCTTTCCCTTATCGTTCAATGAACAACGATTCAACTTATTATCAAAATGTCCCTTTTGAATCGCATGCTTATTCAAGACCTTAAAAATCACTCTATCAACAATAATTGGTTTGAATATTTCTGATATATCAAGACAAAGCGAATATCTACGTTCACCAGGTATATGCAAAAAACTGATTGTCGGATTTAACTGAGTCTGATGGACCGCTTTCAATGTTTCAGTATAACACATCATGTTACCAAACGATATCAACGCATTCACCTCTATTTTCGGGCGGCTGCTTCGTACGGACTCCCATATTAAAGTCATCAAGTACAATATCAAAGGCCGAATAATAAATACGCCGAATATTACCCTCTATCCCCATTATTTCCTCTACCGTATGAGCATCGTCGAGTGTTTTAGCCAGAGCCTTCATATCCATAACACATCCTTCCAGATCTTTCCCCCTTCTATTATAATAGTTAAGGTTCATAATCATATTCCACACTGCACCTCGAATGAATTTTCTCGCCAAATCCGTACGTCGTTTAGAACTCTGATACGCCTTAGCTTGAGCTATCAATGCTTTTCCAGACAACAAACCATCACGCGGCATAAAGCTTCCTGTATAATTCTCATAATAATCGAAAAAAGTGAACAGGAATTCCACGTTGGCCAAGGAAATTATATAGGAACTATTTGTTTTAAGGCTGCCAAAGACATACAATTCTGCCACATCCTCTATCGGAATAAAACGAGCAGGCATTTTCATCTCATTCCCCTCTTCATCGGTGCTGACGGGAGTAAACTTCAACGTATTATCCTTACGCTCTATCACCCCGGGATTAAACAAATAAAAACTCCTTTTCATACCTCTTCCTCCATTTCATTTGAATAACAGAACTCATAACTACAATTCTTGCATATCCCTTTTTAACCAACGGAGGACATGATTCTTGTGTAATGATACTACTAATTTCCTGCTTTTATTGACGCAATATCCTCACGATCGACATCACTAAGAAATACCTCCGACGTCTTTCTTAATTCGGATATTCCAACACCCCTTTAATGCCATTAATACCATGCTGCTCAAAAACATACATATAGTATTTCAATTGCCATTCATGTGCTTTCTCAACCTTATTCGACTTCTTAATTTCATGAATGACTTTATTCCTTGCATCATAATAATCCACCTTTACACCATCAATTTCCACTTCCTCATATCTTGATGAACGTTGAGGATAACAGCCCTCATGTATCAACTTTCCTTCATACACCAATTCGGAGTTTTGCTCCATGTTGATGCCATTGGCAAAAAGCCACAACTTACATGCCGACAAAGCTGATAATAATTAAAATGAGTTCCTGTAATAATCATAAAAACTCCCTTTCCATCAAGATGTATTCCTCTATAAAAAAATCATAACAGGCAGGATCTATTTTATATATATCACAAACACACAGATCCGAAGACAATAAAGGCCTTTTCTGATTCTTTTTGAATTCTCAATTGAATAATTCTATTAGACATTCGCTTCAAATGATTGTTAAATAGCCTCTTGATTGCTTTTATTACAGTCAAATCTTGCTCATCGCCAACAGCTGTAGATAATTTTTGTTTTAAAGAAAAGAAGTTCTTCGAACATCCTGTCTTTTTATTTAATGGGACATAATATAAACACTCTTCTCCAAAAATAGAATTATCAATTAATGAAAATTTTCCTATCTTATCAAACATACACTTACTCATATCTTGCAAGAAATCAGAAGAAAAGATCCTTTCCGTATTTTCCAAATAACATTTTATCTTTTTATATCTTTTGAAAAATTTTTGTTGCACAGAAAGCATTTCACATTCTTTATAACTATTACCTTTCAATACATTCCGAGTAATATGTAACATTGCTTTATCTTTTTCCACGGAAAATCAACTCTGACCTTATACCTTTATCATCTTTTTAGACAAATTAGATTAACAATACCCTCTTCTTTGATATTGCCATTTCGATTACATCTACCAGCCGATTGTATGATACTAGATATTGTTGTGACATCACGATAAAGGATTGGAAAATCAATATCTACCCTGCTTCTATCAACTGAGTTGATATCAGGATAACCTTTTTCCCCTTTCCGTAATAATCTTTTTACTAAATAAATCTTAAGCGTACTGATCACGAGGTGTAAAGTGAGTATTCAATAAGAATACAGGACAATTGACATTTGTATTTATGAGAATATCATATAGTTTTTCAGTATCACTTATTGTGTTTAGTATTACTAAAGTAGATTTCTTTTCTTCTAAAACTCTACCTGCCAAGATATCAATATTGATACTTTCTCTATCGTATTGTATAGTATACCTATCAAACAAACTATTTTCAAAATAACAAAGAGGCAATAACTTATAGGGAGTAATATATCCATGGAAGAATCTTTTTATCTCTGGATCATACCCTGGTAAAATAAAAATTAGGCTGTGTAGCTGTAGAGATAACTGCATAGCTATCATATCTTTCACAAAAATTCAGATAAATAGGCAATAAAAAGCCATACAATCTTGGAGGTAGTGCCTGTATCTCATCTAAAAAGGAAGATACAATGCGAGAAATTATTCAGTTTGAGTAACTCCTTATTATTATTGCTGAGTAGAGTTTCAAAGAACCGCACAAATGTAGTAATTATAAATGGATAACTAAAAGTATTCTCTAAATACTCCAACTTGTTAAGCTCTCTAAAAATTCTCTATGGTAGGATTCGAATTCATACTTGCTTGAAGTTTTGAATATTCAGAATCACTTGATTTCGAATCCATACGACAAATAAAATTTTCATAACCTTTGAATATCTTTAGGACCTCTGTCTCACTTGTTCTGTTATAGAAAGAAATGGGAGTCCATAGATTATCCTTTTTGGGACCTTTTGACTTCTCTATTTCTGAAGCCAAAGATAAGAGCATCAATGTTTTTCCTGACCCTGTAGGTGCTGTTAATTCAAATACATGCCGGTTGCCTTTTTAAACCTTGCCTTATATTTTCAATCGCTTCCTCTCGTATTCTTGTACGTAACATTTATAGGAGAAACAGAATTTAGACTAGCCAAGTAACGATCTAAAGCCTTAGAATAATACTTGCTGGAACTCTTCTACTTGCAAGTACTATCTTGAAAGACATCACCAAAATCACCCGCATCAGTTTTATCAGCTCTTATCAAGGTACTAAAAATATTTTTGAACCTTTAAATAAAAATCCAAAAGATAAGTCATATTCATTTTCATTAAAAAGTAAAAATATTTACTAAAAATATGCAGATTATTTTGGTTAGACAACATCGCCCTGCAATCTTCCCGTGTCATATGGCTAACAAAATCTGAAATAGAATCTATATCCGTCTTAAGATAACTCTGCATATCTTTAATTTTATCTAAAGATAATATACCATGCTGCTCCTTTGGCATAAAATCCGGTAGGTCTCCATGATGTTTCGCTACGATAACAACTCAATGCAACTATTACGTTAATTAAATTAACATTTCCACCAACATTCTGCTCTAATATCGCTTTATTACTTTTTCAGATAACAAAACAGAGCGTATGCCGACAAATACGCATGCTCACAATAGCCACCTGATTGTCCTCCTTTAATTTTTAAGCTGAAAGTTCTTATTAACCTTACCCACATCGTGAAAAAGAGCTACTAACTCCATTAGTTTGGAGTTAGTAGACTTTACTAAATTCTGCTACTTTCTGCAAATGGTCCTGTAGTAGTTTTATCCGGATGTGAAAAATATTTGCTTATATCAGTATCCATTTTTCATTATAATCCTTTACTACATATTCATAGTAATCGCCTTCTACCTTTGATACCATACGGGTAATCAGGATATACTATATCAACATATCTCTCAGGAAGATTCCAAAAATCATCATTTTGAAAAGTTGGAATTCTATCAAAAACCAATTCTAAAATCATCCGAAATGTTAGTTATTTTTATGTTGCTTGCCAAAATAAAAGATTTTGTAGAAAACACTCCATTTTTAGTCCTTCAATTGTACCTTTCTGATTTAAAATATAACTCGGCAGGACAATTATGCAAGCCAAGTACAGGAGTATAGAAAGACTCACTCTTATAATAGATCTTTTAAAAGACTCAAAATAAGTCTCCGACTTACTATCTTTCAAGCCGACACATACTAAATATTTTTGGCTTTTTGAGCATCTCGAACGATTTAGGAGATTTTTATAGCTGTTGGATTAATTGCCGTATGTCCGGTAAAACCACAAGACTCTTTTAACAGAACTAAGCAATTGTATACCATATAATATCCTCACAAAGCTGAGGGAAATAAAATACGCATTGCTCATGCTTTTATTCCTAAAAACCGCACCTATCATACCAATAAATGCAGTTTTAGGTATTATGTCAAATGATAAAGGATTATTATTGGTTTCAGGACGTTTAAAATGTCCCCAATTACCTTTAATCTCTAACTGAAAACCTTTCATGGCTTATCTCTTCGAACTTATCACCTTTCAGAACCTATCGAAGCTATTTCTGTATAATATTTGATTTTATATATATTCTCACTTTTTGGCTACTTCTACCAACTTTGAAAAAAATCAAAGTCAAAATCATCCAAGCTCCGTATCTGTTCATCATGCTTCCCGTTTTTGGGCGTTATGGATATTTTTCTGATCAATTCCATAAATCTTATCTGTTTGCTTTTCATATTCTATAACTAAAAGAAGAAGAGATTCTTGACCAACTTTGGAGCGAGAGAAAGAACTACCTTTCTCCACTTGTGCCACGCCACATTGCCTTATACAAAAGTTGCAAAGTCACTATCTGTCAGCCCTGTATCCTCTCCAACTAAAGGATTAACCCAACCATGAACTTCGGGACTATAGAATAAGGTACTAATGTCGTTGTACCTATCGAACCTTGCGTATTTTTCATCTTTTTGATTTAAATGAGATGATATTCTGATGCATTCTTAAATCTACCCTATTAAGTGAAGGACTCAAAAGATGCAAATTGAACAGGGCCTGTTAGCTGGACATGTCCATTTACATTTACTTTTTATCACCAACTTTAATTTCAGCCTTATCACCTAAAAGTTGAGATTCCTCCGAATAAACGAACATCGATCTGTTCTTTTTAATAACTCTTTAATGTCTTTAAGTTGATGAGGATTTCTATTCTCTGCAATCCATTTTATCACACCTTTAGAATCACTCTGACCTGCTCCTGTTTTACTACTAACATAAATAGGTAATTTCATTACATCTTCAAGATAGGTCCTTACGAATCGCTTGATACGCACATCGCTAACTAAGATTTTTAGTTTCCTCATCATAGCGTTGTTCACCGGTAAAGGGATCACCATTAGGAATATTGTATGAAGTTTCATACAAAAATAAGATTTCTGATTTTTCATATTATATTTTTATTATCCTTAAATCCGCAACTCCATTCCCGAAGTGCTACCTACATAAAGAGAAATGGACTTTTGATTCGTAAGATAACCATTAAGTCCTCGCGTCCGTTTCAATGCGCATACCATCCCCCTTACCCCCTAAAGCGACTTGAGGCAATACGCAATCAGTGGCCATCAAGTGATGTAAATCATCCGGAAGAAGTTTTGAAGGCTTCTGCATATGCATGGTTGTCGGTGTAGATATTCAGCATACATTGCCTTGCGGTCTTAATCCACTTGGCAGGTACTGAAATGAATTTGAAGACAAACGTCTTGATACGGCTGGTTTCCTTGAGCCCGAACTTCTTCACTTCAATCCTTTGCATGATGGCCTTGTAGAAATTGCGTATCAGTGCCGTCAGAGCAGGGAACACTGTATTTTCCGCCATGAAGGATTTAGGCAGTCTGTCCCATCCAAACCCATTGTTCATGTCATCAAAGACGCGTTCCTTGCCACCGCGCATGTTATAGAACTCCACGATGTCCCTCATGGATGATTCGTAATCGTTGGTCAGGATGCAGCGGTATGTTATTCCCCTCCCACAGGTCCGGTCCACTGCCCATGCATCTCTGTCTCTGGATTACCAGGCGATACGGTTTGCCCTTCCACTTCTCAACGAGAATGGGTTCAACTCAAACACGATGCCGTTTATCTCTTTCCTTCTTCCACCTCTGACGCAAGAGTGTCATCATAGAGCGAGCAGCAGCGGTTGGCGCGTATGTAGAATGTCCTGCAATGCTTCCTGACCTCATCCACAATGTCTTCAGAGCATGAGCCGCAGTCGGCCCTGAAGCGTTTGACTATCAGCTTCTTCTCTTCAAGTCTCTCCAAAAATCCTCTTTAGCGTGTCCTTCTGGTGAAAGCGTACATTGGTGTTGCTGTCGCTGTTCTCTATGCTGACAATCATGTCGCCGATAACGGCCACACCGGACCCAGTAACCAAGAAATTTCTTGTACGTGGGCTTTTGCATCGTACTTCTCCGCCTCAATGAACTGGTGGTCAAAGTCAGCGTCATACTCCCCTGCCCTCTTTCAACTGCCCTGGACATATGCAGCAATTCAGGAGCAATGTGTTGAGTGTGTCTGCCGTATTGAAATCATAGGACTTTCCGGCATCAGACGTGTATGAGATGTTTTCCCGGGTCAGTTCGTTTATTGCCCTAAGGATGGTGTCGGCGCTACAGGTGCGGAGTGTGGGGTGAAGAGGAAAGATGACTCATTAAGTGGGCGGTGACATCCTCAACGCAAGAACCGCCGCAGAAGTAAACGACATGAGGAGGAGCGGATGATTTCGCATGTATTGATAACCATAGAGTTTGCATCTCAAACCCAAGTGTTGAGTCAATTGTAGAGGAGAGAAGGAGGTAAATTGCTCCATGATTGGAAATATGCCTCCAAAAGGAGTCAGTCTTTCGGATTTTATTGCTACCTTTGCCATGCCTGTTGCGGTTTTCTTTGTCTTTGGATTCTGCAACACTAAGGTAAGTGAAAACGCTGACTATGGTACCTGGGCAACAAAAATGTTGCTCAGAACTCATAAAAATAATTATCAATTATGTTGCGGAATTAAGGATTATTTGGGTAAAATGCAATCCAGCTACAAAATTAGATATTTTATCTATCTCGTCTTTGCAAGTTTCATCATTTTGATAAACGGAAAAGAGTTTTTCCAAAGATTTCTCAAAAGCTTTTCTTTGAATTATTAGATTCATATTTAAAAATACCCCTTCACCAAAACAACATACATCTTTATTATACTCATTATCAGATAATGTCGCTAATTCATTACATACATCCTCACATATCGTTCGATACATCTTATCATGCAATATAAGTTTTTGAAGAATAACATTTATAAAACTCACACAATCATCTTTCGTTGTTATATACCTAGAGATAAGCCCCACTATAACTTTTCTCAAAGCTATTAATAACGTTCTTTAAAGGACTTGCCATCTTCCCAATCTTAACGCCAAGTAGATAGCTCTTTGATTCACACATTTCCATAAATTTATTTATTTGATTGTTTTGTATACTATATAGTAATTTCAAATCATATTTTTAATCTTTCATAAATATATTTTTCCTTCTCCAGTACGCAATGAAAAATTCTATTTTCTCAATTGTTTTAGGTAATAACATATTATCAGAATAATAACATTCTTTATAAACCTAGAACTACTTTAAGAAAAATGTTTTCTGAATGTATTAGTATCTGCAGAGAAAGAAGACTTTATACTACCATCCTTTTGCTATAAGTAATAGAACCAAATATATCACCCAAAGATTTTTGAAATCTTAATTGTGTATAAAAAGAAGACTCACGCTCTTTTTCTTTAGAGATATTATACTGATATCTCCAATTCTGTTTCTGATTGCTACCAAACGACTATATCCTATACCTGATAATTCTATCAAAATTAACTTCAACTCTGACCACGTTTTTCTGAAATAACAAAATCAAAAAGCAGAGAAAAATTTGGGATCAACTTCATCTAACCACGTCATTGAAAAACAAATTTGCTTTCAGGTTCTCCGTCAAGGAAGAAAGCTTCGTATTTTTACAGAAATATCGTCACACCGGCATGTACGAGGATAAACATAAATATATATGTTTCCTATTCTATATCTTGGTTTATCAGTGATTTTCTTGTATAGAGAAAGTCATAAAAATTATCTTTTTCGACAAAACCAAAAAGACTTATAGCTATTAGAAAACCGAAAATTAGGAAAATTGGATGTCATTTTTATCATTCCCCGAGCAAAGAGTACGGTAAAGAGACGCTTTTCATCACGCATTGATTCTCCCCTTGTTCTATAAGAATTTCTTTTTTAAAGAATCTATTACATCCAAAAACATAGTATCCTCATCATACCATGATTTACTTTCAGTGAAATGCAAATGAATAAAAATCGAATGGGTCTGATATTCTAAAAAGGGTTCTTTTGTTCTAAAGCAGAAAGTTCTGATAATCCTTAACATCTGATACTAAACTTTTTAATCTTCTTATATTGATTTTTCAAACAAATACTTTTTATATAACTGCTTTCAACATTCTCTATATTTATATCTGTTTCATAGGCTGGAGCATACTTTAAAAACGAATATATTTTTCTTTATTTCTATAAAACTCAGACCAAAAAGATAATATAGAATACTTAGCAACAAGGACTTTGAGTGTTTCATTATTAACATTTTTCCCTTCTATATAAGCAGAGTAATTACTTTTCAACTGGTTTATATCTCGCTCTTTAAAATTCTCTTTTTGAGATAAGATGTAAGTATTGACTCACGTACCTTTTTGAGCATTATCAAAGGCTTCGCTTTTAACTAAGATATAATTTCCAGTCTCTTTTATATGTATATTAGAATCTTTTTCACTTATTTTACTCTGGACTTCATATAATATATCTCCAAAATATATTTAGAAGAGCTACTATCTTGATTTGATGTTTTATAATTTAAGTAATAAAATCTCTCCTCAATTTCTGTGGAGAGTCGAGCCCGATTAAAACAAATATGATTTTGAGCACTCTACAGGTATTGTAACGCGATAACATGCTTATCCTCTGTTTCTTCTGGAACATCATGAACAAAACCCTAAAATGCCGCATCGGATTCTTAGATTGTCTAAGGATTTTTCCGATTTGAATAATAGTTTCTAAACTCATATCTTATTTTTATTTCTATAAAATCCAAAACCTTGTGAACACAATTCGCCCAAACCCACCGTCATAAGCAATCTTTTATTAAATCAATCGGAGCGGTTAGCGGAAATCATAGCGAAACCACGGACACGGGTTTGATGAGGGTATCGGCCTTGATCGTAATGAGCGTTGACTTAGGGCTTATCTGTCATTAATTCAAAATCAAACGAAGAGATATCTCCGGCAAAAGGCTGTCCGTAGAACTGACTCATAACGAGCAAGAAGCCCTCATCAATCCATCCTTGTAATGGGCATCCACTGGGAGAGATACTGTATGCGGTCACCCTGCTCGCTCACGAACACATATTGCCGAATTAGCTCTGAACCCATTTTGTCCTCCAAAACGACGAGGAGGCTGCATCTCTACGCCCACCACATCCAAAGCAACCTGACAATCCTTATTCCCTACCATAACGTGCTGATCGGCAAACAAACCATGGACAAACTCAGCTGTGCTTTGTTCAGGTAGGAAAACTGACCATCCATTCTATCTTATTACCAGATGATATTATTACAGTCTGCTTTTGGGAATAATACGGTATTTTTCAAACAAGAATCGTGAATAACAGAATAGCTTAAAAATGCTTTCCCATTGCTAAGTCTGAAACTATTATCGTGAAGCCATGCCGAATATTCAGCATTGGCGTTCGACAATATCTTGTATATCATGGCAGACTGCTCATATTGATAATTAACAGGCAGGCAGTCGCCATATTTACGATTTATCTGAAATGTGATTTTAAACCTCATCTTTACAAAAATCTATTTATAAAAGATACATTTTCATGGCAAAAGGCTTCATGGTTTATCGTTCGTAAAGTTATCATTTTTCAATACGAACATAACTCTTGCTGACTTTTTACGTTTGCTCAAAAAAATACTCTATTACCATTCCCAACCGCGACATTTTTCAAACAGACATCACCATTATCCAGTTGTATTATGGGCGAGTGGATAAAAAGAAGGGAAAAGGAGCGGACTGACAGCGTGTGGTAATAATTCAAAAATTGTAAAATAAGAATCAGAAAAACGCACTCATCGCAATCTAGCAAAGAAATAGGGCTTATTAAGCTATGAGTGCGTTTTTGGGCATTCAAAATGCAAAAGCATAGCTTCTATCGGGTAAAAGCTATGCTTTTAGCTGCTCAGTACTACGCTTTTCTGCAGTGTAAAAAGGTTGCTTTTATAAGCTCAAAAACATGGCTTTTAGCGGGTCAAATGGAGAGTTGAGTTTGGATCTAAAAACGCAAACGATTAATTATCAGGCATTTATGGCTTTTTCCCTAATTCGCGAATAACGGCCATCGACTAATCCTGTTGTTCAGAATTTTTCAACGCTTTGTAAAGATTTATTCTGAATTTTTAATAGCAATGATAGTATTTTTATGATATATCGTGGACGATATTTGTTAATTAGCCTTAAACATTGCCATAGTTCTTGTTTTATTCTGCGTTTTTTATAGTTTTGTGTCGCAAACGATATAAACGGAGACAAAAGAAGGAAACGCATATATGGCAACTGTTCTCTACGCGGCAATCGGCCTACTAATTTTCAGCCCTGGTAATGCTGATCGGCAACGATAAAAGTTTGAAAATAAACAGGGAGGCAAACAGTCAGAATAACGAAAATAGAGAAATAAGTTATGAAAAGTATTTACGATTACAAGGCATTTACAAGCAAGAATAAGGAGTTGGACTTCGCCCAGTTTGAAGGGAAGGTACTGCTGATTGTCAACACGGCAAGCAAATGCGGATTCACGCCACAGTTTGCCGGACTGGAAGAGCTGAATCAGAAATACAAAGACCGTGGTCTTGTGGTGATAGGCTTCCCTCAAGCGACTTTGCCGGTCAGGAATTGGCTGATGGTTCGCGTGCCGAGGGAATTTCTGCCAGCTCAACTACGGCGTCACTTTCCAGATGATGAAAAAGGTTCATGTCAACGGGCAACGAGGCCGATCCCATATTCAAGCATCTGAAAAAGTCGCACGAAGGGCTCTGGGGAAGCCGCATTAAATGGAACTTTACGAAGTTTCTGATTTCGCGTGACGGCCAATCCATCATAGCGCCACGCTCCTATCAGCAAGCCGGAGAAGATGGTCAGGACATCGAAGCCATGCTTTAGTCGCCAACCACAGAAGACAAGACTTTGCAAACGGGCAATATGGCATACGAACAACTGAAATTACGCAACCAAGTCTGCTTCCGTCTCTACACGGCGGTCAGCTCATCACCCAGAGCTACAAGCCGTTTCGACCAGCTGGGCATCACCTATCCGCAATATCTTGCACTGATGGTGTTGTGGAGAACGACAACCAGCCCGTCAACGAGATTTGCCCGCAAGTTGATTTTGAAACAAACACCGTGACGCCGCCTCATCAACGCATGGAAACGGGGCTCGTCATCCGTACCCGCGGACAGGTGGACAGCCCGCCAGCACGTCGTATCGCTCGCAAAGAGGGACGGGCGCTGGAAAAGAGGCCGCCGCCGGTTCCGTCGGAGCTTGCTCAATGGCTCAGCCAATGCGGACTGGACACCGATTTGGTGATAAAACTGGTACCCGACTGGACGAAATCTATCGAGAAACTGCACGCGAGTCTGAGGCAACAACTGAATAGAAGAAATATAATATACGATTAAACTATCGCTCCAAATGAAACACGTACTACTACTATTCACGACGGTCTCGCACTGACCGTATCAGCCATCAAAAAGAACATTTTACGGATTTTAAGGTGACCAACGACGAGGACAAACAAGTAAGTCTGAAACAATACAAAGGCAAGGTGCTCATTGTCAACACGGCTACAATGTGGCTTCACGCCGCAATACGCCGAGTTGGGCACTCTACCGGAAGTATATCATGACCAAGAACTCGAGTTTCTTCTACAGCTGCGTTTGGCGCACGAGCGCCGGGCACGCTTCAGGAGATTCGTCAATTCTGCACCGACCATACGCCGTCACCTTTCCGCATCGCGAAAGACAGACGTCAATGGCGCCAAACGCGAGCGCCGCTCTACACCTACCTGAGAGGCCGGATTCGGGTTTCGGGCAAAACGGCGGGCGCAAAAAGATGGATCGGATGATGAAAAAGCGCGACGCGGATTATGCTAGCAAAGCGGACATCAAATGGAATTTCACCAAGCTTTCTGGTCGACAGCCAAGGCCGTGTGGTCAACTCGCTGAGCCGACTTCTAGCGACATGAAACCAGGTGGACGACAGCAATTGTCTCATTGCTAAGGCGAGTTGTCGAGTCGGTGAGAAAATAACTATACAATCAGAAAATGAAAGTAAAGGATTAAAAATCATTCAAAACAGAGCTCAGCGCTCGGAAAAACAGAGTTAAGAAAATCAAGATTAAAAGACATAAAAGTATATATAAAGAGACCTCGAAGCTAGAGATGAGAGCATAAAAGAAAAGGCCCTGATGACGCAACGTTATCGGGGCCTTTCATGATATTGGGATAACCCATAAGGATCAGCAAAGGCGTGGTGCAAACTAGTAACTTTATCACTACCTTTGTCTTATAGCCAGAAACCAAGACAGAAATGGAGATGAAATATCAAGACGGATATTGGAGAGGCAGAAACGAAATGTTTTCCGGCGAAATCGTCAGCACTATTCCGGCTCTGTCTCTTCAAAACGCTCGGTCTCATGAAAGACGAGGGCTGACCGTGCGACATCGTTCAGCCAGGCTTTCATCCGTGCCTACCCACCTCGACAGCTGGCGGGGCGGGCAATCTGGGTGTCTGGATCAATGCCATAGCACGCTCTGGCACTGAATACCATCGACAGAGCGAACGACACCGCACGCAACCCATTGAGGAGAACGACGAAAGCCTCGACCGACGAGCTATTCGGAGGAGCACGAGCATCGATTTGCGGGCGTGGACGAAGCCATTGGCGACCGTCCGAACTCGACCAACAAATCATCCGACTGCATTACAAAGGGTAAAAAGGCGCATGAGATTGCTGTTGCGCTGGGATTTTCGGCAACAACGTGCTCGTGAAACTGCACGCATACAAGGCAGACTGGAAAACAAATTAATTATGAAAGAGAATGTGCATCAACAACTCCGACGTCGCTCATTCAGGAGAGCATCAGGCGTCAACACGTACTGGACGAAATCGGCCATCAAATCATGCGCACATTAAGGCTGGGGCATCGTCGACAACGCCTCCGCCGCTGGTTGCGCTGCTGTTCTGCTTCGGTCAGCCTGACCATCCTCATAGCGATGGCAGGTGGTACCTATGCATCGTCGGTCAGATGGGGCACTGGCTCGAAAATATTACCATTGCTTGCGTCGGCTCTCTCTCACTTTCGGCCATCATCATGGCGGCTCAACGAGAAAATATCGGAATATTCATGAAATAGGTTGTGAGGTTTTTGCAACTTCTTGGTCTTATCAATAGCAGACCAATTCAATAACTTTTGACATCATTATGGACCTGCAGACATCGGCTTTTGTCTCATCAGTATTGGGAATCGCGTGGATCGTCGCCGTCGTAGCGGCAGCATTGTAGTAGAGAGAATGAACGACGCGAGGCGTATTCAAGTCATCGATCATCGCCAACAACATCAGCAGATCGCACGACAACTGATTACGCCCGAGACCAGGAAAAGAATCGCTATAGTACGCTTCAGTGGGGCTGTGTGTGCTCGGACTGGCACCGGGCACTCTTTACACTGCTACGAACGTCATGTTTGGTAGTAACATCAACGAACATAGCCTTCCCGTTCTGGATTATTCTGTCGTCGGCATCGGTGTGGACTGCTGATTTCCTTTGCCATTAAGCTGAAAATGGAAAACCGGGAAAACGTTTCCAATCGGCAGGAGGAATCAAAAACATCGTTCGCCAGAAAAGCGTAAACAGGTAAAATCGAGCTTATAGAAGCCGATGTTTACCCGTGTATTAACTATTTGATGGAAATAAATCAAAGGAATGATTTATGCAAATCGTTTTAGCCTCAGCCAAAATTATGAAAACGAGAGACAACGACCATTGCGCCCTTGTCTTCGCAAGCCGCGTTTCGACAAGAAGCCGGGCGGTTTGCGCTGGAAATGGGCAGCTGGGACGCAGAAGATACTCGCCCGTGAACTACATTGCGGTTTGGAAATAGCTCGCGAAAACAAGCAGCGGTTTGCGTGTTTCTTCGATGAAGAAGAGTTCTTGCGGCCCTGCTGTCCTATCACGGACAGGCCTATAAGTATCTGAAGGCTGGACACGTTCTCGGACGATGACTTCCGCTGCCCAGCAACACCTTTTCATCCGTCGTTTCTGCGGTCTGCTGCGGCCGCTCGACCTCATCCATCCTTACCGCATGGAGGGCAAAGTGAAACTCGAAGCCACCGATAATCAAACGTTCTTCGCCTACTGGCGTCCCTGCCTTACAAATGCTTATTGATGCCGCGCAAGCCGACGATGGCACACTCGTACATTTTGGCCACGGAGGAGTTTGAAACATCTGTTTTGATTGGAAACGTGCGAAACAGGAAGTGCGGGTCATCCAGCCCCTATTTTACGTTGACGACGGGCGCAAGATGAAAGCTGTGTCGGTACACGCAAAGAGCTGTCGTGGCGCTCATGACCCGCCACATCATTCAAAACAGGCTGTCAAACCCCCGAAGCCATGGCCATGATTTTGAACTAAACGAGATTCAAATACAACCCCGTTTAGGTGACGAAAATCATCCTCATTTCGTTCTTTATACCCAATAATCCAAAGGAAGGGTTGCTTCTTAAGAGGTGAGGTTCGTCTTTTCTGCGGTAGAACTTCACCCAGTCTTTTTCATCTCACAAGGAAGCGTAGCCGGATTGACTTTTCCTACCCATGAACCGCCGAGCTGCATGTCGAGGCATTAGGTAAAAGGTTGGTCGACAAAGGAAATTGGCCGTGCTCTCCTGTCCCGGCAGCGTGGGTAAGTAAAGGTTTTTCCGGCCATTAATGGAGAAAACAAGGCTGTCCGTCAGAGTTTCTACGGCGTATGTATTGTACCGCTGAGTTGCGTATTTTGCCCGTGGAACCATGGGGCGGCACCTGTTTTTCTTCAGATTAGCGTGTAGTGCGTGTGTACGGTCTGATAAGCGATTGTGCCATGGTTGAGATGTTCCATGATATCGATTTTCGCCTCCAATGGCCATTGGGCTTTCATGGCAGCATCCAGAATGCCGGCCATGCTCCGATAACTTCGCCGAGCTTAGCCTTGATGACCATCTTTCCGCGTCCGAAGCCCCGTTTTGTCCGCACACCGCCCGTCAGACAGCGAGGCCGTGTCTGGCCTTTTCCCACATGATTAACGATGCCGCGCAAGACCAATCGTCCATTCTTTACGGCATAAAGACTTTCATGCGCAGACATGTATTTATCAATCGACTCTTCCGCGTGGTATTTTTCACTCCGAGGTAGTGATAACATTGCCACGGAAGTCGTCGATGCCACGCCAGTTGATAATTCGACGTCTGACAAGCCATCAGCGTCAGTACTCCCAAAGAGAGCCAAAACCAAATGTATTTCTTCATAAATAGATAACGGAATTATAAGAAAATATTGTAAAGACTGTTTGAAAGAGAAAATCGTATTTTGCTACAGATAGTTACTAAAAAATAAGAGGTGCACCATTGCGATTGACAAACACTCTTGTACATTTTTGTTTTCTATTTAACTATACTTTATTCTGTATAAACTTATTTCTGAGGCTTCACCATTTTGCCCTCAAGCGGCCAGTAGATATTCTGATACAGAGTTTAGAGACAGTTCCCATCAGGTGAACAGGCAACATTTCCTGATAAGAGAATGGATACAGGTAGTGAGCCTGATGAAAGTATAACCATTATAGAGGAATATTTGTTAGTCTTCTGAATCTGATAAGGGCGGATATACTGTAGGTTCTCAGGCTGCACGTCGTAGCCTTTAGCACTACCATCAGCAATAATCAAACTTGTTTTAGCACCAGTCTTTTATCGACAACCTCAAATGAAGAATTCTTATAGGTCTCATCGAAGTTGATACCCTCAAACCTGATAGTTCTTCACCTGATCCAAACAGATGCCCAACGGATCAGTCATCATTACGCATACACTGCCGCAAACCCGCTGCGTCGCCGACGGATAGAATAAAGCGTAGCGTCACCAGGCTTACCCGCAGGAAAGCTGCCCAGTCGTAAGAAGGACGTTTACATCGGCTCTTTGGCCATATCAGTTGCGTTGATGGCTGGTGAGGTTGAGCAGTAATGCCTGCACGTTCGCGCAAAGCTGTCCAATAGCCTGTAGCCGTTGCGTCCAATGAACCGGGTACGGGTAGAAGCCTCAATATAGCTGACGTAGCTTCTTCTACGAATGAGAATCTGACCGAGCATCAGAGAAGGTCTGACCCTAACTGCATATCAGGGTCATAGTTGCAGAACTACGCTGAGCGATGCCTGTAACGTCTCTGCATGCTTGGTCGGCATCGAAAAAGACTCAGCTACATTGAATACAATATTCTTAATGTAGGGCTTTTTGGCTTCAACTCAAGCTTGTTAAACCAAATCAATACCCTTCTGGTCATTACCGAGAATATCAGACTCACATACGAAGAGCTCTAAGCGCTCATCACGATCGGTCTTGGCCATATCAATGGTAGTGTCACCATGATAACCGCACCAGATAGCACAGATTGTGCAAAACCCTGCCTTCGCGCAGGAATGACTCCACAAGACGCACGCCAACCAGTTGCAGCACCGCAAGCTTATTTGATGTGAGGTGAGCCACATTAATATCTGAATTGAACTGCGCCATAACAATACTTCTGGATACAGACAGATCTGGGCTGGCAAACATATCGCGTATGCGTTCCAAACCAATATACTGACCAACAGCACGGATTCATCACGACTATTCTGTTTTCAATGGACTGCATCGCGCACACCTTCTAGCTGCGTAATCGCATTGATCAAGGAAGAAGTTAACCTCATTATCCTGATTAATACAAGTTCTTGTTCCACTCCTTATTCTTGTGTTGATTAGCATCACCCGGTACGGCCGGTTCCTCTGTGATACTTTTTCGAATGTAGCCTCTATAAAGTGCCATTCTGTGACTTCATTGCCAAAGCAGCATACTTATTAGTACGCACCTTGCTGGCAAAATCTACCCGCAGTCTTTCAATCGCCTTGTCCATATCAGCAAGAATCTGACGGGCTACACAGGTTTGCAGGTTGACGCTTGCTGGCTGCAACAAAGGTCTGCATCGATATTAAGTTCTTTTCATTACGAGAGGATAGTCACCATAAGCTTGAAGCTTATCAAAATGAGCATTGCTCTGATGAAATAAAGCCTCACCCATGTATTGTTTTGGATAAGTTCTTTAGAGCCAGTTATAGCATCTTTAGCTATCTTCTCTTCTGTTTCGTTGATGAACTTATGACATTACAGATGTTGTCGACACCGAGTTTTCCAGATGTGGGAACCTTCCACTGATCCTGTAAGAACATTGAAGAGTTTCCGCCTCTTGCTCGTGGTTGTCAGTTCCGTCATCAAGGTTGCTACACCTGACCCACCATCCACTGTTATTAGGAAAAATGGATGTAGTAAAGCTGATTGAGAACGCACCCAACTGGTCAGCTGTAACATAATAAGAATCGGGAGATCTGATCGAGGCGGCGGTCTGTCAGGAAATCTGCGCGACGTAACTGCTCATCCTAAGCAAAGAATAGGCAATCCCTTCCGAATATATTTGCTATAATATGTTTCATAATTGCTACGAATTAAAAAGTTAAGATTTAAACCGAAAGAGATTGTTCTCTCGAAGTGGTGAAAGCTACCTGGTCCCCAGTCACCACCCTGTTGCTCTGGGTCAAAGATCTTATTCATCTTTGTGAATGTCACGAGGTTCTCTGCAGAGAAGTAGAAAACGAACGCGGCTTGCACCAATCTTGCTTTTGCGATAGCGAACTCCGAAGTGTGTATCCAAGCTGGATGTTCTTAATTCTCATGTAAGCAGCATTCTGCAAATAACGATCACTAGCTATGGAAGTTCTACCACCTGCCAAAGGTGGACGCTGGATGAAACCATTAGGATTAGGACCAAAGTTGGTATCTGTTGCCGGACGCAGTAGTCTAAGTGATCTTTTGAATGCCGCACTCTGCCACTACACCATGATTTGCACCCTGTGTAAGGAGAATTATCAGGGGTCGCGCATGCTGATACCCTGCATGAACACGAGGAAGTCAATGCCCTTCCAAAGCAGCATCCAATGTGATACCGAAACGATAATGTGGTAATGAGTTACCAATTCAGTCGATCCACCCATATCATCATAAGTGCTCTTACCGCGTTAACCTTCTTATCATCGTTCAAGTCCTTATACATCACGTCACCGGCTGCCCAGTTGGAACATGAAGGTTTGTTGTTTTCAAGCCATTCGGTCATCTGCTCGTCAGTCAGCGATACCCTACTTTGTATCCAATAGATATCGCCCCATACGCTTGCCTTCGCACCACTGGCTAAGCAGACGATTCGGTTGTAGTAGGCGTGTAATTGTCACGGTAGTCATCAGAGAGACAGGTTTGATACCATAGGTTGACCTGACTCAATCTTGTCGCGCCATCTAACTTCTAGTCCCAACCATTAGAGCGCATACTCCACTGTTGTTCTCTTTTGGAGTTCAGCACCTAAGATTGAAGGTCTAACAGGCTGGGTCCCACCATATCCTTCGTTGTACGAACGAAATAGTCGAAAGTTCCATGCAACTTGTTATTAAGCAAAACCAAAAGTCAAGACCAATGTTCCATGAGCGAACACTCTCCCATGTCAAGTTAGTGAAACCAATCCCTGGAACATTAGCAATGTTCACAGCTCGCACCAACAAGCCATGAAGATGAAAGCTGCTTTTTGCAGGCTGTCCCAAGAACCAGGATAGAGCGCTTGGATATTGGTATTACCCAAAAGCACCGAAGCTTAAACGAAGCGGGAGGGTATTGACCGTATTTGTCAAAGGCTGTGAAGAACTGTTCGTTAGCAATGTTCCAGCCAAGTGCGACTGAGGATGTACTCCATGTCTTATCACCGATAAACGTGAAGAGCCATCACGGCCCGGATAGAGATTCAGCCAAATAGCGTAATCGTATCTGGTTGGATACGACCAAACGCACCCATGGTTGCCCACTGTGTGTTAGAAGAAGCTGGGGATGATACATCCTTGTGAGTTTGCATTGTTGAGTGTGGGAACAGTCGGAGTAATCAAGTCTGCACGCGAAACACCAAGATAAGTATAAAGGTTAGACTCATATCCAAACTGCACAAGAACTTAAAAGTCGTGCTTTTCGTTCAACGTGAAAGCATACTCTGTGATAAAACTGACCATTATAATAGTTGTTCTTTGACATGTTCTCACCTACATTTGACTTACTTGCTGCGTATTCACTCGCTCCATGCGGCTGCAACCGGATTCTGATTTAGGATCATAGTAGTAAATAGGCAATACATCCCAATGGTTGTGATTGTTGGTAGTATTAGTGAATACCCTCTAAACGAATCTTCCATCCCTTGATTGGTCTGAACTCAAGCGCAAGCTGTTGGAAGAGCTTATCGTTCTGAGTAGCATCAGTCCACCATTCTCCATCTGCAAGATTTCATTACCATGAACATAGTGTCCAGTTTGGATCGAAAACAGGGTTAGTCGGCCAACGACGGGCTATGTTATGGAAGAAAAAGGCCTGTCATGTAAGACGGACGGCTATAATCTTCACGTATCCACTTCGCTATTATAAGTAACTGTGAACCAATCACTCCAGGTTAGCAGTGATTTTACTAGAGAAGTTATAACGTGAGTTTATCCTCACCATGACGAATCAAACCACATGACCAAGAACTGAACCACTAAGATAATAGTTCACACTTTGTTTCCACCACCACTGAGGGGCTACGTTATGCTCGGTAGAAGGAACACCAGACTTATACATCTCTTTTAGAACCAGTTGGTATTGTCCCAAGAGCCCGTGTACATTCCTCCAAGGTTCATTGGCTTTTTCACCTGCCCCATGAGGTTGTCGCCCTCATCACCCGGTTTCGGCGTACCATTGATATGATTCTTAATCTTATCGAGCATTTCACGACTAAATTGAGCAGGGCTCCACTATTTGCAGATGCGTCGTTCCAATAGCGTGCGAAGTCGTACGAGTTCGGCATTTCAGGAATCTGAGTTGCTGTAGAGAAAACGCACGTTACCGATTATAAGACACGCTCAGCACGTGAATCCTTACCGCCCTTTGTGGTGACAAAGGATTACACGAAAAGCTGCACGCGAACCGTAAATGGCGCTAGAAGAAGCATCCTTCAATACGAGATACTCTCGATATCGTTCGGAGAGATTGAATACAAATCACCCTCAGAACCATCGATAAGAACGATGGTAGAAGCATTGGAACCGGAAACCGATGACTGATACCGCGGATGTTCATACCCGATGCGACTGTTAAGTGAACCACCAGAATTACCAACGCTGAAGTTCAAACCAGGAACTTCACTCTGCAATGCCTGAGCAACACTCGTTACCGGACGTGACTCCGTCTGCTTTGATGATGGTACTGCAGATACCGCACCGGTGAGGTTTACTCTTCTTCGAACACCGCTAGCCCACCACTACAACGTCCTCCAACATCCTCAGAATCTTCTGCCAAACGGGTGTCAAGTTTGGACCATTTCCAACCACGTTCTGAGTTTTGTAGCCTCACATACGTGATAGTGAGGTGTGGTTCCAGGACGAATACCGGCAATTTCAAAATTACCGTCCAAATCACTGATAGCACCCTTTTTCTGGCCGTTTACAACAGCCGTCACGGACGCGCCAATGATGGGTTCTCCCTTTGAATCCACAACTACACCTTTGCATGTGAGCTTTGTTGTGTGCACTGCCACTGTTGCTGCGTTTTTCCGTACCGGCATACGACAAACCGGCAGAGGACAGCGCCAATACCAGGTACATCATCTTCCTTTTTGTTGTCATAGTACATAATAAAATAGGTTAGTTATTATTTAAATTGAGGTTTAAGTGCCTGCAAAAATTAACTCTTATTTTTGTTAGGGGGTAAAATATATAATAAGTGTTAATTACACAGCTGCAAGTAAATGGCACGAAAACATGGATTCTAAGACTATATAAAAAGAGGAAAAGAAGTAAGAATCTACTATCTTTGCAATAACAAATTACACATTATTATATTATATATATGGAAATTGGACAGAAGCTTCCTGAGTTTCTTGGTGTAGACTAAGACGGTAAGGAATTAAAACTTAGTGACTTCAAAGGCAAACAATTGGTGCTTTACATTTATCCTCGCGACTCCACTCCAGGCTGCACCAATCAGGCTTTGCAGCCTGCGCGACAACTACTGAACGCTTTTTGCCATGGTTGATGCCGTCATAGGTTATGACACGCAAGATGCCGATCATCACAAGAAATTCATTGAAAAATACTGCAGTTACCATTCCCATTGATCTGCGATACCGAGTGAAAACTGGTCAGCGAGTTGAGGCGTTTACGGTGAGAAAAAGAACTATGGCAGGGTTTACATGGAATGTCTTTCCACTTTCATCGCAGATGAGAACAGCGTAATTACCCGTATCATGGGGCCGAAAGAAATCCAAAGGTGAAGGAACATGCCACACACAGATTTTAGGCGAATAGTTTCTCCCCATGATGACGCCCATGACGACATAACTTATTTTCAAAACAGCCATCACGCTTATCAGCCGTTTTGCTTCAGAGCACAAGGGCAGGCCTCAATGGCGACTGGACGCGAGGCTGGATCTTGGCGCGCAACAGCTATCGTTGGTCTTTCACATTAACATCAATAGTAAAAAGGTAATGCTCGACGTGCCAGAACAGAATGCCACGGGTATTCCCATGACCATCAACCATCTCTCCGACGATTCCATCAGCGTACTTGTACCGCAGATTAAGATGTCTTTCAACGGGCGATTGGTCGCCAACGAAAATCTTGTTGGAACATTCATCAAAAGGCTATTAGTAAGTCTATGGTCTGCACAGTGGACAACAGCAATATCTACGACCACAAGAACCTGCGCTACCACTACCCTATCCCACGAAAGAAGTCACCTTCACAAACCAAAAAGCGAATACTATCCTCAGCGCAACGCTGACCCTTCCCACGAATTGCAAGCAAGGACTAACACCCGTCGTACTCTTCGTGACGGTAGCCAGCGGACCTGCAAAATCGTGATGCGAAAGAGCTATTCTTCCTACGACCTTTCTTGTCATTGCGACGCGCTTGCCGTGCGGGTATCACCTCTCTGCGCCATGATGATCGCGGGTGGGAAAGTCAACAGGAAAGTTCAATGAAGGCAACGACTTTTCAGTTTTGCCGAAGATGCGCTGCCGGACTGCAATATCTGCGCGACCGAAAGGGAGTTTGGAAAAGCGTAGGGGTAATCAGTCATGAGTGAAGGCGCGGTTGCTTTCATGCTCAGAAGCCAGCGAGCCGACTTCAGTTGCTATCACTGTGGTCCGGCCACGCATCGACACACTGATGTACTACAAATCAACAAGCTGGCCCGCGTGCCAAGGAGCATACGAAAAGCACTATCAACTCGGCCGAAAACGCACGCAAAATGCTGTGTAGCCATGTCGCCGACCGTTTGGACAAAGGCCTTTATCGACATCAACATGGTGCCTTTACACGTACAAAAAGTGACCTGTCCGGTGTTCCGCAAATGGTTCACTCGACCTCAACGTACCTGCACGAACTCCACGCATTCCGGCCCTCCGCGCCATCTACCGCCAATCGGAAAACGATAATCAAGGAATACAGCAGGTTGAATCGCATGAGTTTCAGCATGCCGAAAACGGGCAATCCGGAAGAATGTGTCAATATCGAAGAGACATTCGCGCCCGAAGTGAATGATATGCAACGACATCGGATTAACAGTTGTAATCCATCACAAAAGCAATCCCCGGATGACAAGCGCGCCACCATAGGGCACCTGTCATCCGGGGATTTCGTATCTCAGAACGAATCCTTATCTCGGATTACTTCTTCACCAGTTTCATCGTGTCACGGAGCAATGACACATTTCCTCATCAGTAGGAACCAACACGACTTTCACCTCGAATCATCGGTTGAGAGAACACGCTCCTCGCCACGACAATGGTTGCGTTCGGCATCCATCTTGATTCGAGATCTCCATGTCTTCGCAGGAATCCCAACGCACACTATGCTTGATTCTCACCCACACCGGCTGTCGAAATACAATGATATCCACACCATTCATGGCCGCGGCGTATGCGCCGATATATCTGATGCGATAGTTGTACATCTCAAGGCCAGATGAGCACGCTCATTACCTTCCTTATCGGCATTCTCTATCTCACGCATATCGAGCTTATGCCGTAATAGCCCAGCACACCGCTCTCCTTATTCAGGAAAATCGGCCATCTCTGGGCTTCATTTCCGGTCTTATCCATCAGATAAGTAACAGCCGATGGATCAATATCACCACAACGCGGCTACCCATCATCAAAGCCTGCCAGCGAGGTCAATCCCATTGACGTATCCACCACTGCCACCATACTTCACGGCAGCCACTGGCACGCATTACCGATATGACAGGTTATAATCTTCTGAGTCTTGATGCTCCAGTCAACGCAAGGAAGTCACACAGCGCTGGCTCACATAACGATGGCTGGTGCCGTGGAAACCATAACGACGAACGTGTATTTCTCCATAAAACTCGTAGGGGCAGCAGCATAGAGATAAGCGTGTGCCGGGCATGGTAGAATGGAACGCGTTGTCGAACACGGTCACCTGAGGAGACATCAGGCATGAGGCGTTGACTGCACGAATACCACGGCAGGTGACCCGCGTTGTGAACCGGTGCCAGGTCGCAGAGCTCGTCGATACCGACCTCTACTTCCGGAGTAACGATGCAACTCTCGTTGAGATTTGTCACCACCCTGCACAATGATGGCGCACGGCGTCGATTTCATCAAGCTCTTCAGTGCGCTTCATCTCTTTGTCAAGCAGACGCTTGAACACTAAAGCCACACTTCCTTGCTGGGTCGGCAGGTCGAGCATGATGGTGACGCTTGTCGCCATTGTCGAGTTTCACCTTAATGAAGGCCTCGTCAAGCCGATACGTTCAACGCCACCTTGCGCTAATACGAGACTCGTTGTCCATATCAGTAGCTTTATACCCAATGGAGCTACTACCGCAGTTTAATGCACTAATATCTTCATATTTAAAATGTGAAATTGGAATATTTACTATTAAATAGAACATGTTCTGTGAAAAGCAAAAGGCCTTCACGCTCTGTTTTCTTTTCTATCTCTTCGCGTCCCGTGATGACGCGTGATGGCCGCCATATAATAGATATCATCATTTAGCACCACGACTCGATCGTTCACCGGACAGGCATACCTTTGCAGGAACGGGCCCGATGGCCGTAGCGCTTTCCCAAGCGTTCCACGAGCATGGCCAATATTACCAACTTCGGCGCACCACCAGCACATTTGCCCTGCCGGCGATAGGACTTCGCTTTTCGTCAACCAACCGAAGGTACTAAAGCCAGTCGGCCTGCATTCGCCATCGAGTTTCAGTTCAGGATCCAACTCATGAGCCAACCGAGTAGCCTCAACCACCTTTGCCCCTACCTCGTGACCTACTTTCCTGGTAGAAAAACATGACAGGCGACGTGGATCGGTCATTCCGGCTACGCTTCTGGCGGTCTGCGCGGTGCTATGAGCAATCTGCGCGAGCTGTTCCACGTCGGGCACTCGGTGTCACAGCGACATCGCCAGCGACAATAATACCATCATCGCCGCGCTTTCTCATGGGTCCGAAGCAACATAGCACCACTCCACACAGGTAATTCAGAGCACTTGATAATCTGCAAGGCAGGGCGGGCAAGCGTGTCGCCGTTGTACTGAACGCGCCCTGAAACTGCCATCGTATGTCTTGAGTGCTAACCTAATCACTTTGACAAATGAGCGATTCTTCACTAGTTCACAGGGCCTGCTCAATCGTCATTCCCTTCTTTTTGCGGGTTTCGGCCAACAAAACGGCATATTCTTTCACTCTCGTTATTTTCCGGATCGATCGAGGCATTGCCTTGTCGATATGTCGCAGCTCCCCATTCAGCGGCCAACCGCTTGATTTCCGTGGGATTACCGATAAGGAAATTAGATCCGCAAGGTCGTCGGCCAATACGGTCAGCAGCCTTCAATGTACGCTCCTCTGTAGCTTCAGGGGCACAATGCGCTGTTTGTTTGCCTTTGCGCGGGCAACAATTTGCTGTAATAATTCCATGCTAATATATATATACGATTTAATAATAAAAAGCGATGAGATACATCATTTTGCTATTTCAGTTTACAAATTACGGTTTTTATTGGGACAGAGCTGTCCTAGGCAATAAAAAAGTATTTTTATTCTCTCAGCCATTTCTCTGGTGAATACTTTCCAGTTCTTCGCCCAATCGCAGGCGGAACTCTCTCCTTACTAGCCACCGAAAATACGCCCAGTCTCTTCTGACACAACCACTGCCGCTGCATCGCTATCTTTGCGAAAGTCACCCATGGCCGCGCGCGATGGCGCAAAGGCCAGTCTCTTTCGGTATATTAGTTATGACTCACGGGCAGAATACAGCCGGCGGCCTTGAGTTCGTTTCTTCGCGATAACCATGGCACCATCATGCAAGGCGAGTTTTCAGAAGATATTTTTCGATAGCTGCTGATTGATGCGAGCGTCAATCGGTCCTGTCTCTCACGGATATCATCGGTGGAGCGCTCCGAGCAACGATAAAGTGCCCCTACACTTCTGGCCATGTTCATGCAAGCCATTACGATGGGGTATAAGTTCCTTGTCGGCCTCGGCATTCTTCTTTGCCGCGCGAAGGCCGCCAACCGCTGAAACGCTGATGAGCGCCGAGCGAATAAAAGAAACTTTCTGATTTCTTCTTGCAGAGAACAATGAGGTCCGATGACGCCCGCACATAAAGCTTTATCGAGAATGGAGCCAAGCGCATTTGCTACCTTGACTCGCAAAGAGCCAAATGAGTACAAACCTGCGATACCGATGAAGACGTTGAGCGACGGCCTCTTTCATCAAATGATGACATGGGTACGAGCGTAAGGACTACATCAATCGCATCCTTGATTCCAAATACAAAAGGCTTTTAATAGCGTTGTTTTAGGTTGGTGATAATAGGTTACAGAATGATTCAATTATCGCCCCAAGTAGCCAACTTCTAGTCGAATGGCCTCGCCTCCTTCACATCGTGTACACGCAAATTCGGCTCCCTTTCTGAAGCGCAATCGTGATTGAGAACGGGTTTCCGTTCAGAGCTCATCTCGGGAACCACCTACCAGCTTTTGTAAACTCATGCTCTTGCGAGAGATGCCTACCAAAGATTGGTAATTCAAAGGGTCTGCAGGCGTTCCATGTGCTGATAGATTTCGTAATCCCCGCTCTAATGTCTGCCAAAGCCGAAGCTGGGTCGAGAAACTAATGTCACGCACCGGTCACGCAACTGTTGCACTCGTCGCAGCAAAAGCGCTATCAACATATCATGGGTTGGTTGACCGATCAGGATATAAGGGCACTGCACCGCCCCACTCGTCGAACATACTGCCTTGCTCGTGGATGGGCGCATTCGCGATACCGGTCAGTCCAGCTTCACTCACGCCGTTGATGCATACGGCTCCCCACTCTTCAATACAGCTATGAGCTACCAGCGGGCGAGGTCATTCTACTGATGGGCTGTCGGGCACCCCATGCCAACAATCTCCAGAGCCCGTAGGCGGTCGCAGCTTCCTTCTTCCCCACAGCGCACGACGTGAGAAGGCGCCCACGTCAATCATCGCGCCCCCTCTTCCACGATTTGCAAAGCTCGGCTCGGCGATGTCACGCTCCGTTTGTTTTGCGACTGCCGGAGAAGAAAAGAGTCAGGAGTCACGTTGAGAATACCCATCACTTAGTTCATGGAGCGACAAGGTCGCCCACGTACATTTATTATACTCCATCATACGGACCAAAAGTAATAATAAAAGTTGAGAGTGGCACCAAGATAACCCGAATAGATGTAAAGAAAGCGAAATAAACAACAACCCTTCGCCCATAAAGAATCATGAAAGCAGCCCATATCACACCGTTGACAAATTACTCAAAATATTACCACGTTCTCGGTAATCGGTTTACCACGCCGTGGTAACAACATATACACGGCTGGATAATCACATTTACCACATAGCGGTAATCGCATTACCATAGCGGTAATCCCATCTATCGTTTGCAAGATCTTAACTACATAGAGTGAAAAATAACAGACCGAAAGTTTGGAAACATAACATTATTTATATTTTGCAGCAATTATGCAACGAAACAAAAACGATTTGGTATCATATTACCAGCCCTGATTGTAGCCTTAACGTGAGGGCTGGAACCTTCATCAACGGTAAGATATTGATATTACATGGCATGAGTCCGACCGAGATATTCGTAGTCAGATTCCCGCTTGCTACATCTGTATTTGGTTTATTCTGCTAAGCGAGTTATTCTGCTCAGAGTGGAAGATGAACTTCGGATGCTATTATTGCATAACGGGTGGTTCTCTACTTTGTCACGCAGAAAATATGGCGCAGCGGACTGGCCTGCTGTCAGCAATGTTTCATTCATCGTTTCTACGGCTCCGCTCATCACAACGCTCTTTTGCCTTGCGTTTATCATCGAATTCAAGGAGGCTGGGCGACTCATCGCAGGGCTCATGGCGCTGATGGGTGTGGGCATTGTCATTTTCAACGGCAAGTTGTTTCTGCGTCTCAATCCGATAGGCGATTTATTGACTTAGGCTCTGCCGTCAGCTGGACCGTCTACAGCCTGCTCATCCGCAAGGTTATGCAGAAACTACAATGCCAGTCCTCACTCGAAAGGTGTTCTTTTATGGACTGATAACCCATAGCTTCCGGTGTTGCCGTCAAGCCATGGCAGTTCCGTTGCGCGATTTTCTGAAACCGGAAATCTATGGCAATGTCTCTTTTAGGTTTTAGCTGCTCTCTTTCTTGTGCTTTTGCGCTGTGGAGTTGGGTCATCGATAAGCTCGCGCGCTCAAAAACAACAAACTACACTCCTATTTAAATCCGCTGAGCTACCATTGTGGCCCAGTGCCCTCTTTCTTGACGAACCCATGACGGTCATATACCTACATTGGCTCCGGCGTGATTCTGAGTGGCGTGATTCTGGCCAATCTACAAAAGAATATGATTTGAAAAGCCAATCGCGTTAAACGACATTATATCCATTTGCAATCATTAAACTGCAACATTTCGGCTTTTTCATCTATCTTTGTCCGCAGAAAACGCTTTTTAAATCGTCATGGGACTATGCGGAAAGACCAAATTATTGTTTATCGCCACTTTCTCTCCTGCCTTTAACAGCACAGGCTCAACAGTCTGTAAGCGAAAACAGCGAGCGCACCTTCGTCATTGCATGACGCTATCGCATACACCTTTGCGCGACGTCAATCATTTGATACCGATAACAACTGAGTCGGTAAAAACCAACTGGTGCGCGAGTCATCCTCAGCAGCCACGCTTCAATCATGTACCATCACCCACGCAAATATTACACACGACAGATGGAGGGCCAAGACTTCCGTCAGGACACGATTATGCTGATACCCATGAAAAGATACATACGCTGTCCGACGTGGTCCGTTAGACCCCAAAACGTGGAGCGCTCTTCACACCCTAACAAAAGAGAAGAGGCACTGTCGCGACCGATGATTGGACGGGCTGATATACTCGGACTTATTGTATGGGCAGCGGACAAGTTATTGGTTGATCACCACAAAATGACGAAAAGAGCGGTCTCAGCGTTGATAACACTGCAGGGCGCCTGCAACCATCGGCTACAGGCCCCCACAAGAGAGAGACTTTATTGAGAGATTTTCTTGTTTTACTACAATACCCTCACTTTGGTAGGAATATTAAATTCACACACTTTTGATATCGATCTGCTGCCTTGCAGTACTGACACACAAATCTTAGCCATTCCGTTCCGCAGACGTTATCAGCTTTCACATCGCCGTGTGGCGGATAGCCTTACCGGGCTGTAGTTTCTCGACATGAACACCCGGCGAAATATAGAGATGACGATTACCGGTGGCTTCAATCACGGTGGGTTAAAGGTCGTAAAGAGTCGTGCTACGGTTAAACGCGATCGAAAAATCACCTACAAAGTTCACCCCGAGAGTTACATTATCCAGATTGTCGTTCTACAATGCGAGCGTTGCGCATCTCGATATCAGGCGTATAACGATAGGCACCGACCTATCATCCACATTCGAGCGATGCGGATAGGCCTCAACAGGCTTCTGTGCGCTGTAATCGCCGGTATAGTCTGAACCATACTGAAGTCGTAGGGTGCGATCGTCATCACCATGATTGGGGGTCGAAGCCGTTGTCATACGGATCGGTCGAACGGTCGATCCGTGATTGCCGACGGTCGTAAACCATAGCGGTCACGCTTATCGCCCGTCGCCGCTTCACCGCTTCCCGATGTTCAATCATTTCGGCCTCAGCCCTGCGGTCGGCGGCATTACCTATGGCTGCCCTACTACCGCTCCACCGACCATTCCCACAATTGTTCCAACGTCAGAGCCTCGCGAACCATCGGACAAACCACCGATGGCACAAGCCTAATATCGATCTGAGCGTAGAACCGGTATAAGCACCCTGGGCTGTGTATGTACCCAACTGCTCATCAAAGAGCCGCGCTGCATGACTGGTAATGATACTTTTTATGGTTCATAATATAAGTTTATCTGTCGCAAAAATAGAACAAAAACAGGAATCGCAAACGCAATTCTCCTACAGTAAGATAGGGTTTTCCCTATCGTTTCTATGAATCGGTATGGCACGAAAGCCCAAACAAACCTCCTTACGTCATCCCACGAGCCTTGAAAATACGCTCTTTGGCCTCATTGATTTCCTGAAATTTCTTCTCGCACCTCGTCTGACGTCGTCTCCCAAGGTCGCCACACGATCGGATGATGCTTCAACGCCATGCGTCGATAGGCCGCCTTCACCTCCTCATCTGTCGCTTCGGACGAGATTTCGAGCACCTGATAGGCCGCGTCAAGGTTGTTGCCACCCTGCGAAAGATTGAGCATCGAATCTACTTCCTGTGCCGAAAGCCCATATAGTGGGCCACCCTTCAGCGCAGTGACCTCATCGGCCGTCACTTGCCCGTCGACCTTGGCAATCATTACCAGATAATTGAGTAATTGCAGCCGTTGAGCTATGTCCATGTTATGCGCTATCTCGCACGCAAGCATCGTGCGTGCGGTAGCTGATAGGCCGCGTTGCCCATCTGCTCTGTTTCTCAAAGAGCTGCGTAGGATGCCATCGCCCTGCACAAAGCAGCAGCTTCGCTGGTTGCTGCAGAAACAGAGCGCACAAACTCCATTTCAGGTGCCATCACCCGACCGTCGGCCTTTGATGATGAAGACGAAAGAACGAGTAAACAAAAACATGAAGGAATTGCGCTGTCCTTCGCCGACGTGCTGCTGATGCGCGTGCCGTGCGGCCTCATCATCGCCAGACGACAGATTGTCAGGCGTGTTGACGGCATCAAGCCCCTTATCGAAGAGTGAGCCCTAAAGCAAATCCGGCCAACATGCCGTATGCCTCCACCTGATAAGAAGCCGAGAAATCCGCCAATCCATTTTCCTAATGCCACTGTAAAAGTATTACAGGGTTTGATATTTTGCTATCAAACTATATGCCAGAAGCCGTCTTCCACGCACGAATCGCCCCTGCTTTTACAGAATCAGGCCAAAGAGCGAAGCACCAATAACGCGTAAGAATACCATTCACAACTATGGAAAGCCCACTCGTAAGCGCCTCGACAGAACCCATTTCCATGGCTTTAGAAGTTCCGATGGCATGCGATGACGAGTCAGATAGCGATACCCTTGGCTATCGGTTCTTCGATTTTAATAAGTTTTCAGAAAGCGTTCGGCAAAGATATTGCCCAGCACACCGGTGATAATGATGGCCACAACGGTGAGCGAAAACATAACCGCCCAGTTCTTTCAGACACGCCCATACCAGGCCGTCGTTATGGATTTGGGCAGGAAAAGTGGCATAAGCCGCATGGTTGAAGCTGAACAACAGGGGCCAGCAACAGCACGGGAAAGCATGTTTCGAAAAAGGCACTCGCCGCAATACCGGAAAGGATGGCCCGGTAGTTTTCTTCAAGAGTTCCACCTGCTGGATACAATGGAACTGCAAGGCAGATGGTGGCCGGAGTGAGCGAGATAGCTGAGCCATGACGCCTGAGCGTTGTACTTCCTTTCATAGCTTCCGCCGGTCAGCAGCAGCACCGCTATCACCAATATGATGAGATATAAGCAACGGATTCAGAAACGAATAACCGGTCTTTCGGCGCAGAAACATGCCGATGGCGTAAGCCCCCAAAACTGATAAATACACCGAAATAAACTGAATCTTGCAGCAAGTCTTTCATCTTTGTTCTAAACTTTTCTACCTAAATTGAATACTGATTCTCCTCTTTTTCCCGATTGTTTTTGCGCCGGTCATCAGTCCTCTTCTTCATCGTGCACACGCCCGCTGCTCCTTCTTGAGGAATGCCGACGGATGATATATTGTGTGGTCCAACCGGCCGCGGCCATCACCGCAAACGTACGTGACAGCCGTCACAATGATATATATTCTATCAGATTGGAACGAATATCACCCCACGAATCAATCAGTCCCACTGCCGCGGAATAAACATCACCGGCATAACGGCAATGAGGAATACGCTCACTTCGCGCACGTCCTTCACCTTTACAACCTTAGCCGACAGTCGCAAAGAGCAACGACGATACTATAGATACTGGCCGGAAAAGGCAGCGGTATCAGGTAATGAAGAAGCTCGCCGAGGAAAGAAAAAGAAGGATAAGTAAGAATTGCTTTACAAAATTTCATCTTAAACGTTTTACGTACTTACTGCGATAGAAGTTTACAAACTTATATCATCGATTCAAACCTATATCCTCGATATATTTCTCTATAAACCGTGCCGTCTTCTCGGTTCCCAACCGTGACTATCGAAGCAAATATCGTAGTCATCGGCGTTGCCCCAAGTCAGTCCCGTATAATATTTGTGGTAACGGACGCGGCTATCGTCAGTCTCACGCACGAATTCTTCCGCCTCCGGTTGGCTCATGCCGTCGTGACGGGCCATTGCCTTCACGCGCTCCTCAAAGTTTCCTTTTTAGGAAAACCGACACAAGGTCTGCCCTGTTTCTAAAGATGTAGTTGCCGCAACGACCGATAATCACGCAGTCGCGCTCACCTATCAGATCAGCCAAAAGCCTCATCGAATGGCGGTTGGTTTCGGCGTTGCCCTCCTCGTTCTCAATAGCCGAGATGGCATACATCAGTTCATCGACCGGTCGCTCTTCAAAGAAATCGTGCATCTTGCTCAAAAATACCATTATCCTTAGCCATCTGCATGAGATTCTTTCACGTATAAAAAGGAATATTATAATGCGCAGCAGTGTTTCTCCCACCTCTCAAGGCACTGCATCCGCATTGATCGTGCTATCGTTATAATCATACCGACATGAATAAAAAACAATTTTACGGCCACAAAATTACAAAAGTATTTCTTCATGGCACAGCTCTCAGCCAACCTTATGCTATATTTCTCCTCAAATATTAATATAGGTCAATCACACGTTTTATAATGAGCAAATTTAGCTTTTTAAGAAGTCCAGTACCCCACCATGAAAACATAGTCAGAACATCAACCCCAGCCACACCGCCTACGCAGTGATGACTCGGGGTTGATAACGAAATTCTCCCGCAACAGGCTATAGCCATGATGACAAGGTAGAAGAGAATTATCTACCGCCCGTCAGGAGTCTTCAGAGCTACTCACTCTGCATGGTCACTTCACTGCGACGACGACTGCCAAGAATGTCTTTCGCGATTTGTATGCAGCTCGCGGCTCGTGAGATTGCGCACCAATTGCTCGTAATCGGTATGGAAATCAATGCCATCTTGAAGTTGATGGTAGATGACATAATCCACAATAGCCATTATCGATGCTGTTCTGTCCGTAAGTCTTCAGCAGATATTTCTTTACCTTATCCATGCTTACAGGGGTTGGGTCCTCGCTCGGCGATATGCGCCCAGCTGCCGGTAAACGATTGGTATCAGGGCGTCATACTTGGCCGGATCGGTACGGAGGTTATACGCAGCATAGCCGTGGGATGGTTGTCCTTCTCAAGTTCATAGCTGACACTCACCCATACGTTCCTCCTTTCTCTGCGTACACTATCGGTATGCCTACGCAACACGCGTTGCAACACGTCCCAGCAAGATCGGTCTTAGCCGTGTAGGGTTCGTCAAGGTGCATAGAAGATGTTGACCAGCGTCGAAGGAGTATTCATCGACTTTTGAAGAGTCGGTCTCGTCGGCGTTGCGCACATCGGGCGTGGGATATCGTCTTCCTTATCTGCAGGTTCGGCGGTTGCCGTGTTATTCTTGCTCGATGGTAGGGGTAGCTATATGGCGGCAAAGCAAAGGACGCAGGAGTCGATATTGATGTTTCCACGAGCAACATCTTGAACTTCGACGCGTCGGCGAAACGTTCTCTGTAGATTTGCCACACGCGGTCGTAGGAAACACGGTCGAGGCGTCTCGCGCTTAGTAGGCTGCATGCAGGGATGGTTACCATAGAGTATCGCTACAAGTGAGTCATTATAGCTCACCTGTGGATTGGCCTCTCTGTTGGTTAGGAAAGAGCGCATACGATCGATTGCTCCATTGAAGGTAATGCTGTCTTTTTACGAGGCTGCGCGAAATAAAGATAAGTAAGTTCCAACATCGTTTTCAAATCTGTAACCGAAGACTTTCCGGAGCTGCTGCGTATCATCGCTGATAGAAGGAGTTACACTGGCTATCTTCGGACGCGAGCATCTTGCGTAGCGTGTTCTTGTCAGCACCCACACCGGCATCGGTGATAGCACTCGCGACAAACGGGAAGTTGGGCGCATCATGGTCGGGATAGCTGAAGTGCCTCCTTCACCCTCAAAAGCGCATCGTTATCTGATCCTTGCTGAAGTTAGTTTGCTTGACGACGGTGGGTTCCGTTGCTCAATTCCAGAACCTTCGTACCATGCATGCCCGATCGTTCGCCAACGATCGTTCCTGATTGAGGCAGCTGCGAGATGAGTTCTCCGCCCAGTTGTGGTTCTTTGTATGGCTCGTAAGCCTTTGCTTGCGCCTCGAGTACATACTGTTCGAGCGTGTCATTAGTCGGAAGTTTAAACTCAGGTTTATCGGGTGCATAGACTACAAGCACTTGATTTTGGTCTGAAATCAAACTTTTTCACTGCCTTATTCACTTCTTCCGAGTAACCGTGCGGCTGAATTGCTTGATAAGTTCAGCCGATTAGCCTCGCAACCAGTGGTTCGGTCGACAAAAAGTGCTGCAATGCCTTGTCTACAAAGTAGCGATTGCGGCGATCTTCACGCTCGACATATAGACGCTCAGCCACTTTCAACTGTCTGTCTTGCGCACGCTGCAGTTCGCTCGTGGTGAATCCGTAGCGACGTGCACGCTCGCTCTCGGCTATTACCGCATCAAACGCCCTTTCACATTCTCTTGTCTACAACCGAAAGAGAGCCAAAAGCATCCTTCGTTCGCGAAACGAGGAAGGTGCCGGTATGAGCCGCTGCCGACAGGAAAGGCGAAACGGCTTGCTGTTGCAACTCTTGCAAACGAGCATTGAGCATCGAAATAATGAGCGATTCGATATCAATTATTTCGTAGATAGGTTGTCGTTGTTTTCTCCATCAGGCACGGCATCGTGCTTCATGTAGAGGTTAGCCAGCATGATGGGTTGTTCACTATCGCGGTCGGTAGCAACAATCATCCGTTCACTATTACCACGGATAATAAATGCGCTCCGCTGCGTGCTTGGGACGAGGAATAGCGCCGAATAGTCGCTTGATTTTCGCCTCCACCTCAGCCGGACGAATGTCGCCCACCACAATCACGGCCTGCAAATCAGGACGATACCACTTCTTGTAATAGTGCGCAAGTCCTTGTAAGGAAAATTATCAACAATATCCATTGATCCGATAGGCAGGCAGTCTTCGTATTTCGAACCTCGGTAGACCACAGGCAACACACGTTCCATCATACGTTGCGTGGCCTTTTCCGGCTACGACGCGTGCGCCACTCTTCGTGTATCACGCCACGCTCCTTATCAATCTCCTTGTCGGTGAGCAACAGGTCGTGGCTCCAATCGTGCAAAATAAGCAGGGCCGAATCGAGAACAGACTCGCACCTCACAGGTACAGCCGAGATATTGTACACCGTTTGGTCGACGCTGTATAGGCATTGAGATTCGCTCCGAACTTTACACCCATACTTTCACACCATGGCACAATACCAGTGACGCGCCTTCGCCACGAAAATTCGCAGTTCCGTTGAAGGCCATGTGTTCCAGAAAGTGAGCCAATCCACGTTGTCGTGGTTCTTCGAGGATAGAACCCACTCGCTGAGCAATGTAAAAATCGGCGATTCCAGGTTCTTGGCATTGCGGCGAATGTAATAGGTCAGTCCGTTCTTCAACTTTCCCGTGAGAAAAGAAGCATCTTGCTGCAGCGTTTGGGCGGAAACAACGAGTGGCAACCACAACAGGAACAACAGACATGAATACTTTCTCTCATGTAAGATATATTTTAGAGTTTACAAGTCTGAAAAATCAACTTTTTACTTCACGATTATCTTTTTACCGCCGATGATATAAAGCCCGGGATTCAATCCATTCGTAGCGTCTACCATGGTTTTAGCTCTCTTGATGAGCACACCCGTCAGGGTATAAACGTCACGTTGCCTACTTTGTCTTTCAGAACACTCACGTCCTGAATGTCTGTTGTTTTGCCATTTTCAGCCAGAATATCGTCGCAGGTATGTTTTTGTAAGGACAATACCCCAATTATAGAATTTTGCCGGTTCGCCTGTTACGCCCAAGATTTTGCCGGCATTGTTACTAACTCTTGCCACAGACACAAAAAGCGTTACCATCAATCAGCGGTGCTCCCAGCACTCCTACACTGGCTTTGTCGAGCACAATCTCTTCCGTGCCTTTTCACCAGTTTACCTCTCCTTGAGTGTATATTTGTTGAGTCGGGCTTTAGCAAACATATGATATCCGTAAACCCAAACAGTAGCGGGATCTTTCGTTTCGACAACGGCATAAGCCGCTGTAATAGACTGCCCATCTATACCGGCAGCCAACCGATTGCGCCGCTTTTGGCTGCTACTTTCACGATAAAGGCTTCGCGCATCTTGGAAGTTGTGGCGATGAAAGGCGTCGAAGTAGCATCATCAGCCAGGCTTCCCGTCATCAATCCGGTCATATACAGGCTACCGTTATAGTATTGAAGGTTCATATTCTGCACGGCATAGCTCTTACCATCGAACTTCCCTGCAACCAACATCTTGATATAATTGAGGCTCAAATCTTCGGTTTTCACGGGAAGCGTAGATGAGATTCCAGCAATCGTTAGGTTGTAGAGTGGTGTTGCCAAACCTGATGGTGGCGGCACCATCACCCTGCAAGCGGCCACTCACATAGAGTGTACCATCCTTAACAACCATCTTGTCGAATGTCGCAAACTTCACGTTGCTCTCGTCTTCTGTCATGAATCGGAGCAGATAACCATCCTTATCGAGTTTAGCAACAACGGGTCGCCGGCCGAAGTCTGTATGCTGCCGTCCCATGCTGCCGTGTTCTTTGCCTCGTGTGTTTCCTTTGTTCCATCACGTTTCACGAAAGTCACGGACGACATATAGTTGCCACACACATAGATGTTTCCCTTTTCTGTCTACAACTAGCCCTTTATAATAGATGGCATAACCGCCAAAATGAGTACCATTAACAGTGGGATGCGTGGTGGTAGCTATCAGTTTGGCCCACTCCACTTTGCCATCCTTATTGATCTTGGCGATAACACCTTCAATAGAATTATGATCGTTTCCGGCCGGAGTGTAACCCACTTCGGTCTTTTTGGCCATCGGCTCCAATCATTCGAAAAGTGTAGGTTCCGTCTTATTGGCAAAATTGCGCACGTCACCGATAAAAATCACTCCACCATCGGGTGTCGGATAGATTGATTTATTGTTGTAAAGATAGCCCTTATCTGAATATACCGTCCACATCAAGGCACCTGTTCCTGCGTTCATTTTCTGCAACAAAAAGGTTGTCGTTGACAGAGTTTTGGTTTGTTCCTTTGATACGGACAGCCTTCAATATTTTGTCCTTGAGCGTCTTGAAGCGGTTGTCCGTCGAAATAGAGTTGGGTTCCGGTAAGCGTGTTAGAGCCGAAAGAATTAAAAGGTTACATAGTTTCCATCGGCTGTTTGAACAACAGACACGGGCGTGTTGCCGGCTTTTGGTCTGCCTGTAGATGGTGTGATGCCACTGATACTTAAAGTCCGTAGCATGAGCAAAGGCTACAGTTGTTAGCATCATCAATGAAATGAGTAAATTTTTTCATCATAGTTTTTGGTCTTTAGTGTAAATATTTTTAATTAGAATTCCATGCCCAACGAGAGGTGTAAAAGGCTGTTGTGTTCTGTTTTCATGTAGTGCGCATGATTCCATCCGGCAGCTACAACACGCTATAATGCCGGTTCACGGCATACTGGCTTCAGCTTGCAGACCTGCGTCGTAGCGGTTGTTCGCATAAAAAGCATGGCGATGATACACGGGTATCATCATCGCGCGTCACTCTTTCCATTCAACGCCATGCTGCTACGGCAGTTCCAAGCGTAATCTAAATGAGCGGATGTCTGCAACATCCACCGCTTCACCTGCCACATTGCCTTCAACGTGAGGGCTGACACCTGCGCTGACGCGGACAGCTTACGCCATGGTTCTGCATAGGTTTCGCGGATATGGCGATAGCGTTGGCTCACCGAAAGATCGTACAAGACCGTGCGCGATGGACGGTATTGGCATAACAACGTGCTCGACAGCTCCCATCGGTTCTCCTGATACTGCCGTCCGGAAGCTATCTGCGGATAGATATTGTCTTGCGCCGAGCCGAAGATATTTTTCTATTCCTCGCCGTTCGTCGGTAGGCTTCCGCCACCTTCACGCCCCACGTATAGGTTTTTCCTTTGTGCAGATAGCCCGTTTCAAAGCCCTGATGGCGCATACCAACTTTCGTGAGAGGCAGCTCGTTGAGATCCGAAATGACGTTCTCTCATCGATAAGGAACTATAGTTCAACGCCGCGTAAACGCCGTTCCGGTGAGCCACGGGACACAGCTCTACCGTGGCATCCCAGCCCAATCCTTTATAATAAGTAGAGGTGTAGGAGCCTCAAAACGGTAATAATCCATGCCCAACCCGGTGAGATGATAAACGGCAGGCCGCGAAGTTTCGTTGTAAAACTCCAGTGTATTCGTCTGTTTGTATCGTCTCGACGCCTACCGACAATCCCCTTCGTAAGTGTCACTGAAGAGTCCCGACTTGCCCATTCCCACCTTCACCTGCAAATAACCCGTGAGGTTTTTGGGGCGAGGGTCCACCGTTCGGTATTCCAACTGGGCCTGTATAGCGTCCTTCCGCACCCACCGTCCACTTGTTCTTGCGAAGCGCAAAACCGCCCATAAAGTCATAAGTCTCTTTGCGCGACACTCCTCCCCGATGGTATCGGCCATGACGTAGGGATAAAGAAGGTCGAAGTCGCTGGTCTCGCAGTAACGAATATGGCGTGTCTGACCATTGATGTGTGAGCCATGCCCCACGAGAAACTTTCTTTTTCCGCAGAAAAAGCGTCGATATGGCCTCCGGCAACCGCCGCTTTATCGCCATACTCCAAACCGCTTCGGCAGAGTGGCAGTGCTGTGTGATGCAGGGTTGCGCTTAATCGGTTCAGCGAAAAACTCATAACGATTCCATTGCATGGCGGGATTGCTGGCAGATCTCCGGAAACCATGAACGGGTATCGCCCGGTGTTCGGTCCGCCTTCCACAATATTGTCGCCAGCCTTGGCCGAAGCGACGGGGCCTAAGGCTACAAGCGAAACCGCCATGAGAAAGTGAACTATCGTCTTATCCACATCTGTTGTTTTTATTCATTTATTTCTTCGGAGTAACGCCATCATAAGCGTGGGTCGTAGCTTTTGTGCCGTCGGCACTGATGGCTGTTCCCTCGTTCCTCTATCACTGAAGGGATACACTCTGTATTGGAAAATCTTCGGTAGAGTTATTGGTGTCTTGCAAATGTATGATGCCTTTCCGTCTATAGAACTGCAATTTACGGCGAATGCTGCGGAAGTAGCGACTTTTGTCATGGTCTACATATCCCACATAGTGTCCATCCCGCATCCACCGACGGTGGCAGAATATTCACAATCGGTTGCTTTGCACGCTGCAGTTCACACACCATCTACAATCCACGCATTGGGGAATCTTATAACCTGTCTGGTGCATAGGGAAAGTGCCTTGCGGAAGATACATCGTATAATAATAGGTGTACAGATAGTCTTTGAGATACTGTTGCTTAGATATATTCTTCGGAATACGAGCTGAGGGCGAATGACGTGAATCCACGATTGTGCAGGACATAGAAACTCAACGTAGCAGCAATACCATTTGTCCAGATTGGGCACCGTAGGCCCATCGATATCCAAATGAGAGGGAGAAGACGAAATGTCGTACCATCTCAAAATCGGCCTTGCTCAAGTCGAATGAGTTGGGGTTGGCCACCCTGATGGTCGATACCAGTGTCACAGATGAGCAGTGATTGACCGGGCATGACCGGATGTTCCGTTCCATTGCCGGGTATAACGTAAAGCGACCACACCGTAAACGTATCTTTACGAATGTCGGGTGAATATTCAAAATACTGCACCGACTTAAACTTCGATTCGCAGAAAGCCAGTCCATCAGCATAAAGCACATGGTCATGTTATTGAATATCTTGATGTAACTGTCGCCATGTATTGCGATCCCGAAGCACGCAACGTGCCGGAAAAGAACACTTCCTCCAGAATAAAGTCTTCGTTTGCCGCTGAAAGGAAGGTTTCTATTTTATGGTTTTTAGAGGATTCCGAGACGGTTATGTTTTCGGCCTCACCCGTGAGGTATCCTTTTGCCATCGCGGTCTCCTGCACCCTCTCCAGTTTTCATGCACGTAACATCAGCAGAATACACGCAATCATAAAGTCCTTCAGGCAGCCGGATACTGCTGGAATGGGCTCGACTTGTCTTCGCGCCCGACGTAAGATTGGTAAACTGAATCTTCTCAGAAACAACCTTGAGGTTTTTCACGTTCGTGGGATAATCTATCGTTAGATTCGTTGCAACCTCAACAAGTTCTTTTGTCATCGCTACACGATGAGAACAGGGCGAGCATGGTCATGTGGCCAATGCTAAAGTAGATATAACTGTTTTCACCTTTTTATGATATGAATAGGTTAAGAATTATATCGTGAAATTGGCCTCTACGCCGAAATAAGGTGAAGCGTTGCGGCGTATCACCTTGCCGTTTGACTTGTAGTCGGGCAGGTAATCCAATATCTCTATTGGCAAAGAAAGACAACCGCATGTGAGCGTCCGATTCGCTTGGTAGCCTTGAGATTGACGATCATCGACATCGGCACCGTGAATGGTCGGAACATATCAGCCTTTATAGGTTTGCACCAGTTGTTTCAGAAAAAAACATCCTGTTCGCCTCCGGGGTGTAGGATGTACCTTGCCGTCGGCCGCCGAAATATAGGCAATGGGATAGCCGTTCTTCTCCTGTCGTTTGGTCTTGATAAGTCACATGAACTGTGCCGAGGTGGTAAAGATGAAGCCCCATTCGGGCACTTGGGTGTCGAACGTGAAGTTGGTGTTGAGCCTGTCGTTCACCTGCCCGTCATTCCAGTCGTAAAGACCCACGTAAGACTCACCTACAGGACGGTTGTCTCATCACCGTACTTACGGGGTCAGTACATCGGGCTGACTGTTGGTATAGATGGTGGGAAACCATGCTCCGCTGACATTGATACGGGTGCGCAGGGCACGGATACGGGCAGAGGTGAATTGCAGTTCGATGCCCTGTTTCACCATCTTGCTGCCGTTCGAGGCCCTGCTGATAGCCGGTCGAGCACGTGCCGGTTCTCAAAGGGCAGCGTGCGCCAGTCTGTTCCGGCCGACATCCGCGAAGCGTCATATTTATAAAGGTAGTCGCCGTAGATGCGAGAATAGCGAAAGCCTGAGGTCATTTGCTCTAGAAGTAGTCCACACTCAGCGAGTTCTTCCAGTCGACGTTCTAACCGCACCTCCCATTTTCGGTTGCGGGCCGGTTTGATGGCATAGTTGGTGGGATCCTGCCGATAGCTCATCACCACAAAAACGGCTGTCGCGTTCAGGATTCTTGGTGTCATAATAGGCCAGCTCCACGAAGTCGCTGTAATAATTGACGGGAAAAAGGTAGTTGAGCGTAGGATTTTCGTGGTCAGCCCTCAACCCGAAGCAATCGCGAAGCGCAGCGGGCTACTCAACCGTAAGGTAAGGCAATCGCCAGTTGATATTGACACGTGGGTCGGCATATACTTTTCCGCTGCGCGTCAAAGCGCTTATCAAGTCCGGGAATGGTATTCAGACGCACGCCGAACATGCCTTCCAGCACGCTACCACCTATCTTTTGCCACAAAGTTTTCTTCGCCAAAGACCGACAGGTTTTTGCAGTCCGGGGATATCCTTGTAGCGCCGCGGGCGGGTCGACCAGCCACTGACACTGAGCGGATGACCCGATGTCATACACTTGTCCGTCGCCGTAATTTCTGGAATAGTCCCAGTTGAAGCCCACCTTTAGTTGGTTTTCCAATGAGCCAACATCCAACCGAACAGCCCTTTTGGCTTTTGAGCCAGGCGTTGAAAAGGCTTGCCATCGCACAGGTAATCGGCTACGTATTCGGCATAGACCGCGGCGGCCTCGTGCTCTACCTCCCATCCCGTGGGCACGATGCCGTAGCGTTGCGGTGCCACGAGGCGTCTTTGGCGCAGGCGATCCAATTGTTGCGACACGGAAGTGTTGACTTCTATCTCGCGAAGCAATCCCTTCTTGCGGTTCAGCGACCAGCTATTGGTGAAGACCATGCGATTATAATTGGAGCGATATTCGTCGATGCGCCCGTAATTGAGGTCGGGATCGGCCTTACTGTTGTCGAAAGAGCCGGAGTAATCGAACGCCGACTCCCATTTCCAATCTGTCTTTCCCGCCGTCGTCTTTTCTAAATGTATAGCGCAATGAGGCATTCAGCCGTTTGTAGTTTTCGAGATTATCGGTTGATCTACTTTTTGAATCGAGATAGCCGAGGTCTGCGTTGAGCACCCGGGCATCGTCGTTACCGAGCGCAATACCTTTCCCTGACAGAGAATAATTTGCTGTAACCATCGGCCTTGAAGCGGGCGGAGAGCGGCATCTACGGCGTATCTTCTTGATGTTGACGATGCCACTGGTCAGGTTGCCATACTTCACCGAGGGTATTCCTCGTATCACTTCGACGCGCTCAATGTCGTCAGTGCCCTATCGTGCGCATGTCAACGCCCTTATTGGTAATGTTGCGATAGTTTTCCGTTCCGCCCCGAACTGACATTTTGCGTATCCGAAAGCGGCGAGAATTGCAGATTGGCGTCGGTATTGATGGGCGTGCCGTCTACGACAAACTGCGTACCGAGCGACGATATGGCGAAGGCATTATTGTGAGTTAAGCCACCGCCGGAGGTCATATTTCCCTGTTTCACGCAGGCTTATCGTGTTGGCCATGCCCATATTCGGGTCTTTGGAGTAGCCGCCCGGCAGCAGTTCCATCAGATCGGCCAAGCTGTTGGGCTGTAGCTGGTCCATCGCGTCGCGCCCAATGATAGACTTGGTGATAAGCCCTTGCGCCTCCTTGGCCGTGATAGTCACTTCGCAGGGCGCAGATTGGCTCAGATTCACATTCAACGTTGTGTTCTTGGTAAACGTCACGGTGCGTCTGTAAGGTTCATAGCCCACATAACTCACCTTCATGACATAGCTTTCGCCGGCCATTACATGAACGGAAAAACGTCCGTCAGCATTAGCCAGCGTGGCTTTAGGATGCTTGCCTTGGAATGAAATGGTAGCCATGGCAAGCGTTGTTTTATCAGCAGCGTCGGTCACGACACCGCTGACAGTAACTTGTTGTTGACCGGCGCAATGCAAACGAAAGCCAACAAAAACAATACGATAAATATATTTTGAACCCATCGAAAATCAAAAACGAATAGATAGATGACGAACTCGGTTCTTTGATGACAAAAAGTAGAGCAAAATGAAAACATTAACAATACCTAAAAATGATTATTTACATTGAAATCTCCCCACTCTTTAGGCCCGGTCGTGCAGCTTTACCCTTCGGTTTCTCGTCTGTATCGGCTCGAAACAATACATTTTCGCCCTCAACGCATCGATTCATTTTAAACGAGGCTGTCCTCTCAACGCCAAACAGACACGATGCGCGCGGGCGATGGCATAAAAACGTAAAAATATAACGAAGATAGTTTCCTAAATAGAGGTAGACTGGATTATCCAGCCTACCAAATATTCATGATGCCTTAATGTTCTTACTTCTTCACGACCTTGCGCGTTGTTCCGTCGCTCATCGTCACGATGTTCACGCCCGGTTGCAGTTCCTTCAGTCGGTGACCATCGACAGAATAGATAGCCCTAATGGTGGCAGTATGCCCGTTTGCGCAATATCCGTAGCGTCTTCTTCGTAAAGTAGCCCGTATCAGGGTTTACCATCGCGTTGTCGATGTTGCCTGCGGCATATTCTGTCGCGCCTTTGAGTTTCACGCAGTCTTTTGAACATATCTGCAGTGTTGCTGCACGTCCACGCGTCGTTGCAATAGATGGTAGTCAGCGAAGAGCAACCCTTGAACATGCCCCTCATGTCTGTCACTTTCTCCGTGTTAAAGTTCGTGAGATCGAGTCTGGTCAGCGAAGAACAATCCGCGAACATATAGCTCATGTTGGTCACATTCGTTGTATTGAAGTTTGAAACGTTGAATGCTGTCGGAGCTCTGTAATCCAGAGTTCGCTAAACCTGACGCTTTCGCCCAGGTAATCTTTGAATTGTTGGATCGAGGTTAACGAAGCACAACCTTCAAACATGTGGCTCATATCGGTTAGCGTTCTTTGTATCGAAATTACTTAAATCGAGTTGGGTCAAGGCCTACAGCCTGCAAACATGGACTGCTATATCGGTTACGTTCTGCGTGTCGAACTTGCTTACGTCGAGTTGGGTCAGGGCTTTGCAGTCATCGAACATGCCGCCTCATATTGATTACGTTCTGCGTATCGAATTTGCTTACGTCGAGTTGGGTCAGAGCCTCACAGCCTGCAAAACATGGACCACATAGCGGTTACGTTCTTTTGTATCGAATTTGCTTACGTCCAGTTGGGTCAGCGCGATGCAGCCGGCAAACATGCGCTGCATTTTGGTTACATTCTTCGTATCGAACTTGCTTTACGTCGAGTTGGGGGCAGGGCGATGCAGCGGCAAACATATTACGCATATGGGTTACTTCAGTATTAAGATTTTCGTTGCTCGTGATTTGCGTCAATGCTTCTAAATTGTAGAACCAATAGTCTGTCGTTTTAGGGCGGAAAATCTTTAATGATGGGTCGAACACGACTTGAGTGACAGTTGTGTTCGGGGTTTTTGAAATGTGCCTGTCCAAGCCCTATAGGCGCTATAGGGCGCTCACTGTCATCCGTCTGTAGCGTTAACACCCCATTTGGTGCCTGTTCGTGTTGCTTTCTGCGTGTCGTAACAGAAAGTGAGGGTTGTGCCGTCGTTGCTCTTCACGACGTAGGCTTCCTTGTTGTCATTTGTTGTCTTCGTAAAGTAGCCCTGTATCGGGGTTGGCCATTTCTATGCCAGCCTTGTTTTCGTCGTAAGAGACCGCGCCCTTTGAGTTGCACGCAACCTTTGAACATGTAGCTTGAGCCGCCAGACATCCATGCTTCGTTGCAGTAAATGGTGGTCAGCGATTTGCAGTCGAGGAATATGCCGCTCATCGTACTACATTCTGCATAGTCGAAATTACTTACGTCAATCCGGGTCAGAGAGGCGCAGTTGCGGAACATACTGTGTATATTGGTTACGTTCCGTGTATCGAACTTGCTTACGTCGACCTGCGTCAGCACCTCACAACCAACAAACATGCCGTGCATATCAGTTACCTTCTGCGTGTCGAACTTGCTTACGTCAAGCTGGGTCAAGGCTGTACAGCCCCAAAACATGCCGCTCATATTAGTTACGTTCCGTGTATCGAAGTTGCTTAGGGTCGAGCTGGGGCAGGGCGTAGCAGGCAGAAAAACATAGCATGGCTATCGGTTACCTTCTGCGTGTCGAACTTGCTTACATCAAGCTGGAGTCAGAGCGGCGCAGGAACAGAACATGAGTTCATATCGGTTACTTCTTCGGTATTGAGGTTTTCATGCCCGTGATTTGCGTCAATGCTTCTAAAACTGTAGAACCAATGGGCTGTCGTTTAAGGGCGGAAATCCTTAAACGAAGGGTCAATCACGGCTTGGGTAATAGTTGTATTCTTGGTTGTCCTTGTGCCCTGCCCGCCCGATAGGTTTCTCCATCTTCCGTCTGCGTCTCGTTAATTTCCATTTGCGCCTGTTCGTGCCACTTTCTGCGTGTCGTAATAGAAGGTGAGGGTTGTGCCGTCGTCGCCTTCACGACATAGGCTTCTTTTTCTTGTGCCTGCGCGTGTTGTGGCAAGGCAAACATCATCATTGCCACGATGGCGAAGAAGGATAATGTATAAAAATGTTTTTGCATATTTTTATTTTTAAAAAGTTTAATCATTAGGCGAATGGTCGGTATGGAGATATATTATCATGTAGATGACACAAAGCTTGCTCGTTTGTATTACGCAGATGAGGTCACCACTGTAAAGATAAAATTTCGTCGTAAAGATAAACGTTTTCTTTGAATCTTACAAGTGATAGGAGGAAACTTGTTAACATTTAGTTATAATCGTTATACAACGTAGAATCATGGAAGGTGATACCGTATGGCATCGCTACTCGGAAATGTAAAAAAACGGTCACAAAAACGGCCTCTAAAAATTCTCCAACCAGAGAGAAAACAGAGATAAAACTGCGTTTTATCCTTGCGGCGAGATCGTTTTTATAGCGTTTTTCGATGCTAAAAGACATAGCTTTGCTTGCCCAAAGCAGCTCTTTACCGGGTAATCGCCATGCTTTTACACGGTAAAAGAGCCGCTTTTAGACCGTCGCGGTTTAGCGGTCTTTTGATTAACAAAAACTGTTATTTTCTACAAAACAGCTGACTATCAGCAACTTGTCAGTGTATGCTAACTATCAAAATGCTTAGCTTATTTTGCGAAAAACTTTTTCCTTGATGCAAAATAAAAGAGCGATTTGTAATGATTTTTCACAGAGAATTAAGCCCATGTCACACAGAAATATACAGCGTATAGCATGGAGATGATAATCTAAAAGTGCTCACAGGTAGATAATAATGAAAAACTCGTGGGAGCCTCAAAATCCACACACCAGCACTTTTAGCAAAGCTATAAGAAAAGGGCTATCCGGCACGCGTGCTGAATAGCCCTTGCTTGTTTGATGTCGCGGTAACAACAATGATATGCTTCACGTTTAAGATGCTCACAACCATAGCTGTTTTATTCTACGCTATATATGATTTTACGTTTTACCGGACGACTATAAAAGAAAAATAATCCATACCTTTGCAAACAACTAAAGATATTGCCCCCAATGCTATTCGTCACATATAGCTACGATTAGCATTGTAGGCAAAAATAATATAAATATAAAAAGGATAAGAAATGAAAAGTTTAGAATTACTGTTCCCTAAAGTTGAAGGCACAAAGACATCCCTCCTTTGCTGGCTTCACGCCTTCTATTCGGATTGACATTTGCGAGCCATGGACTCGACAAGTTGCAACACTTCACAGAAACGGGCTGCACACTTCCCAGCCCCTTCGGTATGAGTGGAGAAGTAGCTGTGAGCTTGAGCATCTTTGGCGAACTGATATGCGGCCTGGCATTTACCTTCGGTTTCCTACCCGTTTGGCACTACTGCCAATGATTTTCACTAATGATTGTTGCTTTCACAACCGTACATGGAGGTTCTGTCAGCGGTGGTGAGTTAGCATTCCTCTACCTCGTCATTTTCGTTCTCTCATGGTTTTGCGGGGGCAGGGAAATTCTCTGTTGATGGTTTGATCAGCAGCAAACTGAATCATTAAGATCTTTATTGCAAAGCCCCGACTTGAGTATATCGGAGGCTGCTGTAACAAGAGGATTCGTAAAAATACACCATGCAATGCATAGTGAGATATGACTATCGAGCCTTATACGAGAGGATGCGTCTTGTTTGACACATCCTCTTTAGTATTAATGAGAATTAAATTAATAATCTAATTTATTCTGCCTTTTTAGCTCTTCTGCTACAGGAGCGTCTGCTACCTGTGCTTCTGTTGCAGGAGCCTCGGTAACCCTCATCTTCTTAGTAGAACGACGGCTACGACGAGTCTCTTCTCTGCCTTAGGAGCCTTTGCCATATTCTCATCGAAGTCAACAAGCTCGATGAAAGCAATAGGAGCAGCGTCACCGCGACGGGTACCCAACTTAATTACGCGGGTATAACCACCTGGACGATCAGCCACCTTGGCAGCAACCTCACCGAAGAGTTCCTTAACGGCTTCCTTGTTCTGAAGATAACGGAAAACAACACGACTGCTAGTTTGTATCATCTTTCTTTGAACGGGTCAGAAGGGGTTCTACATACTTCTTCAAGGCTTTTGCCTTTGCGAGGGTCGTAGTGATTCTTTTGTGCATAATCAACGACACAGCCATGTTAGCAAGCATGGCACTGCGGTGAGATGCAGTACGACCCAGATGGTTGAATTTTTATTATGTCTCATTTTGTTTTTAATTGTTGTGGATATTCACCTAAAACAGCGTGCCCATTGGCATAGTCCGAAAAACAACAAGCTATCCTCAGATTACTCCTTATCCAATTTATACTTTGAAATATCGGTTCCAAAAGGACAGATTCAGAACTCTCGAGCAAATCATCAAGCTCAGAAAGCGATTTCTTACCAAAGTTGCGGAACTTGAGAAGGTCTGTCTTGTTGTACTGAACAAGATCGCCATGCGTTTTCAACGTCGGCAGCTTTCAAACAGTTAAGCGCGCGGACAGAAAGATTCATGTCAACAAGCTTAGTCTTGAGCAATTGACGCATGTGCAGAACCTCTTCATCGAACTCCTGATTGTTCTCTGCATCAGGACTCTCCAATGTAATCTTCTCGTCGGAGAAGAGCATGAAGTGATAAATCAGTATCTTGGCTGCTTCTTTAAGTGCATCCTTGGGGGATATGGAACCATCGGTCGTAACTTCAATAACCAGTTTGTCATAACTCGGTCTTTTGCTCAACACGATATGGCTCTACTGAATACTTAATGTTACGGATAGGGAGGTGTAGATAGAATCGATTGAATTACGTTGACATCTGTACAAAAACTCACGATTCTCATCGGCCGGAACATAGCCACGACCTTTGTTTATCGTAAGATCTATTTGCATAGAAGCTTTGGCATCTATATGACAAATCACCAAATCAGGGTTTAACACTTCAAATCCAGTCAGATACTCGCCGATATCACCTGCTTTTGAATTCTGTGGAATTCTCTGCAGTGATCTAACTTTCTCATTCTCGAATTCTTCTACTACTTGCTTGAATCTTACTTGTTTCAAATTCAAGATAATGTTGGTCACATCTTCTTTTTACACCGGGAACTGAAGAGAACTCATGCTCAACACCAGAAATACGCATGGTATTGATTGCACTAGCCTTCCAGCGATGAAAAGAAGAATGCGGCGCAATGCGTTACCGATAGTAACGCCAAAAGCCTGGCTCAAGAGGACGAAATTGAATTTGCCGAATTTATCATTGGCCTCCAACATTACAACTTTATCAGGTTTTTGAAATGCTAATATCGCCATTAATTTTCATGATTTGATTTAGAGTACAACTCAACGATTAACTGCTCCCTTGATGTTTTCTTTCTGGAATGTCAACACGCTCCGGCTTGTAGGAATTTACCACTCTTGAAGTTTCATCCCACTCAATCCATGGATACTTGCTGTGATTGAAACCGGCAAGAGCTGTTTGGATAACTCTCAAGAGATTTTTGCTTTCTCACGAACACCAACAATCTGACCAGGTTTAACTGCATAAGAAGAATATTAACCACCTTACCATCAACAACGATATGCTTGTGACCTACCATCTGACGAGCAGCGCGCGCAGGGTCGGAGCAATACCAAACGGAATACGACATTGTCGAGACGGCTTTCCAAATTCTGAAGTAGAACCTCACCGGTAATACCATCAGCCTTAGCAGCTTTTTCAAACATATTACAGGGAACTGACGCTCAAGAACACCATAAGTGTACTTAGCTTTCTGCTCTCTGCACAACATGACACCGTACTCAGACATTTTTCTGCGACGATTATTGCCATGCTGTCCAGGAGGGAAGTTTCTCTTGGACAAAAACTTTGTCGGCGCCAAAAAGATGGGTTCACCAAAGCGACGCGCAATTTTTAGATTTCGGGCCTATATATCTTGCCATAATATAAAAATAATCTTATAATGTATTTAAAAATTAAACCTTGCGACGCTTGGGAGGACGGCAGTCATTGTGCGGTAACGGAGTTACGTCTACAATCTCAGTAACTTCAATACCGGCCCCATGCACGGCACGGATAGCAGACTCACGACCATTACCCGGACCCTTTACATAAGCGCTTAACCTTGCGAAGGCCTGGGTCAAAAGCTACTTTAGCACAATCCTCGCCTGCCATCTGAGCTGCGTAAGGAGTATTTTTCTTTGAGCCACGGAAGCCCATTTTACCAGCAGAAGACAGAAATAACCTGACCCTCGCTGTTTGCTAAAAGAAACAATGATATTATTGAATGAACTATGTACGTGGAGTTGACCAACTAGCGTCAACGCGCACATTTCTTTTCTTGGATGTTGCTTTTTGTTTTTGCCATAATAATTACCTCCTGATTACTTAGTAGCCTTTTCTTATTAGCAACAGTCTTCTTCTTTTCCCTTACGGGCAATGGAGCGTTGTTCTTATCTCTGACCGCGAACAGGAAGACCATTACGATGTCTAACACCACGATAGCAACCAATATCCATCAGACGCTTGATGTTCATTTGATCTCAGAACGAGATCACCTTCCACTTTAAATTCAGCGCCGATAATTTCACGGATAGCAGCTGCTTGGTCATCAGACCACTCGCTGACCTTCAGGTCACGATTAACGCCGGCTTTATCCAATATCTTTGCTGAACTACTTCGACCAATACCATAAAGTGTAGGTCAATGCGATTTCGCCACGCTTATTTTGGGGGCAAATCTACTCCAACAATTCTATTGCCATTTGTAAATTGAATAAAAATAATAAAATGTTTGTTTCTCGCTAAAGAGATGCAAAGTTAATCATTTCTTTAGCAAAGAATGATTAATTACAAATCTTTAACATTAACCCTGGCGTGTTTTGTACTTTAGGGGTTCTTTTGTTGATAACGAACAAAACGACCTTTACGACGAACGATCTTTGACAGTCGGTGTACGCTTCTTTAATGATGCTCTAGTCTTCTATATCTATAATTGAATTATTTGTATCTGAATACGATTCTTCCTTTAGTCAAATCGTATGGACTCATCTCAACTTTTTACTTTATCTCCAGGCAGAATCTTGATATAGTGCATACGCATCTTACCGGAAATATGAGCTATAATCTGCACACGTTTTCCAACTCTACACGAAACATCGCATTTTGAGAGAGATTCTGCGATAGTGCCATCTTGTTCAATAGCTGATTGTTTGCCATAATGAATGTTTTACGCTCTAATTAATTGTCTACACGTAAGATTTCCTTGCCACAAGAAAACTCCAAAAGTATGCTTCGTTTAAATATTCCTCCAAATGAACATTCTTCACTACCTTGTATTTGGGGATAGAGAAATAAATCATATCCACTGGAGGATGACCAGCAGGAGAAAAACCTGCTATCACAAGTCTATAGAATTGTAAATGCTAATCAGATTTGACTGATAAATAAAGTCTTAGTAAGCAGATACTCCACTCTTACGTGTACGGCCAGAATTAAGAAGGCCATCATAATGGCGCATCATCCAGATGGCCTCAATCTGCTGAAGGGTATCTATAACCACACCAACCAAAAATCAACAAAAGATGTTCCTCCAAAAATTGAGAGAAAGAATCTTGAACATTAAGAAGGTGGGCCAACGAAGGCATTACAGCTATGAAAGCAATGAATAATGTAACCTGGTAAAAGTAATACGAGACATGATGGAATCAACATACTGCTGTGTCCTTACCGGGCTTAACCCCAGGAATGAAACCATTGTTACGCTTCATATCTTCTGCCATCTGGGTTGGTTATGTAATAGCTGTATAAAAATATGTAAACGCTATGATTAGCCCTATTAAAAATAATATTGTACAGCAAGCTACGGTTATCCATCAAAAGAACATAACCCAAGAAGAATTCTCAGACTGAAACGAACAATTGTTAATGGAATGAACATCAAAGCCTGAGCAAAAGATGATGGGCATTACATTAGCAGCAAAAAGCTTCAAAGGAATATATTGACGTGCACCACCATACTGCTGATTGCCAACCAAACGCTTTTGCATATTGCACAGGAACCTTGCGCGTTCCTTTGCACCAAAAGAATAGATGCACAAACAACAGCATAGAGGATAAGGATTTCTACAATAAACATTACAAGGCCACCACCTGAAATGGCAGTAAAACGTGAACCGATTTCTTGCACGAAAGCCTCGAGGGCAGACGAGCAATAATACCAATCATAATGATAATAGAGATACCATTTCCCTACTATCGCTATACGCTCACCGCCAAAGAATAAACATGCTTCCTGCAGCAAGGATAATGTAGGCAGGAATCATGAAACACAGTCCATGATATGCCTGAAGCCAAAAGCTTTGACTTGCCTGAGCTTCAAATTGAAGGTAAGCAGGAGCTTGGAATAACAAGATGGCTACTGTAAGCCATCTTGTATACCAATCCCTATTTTCTTATGACCACTCTCACCTCACGCTGCATCTTCTGAAAATAAGGTACAGCAATAGCAAGGAGCTGCATAACGATAGAAGCTGAGATGTAGGCATAATTCCAAGTGCAAACATGGATGCATTGGAAAATGCGCCACCAGAGAACATGTCCAAAAGCGACATAAGGCCACCTGAGGTTTGCGACTGAAGTTTGTCTAACATGCCTCGGGTTGATACCAGGAAGGACCACGAACGACCAAACGGTAGATAGCCGTAAACAGAAGTACACGAGGACGCTGACGCAAATCCTCAACCTTCCAACAGTTCTTTTAGTGTCTCAATAAACTTTTTCATTTACTTAGATTATAGTTGCATTTCCACCCACAGCCCTGATTGCCTCTTCAGTCAGTTTTTGAAAATGCATTCGCTTCTCACATCAATTTTTGCTTTCAACCTGCCTTCACCAAGAATCTTAACAAGACCTTTTCCCCTAGTGAGACCAGCAGCCTGCAACTCTACAAGTCCAATCTTTGTCAAGTTCTGTGACTCAGCTAAAGACATGAAGAGCAGAAGGTTAACAACGATGTATTCCTTGCTAGATTGATATTCTTAAAACCAAACTTAGGAACACGATGTTGCAGAAAGCGGCATCTGACCACCTTCAGAAACCTATCTTCTCTTATAACCAGAACGAGCTTTGGCACCTTTTATGACCACGGGGTGAAGTTCCACCAAGTCCTGAACCAGGACCACGACCAATACGTCATGTAGAATGGGTAGCACCTCAGCCGGTTTTCAAATTATGTAAATTCATCATCGATTCGATTTATTAATTATTCAACTATGGTTACTACGTGATGAACCTTACGATCATACCACGAACGCTGGGATTATCTCATCTCAACAACTTGAGAAATCTTACGAAGACCCAAAGATTGAAGTGTACGCTTCTGGTCTACAGGATAACCAATCTTGCTTCTAACTCTGCTTGATTTTTATTGTTGCCATTGTTGTAATCTTCTCACAGCCGTTAAATACTTTATCCATACTAATACCACGACATCCTGCAACAGTATAGGCATCATGCATTTCACTGAGGGCCAAGATTGTTGCCTTTTCACGAGGTTATGAGGATTGGAAGAACCCTTAGACTTTGCAATCACGTCGGATACACCTGCACCTCAAGTACTGCACGCATAGCACCACCGGCCTTCAAACCGGTACAATAGCTGCGGCTGGCTTTCCAAAAAGAACATGCGCCACCGAAAGAGAACTCTACTTCATGAGGAACAGCACCTTTCCAGTACAGGAACCTTAACAAGATTCTTCTTAGCTGACTCAACGCCCTTAGAGATAGCAGCTGTAACTTCGCCTGCCTGCCTCCCTAGGCCCCAGCCGATTACACCCTTACCATCACCTACAACGACGATAGCAGCGAAAGTGAATGTGCGACCACCCTTTGTAACCTTTGTAACACGAAGTTAATTGCAACCAAGCGATCTTTCAATTCAACATCACTATTAACTTTTACTTTATTCATTGCCATAATCGTTTAAAATTTAGACCGCCTCACGAGCACCATCACCAATTCCTTAACACGACCGTGATAGAGATAGCCGTTACGGTCGAAGACAACTGATTCTACACCAACAGCCTTTTGCCTTTTTCAGCGATCAGTCATCACCAACCTTTTACCTGCCTGCTCACATTTAGCGCATATTTTCTAACCCAAGCGAAGAAGCGGAAGCTAGTGACTGCCGGTCAAATCATTAATAACCTGAGCATAAATCTGCTTATTAGAGCGGAACACACTGACGTGGACGCTCTGCGGTTCCATTAACACTCTTGCGAATGCGAAACTTTATTTTTGATTCGTCTTTCAACTTTCTGTTGTCATAATTGTAAATTCAATTAAAATTACTTAGCTGCAGCTGTCTTACCAGACTTCTGCGAATAACTTCCACCCTTGAACAAGACGCCCTTGCCCTTATGAGTTCAGGCTTACGGAAAGAACGAATTTTTGCACAGATAAGACCAAGCCAGCCTTGTCGCAAGATTCCAATATACAAGAGGATTTTGTTTTTCAGACTTCGTCTCAACCTTTACCTCTTTCGGAAGTTGCAAGAAGATAGGTGTGTATAACCCAAAGAGAACTCTACTAGATTTCCTTGATTCGAAAACGCGATATCACACCAACAAGCTCTAACACTTTTGATAACCTTCGCTCACACCAACAACCATATTATTGACAAGCGAACGATAAAGGCCAGAAAAGCTTTGTTTCTGCTTCATATGACAGGACTATTCTCATCTACTTCAAACGTTATCTGGCCATCTTGATTAACAAACTTGATTGAAGGATCAATCTTCTGAGCAAGCTCGCCTTTTGGGACCTTTAACAGAAAACTACATTTGTACTCTTGTCAAAGTCAACAGCACTCCGGCAGGAAACGACAATTGGCAATTTTCCTATTCTTGACATGTTCAATCCTCCAATTAATAAACGTAGCAAAAGAACTTCACCGCCAATCTTAAGATCAGCAGCCTTGTTTGTCATTACACCCTTTAGACGTGGATAAGATTGCTCACTACACCAGTAATTACCTCGGCATGTCTTTTGTAGCCAGTATACTGACGAAGACCTGGAGTAGAACACACGCTTCAAAACACTTGATTGCGTTTTTGCTGTTTCAGGGTTATACTCAAAGCTACTTTTGATAGCACCCTGAGGTCCATCCTCGATGAATTTGTAATTGAGAATGTAACCCTTCCTCGAAGAGGATCTTGTAATCTCTTTCTTCAAGTTTGACGCAGGAACCTCAACAACACGATGATGTGCCATGATTGCGTGTTTTGTCGAGGTCAGATAATCTGCCATTGATCTAGTCACAAAATATAAATGTTTAATTAATCGACTACCCCGACAATATTAAAATCTTTATCCAACTCACAATAATTAGTGAATAGTGCGAAAAGAAACTTTCATTACTAACCACTAACAATTGCGTGTCGGTTTTACCAGCTTGCTTAACCCCAGAATAAGGCCTTGTGAAGCCATCTCACGAAATTGGATATGAAAGACCAAACTGGCGGAGATATCCTTTCGGACGACCCGTGATCTTCAACGATTGTGAAGACGGATAGGGTTAGCATTCCTTGGGATTGACTGGAGCTTACGAGCCGCCTCATATGCTTCTGCCGGATCCTCTGCGAAGCTAACACCTTTTGGAAAGAGCTTCGCGCTTCGGCGTAACGAGCAACAAGCTTTGCACGCTTCACTTCACGAGCTCATTATTCTTTTCGCCACATGCTTAATCGTTTTTAGTGTTCTTGAAAGGAAGGCCGAAAGCCTTGAGGAGAGCAAAAACCTTCTTCGTCAGTCTTAGCTGTCGTTACAAAAAGTAATGTTCATACCCTGATGCGGTCTATCTCATCAATGTTAATTTCTGGGAAAATAATTTGTTCGGTGATACCTAATGTATAGTTACCACGACCATCAAACTTACTTTCAACACCTTTGAAGTCACGGATACGCGCGCAGCGACACGAACAAGTTTCTCTCAAAAACTCTCGCACGTTCTCGACGCAACGTTACCATCACACCAATTGGCATCCTTCTTACGAAGCTTGGATTAGCGATATCTTTCTTTTTGAATAAGTAGCAACAGCTCTGACCATGATGCAGTTATTTCATTAACTGCCGCATCAACAATCTTCTTGTCCTGTGTTTGCGTCACCTAAACCGGTTGATACAATCTTCTAGAGTACAGGAATCTGCAAAGCTGAAGTATAGTTGAATTGTTTCTGCAATGCAGGTGAATCACCTCTATATTGCTTCTTTAACTGTGCTGTTTCCATTACTTAATTTCCTCCCAGACTCGAAGGAATGAATTACGTTCTGCCTTTCGTGCTATAGCAACGCGTGTAGGCTTACCGCTCTCTAGGATCAATTAAACTCAAATTAGAAATATGGATTGGAGCCTCCTGCTTTACGATCCCCCTGAGGATTCTTAGCCGACAGCTTCGTGCTCTTTTGAAACAAGATCTTACGCTTCTACGATGGCACGTTCCTCAACCAACACCTTGAGCTACCTACCAGTCTTTGCCCTTGTCGCCACCGGCAAGAACAACTACTGTATCGTTTTTCCTTATATGTAATTTACTCATACCACTAAATTTTAAATAATTAAAGAACCTCCAGGTGCCAAAGAAACGACCTTCATGTTCACAGCACGGAGCCTCACGAGCGACAGGGCCGAAAGATATAGCTTCCACGAAGCTCAATTTGCGTTGTTGAGCAATACGCAAGCATTGTCGTCAAAACGATATACGAGCCGTCTGGTGCTGACGAATCTCTTTCTTTGTACGTACAATCAAAGCTTTAGATACCGCACCTTTTTCAAAATCACTTGCTGGGACAACGTTCTGATGACAGCAACGACAATCCACGTCACCAACACTTGCACAACGGCGGCGTGTACCTCAAGTACACGAATGCAAGTGTCGCTTCGCGGCACCGCAATATCACATACTGTAAAGTCTTGATTCTGTTGTATCATAATTACTTAGCTTTTTCAACAATTTGAACCATCTCCCACCTTTTGTCTTCGACAAAGGACGGGTTTCCATAATGAGAACGGTGTCACCAATATTTAGCTTCGTTCTTCATCATGCGCTATGGTATTTCTTTTCGTCTTTTTGAACAAACTAGCCATAAATAGTGCTTCTCTCTGGCTTAGCGGCATAATAATGGTTTTTATCCATTTTGTTGCTGATGACAACACCCCTGTCTTACTTTTCTAAATTTTTGTTTCCATCTGGACCATTATTATTTATCTGAGTTCTCTCGACGAAGTTCTGTTTTTCATACGGGCGATGTCACGACGAGCTAGCCTTAATCTGGAGATGAGATCCTCAAGAGGAGCTTGATTGGCGGTTCAGCTTCATCTGATTCAGCTTTTCCTGTGCCAGCTCCAACTTCTATCAAAATCTTTGGTTTCGAGTTCTTTACTTCTTTAATCTTCATAATTAAGCGCTTTTTATCGAAATCACGTCGTACTACAAACTTTGTCTTAACTGGCAGTTTCTGAGCTGCAGGCAAGTGCCTCTTTACAATATCAAAAACTTTACACCTTCTACTTCAGGGATGCACCTGTACACTGCCAACCCATCCTGCGAAACATCACCTCACCTTTACCCATACGTACGTCAGCAGGCTTACGTGTAATAGGTTTATCAGGGAATATACGAATCCAAACTTGACCTTCACGATTCATGTAGCGGTTCACTGCAATACGGGCTGCTTCTATCTGACGACTGTCAATCCATTTTAGCCTCAGCGTCTTGATACCAAAACGAACCAAAAGCTAGTTGTAGTTCCTCTGTGGGCATTGCCTTTTGATTGCCACGCCCATCTTGAGGTCTTCTATATTTTACTCTTTTGGCTGTAACATGATAGCTTTACTTTTAACGGTTATTGTTTCTCTTGGGATTACCACGGCCATACGACCACCATTGTTAGAACGGCCACCACTCTGGTTTCTCCTGAGCAAAATCGAGTCAAGTCACGCTTTCCCGTAAACTTCACCACGGCAAAATCCATACCTTTATACCCAGCAGACCTACTTTCGTGAGGGCTTCAGCCTGACAGTAATCAATGTCTGCGCGGAATGATGCAATGGAGTACGACCCTCCAAGCACTTTCCTTACGAGCCATTTTCGGCGCCATTCAGACGACCAGTAATCTGGACTCTACATACCTTCGGCACCTGCACGCATCGTATTCTGAACAGCCTATCTTGATGGCACGGCGATATGAAATCTTGCCTCCACCTGGCGAGCGATGTTGTTACCTACGATATTAGCATCAAGTTCAGGTTTTCTTTACCTCCCGAAAGATATTAATCTGAATATCCTTCTATAAAGCTTCTTAAGCTCTTCTTTCAATTTGTCAACGTCTTGACCACCTTTACCAATGACGATACCCGACGGGCTGTGCAAATAGTGATGGTAACAAAGCTTCAATGCTACGCTCACTGACAATGCGAGAAACACTGGCCTTAGCTAAGCGCTCGTTCCAGATACTTACGGATTTTACGATCCTCTACGAGGTTATCTCCGAAGTCCTTGCCACCGAGACAATTTGAATCCCAAACCACGGATAATACCGAGTCGGTTTGCTATTGGATTAACTTTCTGTCCCATTCTATTTATTATTTTTCGTCGTTGGTTTTGGCATCCACAAAGAGTTACGTGATTAGAACGCTATGCAGATTCTATAACCACGACCTTGCGGTGCCGGTCTCCTATACGTTTCATTGTAACACCTATTCGTCAACGAAGACTTTGCTTACAAAAAGCTCACCATCTTCAGCCTTACGGTCATTTTGGTTTCCCAGTTAGCAATAGCCGAACGTAGAAGTTTCTCAACATCGATTGCGGCTTGCTTCTTTGAGAACTTAAGTACTCCGAGGGCGCGGTTTACCTCAAAACACGAATCATGCTCACAACGTAGCGCATTTTACGTGGAGAGGAAGGTACGCCATTGAGCTTAGCGAAGTCAGCAGATTTTTGCAGTGCTTCCTTTATTTTTCAGCAACGATATGTTTTCTTGCTCCCATTATTAATTCTTAATTTTAAATGGTTTAAACCCGCTTGGCGCTTATTGTTAGCCTGAGTGACCACCGAAGCGACGTGTAGGAGAAAAACTCGCCGAGTTTATGGCCTCACCATATTCTCAGTAATGTAAACGGGGATAAATTTGTTTCGTTACAGAACAGCAACAGTGTGTCCCACAAAATCTCGGGGAAATCATTGATGCTCCAGCCATGTTTTAACAACATTCTTCTTACCACTTTCGTTCCTGGCAAGAATCTTCCCTCGAGAGAAACGTTGATATATGGACCTTTTTAAGTGAACGACTCATAATTTACTCTTTTATTATTTCTTATTAGCTCTTTCGATAATATATCTTGTTAGAAAGCTTCTTCGGTGCGCGAGTCTTGAGACCCTTAGCAGTACAAGCCCTTACGTGAACGTGGGTGTCCACCAGACTGGCGACCTTTCACCCACCACCCATCGGGTGATCAACAGGGTTCATTACAACACCACGGTTGTGAGGACGACGTCCCAGCCAACGAGACGACCAGCCTGCTACTCAGACTGTTCCAACGCGTGATCAGAGTTACCCACACTACCAACAGTAGCTTTACAAGCAGAGAGAATCTGACGAGTCTCACCTGAAGGAAGCTTAATTACACAATAGCTACCTTCACGAGAAGTCAACTGAGCAAAATTACCAGCCGAACGAACAAGCAACGCGCTCTGGCCTGGACGTAATCTCTATGTATGAATTACAGTACCAACAGGAATGTTTTCACAAAAAAGCGCATTACCTACTTCAGGAGCAGCATCTGCACCTGACATCAACGTAGTACCTACTTGCAGTCCATTAGAGCAATAATGTAACGTTTTTCACCATCAGCGTAGAAAGTAAAGCAACACGAGCAGATCTGTTTGGATCATACTCGATTGTCTTAACTACAGCTGAACACCATCTTTCTCTCGCTTGAAGTCGATCAGACGATACTTCTTCTTATGGCCACCGCCAATATATGGCGAACGGTCATCTTACCGGTGTTATTTCGACCACCAGTAGAACGTTTACCGTAAACGAGAGACTTTTCTGGCACGGATGCGGTAATATCCTCGAACGTGCCAATAACCTTTAGTGCTTTCGTCCCAGGTTACCGGTTTTAATTTACGTACTGCCATTTTTATTTAAATATTGCTGTAAAAATCAATTGTTTCGCCATCCTTAACGGTTACGATGGCCTTCTTGAACGCATTTCTTTGTCCCTTCACGAGACCAGCCTTGGTATAGCGACTCCAGGCGCTTACCTGCATAACGAAGTGTGTTCACATCTTCAACTGTAACATTATACAGACCCTCGACTTCTTTCTTAATTTGGAGTTTTGTTAGCCTCAGGACGACAACAAAACCATAGCAGTTTGCCTTCTTTTTCTGTAATATTGGTCATCTTCTCAGTGACCAGAGGTTTAATAATAAATCCCATATCTAATTCTCCTTAATTATTTAGTTAAGACAGCGTCGATTGCCTTCAAAGAACCTTCAGCTATGACAAGAACGTCTGCATTCAAAACTTTATAAGTATTGAGTGTAGATGCGGCCATAACTCAGCACCCTGTAAGTTACGAGCGGACAAATGTACATTTTTATTCTCTTCTGGCAAAAGGACAAGAACCTTCTTACCTTTAACTTTTAAGATTTTAGTAATATTTACAAAATCTTTTGTTCTAGGAGTCTCAATGTGAAATCCTCAACAACTTAACGATACCGTTATCCTGAGGCCTTGTAGAAAGGGCTGACTTACGAGCAAGAACTTTAACTTTCTTATTCAACCTAAAGTCATAGTTGCGAGGTTGGGACCAAATACGCGACCACCACCTACAAGAACCGGAGGTTGATATCACCACGGCGAGCACCGCCACCACCTTTCTGGCGACCGAGCTTGCGAGTAGAACCCTCCCCTCACTTCTTTTCTTTTTTGACTTAGCTGCACCTTGACGCTGTGCTGCAAGATGCTGCGTAACATCAAGCCAGAGGGAACGTGATCGTTGGGCTCAATTCCGAAGATAGCCTCATTCAGGCTTACCTTTCTTCCAGTCTCCTGACCGTTGATATTTAAAACGCTAACTTTCATTATTTCTCAATTAAAACAGTTGAACCTTTTGCATCCAGCAAAAGAACCTCTTTACAATAAGAAGATTCTCTTCTGGAATTACTTTTAACACCTGGAAGTTCTGAGTTGCGCTCTATCACCTCCCATTTGGCCACCCATGCGCATGCCCTTGAAAACCTTTGCGGGATAAGAACAAAGCACCGATAGCACCGGCTTACGAGCACGGTCGATCCTGTCCATGAGTAGACTGACCTACACCGCCGAATCCGTGACGCTTAACAACGCCCCAGCCTTTTACCCTTTAGATGTACCTACAACGTCAACGAACTTAGCGTCATTGAAAATCTCTACTGTAAAGTGTGTCACCGAGGTGTACTCCTCATCAAACTTGAACTCGGCCAGTGCTTTTTAGGTGTTGTGCCGGCCTTCTTAAGGGTTCCCATCATCGAGCAAGTACGATTCTCCTTTGCCTCACAGAAACCAAGCTGAACAGCCTTGTAACCATCTTTCTCTACAGTTTTAACCTGGGTTACAACACAAGGACCTACTTCGATAACAGTGCACGGTACATTCTACGTCGGCACTGAAAACGGATGTCATTCCGATTTTTCTTCCAATTAATCCTGGCATTTCAATATAGTTTAAAAATTAAAATAATCCGATTTCTTTACTTCATTGAAACTTTTGATTTTCAACTTCAACGCCTGAAAGGCAATTCAAGTTCATCAGCGCATCAACAGTCTTAGCAGTAGGCTATAGATATCAATGAGACGCTTGAAATCAGAGAGCTGGAATTGCTCACTGAGATTTCTTGTTAACGAAAAGTACTACGGTTTACTGCAAAAATACGCTTTGTGAGTTGGCACTGGAATAGGACCACTAACGATAGCACCTGTAGCCTTCACAGCTTTTACAAATCTTTGTCGAGCTGACTTATCAACCAACTGGTGGTCACAGACTTCAGCAATTCTACTTTTCTGACTCATAATTAAATGTATTGTTATTTAAAATTTATAGTGAAAGAAAGAGATTATCCGTTTAAAGTCATTCGCTAAACGGATTCTCTCTCACACTGATTATCTATTAGAGAAAGTTCAGAATGCCCTTTACCATCCAACACTGCCTTAGCTATGCTTGAAGACAATGGCTCATGGTTGATCATATTCCATTGTACTGAGTTGCACGGCAGCAGTAATAGTACGAAGCGGTTTACATAACAAACATTTCTGCCAACGGAACCATAGCCTTAACCGATACGGGCACCACTACGAGCTTCTTCCATACCTTGTACCATACCGCGACGCTTGTTCCAGTCACAATAGCGTCACCCATATTCTCTTCGGAGTAACAACTTCTACTCGCATGATAGGTTCCATCAATACAGGCTTAGCCTTCGGGCAAAGAACCTTGAATGCCTGATGAGCTACCAATTCGAAAGACAACTGGTCAGAGTCTACCGGGTGGAAGCTACCATCGGTAAGAGTCACTTTCATACCGGTCATCGGGAAGCTACCGAGCACACCATTCTTCAAGCACTCCTGGAAACCTTTCTGTACCGAAGGAATGAATTCCTTAGGAATGTTACCGCCCTTAACCTCATTAACAAACTGCAAGTCGCCTTCTACGTAATCCTCATCCTTAGGACTGATAGTTACATCGATACAAGCGAACTTACCACGACCACCAGACTGCTTCTTATAAGTCTCACGGCTCTGAGCAACACCCATGATGGCCTCTTTATGGTTAACCTGTGGTTTTACCTTGATTACATTCAACCTTAAATTCGCGCTTTCAGACGATCAATAATGATATCCAAGTGAAGCTCACCCATACCAGAGATAATGGTTTGACCACTCTGCTCGTCGGTACGCACTGTAAACGTCGGATCTTCTTCTGCCAACTTAGCAAGACCATTATCCAACTTAGCGATATCAGCCTGACTCTTCGGCTCTACCGCAATAGAAATCACGGTATCTGGGAAGGTCATAGACTCGAGCACGATAGGATGGCCCTCATCACACAGAGTGTCACCAGTACGAATATCCTTGAAACCTACACCTGCACCAATATCGCCGGCATCAATTGATTCCATAGGAATTTCTTGCTTTTGAGTTCATTTGGAACAGACGGCTGATACGCTCCTTCTTACCCGAACGAGGGTTGTAAACGTAAGAACCGGCGAGTAATCTTTCCAGAATATACACGGAAGAACACCAAACGTCCCATGAATGGATCCAGTAGCTATCTTGGAACGCAAGCGCTGATGTTGGTTCCGCTTTCAGAAGGCTTACGACCTTCTTCTTCTTCTGTATCCAGGATTGGTACCTATAATAGCTTCGGTATCCAATGGTGAAGGCAAGAATGCACAAACATAATCGAGCAAAAGGCTGAACACCCTTATTCTTATAAGAGGAACCCAGTCACTAGGAGTCAATTCCATAGAGAGAGTTCCTACGAATAGCAGCAATCAGCAAATCTTCAGGAACATCTTTTTCCTTCAAGATACAGCTCCATCAACGCATCGTCAAAGTTAGCCGCACTCTCAATCATCTTCTCTCTCCATTCATTTGCCTCATCTACGAGATCAGCAGGAATCTCCTCTATATCATATTGAGCACCCATGGTTTCATCATGCCACAGAACAGCCTTCATCTTAATCAAGTCTACAAGACCTTTGAAGTTTTCTTCTGCGCCAATTGGAATCTGAACAGGACAAGGATTAGCACCCAAGATATCTTCTTCTGACGTACCGTTTCATAGAAATCGGCACCAGAGCGGTCCATCTTGTTCACGTAACCAATACGTGGCACATTGTATTTATCAGCCTGACGCCATACGGTTTCAGACTGAGGACTGCACACCATCAGCGGCTGAATAAGTTGCCACGGCACCATCAAGCACACGAAGCGAACGCTCTACCTCAGCGGTAAAGTCAACGTGCCCCGGAGTATCAATCAAGTTGATTTTATAAGAGTTACCCTGATAATTCCAATTACAAGTGGTAGCCGCAGAAGTAATCGTAATACCACGCTCCTGCTCCTGAGCCATCCAGTCCATGGTAGCCGCACCTCTGTGCACCTCACCAATCTTATGGGTCTTACCTGTATAAAAACAGGATACGCTCAGAAGTTGTTGTCTTACCGGCATCAATGAGCCATAATACCGATATTACGAGTCAAATGTAAATCGCGATTTGCCATTTTCTTTTACCTTATTTAATTAGAATCTGAAATGAGCAGAATGCACGGTTAGCCTCAGCCATACGATGCATATCTTCCACAGCTAGATGCACCACCCTGATTATTATAAGCGTCCATGATTTCAGCGGCGAGTTTGTCAGCCATTGATTTACCACTGCGCTTACGAGGCAAAAGGCAATAAGATTCTTCATAGAAATACTCTCCTTGCGATCTGGACGGATTTCTGTTGGAACCTGAAAAGTACACCACCGATACGGCGGCTCTTTACTTCTACTTGAGGCGTGATATTATCCAAAGCCTGCTTCATAGTTTCAAGAGCCGACTTCTTCTTCTCTCATCTTACCCTTAACTACGTCAAGAGCATTGTAGAAAATCTGATAAGAGATGGTCTTCTTACCATCATACATCAAGTGATTCACGAACTTAGAGACCTTCTGGTCATTGAACATCGGGATCTGGAAGAACCACGCGTTTCTTTGGTTTTGCTTTTCTCATTTTTAAAATAAAAATTTGTAGTCTGCGGAGGCTGTAATAATGTTTTGTCTTCAACGCTCGCTCCCGAGCATTTACTCAACCCGTTTAACAATTCTCCAGCAAAACAACTATAAATATAAAAAAGTACAGAGCTCCCAGCCCTCAGCCTTTGGCCTCGACCTCAGCCTCAGCTAAACTACTTTTAGCTGCCTTTGGACGCTAGCACCATATTTCTCAGAACGGCGCTGGTGACGGTTAGCTACACCGGCGGTATCCACGTACTACGAACGATGTGATAACGCACACCCGGAAGATCCTTTTGCACGACCACCACGCACCAGCACAATTGAGTTCTCCTGCAAGTTGTGACCTTCTCCCGGAATGTAGGAGTTCACTTCCTTCTGATTTGTAACGAACACGGGCAACTTTACGCATTGCCGAATTAGGCCTTTAGGAGTTGTGTGTAAACGCGAACACACACACCACGACGCTGAGGGACATGAATCTAAAGCCGGCGACTTGCTCTTGTCTACGCAAGACTCTTCTGCCTTTTCTTACCAATTGTTGAATTGTAGGCATAATTTTACTTTTTAAAATTTATATATTTATTTCTGTAATTATCTAAACAGGAACGAATTAGCTACACAAGCCTTTTCCGGGCTGCAAAGTTACAAACAATTATCAAAAACTACCTAATATATAGCATTATCAATTCGCTTCGCATGCTTTGTTTTTAAACTACAACAGTAGTTTGATTAATTTAAAGACACAAAAGCATTTATAATCCCTCGCAGGTGATTACAGAACGCTAAAGTTCCCATCTACAACGAACACAAATCACAATATTCATCAACCCATAAAACGAAATAAACAGGTTGCCGACTCAACGCACATTTTCAGCCTTGCGATTTGCCATATACCAGCGTTCTAGCCGATATTCTATACGAAAAATAAATATATTGCCTACTAAATATAGAAGGATACTAACTTGTCGCATGTCGATCAAGCCTTGATAATCAGTTGGCGATCAACGACAGAGGTCTACATCAATAATTATATTGCGACAGACAAAAGTGCGTTACGATTGTGTATCACCATTCCCAAACGGAGCAACAATCCGTTCTTCCTGCATACCCAAATCTATCTTGCCAAATTCCTGCTCATACTTCAGTGAGATTCTGTTGCAAGCTGTGCCAACCGTTTAGCGTGTTCGGGCGCCATAATGATACGACTACCGACCTCTGGCTTCGGCATACCGGGGCAAAACTGCCGCAAAATCTAGAACAAAAATCGCTGTAGCGAATGGCTAATTAAAAGCCAAATTACATACTCTCTGACAGCTATTTCGGCTTTATTTCAAGATTGATATCGAGGTACTTGATTATTGTCTTCCATATCTAACTAATGTTTTGTGGTGTAAAGTTACAAAAATAAACGAGATTACCAACATCTACTTCTCTTTTCTTATATCAAAATCATATATACATATTAGTTTGACAAGAATTTGAATGTTGAACTGAGTAAAAACTTATGTTTACCATCCTATAATGGCAATGAGAAACGTTGCAGTTAGCGTAAATTTGCATTTGACAACTGACTACTCTACCAGGCTTTTTGTCCACTGTGAAATTTTCGTACAAACCGCTCAATTATTTTGCGTCAAGATTTTTGGGCCGCAAATAAGCCAAGCATTTGAGTACTTATTAAAAACCAGCAAACCACTGACAACCAACAACTCTACACAGAACCCCCATTTTTACACGTCAACAACCGCCTAAAAAGCATAGCTTTTACCCGCTAAAAAGCATAACTATGACAAAGGCAAAAGGGCTGTTTTGAACATGCAAAAGCATTGCTTTGGCGACATAAAAGCTACGCTTTGACCACAGGAAAAGCGAAAAACGACCCTGCTCAAGCATAAAACCCACCCTTTCATCTCTGTTTTTCGTTCTAATTGAAGCATTTTTTTCGACCGTTTTTGTGACTGTTTTTACATTTTTACATATGAACTTATGTTCTGCCCTTACTGCATATTGCTTTTTGAGAATAAGCCGGAGGCCTACCGGTATATGTGGAAAAATCAAGACTGTTAGAACTATTTGTATATTAAACTTATCCCGAACTGGCGCATGCCATGTATCTTGACCGGCCTTACACCCTAAATAGGGCTTGGCATAAACATAGACATGCAAGTGCATCAAAACACTGCATGTCTATTATTAATTTAAAAATATTGCTTAATTTCTACTCTTCAGTCTGTGCATCTTGTGCCGAGAAGTCGAGTACATTCTTGCGGTTAGCCTGCATGCGATCGTGCTCTTTCGCGTGATCCTACAATCAGCTTCTCCCACTGACGCAGACCGGTTCCGGATGGGACATGATGACCACAAATCACGTTCTCCTTCATACCATCCAAAATGATCTACCTTACCACGGATGGCTGCTTCGTTAAGAACCTTGGTGGTTTCCTGGAACGAAAGCGGCACTCATGCAAAGCTCTTCGTAGCCAAAGCCGCACGGGTGATACCCTGCAGAATCTGGGTAGAAGTGGCGGGGAACGGCGTCACGCACCTGAACCGGGTTGAGGTCACGGCGCTTGAGTGATGAGTTTTCATCACGCAGTTTGCGCGCAGTAACAATCTGATCCCTTTCTTGAGTACCTGTGAATCGCCAGCGTCGATAACGACCTTCTTACCCCAGATACGATCATTCTCATCAGCAAAAGTCGAGCTTGTCTACGAGTTCCTGCTCGAGGAACGTTGTATCACCCGATCATCGATGCGCACCTTACGCATCATCTGACGCACGATGATTTCGAAGTGCTTGTCGTTAATCTTCACACCCTGCAGACGGTACACGTCTTGTATCTCATTCACGATATACTCTTGAACGGCCGTTGGACCCTATTGGCCAGGATGTCGCTCGGGGTGGTGACACCATCAGATAATGGTGTTCCGGCACGCACGGCATCAGTGTTCCTGAACCAGAATCTGCTTAGACAATGATACAAGGTATTTCTTCTGGTCACCGGTCTTAGAGGTAACAATGATTTCACGATTACCACGCTTGAGTTTACCAAGCATAACCTCACCATCAATTTCGAAACAACAGCGGGATTGGATGGATTACGGGCTTCGAAGAGCTCGGCAACACGTGGAAGACCACCGGTATTATCGCCTGCACCACCTACGGCGCGTGGAATCTTAACAAGTGTTTCACCCGTGCTGATGGTCTGACCATCCTCTACGGTAAGGTGACCACCTACAGGGAAGTTGTAAGTTCCGACAACCTCACCATTGGCACCAATGACTTCTACTGTTGGGATCTTAGTACGGTCTTTAGAGTCGGTGATAATCTTTTCGGTCATACCTGTGGTTTCGTCAGTCTCTGCGTGATAGGTAAGAACTTCTACAACGTCATGGAACTTCAACGTACCGGCATATTCGGAAACAATGACGGCATTAAATGGGTCCCACTTAGCGATGAGGGTCACCCTTCTTAACGATATCACCCTGTTTGTTATAGAGCGAAGCACCATAAGGCACGTTGAGCGTACTGAGTACGATGTTGGTATTAGGATCGACAAATCGAATTTCCGCCAGACGGCTGACAACCATCTGACACTTCACGTCGCCATTGACACCATCCTCAACGAAGGGCACCGTGCGAAGTTCGTCGAACTCAAGTCGGCAGTCGTTCTTAGCTACGATACTAGCATTGGCCGCTGCATCACTTTGCCACCACCACCGGCGTGGAACGTACGAAGAGTAAGCTGTGTTCCCGGCTCACCAATGGCCTGTGCCGCAATGACACCGACAGCTTCGCCGAGCTGAACCATACGAGCTGTGGCAGAGGTTACGACCGTAACACTTCATACAAACGCCATGCTTGCTCTCGCAAGTGAGCACCGAACGAATCTCAACCATTTCAATTGGTGAATTCTCGATAGCCTGTGCCTTCTCTTCGGTGATTTCTTCACCGGCATATACAAGTACGTCGCCGGTAGAAGGATGGATTACATCGTGTACAGACACACGACCGAGAATACGTTCGGAGAGAGAAGATATGGTTTCGTCGCCATTCTTCAGTGCACGGCATTCAAGTCCACGCAGCGTTCCACAGTCTTCTTCATTGATAATCACGTCGTGGCTGACGTCAACCAAACGACAGGGTAAGGTATCCGGCATCGGCCGTCTTCACAGCGGTATCGGCCAAACCCTTACGTGCACCGTGAGAAGAAATGAAGTATTCGAGCACGGACATACCTTCCTTAAAGTTAGAAAGGATAGGATTCTCGATAATCTGCGTACCTTCGGCACCAGCTTTCTGCGGCTTAGCCATCAAACCACGCATACCGGAAAGCTGCTTTAATCTGGTCTTTAGAACCACGAGCTCCGGAATCGAGCATCATATATACGGCGTTAAAGCCTTTGATCGGCTTCGGTCATTTCTTTCATGAGGATATCACCTAATTCATTGTTCACGTGTGTCAGGTATCAATTACCTGATTGTAACGTTCCTTGTCGGTGATGAAACCCATGTTATAGTTGTTGGTAATTTCCTCAACTTCACGCTGCCCCTTACCTACGATACTGGGTTTTCTGCCGGAATGATAATATCATCAAGGTTGAACGAGAGACCGGCTACGTAAGACGTATGGTAACCAAGGTTCTTGATACCATCATGAATTCGCAAGCGCGAGCCATTCCGACCGCCTTAATAACGTCGGCGATAAGACCACGCAAACTCTTCTTAGAGATAATGCCATTGAAGAAGCCCACCTCTTCGGGAATAATCTGATTGATAACGACACGACCGACAGATGTTTCGACCATACGGTTCATGAACTTGCCGTCTACAAGGTCGTTAACAACCACCTTAACCTGCGCGTGAAGATCACAGCGGCCTTCGTTGTGAGCGATAAGAGCTTCTTCCGGACCATAGAATGTGAGTCCTTCGCCCTTAGCACCCGGACGAATCTTGGTGATATAGTAAGACCGAGCACCATATCCTGTGAGGGAACGGTGATAGGCGCGCCATTGGCTGGGTTGAGAATATTGGCTCTGAAGCATCAGTACTTGCGCTTCAAGAATGGCCTCGTTGCTCAATGGAAGGTGAACAGCCATCTGGTCACCATCGAAGTCAGCATTAAATGCGGTCATGCCAATGGGTGAAGCTGAATAGCCTTCCCTTCTATGAGCTCGACTGAAAAGCCTGAATACCCAAAACGGTGAAGTGTCGGCACGGTTCAACATGACAGGATGTCCCTTTCATTACATTCTCAGAATGTCCCCAGATAACAGGCTCGCGACGATCAACAATCTTCTTAGCACTCTTCACGGTCTTTATAATACCGCGCTCGATGAGCTTGCGAATGATGAAGGGCTTTGTAAAGCTCGGCTGCCATCAACTTAGGCAGACCGCACTCGCCCATCTTCAATTCGGGGCCAACGACGATAACTGAACGTGCTGAATAGTCGACACGCTTACCGAGGAGGTTCTGACGGAAGCGTCCCTGCTTACCTTTGGAGAGAGTCGGAGAGCGATTTCAAGGACGATTACTCTCGCTCTTAACGGCAGAAGCCTTGCGAGAGTTGTCGAACAATGAATCGACCGCTTCCTGAAGCATACGCTTCTCATTGCGTAAAATTACCTCCGGTGCCTTAATCTCCATCAAACGCTTCAAACGATTGTTACGAATGATAACACGACGATAGAGGTCGTTGAGATCAGAAGTGGCAAACGACCACCATCTAATGGTACCAATGGACGAAGTTCTGGTGGAATGACAGGAATAATCTTCATAATCATCCACTCAGGACGATTGATGCCCCTGGACGCACGGAAAGACTCAACAACCTGCAAACGCTTCAACGCTCTCAGTCTTACGCTGCTGACTAGAATCGTTAAGCCCGGTCGCGGAGTTCGTAAGAGAGAGGTCGAGCTCGAGGCCGGCCAACAGATCGTAAACAGCTTCAGCTCCCATCTTGGCAATGAACTTGTTAGGATCTATTGTCGTCACGCATATCATTGTTAGGATCTACCTGATTATCGAGAATGTCAATGTATTCATCTTCTGAAAGCAAATCCATCGTGTCGAGCCATTCACTTCCAGCCCTCAGCATCTTTTCTTACCTTCCATCAGACCCGGCTTGATTACCACGTATTTTTCGTAATATACGATGGAGTCGAGTTTCTTGGTAGGCATTCCGAGCAGGTATCCTATCTTATTGGGTAATGAGCGGAAGTACCAGATGTGGGCTACAGGAACTACCAGTTCGATATGTCCCGAACGCTCACGGCGTACCTTCTTCTGTCACTCAACGCCACAACGATCGCACATGATGCCCTTATAACGGATGCGCTTATACTACCACAGGCACATTCATAATCACGGGTCGGACCGAAGATACGCTCTGCAGAACAGACCATCACGCTCAGGTTTGTATGGTACGATAATTTATGGTTTTCGGGTTTGCGTAACCTCACCAAACGAATTTTCTCCAGAATCTCTTCGGGAGAAGCAAGACCGATGGTTATCTTCATATTATACCTATATCTTTTTAAAAGCCATGTTTCTTACACTTTAATCGAGCGTTTAATACTTAGACCGAGACCACGAAGCTCATGCAACAATACGTTGAGAGACTCTGGAATTCCGGTGTTGGCATCGGATACGCCCTTAACGATAGCTTCATAAGCCTTGCTTCGTGACCCTATGGTGTCGTCGGACTTGATGGTCAGGATTTCCTGAAGTATATGGTTTGCGCCGAAGGCCCTCAATGGCCCAAACTTCCATTTCTCCGAAACGCTGTCCACCGATTGTGCCTACCACCCAATGGCTGTTGCGTAATAAGTGAGTACGGACCGATAGAACGGGCGTGCATCTTGTCTTCAACCATGTGACCGAGCTTCAAGAAATAGGTTACACCCTACGGTAGCTGGCTGATCGAACTTCTCACCGGTTTCGCCATCGCAGATATAGGTTGAGCAGAGACGCGGCAGACCAGCTTTTATCTGTCCACTCAGAAAGATCGTCAAGTTTGGCTCCATCGAAGATAGGAGTAGCAACTTGCATCCCAACTTTACGACCGGCAGCACCTAAGTGCCTCGAAAATCTGTCCAAAGGTCTCATACGAGAAGGCGCTACACCCATTGGGTTCAACTACCAAATCAACAGGACGGCCGTCTTCCAGAATGGCATATCTTCCATACGCACAACCTTAGAAACAATACCTTGTTACCGTGGCGACCGGCCAGCTTATCGCCAACCTGAATCTTACGCTTCTGCCACGACAGACTTTAGCCATCTGGATAATACCGAAAGCGGTTCGTCACCAATAGATACAGCAAACTTGCGACGCTTCAACTCGGCATCGAGCTGTTTTATACTCACGGATATAATTCATGATGAGCTGCTGAATCAAACTATGCTGACATGCTCATCTTCAGTCCAGTCGTTGCTCTGGATTCCGTCATACTCAAGATTCTTCAGAATGGCTGCAGTAAACTTACGCCCGTGTTTACACTCCTGCCAGTGTAATCTTTCATACCTTGGCTGGTTTTCTTCGTCAACTCAGCAGTTTTATCAACAAGAATATCTTTCAAATCATTATTCTTTGCTTCCCTTACTCTTCATCGATTTTGGCGTGCAGTAGATCTTATCTTTGCTTCGAGGTCAGCGCGTTTTTACAGCACGTCGGGGAAGAGCTTCTTATCGATAACAACACCGCTCAATGATGGATTAGCTTCAAAGAAGAATCTTTCACATCACCGGCCTTATCACCGAAGATTGCACGAAGCAACTCTCTTCAGGTGAAGGGTCACCTCACCTTTAGGCGAAATCTTACTAACAAGGATGTCACCCGGTTCTACTCGAGCGCCAATACGAACGATACCATTATCATCGAGGTCTTTCGTTGCTTCTTCGCTGACATTAGGAATATCTGCAGTAAATTCTTCGACACCACGCTTGGTCTCACGAACATCAAGTGAGTATTCATCCACATGAACAGATGTGAGCACGTCGTCACGTACCATGCGCTCTGAAATAACAACGGCATCCTCATAGTTATAACCCTTCCAAGGAATATAGCAACGAGAAGGTTGCGACCCAAAGCCAACTCGCCATTCTCGGTAGCATAACCTTCGGTGAGAATATCTCCGGCCTTCACACGCTGTCCCTTAACACAGATTGGGCGAAGGTCAATGGTCATATTTTTGGTTGGTACGACGGAACTTTGGAATACGATATTCTTTCAATGCAGGTTCAAAGCTGACAAACTCTTTCCTCTTCCGTGCGATCGTAAAGAACGCGGATGGTTGTAGCGTCAACATACTCAATAACACCTTTCGCCTTCTGCAGTTATCATTGTGCGAGAATCCTCACAAACCTGCTTCTCAAGGCCTGTACCAACGATTGGTGCGTCGTTGTGAAGCAATGGAACGGCCTGGCGCATCATGTTACATCCCATCAGCGCACGGTGACCGTCATCATGTTCCAAGAAAGGAATCAATGCTGCGGAAACAGATGCAATCTGCTGCGGAGAAACGTCTACCAAGTCTACTAAATCTGGAGCGACAACAGGATAATCAGCATCCTGACGACACTTCACTGTTTCACGAATAAACGATCCGTCTATCTTCAATGGAGCATTACCCTGACCGATGATTTTTATCTTCTTCTTCCTCGGCGGTCAGATAAACAACATCCTTGTTGTCCATATCCACCTTGGTATCGTGCACATTACGATAAGGAGTAACTATAAAGCTAAGGTCATTAATCTTAGCATACACACAAAGAGACGATATAAGACCAATGTTTGGACCTTCAGGACTTTCAATAGGACACAAACGGCCATAGTGTGTATAGTGAACGTCACGAACCTCAAAACCGGCATCGTTCACGGGACAGTCCACCAGGACCCAGCGCAGAGAGACGACGCTTGTGCGTTACCTCAGCCAGCGGGATTGGTTTGATCCATAAACTGGCTCAACGGATTAGTTCCAAAGAAAGAGTTGATTACGCTTGAAATTGTCTTGGCATTAATCAAATCTGTCGGTGTGAACTACCTCATTGTCGCGAACATTCATACGCTCACGAATAGTACGACTCATACGAGCAAGCCCAATGGCAAACTGATTGCTCAACTGCTCGCCTACCGTACGGACACGGCGATTACTCAAAATGGTCAATATCATCAACAGTTGCGTTGGAATTAACCAGTTGAATCAAATATTTAATGATCTCGATGATGTCGTCCTTTGTCAACACACGAACGTCCATATCAGTATCAAGACCCTAATTTCTTATTAATACGGTAACGGCCTACTTCACCCAAATCATAACGCTTATCTGAGAAGAACAAGTTTTTGGAAAAACTTCACGGGCACTAGCGTCATCAGCAGGATCAGCATTGCGCAACTGACGATAGATATAGTTAACAGCTTCCTTTTCTGAATTGCTCGGATCTTTTCGCAAGCGTATTGAAAACAATCGTGAATTTATTCGCAGCTTCTGCATCCTTGTGGAGAAGAATTGTTGAAGCACCGCTATCAAGAATATCACTGACATTTTCTTCAGTGAGTTCTGTCTCGCGCTCCATAATCACTTCGTTGCGCTCAATAGATACAACTTCGCCCGTATCCTCGTCAACAAAGTCTTCATTCCAACTCTTCAGTACACGTGCAGCAAGCTTACGACCAACAGAAGCTTCATATTCTTCTTGTTCACCTTCACCTCTTCGGCGAGATCGAAAAATCTGAAGAATATCCTTATCCTGCTTCAAAGCCCATTGCACGCAATAAAGTTGTTACAGGCAATTTCTTCTTTCGGTCGATGTATGCGTACATCACATTATTAATATCTGTAGCAAACTCAATCCAAGAACCTTTGAAAGGAATGATACGAGCACTGTAAAGCACGGTACCATTGGCATGAACACCCTGTCCAAAAGAACACACCGGGTGAACGATGCAACTGCGAAAACCACAACACGCTCTGCACCATTGATAACGAATGTGCCGTTTTTGGTCATATAAGAATTGTACCCAAGAACACATCCTGAATAAATGTACCGAAATCCCTCATGATCGGGATCGGTGCAACTACAGTTTCATCTTAGCCTTTAGAGGTACACTATAAGTAAGTCCACGCTCAAGACACTCATCTATAGTGTAACGAGGTGGATCAATATAGTAATCCAAGAACTCAAGAACAAAATTATTACGCGTATCGGTGATAGGGAAATTCTCTGCGAAAACCTTCCCATACAAACCGTCATTCTTGCGTTCTTCAGGTGGAGTATTCAACTGTAAGAAGTCCTTAAACGACTTCAACTGCACATCGAGAAAATCCGGATAAGGAAGCGGATTATGCACGCTGGCGAAATTTACTCTGTTATCAACAATGTTTGTAGCCATAAATTATTTTTAATTGGCGGCCACCCAAGTGCGGCAGCTAATTACGATAAAGACACAAAAAGGTTAGGACCCACCTACTTAGTAGATCCTAACCATATTCAAAAGTTTAAAGGTTCAATTACTTCAGCTCAACCTTAGCACCGGCTTCTTCGATAGCCTTCTTCAGGTTTTCAGCTTCTTCCTTAGAGAGCCTTCCTTAACGGTAGCAGGAGCAGCATCTACAAGATCCTTAGCTTCCTTCAAAACCAAGACCACAAGCTTCCTTAACGGCCTTTACAACCTGGAGCTTTGTAGCACCAACTTCAGCGAGGACAACATCAAAAGAAGACTTTTCCCTCAGCTGCAGCTGCCTGGTCGGCAGCAGGACCAGCAGCTACAGCAACAGCTGCAGCAGCAGGCTCAATACCATACTCGTCTCCTTCAGGACTGTTGCCAACTCATTAACTCCCTTAACAGTAAGATTTACTAATTCTTCTGTATAGCTTTTACGTCTGCCATTTTATTCTATAATTTAATTTGTTCTTAAAAAATTAATTGACTTTAGTGATATTACTCAGGACGCCTCGCCTAAAGTCTTGAGCACACCATGAATGGTGTTTGCGCCTCGACTGAAGAGCAGAAACAACGTTCTTGGTCGGAGACTGGAGCAAAGTAACAATCTCTGCACAATCTCGTTCTTGCTCTTGAGAGCTGCAAGCTCTGCAAGTTTATCCGCACCTACATAGATGCTTTCTTCTACATAAGCAGCTCAATCGCGGAATACCTTCCTTAGCATATTCTTTTCAGCAGCTTAGCCGGAACATTCGCTGTGTTCGAAAAATCAAAACAGCGGTATTCCCCTTGAGAGCTGTGTAAATAGGTTCATAATTCACGTCAGAAGCCTCAAAAAGCCTTGTGAAGAAGATTGTTCTTTATAACGACCATCTTGATCTCCTTCTGGAAGCACTCAGGACGGAGGTTAGAAGTTGCTTCCAGCATTCAATCCGGTAACGTCTACCAGATAGAAGTGAGCATAGTCCTTCATCTTTTTGTCCAAGCTCTACAATAATAGTATCTTTTACTTCTTTCTTCATTTTACAAAACTTTTAGAGTTATTCAACTGATTTAGGATCAATCTTGATACCCTTACTCATTGTGCTCGAAATAAAGATACTCTTGATATATGTACCTTTTGCAGCAGCAGGTTTCAACTTGATAACCGTAGAGATAAACTCTTTAGCATTACCAAGAATCTGCTCTCGCAGTCATATTCACCTTACCAATTGACGTATGGATAATACCAGCCTTGTCAACTTTAAAGTCAATCTTACCTTGCTTTACTTCCTTAACTGCCTTAGCAACATCCATTGTTACAGTTCCACTCTTTGGGTTTGGCATCAAACCACGAGGACCGAGAACACGGCCCAAAGGTCCAAGCTTACCCATGCAAGACGGCATGGTGATAATGACGTCAATGTCTGTCCAACCACCTTGATTTTCTCGACATATTCATCAAGACCAACATGATCAGCACCAGCTTCCTTAGCAGCAGCCTCCTGATCAGGAGTACAGAGAGCAAGAACTCGTGTAACCTTACCAGTTCCGTTCGGCAATGAAACAACACCGCGAACCATCTGATTGGCCTTACGAGGGTCTACGCCAAGACGTACATCCATATCGACAGAAGCCTCAAACTTGGTTGTGGTAATTTCTTAACCAATTCTACAGCTTCTTTCAATGTGTATGCCTTTCCTGCTTCAACCTTCTCTGCTACTGATTTTTGATTTTTGTCAGTTTACTCATTTTCTTAATTGAAGTATTTATGCAGGGAAGTCCCCTTTGACAGTGATACCCATACTACGGGCTGTACCGGCTACAAGCTTCATAGCTGACTCTACAGTGAAACAGTTAAGATCCTTCAGTTTGTCCTCGGCAATAGTCCTTACCTGATCCCAAGTTACAGAAGCAACTTTCTTACAGGTTAGGCTCACCTGAACCACTCTTGACCTTGGCTATTTCCTTCAGCTGAACTGCTGCAGGAGAGTCTTGATCTCGAAGCTGAATGACTTGTCGGTATAGTAAGTGATAACAACAGGAAGAATCTTTCCTGCCTTATCCTGGGTGCGGGCATTGAACTCCTTACAAAAACCCATAATATTAATACCCTTAGAACCAAGTGCAGGTCCTACGGGAGGAGAAGGGTTCGCAGCGCCACCTTTAATCTGTAATTTGATTAATCCAGCAACTTCTTTAGCCATTTCTTTGTTAATAATTAATTGTTTTATGTATCAGCTGAAGAATGGAAGCTACTTCAACTTGTTGGGATAAAACTACGTAACAATAAATTTTATCCTTCTTTTTCTACTTGCATGAAAACTGAGTTCCAACGGAGTCTTACGACCAAATATCTTTTACCATTACCTTGAGCTTATGCTTTTCCGCATTCACTTCTTCGATAACACCGCTGAACCCACTGAACGGACCATCCGTTACTTTTACCGTCTCATCCACAACATAAGGGATATCGACAGTATCTTCTATTTCTGTTTCCTCTGCTGTTCCCAACATACGATTAATATCTGTCTCAGGAACCGGAGAAGGATTATCAAGCCACCTAAAAAGCCCAAGCAATTGGGCATAAACGCAACGTATGAGCTACATCGCCAATTAGTTTGCCTCAACAAAAACATAGCCAGGAAGAGATACCTTCTCCTTGACTACACGTTTGCCATTTCTGAGAGAAGCGTGTCTCAACAGGAATCAGCACTTGATAAACATTGGCAGCCAACAAGTCGTTGTGTTTCATTTCGGCCTCAATATACTCTTTGAGTTTTAGCCTCTTTGCCACTAACGGCTTTTACAACATACCAATCTTTTGAACCAGCCATGTCCTTGTTTAATTAGGGTAAATCATGCCCATGACAAATTTAAACACGCTATCCATGCAGAACACTACAAGCGCAAATGACAAGGGAAGCAGATAATACAACCATTGCGCTGTGGGTCAGTTCGGCACGTGTAGGCCAAGTTGTTCTATGAGCAGCTCTTGATAACAAGCTTTGCAATAATTTACGATCTTATTCATATTATCTTCTGATTGGCACGGGTTGGAGGGCTCGAACCCCGACACCTGGTTTTGGAGACCAGTGCTCTACCAACTGAGCTAAACTCAGTAAATGTTCCCCGCCACCGCAGTAGCGGGAACCTTTATATTAACTAACGAATTAGTCTTCGTATACTTCGTAATCTGACCAGAACCAACTGTACGACCACCTTCGCGGATAGCGAAACGCAGACCCTGGTTCAAAGCAACAGCGTAAATCAACTCTACTGTGATTTCTACGTTATCACCAGGCATTACCATATCAACACCCTGCTGGCAAGGTAATTTCACCCTGTACAGTCCATTGTACGGAGATAGAACTGCGGACGATACTTGTTTCCGAATGGAGTATGACGACCACCTTCTTCTTTCTTCAATACTGTAGATAGAAGCCTTGAATCTCTTGAACGGCTTAATCTGACCGGGATGACAGAGAACCATACCACGCTTGATTTCGTTCTTGTCAACACCACGGAGCAACAAACCTACGTTGTCACCAGCCTGGCCTTCGTCCAAAATCTTATCGGAACATTTCAACACCTAGTAACAACAGACTTCTGTCCTCACCAAGACTCGAGCAACTCTACTTCGTCACCAACGTGGATAACACCAGTTTCGATACGACCGGTAGCTACAGTACCACGACTCTAGATTGAGAATACATCCTCGATAGGCATCAAGAACGGCTTATCAGTAGCGCGAGGAGGCTCTGGATCCACTCATCAACAGTATTCATGAGGTCCATTGCACGGTCAACCCACTTCTCACACCGTTCAAAGCACCGAGTGCAGAACCGCGGACGATAGGAGTATCTTCCTCGAAGTCATACTGCTCAAGGATTTTCGCGAACCTCCATCTCAACTGAGTTCAAGCATTTCCTCGTCTTCAACCATGTCGCACTTGTTCAGGAACACAACCAAACGAGGTACGTTTACCTGACGAGCCAAAAGAACGTGCTCACGTGTCGAGGGCATAGGACCGTCAGTAGCAGCTACAACCAAGATAGCACCGTCCATCTGGGCAGCACCGGTAACCATGTTCTTCACATAGTCGGCGTGACCCGGGCAGTCTACGTGCGTAGTGACGTTTTGCTGTTTCCATACTCGATGAGCAGAGTTAATGGTAATACCACGCTCTCTCTTCAGGAGCGTTGTCAATCTGATCGAAAGACTTAACATCTTCGCTACCGAAACCCTTATCGTGAAGAGTCTTAGAAATGGCAGCTGTCAAAGTTGTCTTTACCGTGGTCTACGTGACCGATAGTACCAATGTTAACATGCGGCTTGGTACGCTGGAATGTCTCTTTAGCCATAGCTAAAAATTTATTTGTAATATATTGAATAATCTTTGTTTTTCTTCATTTAGTTCTGAAGTAAGAGCTGTAACTGAGAGTTGAACTCAGGACCTCTTCCTTACCAAGGAAGTGCTCTACCACTGAGCTATTACAGCAAAGAGAGCGGAAAACGGGGCTCAAACCCGCGACCCCCAGCTTGGAAGGCTAGTGCTCTATCAACTGAGCTATTTCCGCATGTATTGTTTCTTCTAACTATACCTTATTATATTATATAGTCTTTAAAAAATCCACTTCTTTTCTTCTTTCGAAGTGTGGTAGTGATGATTCGAACCACCGAAGCTAGAAGCAGCAGATTTACAGTCTGCCCCATTTGGCCACTCTGAAACTACCCTTGTTTTATTCAAAAAGAAAATCCATTTACAAGATTTCCCTTTGAGCTCTTTGTCGGATTTTGAACCAACGACCCCGAGATTACAAATCACGTGCTCTGCCAACTGAGCTAAAGAGGCATGTCTTTGCAGCCGCCTAACGGCCTTAAACAGACGTGTTGTAAAACAGCTGCAAAGATACGACTTATTTTTATATTCCAAAACTTTTCGGTTTTTACCGGTTGCGCACTTTTTCCTTGAATTTAGTCAGCTGAACTTTCAAGGAATCTACCACTTGATCTACCTTCTTCAAACGTGTCGCACGTTTTTCAGCAAAGAACGCTTTACCAGCCACATTCACCGTAATGCTTACGTCTTTATTCATGGCTGTTGCCGGTTTTACAACCTTTAATTGCACCTCTACTTTCTGTATATCTTCATAAGTTTTTCTAACTTGGCGACTTTCTTTTCGATAAACGCCTGTAACTTCTCGTAGTGTCGAAGTGAATCGACTTAATCATTACTTCCATAGTGACCTCCAATTTTATCAAAGGTTACGCCCTTGGATGGGCTTCAGTATAAACTTGCTTTAACTGCTCGAAGGTTGTGTGTGTAAATCTCTGTCGTAGAGAGACTTTCATGTCCGAGCAACTTTTTCACGCTTTCCAAGCCGGCACGATGGTTCAACATCGCCGTAGCAAAGGAGTGTCTCAGCACGAGGCGTACGTTTCTTCAACGTACACGCTCTTTTTAAGTTTTTCTGAACTTCATACCTGACCTGAACCGCTGTCATGCGCTCACCTTTCTCAGTCAGAAAGAGCGCCTGTTCGTCACCGAAAGCTTTCTTCACGAAAGCGTCCATAGACTTTCAACTGCCGGTCAAGTTCGTCGCCGAAAGGAATTATTCGCTGTTTATTTCTCTTACCCGTCACTTTTATCTGCCTGTTGACAAAGTCCACCGAGGAATTATCCAGACTCGTAAGTTCTGAGAGGCGAATACCGGTCGCGTAGAAGAGCATAATAATAGTACGTGCGCGTACATCTTTATAAGTCTCTTTCCACATTGACGAATCCAGAAGCTGGTCGATTTCGTTTTCTTTCACGAATTGCGGCAAAGGCTTTTCCTTTTTCGGACTGCGCACTTGTCGCGCCGGGTCTTTTTCAACCCATCCCCGCGAAAGGGCAAAACGATAAAAGGAACGTAATGCACTCAGGCGTCTGTTCACCGAAGTCGCACTATTCCCTTTATCAATCATGCTCTCCATCCAGTCACGGATCACATCAGAGTCGACCGACTCCCAAGAGAGATGACCATCCAAAGCTTTTTGAAATAGGCCTCGAAGGCACTCAAGTCCTCCCCATAGCCTTTTTACTGTCAGCACCGAGCGATTGCGTCTCATACTGCAAGTAGTTCAAAAATCTGCTATCGTCATCATGCGTTGCTAAGACGTTCTTTTGGCAAACGAATATACGGAAATAATTTTTAAACTACCAAACTTTTAACGTGGAATTTACGAATTATTCCTCGTTCGTACGCAACTGCTGCACGTAAACGGCGTGCTCCATCTTGAGTCGCTTCAAAACAGAAGGCTTGTTGTACTGCTGACGAGCACGAAGCTCTTTTTACAACACTCTGTCTTTTCGAATTTTTCTCTTGAACTTCGAGAGCTCTCGATGTTTTCACCATCTTTTACGGGTACAATAATCATTTTTGTTTTGAATTTAAAATTGTTATTTATTTACCTAAAAGCTCAAAGCGGCTAAGCCCGAATCGGACATAATACCACAACAAGCGGCTGCAAAGTTACATGATTTTTAAGCAATTACCAAATTATTTAGCCAAATTTCCGCCTCCTTATTATATATATGTCTGTTCTTCATGAAGCCTGAGACCACCACATTCTCGCGTTTTTCTCCTTACAACACCAGGTTATTTATTCTCTAACGGTCAGAGACAAACCATATATACGTAAGAAAATGTAAAGAAAGCAGAGCGTTTTTAACATTTCTGGCAAACAAGCAAATAGCTTTTGAAAAACGGATATATGAGCTTTGAAAAAGCATCAAAAATGCTCCTTAAATTGTAAAAGTTATGCTTTCAGGAGCTAAAAGCATAACTATGAGCAGGCCAAAAGCAGCTCTTTTACCATGCAAAGGGCTACAAATGGAAGCCAAAAAGACGGGCATTTTTAGCAATAGGAAACGCGAAGATTTTTACACCAAACATGCTCAACAAGCTGATTACCAACGACATAACAAAGTGCCCTTATTTTCGTTTCAAATCGACAAAGGATGGAGTTGAACGAAAATAAGGAGCCGCATTTAAAAGATGATGTCAAAAAGATGACAATCTTTAACACTTTTTCTTGCTCGGGCAAAGCACATGTCCGAGCCGTCGTATGCTCACGCCAACGGCCGGGTAGCTTCGCAGCAGCCAAGCCTGTTCTTCGGCATCGAGCAACGGAGAGAGGCGATCGTAGACGAGTTGATGATAGTCGTTGAGCCATGCCAGTTCCTCGTCGGTCAGCAATTCGCGGGCAATGGGTGCCGTGTCGATGGGACAAAGGGTGAGCGATTCCATCTGAAGGAAACGACCAAACTCGGTTTCCGATAGGGCGTAATGAGCAATGTGTTCTCAATACGCACGCCAAAGCGGTCGGCCAGATATAGCCCCGGCTCGTCGGTTACGGGTCATGCCGGCCCGCAACAGCGCAGGTTTGTACTCCATCCTAATCTGGTGTGGCCCTTCGTGTACGCTGGAGATAGCTACCCACGCCGTGGCCCTGTTCCATGGAGATAGTTCATCCCCTCGCGCCACATTGCTTCACGGGCGAGCACGTCGAGTTGCGTGCCGCTGACCCCTATCGGGAAACTTAGCCAGTTCCAGTTGTATATGACCTTTCAGCACAAGCGTATAGGCATGCTTCTGTTCATCGCTCACGGGGCCTAACGCCACGGTGCGGGTAATGTCGGTAGTACCATCCCTGATACTGTGCTCCACTATCGATGAGAACGAGTCCGTGGGGCTCTAATGCCACATCCGTTTGTGGCGTGGCTTCGTAGTGTACGATGGCACCATGGGCTTCGTAGCCCGCTATCGTGTCGAAGGAGATGTCGCGAAAGAGCGGTTGTTCCTGCGCAGAGCCAAAAAGCTTGTCGGCGACGGTCATTTCAGTCACGTTTCCGGCCTCAACGGCGGGTTTCAGCCATTTCAAAAACTTCACCATCGCCACGCCGTCACGGGTCATAGCCCGTCTGAATCCTTCGATTTCGGCTTCATTCTTCACGGCTTTCATCTGCGGAACGGGCGACGGCCGGCGCACCACCAGTGCCCGATTATCCTTCATACAGGCCATCAGATGGCTGTTGGTTTCGTTCTCATCCATCAGAATATTGTCAGGCAAAATGGTCGTGACGCAGGTAATCGGCCACGTCATTGTAGTCTCTGACCGCCACTCCTGCGTCGTCAGATAGTCCTTACCGCATCCGTCAACTTCGTCGATTGCACGAAGAGCGTTGTCTTTTCGGGCTCTTACCGAGATAAGCCACGAAAACGGGGTTGCAATGCACGTCGGTGCCACGCAGGTTGAGCATCCACGCGATGTCATCAAGGGCCGATACGAGCATACCGTCGCAATGTTGCGCCCGCAAAGCTTCTCTGACACGGGCCAACTTTGTCCGCGGCCGCTCTTCGCCGGCCAACTCCCACGGCTGCACTACTCGACAAGCCTTTGCGGAATGGCAGGCCTATCCTTCCACAGCGTTTGCATCGGATCGAGGTTCACGCAGGGTCAATCCGCCCCCGTTTACGCAGCGATTGCGTGAGCGCGTCTACCTCGACAGCACTGTTTACCCATCCATCCAGTCCCACTTCCCTTACTTGTCGAGTCGGCCAGACCCGCCCCAGCCATTCGGCAATGGAGGGCGTACCGGGCATTTTGAGCCGCACCAGCTCGATTCCGGTGCCCTTCAGTTGTCTCTTCGGCTGCCAGAAAATAGCGAATCGGTCCATAGTGCGGCCTCGTTCATCGTCACCACCACCGTGCCGGGCCGAACCATTGAAGCCCGAAATCCACTCGCGGCTCTTCCAATAATCGGCCACATATTCGCTATTATGCGCGTCTGTACTGGGATCAACGCAGCCATCTTTTTCGCGGCTCATCAGTGAGCGCAGGGCTGCTAATCGTTGAAGTATTTGTTCTTGCATCTTCATTTTGTAATATAGACTTTACAAAGATATTCTTTTTAAGAATTAACAAATTAATAACAGAATAATATGGAACTGATAGGCTTTTTAGTATCTTTGCGGAAGAATCGAAAACAAAACTTCGTTTCATCGCTGTTTGTTAATCTCTATCATTTTATAAATTAATAATCAATTTTACAGTTATGAATTATTTAACGAATGACAAACTGGTCATTGTCGGCGCAGGCAGCATGATCGGTTCCAACATGGTACAGAGCGTATTGACGCTTGGTCTTACTCTAACATTTGTCTCTATGATATCTTTTGAGCCGGGTGTGCACGGCGTTTACGACGATGGCGTGCGCGTTCCCGGGTGCTAAGCTCTGCTGGACTACCGACCCCGAAAAGGCTTTCGCAGGTGCTAAGTATATCATCTCTTCAGGTGGTGCTCCACGCAAGGAAGGCATGACTCGCGAAGACTTGTTGAAGGGTACTGCCAGATTGCCGCTGAGTTTGGCGACAACATTAAGAAGTATTGCCCCGAGGTGAGCACGTTGTTGTGATCTTCAACCCGGCTGATGTTACCGCGCTTACTACGCTGATTCACTCTGGTTTAAAAGCCCAACCAGCTGACATCGTTGGCCGTCTCGACTCTACTCGCTTGCAACAGGCATTGGCAGAAGAGTTCGGCGTACAGCAAGATAAGGTTACCGGCGCCCACACTTATGGTGGTCACGGCGAGCAGATGGCTGTTTTCGCTTCTAAGGTGAAGGATGTTGCAAGCCATTGGCAGAGATGGGCCTCAGCGATGAGCGTTGGCAGAAATCGACATCACACCGTTCAGGTGGTTCTAACATCATCAAGCTCCGTGGTCGCAGCTCTTTCCAGAGCCCCGCTTACAACGCCGTGAAGATGATCGAGGCCGCTATGGGTGGCGCAACATTCACATTGCGCAGCCGGTTGCCTATGTTTGCGACGAGAAACTGGGCTTCAAGAACGTTATGATGGCTATGCCGACAACTATCGACAAGACTGGTGTGCACTTCACAGAACCTACAGGTGCTGAGGAAGAACTCGCAGGTTTGCAGAAGTCTCTATGAGCATCCTGCAAGATGCGTGACGAGATTGCTAGCGCTCGGAATCATTCCGCAGTTGATCGCGGAAGGAAATGAATCCCAATCTCTAATCAGATTCATCAAACACATGATAAGTCAAGAGGCTGACCTTCACGGGTTCAGCCTCTTCTTTGTTCTTATCTGTTGGAAATAACCACATAAACAGTACTTTTGTCGCAACAATCCATCAAATAAATTCCAAAATGAAAAATTATTCAGAACATTTATTACGCTCTGCCTGCTGACCTTCGGCATGGTGGCCGCGGCTCAACAACCGGCCCTCATCCCATTGCCAAACAGCGTGAGTTGCGCGTACGTACGCCCTGCCCTCTAAGCAAATCACCATTGGTTGTAGCAGTGCCCAACTGCGCCCCGCGGCCAACTATCTCGCCACACTGCTGGCGCGTCCGACAGGTTGTCAGGTCAAAGTAACAACAACGGCAAAGGCCATATCCGCCTTTCGATGACCGGAAAGGGCGTCGCCGGAGGCTATCAGCTGCATGTCGACGCACGAGGCGTGACCATCACGGGCAACGACTACCGTGGTATCATCAATGGAATTGCCACCTTGCGCCAACCGCTTCCTGCCGGCATAGGGGGCCCGTCAGGGCTGTCAGCGGCCGCCGATGGAATCTACCCACGTCAGCATCACCGACCAACCGCGCTTTGAATGGCGTGGAATGGAACCCGATTGCTCGCGCCACTTCTTCCCGGTAGACGAGGTGAAGGAACTGCTCGATGTGCTGGCACTCTATAAAATCAACAAGTTCCACTGGCATTTGACCGACGATCAAGGCTGGAGAATCGAGAAGTAAGAAGTATCCTTTGCTCACGCAGCGCGGCGGCTGGCGCACTTTTCAGCAATCAGGATTCGACCTGCATGCGCCGTGCCGCTAGCTGAAGACAACCCCGACTTCAACCTTCCCACTGACAAGATACGCACCAACGAGCAGGGAAAACAAGAATATGGCGGCTTCTATACGCAGGAACAGAGTGCGCGACATCGTAGCATATGCCAAACAAAGGGGCATCGATGTTATCCCCGAAATCGACATGCCGGGCCACGGTTTGGCTGCCATCGCCAACTACGAAGGCCTTTCGTGCTTCCCGCAGACTGGCTGGGGCACCGTCTTTACGACCCCGATGTGTCCCGGAAAGGATAAGATGCTACAGTTCTGTAAGGATGTATGGAGCGAAGTTTTCGACCTTTCTATGAATACGTACACATAGGCGGCGACAGAAGTGGATATGAAGAACTGGAAGCAGTGCCCCGACCGCTGTGAAACGCATGGAATCGCACCGGCTGAAGACCGAATCGCAACTGCAATCATGGTTCAATCACGAGATGGAGCGGTTCTTCAACCAGCACGGACGTACCATGATCGGTTGGGATGAAATCATAGAAGGCGCCTCGGCGCAACTTCTACCGTCGTGGTGGCGCCTTGGGCCCAACGCCATGAAACAGACCACCAGTCACGGTAATAAGTTCATCCTGTACGCCCAACGTCTCCGTTCTATTTAGACTACGACGAGGGTGGCAAATCGCTCATCAACCTCTATGCTTTCAACCCACAGCCGACAATCTGACACCTGCTGAGAAAGCACTTGTTCTGGGTGTGCAGGGTAATCTGTGGACAGAATGGGTGCCATCGCGCAACCGCATGATGTATATGGCGTTCCCCGCATGCTGGCCGTGGCCGAATTAGGTTGGGGTAAGCCCGCGAACGCGAAGTTCGAGGACTTCAACTGCCGACTCATCAAGCATTACACGCGCCTTCAGAAGTTGGGCGTCACCTATCGTTTGCCAGATCTGACCGGCTTCCACACCACCAATGTCTTCACGGGAGCATCGAGGAACGGTCAGCGTCAACTGCCAAGATCCGCAGGCGGTGATACTATACCACCGACGGAACCCTGCCCAACAGAACATTCTAAACGCTATACGGGCCCACTCGAGATTGACCGCAACACTGATTTTATCTTCCGTTCGTTTGACTACCGATGGCCGAAAAGGACGCTTTTCGTCAAAGTTTCCTACCGCAAGGAAACGCCAAGCGAGGCTGTCGAAGTGGCTGATTTGGCGGAAGGTCTCAGTGCGGAATGGCATGAATACACTGGTGCCGACTGTGCCGGGAATCGAAGCCGCGCCCGTCAACGGCTGCTATACCGTAAATGGAGTGATGATTCCCGACAGCATGAAAGGTAATATCGGACTTATCATCACCGGCTATATTCAGGTGCCGGAAGATGAGCATCTACACGTTCGCTTACTTTTCCGACGACGGCAGTACGCTGAAAATCGACCATCAGATGGTTGTGGACAACGACGGAGAGCACTCTCCTCGCGAGATCATAGGTCAACACGCGATGAAAGCCGGTTTACATCCCATCGAGGTAAAATTCTTCGATCACAATGGCGGACAGCTCGGCATGCACGTCTACAATGCCCAAGGCAAAGAGGTAGAGGTGAAATACTGGGGAACGCCTCGGCTCCTAAACACCCTTATTCTAGCAAAGAGGCTGACAACGCGTCGCGATACGTTGTCGCCTCTGCTTTATCTCAAAATCGGTTTCCGTTAGAGCGGACATCCGTGCGCTTCATCTATCATGTATTCAGCCAAACAACGGCCCATACGCTTCAAAGCTTCGAGCAATCGTGCCTCGGACAGTGATATTAAGGCGAATAAAGCCCTGACCGGCACGCTGCCCTGCTATCGTTCCGCTGTTCACCACCTCAGTTTCCTTCAAGAGTTTGGCCGTCAGTTCGTCCGAAGTAAATTCCAGCCCCAACACATCAAGCCAAATGAGATAGGTTCCCTCCATTCTGACCACCTTCAACTTCGGCATTTCCGTTGCACAAACTCTTTCTTCACGGGTTCATAGTTGCCATGAATGATGCATTATGAGTTGGTCCAACCACTCGCCTTCATTGTGCAAAGCAGCCTGCAAGGCCAGCACGCCAAAACGGATTGACATCGCACACCTCATTGATATTAATGGCCCTTTTCGATACGGCGACGCACAGCCGCGTCGGCGCAAATGATATTGGCTATCTGCAACCCCGCTGTGTTGAAGACTTCGATGGTGAGTTCAGAACGACGCAGTTGTCGACACGCGTCCGACACCGACGCGAAAAGGGAACAAACCGGAAGCCCGGCATGACCAGTTCGCAGTGTATCTCGTCCGGCACCACTTTCACACCGTGCTTCAGACAGATGGCGTTCATCCGCTCCAACTCTTCACGCTTCCCACACCCTACCGGCAGGATTTCATGAGGATTGCAAAGCAGAAAAACAGTCGTCTTTTTCGTCCGCACACTTGCGCTCGAAAATCATCGAAATCGATATGATAAGTACCGTTTTCATAGATCAACTCGTTCTCCGCAAGCTGGCAAACCGCTGTGGCTATCGAGAGAAAAAGCAGTTGTAGGCCGGCGTCTGCAACAAAAAACTTTCTCGCCCGGCAGCGTCAGTGCCTTAAGCGTACAGCTGACCGCAGGCACCACCGGTGGTATAAAAGAATCCAGTCGCGCTCTATCGCCCAGTCGTGACGACGTTTGAACCAGCCAACGATGGCTTCATAATAGCTATCGGGCACCTTCGTATAGCCGAAAAATGCCTTGTGCCACGCTCCTGCAACGCTTTCGTGATGGCGGGAGCCACCTCGAAGTCCATATCAGCCACCCACATCGGCAGCACATCCGCATCGTCGAGCACATCCCACTTGTAAGAATTGGTGCCCCGACGCTCTGTCAGTTTGTCAAAATCGTATTTTACCATCATATTGTGCAGTATCAAATATTCAATGCGCAGAGTATCCCCACCTTTCGTCTGCTTTTATTCCGCCAGACTTGACGCCTCTTGGGAGGAGTTGCTACGGCTACAATCCGCAATCCCTGCCCTTGGCAAAGGCATCATCGGTTATCCGGACCCACTTCATCAGCCACGATACGCCCGCTGATGGGGTTCTTAATCTCCGTTATCTTGCCACGAATGGTCGCATCGATGTTACGACAATCCTCAAAAGTACGGTCGCAGGCCGCGTCGAAGGTGCAATCCTCCAGCGTGATACCATCAAGATAGCACAAAAGGTTTGCTCACCGCTGATGTGGCAACGCACCAGTTTCACGTTCTTAGAGTGCCACGCCAGATACTCGCCGTCGAGTTCCGAGTCGTACACCGTCACGCTTTTCGCACTCCCAAAAACTATCTTTCGTCGTAATCTTGGCATGATGCACTCTACGTTTTCACAATACTGAAACACGTATTTAGCATCACTCACCAGCCCGTCTACATAAATATTCTTTGAAAAGCATGAAGGGATAAGTGCCCCTCCTGCAGTTCTACGTTCTTCAGTTTCAGCCCATCCACCTTCCAGAAAGTTTCGTCAGCATCGGTTATCTTCACGTTTTCCAACTCCAGATTCTTCACTCTCGGAAGAACTCGGGCCGTCAATCACGCAGTCTTTCATCACCATATTGTCGCTATACCAGATGGCCGACCGGCTTTCGGGCGCAAAATAGCAGTTCGTAATGACCGATCCGTCTACATGCCACCACAGTATTTGCCATAGAACTCGGAAGAATCACACTCCAAATTCTTACAACATTTTGACGCCCGACTCACCATCTACGATGGTTATATACTCTAAACGCGTGTCTGTTATCCCAAAGAGTGGACGTTCACCGCCAAACTCTTGATTCTTAATTATCTCCATTTTGAGTTACATAAATCTTTAATTAAAAATCATCCTTTCATTATGAATAGCAAAAATACAAAACATGCCAAACAACAACAAACAACGGCCGGATTGCGCCATGGCTGACGCAATCCGGCAGAATGACAACTACATATGAAACGCCACGATCGATCGCGTCGCGTCAGCCATCATAACGTCAGAAAAAGGCCGAAGAGAGATAAAGAGCGAGGCGAGTCATGCTCAAATGGTCGACGCCTCCCACCCGTTTACCTTTGATAATGAGGTTGTTCCGACACGAATTGATGTCGTAGTTAGACACGGCTGTAACTCAATGGAGATGGCGCCATCGTCGGTAATAAAAGTCAAAGCGGTGCGCACCCGCCAGGCCAGCCACTCGCCACTCACGATTCTTCAGGTGGCGGCGTCTGCTATGCTTTCCTGCCGTTTACCTCCGTTACTTCTTTGCACCAAAAGGCCACGAATCGACCCACTTGCTGTCATTACGGGGAAACGAAAGCACCAGTCCGGGATTGCATTCCAACATCACGCCCACGCCGACGGCGTCCTATCCACAGCCGTGGCGTACGAAAAAGCGAGCGAAGGATGCAAATTGAGCCGCATGACGCGTTCGGAATCATACTCCTCGCGGCCATTATCCGTACTCACCAACAGGCCTTTTTTTACCCTTGTTGTCATCCAACTCCAGCGACAGACTCAAACCCGCGTAGGTCATGGGATACCAAGCCGCGCCCAATTCCCAGGCGACACTGGCTTCGGAACTACGTTAAAGCCCGCCTGCAACGTGGCAGAGAACTTCGGCAGTGGGTCATGCCGGTTGTTGACACGCGCGTCAGAGAATCCAGATTCATCGACTGCGCGCCACACGGCAACCGTCCTACCAGCATCAAAAACACCGACAATACCAAGGTTGGGAAATACGATTTATGCTTCATTATTCATATTTTATCAGATTATGTTCATGTGGCGTGCAGGTGAAAGCCCTCCGTCCGCCCAATCACTTCCTATCATTAATGACGAAAACGACCGCCTTTCCCCCTACGAAAGCCGCAGAAAACATGCGAAAAACTGCGCCTCGGCAACTCTGAATTATCTTTTACAACAGGCCTTTACTGGCTGCGTTATTTCAAAATAATCAGCGATTGATTTCGAAAAAGCCGATTATTTACGTTTTTAATAACACGCTGATAATCAATCATTTCTCATTTTTCATCCTCCCATTTTACCTTCTAAAACCTTCATTTTAGCCTGCTTTTTGCCTCGTCATCGCAGCCTTTTGGCATGTAAAAGCAGCCCTTTGAGCGTGTAAAAGCTATGCTTTGACCTCGCGAAAGTTATGCTTGACGTGCCAATATCCTTTTTCGACAGATTTTATCTCACAAAAACGAGATTTCAAACGCTAGATGGCGCGAGATCGTTTTTAAGTGAACAAAAGTTTACAAACAACCTAGGTGTAGACATAAAGACACATATCCGCTATTTTGTATTTATCAGAATCAGAGGGTGTAAGCAGTGCTAAAAGTAATTTTTAGAGAGTATTTTTGGTTGACGCTCCCGCACGGCTCATCACCTAACGGCCGGCCGCGTCGCCTATGGTTTTCGTATGATTAACGTCCGTTTCAAACGTTTGCATCAAATCGGCAAACGACTGCGCGTCGGTAACTTCAAAGCCTCCACCCGAACGGAGCAACTCCTTGAGCCTCCTGAAAACGCTTGTTGTTGGGGCCGAAAAAGTGCAGGGGATGTTCCACACGGCAGCCTCAATACATTGTGGATGCCCACACCGAAACCGCCGCCAACATACGAAACGGTGGCATAATGGTAGATGGACGACAGCAAACCAAAACAATCGATTATTAAAACGTCGGCTTCGGCAGCCTGTTCGATGGTTGCCTGCGTGTAGCGAACGATCTTTCGATCCTTCAGAAGGCTTTTGGATTTGGGGCAAATGAAGCTTTCGCCAATGACATGCGGGGCCACAATGAGTTTCCAGTCACGATGCTGCTGAAAATATTTGATAAAGATTTCCTCGTCAGGAGGCCATGAAGAACCGGCTACAAACACCTTGAGGCGCGTCCTGACAAACTGCTCTACCAGCGGCAACTGCTTGCTGGCATCCGCGATTTGCAGCACGCGATCGAAGCGAGTGTCACCTACTACATCTACATCGGTAATTCCCAGACGGGCCAAAAAGCGTCTTGCTCTCCTCGTTCTGCACGAAGAAACGCGTGAAACACTTCAACACCCGGGCATGTCGCAGGCCGTACCAGCGGAAGAAAAATCTGGTCGGGACGGAAGATACTGCTGACACTATAGGCGGGAATGTTGCGATGTTTGAGGATATGAAGATGGTTATACCAAAACTCATACTTGATAAAGAATGCCATTTCGGGCCTTACGGCACGCAAAAACGGCGTGCGTTTCTCACGGTATCTAAAGGAAGATAACAGATAATGTCCGCTCCTTCGTAGTTTTTCCTTACCTCATAGCCCGAAGGAGAGAAGAAAGTGAGCAGTATCTTGTATTCGGGATAGCGCGAACGAATATTTTCAGATGAGCGGACGGCCTTGTTCGAACTCACCCAAAGAAGCGGCATGAAACCAGATGTACCGTGCCGACGGATCCACTTTCTCCTTCAACAAACGGATGGTTTGGCGTTCAGCCCACATCTTCTTGACTTTTCTTGCTGAAAAGACTCGCTACAGCAACGCCAAACAGATACAGATAAATGATGATGTGATACACACTTTGAGATTTTGGCTGTATAAAAATATTCAGAAACCGCCTCAAACAAAAAGGCAGTTTCTGAATAATGAGTTTATCTTTCAATATGTCGATGGCGGCATGGAGACGGCGCAAAGTTTCCTCCTTACCGAGGAAAGCAGTGATATCGAACATGCCGGACCTTTTCAATACCGACCAAAAGCCAGACGGAAGGCGTTCATGATATCGCCAAACTTATAGCCTTTGTCTTCTACCCACTTCATGACGACAGGCTCCTGGCCCTCAATTGAGAAGTCTTCTATGCCCGCAAGAACCTCTGAAAGTTCGGTCATCTGTTGGGCAGAATACTCTTTCAGCGCTTCTGTAACCGTCTTTTCATCGTATTCGGTAGGCGCGACAAAGAAGAAAGAACACAGCAGCCACAACTCCTTAACGAAGCTCACGCGGTCTTTCATCATGTGAACAACGAGCGTGACACGCTCCAACGACTCGTCAACACCATTATTAGCAACTATCGGCGCAAAGAGTTTTGCAATCTCGTCGTCGCTCTTTCGCAGGATATATTCATGGTTAAACCACATTCCTTTTTGATAATCGAACTTGGCTCCGTGGAGCGAACATTTCGTGATATCAAAGGCTTCGACAAGCTGTTCGAGCGTAAAGAGTTCCTGCTCGGTGCCCGGATTCCATCCAAAAGGGCCAGAAGTTGACTACTGCTTCAGGGAAATACTGCTTACGGTATCCTGACGACACTTCTCCCGTCTTAGGATCGTGCCATTCCAAAGGGAATACGGGGAAACCGAGGCGGTCTCCATCGCGCTTACTAAGCTTTCCTTTCCCTTCGGGCTTCAAAAGCAAAGGCAAATGAGCGAACTTCGGCATGGTATCGGTCAACCGAAAGCCTGATAAAGCAGCACGTGGAGCGGTGCGCTGGGCAGCCATTCCTCGCCACGAATGACGTGGGTAATCTCCATCAGGTGGTCGTCAACAATGTTGGCGAGGGTGATATGTAGGCAGCTCGTCGGCACTCTTATAAAGTACTTTGTCATCTAAGATGTCGCTCTTGATAACCACCTTGCCACGAATCATGTCGTCGACATGCACTTCCGTGCCAGTTCAATCTTAAAACGGACGGTATATTGCACGCCGTCGGCAATGAGCTGATCAACGTCTTCCTTAGAAAGAGTGAGTGAATTGCGCATCTGTAGGCGCGTGCGGGCATCGTACTGGAGTTCTGAATTTCGTTGCGCTTGGCTTCCAGCTCCTCCGGGCGTATCGAAAGCGATGTCTGCCTTACCCTCATCGAGCAGCTGATCGACATACTTCTTATAGATTTCACGGCGTTCGCTCTGCCTGTAAGGGCCGTGATCGCCACCATAACTGACTCCCTCATCAAACTGAATGCCGAGCCAACGGAAAGATTCTATGATATATTCTTCTGCTCCCGGGACAAAACGGTTTGGAGTCCGTGTCTTCGATTCTAAAAGATAAGCTCGCCTCCATGCTGGCGGGCAAACAGATAGTTATACAACGCCGTGCGGACACCGCCAATATGCTAACGCGCCCGTTGGGCTGGGAGCAAAGCGCACCCTTACCTTTCTTTCTACCATTCTAATACGATAATGTAAGATATATTTTTGCAAAAATTAATACAAATTCTCGACTATTGCATATATTTTTGTAATTTCGCATATATATATATAGTACCCGAAGCGTATTAACATCATGAGAATAAGACAAGAAGAGCACTACTGGCTGCAACCTGGCAGCCCGTCTCGCCTTCGTTATTATTACAGTGGCATTAATCGTTTGGTTCATGCCACGCAACGAGACTGCAACAGTTCAGATACGACGTAGGCGAAAGCCATGGATGATGGTTCTTTCATCGCTAAATTCGAGTTTTCCCCATCTATAAGACTGACGAAACCATCAAAGCGGAGCAAGACTCTGCGATGGAACTGCTTTTCAACCTTATTATAATTATAACGCAAAGATTGAAGCACAGGAAATCGCCAAGTTCAAAAACGACTTTAAAAATGGCTTCGATAACCTGCCCGGAGGTTACTTGAGCATTATCATCGACCGATTACACAGGCTCTATCAGGCCGGAATCATCAACACACCGGAATACAACAACATCGCCAAAGACTCAACTAACATGGTGCGAGTTGTAAACGGTAAACAGGGCGGAGAGCCATCAAATCAACTGCATTTACTCTACAATGTCGGCCTACGAAATGATTTTCAACGATGAAATTCTGGGCAAGGAGCGGCATGTGCTGCAGCGAATGAACCTCACAAACTACATCACGGCCAATCTCATCTACGATAAAAGCCGGTCGGAAACTGAGCAAAACGACCTGATGAGCAGCATTCCCATCGCCAGCGGCATGGTGATGAGCGGCCAGAAAATTATTGATCGGGGCGAAATTATCGATGATTATACATACCGTGTACTAAACTCTCTGGACCGAGAACTGCAACGTCGAGACGCCAACAAGACTACTATCACGAACACGGTGATAGGCCAACTGCTCTACGTTACGATTCTTGTATCCCTCTTCACGGCCTTTCTGACCCTCTTCCGCAAAGACTATTTCGACAATTCACGCAGCATTCTCATGCTTTTTTATTCTATGATAACGCTGTTTCCAATTGTCGTTTCCGAGATGATGAAACACAATTTCTTCAGCATCTACATCATACCTTTTGCCATTGTTCCATATTCATTCGCGTGTTCATGGATACACGAACGGCTTTTTATCGCCCACGCGGTGATGATTCTCATCTGCGCGGCAACGGTGAAATATCAATACGAATTCATCATCATCCAACTGGTAGCCGGGCTGGTGGCCATCTATTCGCTGCGTGAATTGTCGAAGCGGGCGCAGCTATTCAAGACCGCTCTCTTCGTGACCGTAAGCTCCTGCCTGGTCTACTTCTCCCCTTCAGATGATGCAAAACTACGACTTGATGAAGATGGATCAGTCGATGTACTCTCATTTCGCAATCAATGGCGTGTTGCTACTATTGGCCTATCCGTTGATGTATCTGATCGAAAGGACATTCGGTTTTATATCCAACGTGACACTTTTTGAACTTTCCAATACCAATAAAGGACTGCTTCGCGACTTGAGCGAAATAGCTCCGGGCACATTCCAGCACAGCATTACGGTGGGAAATCTGGCTGCGAAATCGCCAACAGGATTGGTGCCAACAGCCTGTTGGTACGTACCGGCGCCTTTATCACGACATCGGAAAGATGGAAAACCCGTTTTCTTTACCGAAAACCAAGTGGGTTTCGACCCGCACAAAGACATACCCTACACTGAAAGTGCCCGTATCATCATCAGCCACATCACAGAAGGTGTCAAGATGGCCGATAAATATAATCTCCCTTCTTTTATCAAAAGACTTCATACTGACCCACCATGGTCTGGGGATTACGAAGTATTTCTACATTAAATATCAGAACGAGCATCCGGAAGGGAGGTCGACAAGAAGCTGTTTAGCTATCGGGACCCAATCCTTTTCACCCGTGAACAGGCACTACTGATGATGGCCGACACGGTAGAAGCAGCCTCGCGCTCACTTCCCGAATACACGGAAGAGAGCATCAGTGGCCTCGTCAACCGACTGATTGATGACCAAGTAAACAACGGTTACTTCACGGATTGCCCCATTACTTTCCGTGATATCAGCCAAGCCAAGCTGATTCTGATTGAACGCCTCAAAGCAGTTACCATACCCGCATATCTTATCCCGAATTGAAAAACACAGGTAAGGCGGCCGAAGCGAAATAAAACAAGCCTAATAGAACCCATCAGGGATAATGGGCTTAATGGAATTATTAGACATAATACACTATAGGGCGGTTTAAACCGCCCTTATTTTTCTCACAAAAAGAAGCCTATTGTGCCAGCTGCACAAAAGTGTGCAAACAATCACGTTTTTATAGTTAACAGATTTTTAAATAAAAGGCTTTGTTTTCCGAAATACAGAACAATGATTCTAACTTTGCAGCCAAACTTTTTAAGGTAATTAAGATGAATAAGTAAAAATTCGCAATCATTGCGCTTCAATGACAGCGACATCAATCCGTTTGGGCAGGAGGACTGCTGACAAACACCAATCAAAATGTTGCTTTCGATAGAATGTTAAGCCGTGACGCAGCCATTGGCATAGACGGCGTTTATTCTAACCCTGCCGGCGTGGCTTTTCTCAACGACGGTTTCCATCTATCACTCAACTGGCAGCTCGTATTCCAGAGCCGTATCATCCAGAACGAATACCCTCCTTCGCTCGTAACCAGAACAACAATACGACTACTCACACGTTCCGCGGTACGGCATTCGCTCCGGTACTGCCTTCGATACAGGCCGCTTACAACTGGAAAGGCTTCTCTTTCAGGCGATGTTTGGCATAACAGGTGGCGGTGGTAAGTGTACCTTCGACAACGGACTGGGTTCTTTTCGAGAAGATTGTGGCCGAAACAGCCATGGGAGCTACCGCTCTGGCGGCGCTATTGACAAAAACCATGGGTCGGGAAACCTTTACGAGCGACAAAAATGTTTGTGCAAAACCGGCAGCTACAGCTACAACAGCTTCATGCGCGGCCGTCAGTACTATTACAGTCTCTCGCTGGGCGCAGCCTATAAGTTCAACGACAACCTGGTGGTTATGCCGGAGTGCGCGGCGTTTACGCCATGAGCAACTACTACGGTTACGTGCGCGACATCAAGGTGGGCCGCATCCCCTCTACACTGTGCTCGATCCGTCGCGTACCAACTCGTCCGACATCGAACTGAACTGCGACCAAACCGGCGTAGGCTTCACTCCCCATCCTCGGTATCGACTACAAGGTGGGCCGCTGGAACTTCGCTGCCAAGTATGAGTTCAAAACTCGCATGCGCCTGAAGAACGAGAGCGTGAACTCCATTCCCAGTATCGGCAATCTGCCCAGCAACCTTGCCAAGCAGATGATACAGGCCGGAATGACTGTGGAACAGGCACGATCCGTGCTGACAGCACCAGCCGTAGCTGGTAGCATGAAAGCTATCGGGACCAGTTTGACAGCAAACTCGGCGAAGCCATCGGCGAGTATGAAGACGGCAAGAAAGTTGCGGCCGACATTTCCTGCCTATCTCGCTGTGGGCGTAGCTACACTCCCATCGACCCACTGCGTGTCAACGTCGGCTTCCACTACTTTTTCGACAAGCAGGCAACGACTCATAATCACCGCGAAGACCTGCTAAAGCGTGGTACGGTTGAATGTAACGCGGGCGTAGAGTACGACGCCAGCCAACGACTGACCATCAGTGCCGGATGGCAGAACACCAACTACGGCCTCACCGACAAGTTTATGGACGACAAGTCGTTCGTGACCAGTTCTAATTCAGTAGGTTGTGGCGTGAAGGTAAACATCAGTAAGAAGGTAAAACTCAATCTGGCCTACTTCCACACGTTCTATAAGCACTACAAGACCGAAACGCCTGCGCAGCTCGGACCCACAACCGTGAACTTCAAAGCCGACTTCACCCGCAACAACAACGTGTTCGGTGCCGGTTTGGACATCGACTTCTAACAGACCAGCCTCCGTTTTTCAGAAGAAAAAGCAAAGCATTACGGCCCACGAGAAAGCCATAGGCACAGCCTTTTTCTTCTGAAATTCTCCGCAAAAATATATACAAATCACTATCAAAAATTTGCTTCGAGCAAGAAGTTTGGTGACTAAAAAGCTCAAAATTTCGATAGTTTCCGCAAAACGAATAAACCGCTGATTATCAGCGGTTTATTCGTTTTTATAAGGTTCTCGCTTGTCAAAAACAGCCCGCAACATCGAAAATAACCGCCTAAAAGCAGCCCTTTGAGCCGCTAAAAGCATAACTATGACCGTGTAAAAAGCATAGCTTTGACATGCTAAAAAGCTATGCTTTGGCAAGGTAAAAGCTATGCTTTTATCTTGCAAAGAGCGAAAAACGACATCGCATAAGGGCAGCAAACACCCTTTCACTCCCTATTTTCATCTAATTGAACCATTTTTCCGAGGCCGTTTTCTTACCACTTTCTTTACAGCCAAAGAAACGGCACTCACATTTTATCGAATGACGCGTTATTTCCAAAATAAAAAGAAAGCCTTTATAGACAAACCGCGCCCCAAAAAGTTTTATGTCTAACCTTTGGGGCGCGGTTCCTGAGCTGGAGACTTTCCCTTTCTGCGTCCTGACGGAAGACCAACTCAGAGCGGATCTACGTCATAATAAATCTGCAAGGTGGCATAACGCTTATCCAGCATCATCTGTTTTCTGCACGTAGCGAAGGGCTTCACGGGCCTGACTCAGATTGATACCATTCTCAACTTCAGCACGAGTTTGCGAATATGCAGGGTCTTCACGCGCTGCAATGGCAGGCTTGTCGGGACCCAGTACGCGTCCGCCAAAAATACTGTCGCAGCCTTCCGCTAACTCCAGACCCGCCGTTTCGACCACATTTTCGTATTTATGCTTCAGAAAAACATCAAAAACCAGATGATGGAACGGTGGGTAATGGAAAAGCTGCTCGCTCCTCTAACAGGTCGCCATAGAAGCCCTCGTAATCATTCGTCACCACCTGACCAATGACAGGAAGGTCGGCGCTCTTGGTCTGAAGAATCACCAGACCACGGTCACCCTTGCGCCCTGCCCGTCCGCTCACCTGACTCATCATCATAAGCGTGTTCGTAGGCCCGGAAATCGGGATGAGTTGAGCATGGAATCGGCATTCAAAATGCCCGACGCTACCTTGTCGAAGTCGGCCCCTTGCTAATCATCTGCGTCCCGATGAGCAGATTGGTCTTGCCCCGCAATCGCCGATAAGTCGCTCATAAGCATTGCGGGTACGGGTGGTATCAAGATCCATACGGGCCACACGTGCCTCGAGGGAAAAGTTCACGAATATAGTCTTCTATCTTCTCGGTGCCATAGCCACGTCCCTGCAGTTCACTACCACCGCAGTTAGGACACACGGCCGGCACGGAATAAAGTAAATCCGCAATAGTGTGCAGGTGAGCTGATTCAATCGCTTGTGCAGCGTGAGCGAAACGTCACATTTGCCGCACTCGGGCGCAGCCACACGTCCGACACTCAATCATCGGCGCGAAGCCGCGACGATTTTGGAACAGAATCACCTGCTTGCCATCGTGCAAAGCGTGTCGAACAGCCTGCTAACAAGTCGGGCGAGAACGGGCCCGTTCATCATCTTCCGTCGCTGCAAGTCCCTGATATCCACCACGCGTATCTCCGGGCAACTGAATGTCGCGATAGCGCGTCATCAGCCTGACGAAAGGCCGTACTTCGCCCTGCCGAGCGTTGTAATAGCTCTCCATCGACGGCGTGGCGGTGCCCAACAGCGTCTTGGCGCCATACATTTGGCCAACATAATGGCCGCTTCCGGGCATGATAGCGGGGCGCGGGGTCTTGTTGCTTGAAAGATGTTTCGTGTTCTTCGTCGACAAGCACTGAGTCCCAAGTTGCGGAAAGGCAGAAACACGGCACTGCGTGCGCCCAGAATGATGTCGTAGGGGGTGTCCGACGGCTGCTTGTTCCATATCTCCCACCCGCTCGGCATCGCTGTATGCTTGCTGTGATAAACTGCCATCCGATTGCCGAAAATACGTTTGTAATCGGGTCGTTATCTGTATGGTCAGCGCAATCTCGGGTAGCAGATAGAGCACCTGCTGATGCTCATCCAGCGCTTTCTTGATCAAATGAATATACACCTCGGTCTTACCACTCGACGTAACACCGTGGAACAATACAACCGGTTTCTTGAGAAACTGAAAGACAATCTGATTATAAGCGTCCCTGCTGTGGTTGGCTGAGCGGTTGGATAGATTCAGGTTTGCAGCTCGCCCCCACGTTGAGTCGGCCCACGGTCTTTTCGTAAGTAAAGAAAAACGTCTGTCAATGAGTGCCCGTTTTCATAACGGCTGCCGTGCAATGACTCGCGTTCATCAGCTCCTCACGGGTGACCTCTATAATGGGCCTTTCGGAACTGTTCCCGAAAGAGAGTCCCCAATGCGAGCGATAAAAGGTGGTAAACGTTTGGAGTTGCTTGGTTTGCCCGTGCCAGCATGTTGAGACAGGCATGGGTGTTTGTTCGTTTCGGCAAAGGTTCAGACAACGCGACATAGGTCTCCGTCTTGGGCCGGAAGCCTTCTTCGCTTTCAATCCGGATGGCAAAGCCGCCTTGTAAACGTCACCGATCGGCGAAGATAATAATCAGAAATCCATTGCCACAGCTTCAATTGCTGCGGCAGGGAGCACAGAAGTGCTATCAGCACCTCCATCACTTCTTTGACTTCAAAGTCAGGTTTGGTGTCATGCAACCGCATCGCTATGCCTGTATAAGTCTTACTCCTGCCAAGTGGAACGAGCAGCGCATACCCGGCTTGACGCGATCACGCATCAAACCGGGTACGGAATAAATAAACAAGCCGTCAGAGGCAGCGGCAGAATGACATCAACAAAATTCATTGGAACTTCTTATTAAAAGAAGTAAGTAAGAGCGATCTGCCAGGTGTTTGTCAGATTTTTACATTCGTGGTTCCCTTCTTCAAGTTTTCACGGCTCGTATCAGCGATGTCTGAAACCTTGATATCGCCTGTTCGGCCAATGGGTATATTGTATTTGGCTGTTATCTGGACACGTTTCACCATAATACCACCACCAAAATTCATGCTAAAAAGTGACTTCTTCAACCGGAAAGTGCTCTTATAGCTTTCTTCACTACCCCAAGAGAAGGATTCGTCACCTACATTAAAAGCCAATCTGTGGACCACCAAAAAGCAAACAGACTGAACGATTCTCCAAAGTCGATTCTCGCACGCAGATTCATCGGAATATTGAGATATTTCCGCTCAATTTTCGCGCCATCAATTTTGGATGATTGCATATCGTAGAGCACCGAAAGGTCTGCTTCCAGGCCTGCGATAGGTGTTGGGAACTTGATCGTTGGACCTATGTAGAATCAGACGATCGGAAGAATCAAAAAGAACTGGACTTCAGCGATAGCGTTGTCAAATCAACACCACCTTGAACACCGAACTTAAACTGTGTCTGCGCATTGGCAGAACCCAACAGCAACATGGCTGTCATCAATAAGAATAAATACTTTTTCATACTTTCTATGATTTTAATGAAACAAAAATAATCAATGCCGCTGACGACGCACCGTAACACGAGCAGCCGAACTCCGCTCTGACGCGGCTGGTTTGGCTGCCGCACCATCCTTAGAAACCTTTCCAAGACTGCTCGGACGAACCGCCCGGCGGTTGCGGGCCAATGTTTTCTGCTTCGTGGGAGCCTTTTCTGTCTTGGCAACCACAAGAGAATCCTTGGCAGAATGGTCTCCCAAAGACGGCTTTTCAAACGCGGCCAACTCGGCCTCTATGCGTTTCTGCTCCTGAGCCATGGCGGTGTCATTAGTACAATACTGAGCCAGCGTTTTTGCCCAGCATATTATTCGTTTTATAAATAGAACCTTTATAAAGACGCATGGCGAAATAATCATCGGCGCTCATTTCAGAAGCATTGTTCAAGCTACTACCCATCACGGTCTGACGAGCCAGATAGGGAGCCAAATCATCATACTTCACCCAGAATAAAGGATACTTCGAACGCCGTCACCAAAGTCATCTTCGCGCTCCATCACAGGACAAAGTGCCAGCACTTTTGTATGGAACGTGGCTGAACGCTGGTCGTAATAAGAGGTTTCCTTGATATAATACGCTTTCACTTCGCGCGAAGGAATATCACTGTCGTCAATACGGATGCCGCGATCTGTGCGCTTATAAAGAATCTGATAATTGTCGAGGAGATGCAAAGCTTTGACAGCCGACGAGTCGGAGAAATCCTCATTGCCGTCCATATTGTAATTGTAGACGGTAATGGCACGTCGCAACATCAGTTTGAAGATATAAGTAAAGAGATTAACTTTACCATTTTGTGGTTCGACAGGAAAATAAAGACCGCCATTGGCGTCATCGGTAAGTTTGATTTCACGATAGATGTCACGCCGCCACACAACACCCTCCTCCATCTTAGGGCTGTACGGGGAACGCAATTTGTGAGCGGACAGTCACCTTATCACCGTGGTGCTCCGCGACTTGGCAGCTTGCTCCGCCCGTCGCTTGGGGGATTAGTGCGGCAGCAGTCTGTACAAGACAGCACACACATATCATCAAGAATATTTGTCTCATATCAATTGATTTATCTTACTATCACTTCCATGGCTCCGGGCAACTTTCGGACAATGCCATCAGGCCCTTGCGCCGTTACTTTTATATAAAATCGACGATTGCGTGACAACTTACGAAAAAGCCTCTATCTGCCGTTCGGAGAAACTGGCACCATTGCTCACCATGGAACAGCGTTGCCCATATTGTCATAAAACACCGTTTCAAAAATTCAAAACACGAAATTCTATATCGAGCAATCCGTCATCAATGGCCGCATTCACGTGGTGAAGCGACAGCAACGAGCCTTTGGGCAGCGGACCACCTTTTAAACCGATCGCCACCCAAAAGCCAGATAAGGCGTCGGATCGGGCAGCTTTCGCACCTTGAATGCGTAGCTTCCCATCTGGCGCGTCCGGCCTTTATCGGTGGCCGAAACGTGAAAAAGTAACCTCCTTGCCGACAGCCGCCGGTACCGCCGTAAAGCGTCCGTTGCCTTTCGCCGTCAAACTTCCACCGGTCATCGATACGTGAATGGCATTCTGCGGTACGCCCAGCACTGATACTAACAGGGTTCTGATAGCCGGCATACAACACATTCATCATATCGGCTGCCACGGTGGCGCCACTGGGTTGAGGAATTACTTCATATTTCTGCGTAAAATTGCGACGCAATACTTCACCGGCGCCGTTTTTGCATCAAGATATAACCACCGAAAGAGTGTTGTCCCTACGCCACCCGCCGCGAAGCTATACTTGCTGCCACGGATGTTGACACGGCTGCCATTGATAAAAATCTGTGGTTGCAACGTCGTATCAACTGCCGCCATCACAATGCTGGCCGAAAACGTTTCGCCCGGATAGAGCGTCGTCTTTTCAGGAATTACAAATGCGTTAAGCTTGTTGACACGGATATCTTTCACGTCAATATTGGCCACAAGCGTATGGAGTACTTCGCCTTCAGCGTAGCGCACGTCGCTCTGAAGTTTTGAAAGTAGCGTAACCGCAGCGGCTACTGGCATGTCTTCAAACATATACTGCTGCCAGTTGCGACCCACGGTGCGACGCTGACGGGGCAGTTTTGTCGAGAGGTTACTGGCAATAATTCTGCGTTGCATTGGATTAGTGACCATCGAAAGAATACGCTCACGATAAGCGTTGATGGCCCGATAGAGTTTCCCTCCCTGTCCGGTGAGGGGAGAAAGCATCACCCTGACTGGCTGCTTCCAAATCGTCTTTATGCCGAATATTATGCACATCGCCATCCGGTCCGTCAGCTTCTTTCACGATTTCCTCCTTCAGTTGTTGTGCGAACAGATAGAGCGAGTCGCTCATCCGCTTCACAGTCGTAGCCTGTATCGAACCACTCCTTCACTTTCTGCGGATTGCTTTTCATCTGCAAAGCAAAGTTCTGGTAGATAGCGGAATTCTCTGTTGAAGAGTTACCCGTCGTACGATTGATGCTGTCTTCTACGAGCGAAAAGCCGTCAAGCACTTCTGTCGACACGTTAAGTGCCAACATAGCCATCAAGACAACGTACATCAGGTTGATCATCTTTTTGGCGAGGAGATATCGGGCGTTTTTAATAGCCATTGTGTTTCATCTTAAAAATAAAATTGCAGGCGCGTCAATCAGCATTGCACAACGCCTCAGAAACCATTTTTGCTGTCCCGTGCCGGTCATACCGGGTGCCGCCGATCGCATATTAACCGTCATGGCCTCAATCATACGGGTATAAATCTTATTCAACTGCTCGATATGCTGTGCCATCATCCTGCTTTGCTCATTGATCTGGTCGATGGTACCAATCTGCTGGCTGGCGCTCTTGAGTTGCATCTCATAAACTTTGCAAATGCCGGTCAACGTACGATTCAGATTTTCCATTTCTTCGCTATCACGAGTCAATCGGCTGCTCTGTTCACCCACCTTACTCAATACAACCGTAAGCTTCTGCAACTCTTCTACATAATTCTTCTGGGCCTCTGCCATCTCCGGATTTGAAGAAGGCGCAGCCATAGACGGCGCAACAGCGGACTGAACCGCCGCTACCTGAGCTTCAGCGGCAGACTGTTGCGACAGAATGACTGCCGAATAGTCCGCAGCCTGCTTGGTTACAGGTCGAACAACAGCTGATTGCGAGGCAACCATTTCTTCGTTTTTCTCCTTCCGCAACACCAAGATGCATGGGCAGTTCGCGCCCCTCGGCTGTCTTATCAAATGGCCGATCGAATGCCGAAAGGAAGAAAACAACCACCTCAGTGCCCATACCCAGAAAGAGCCAGAAGTTAGCTCCGGGAATATGAGTCAGCTTACAAAGCGTACCAAAAAAATAACAATGGCCGCACCCCCAACTGTAAGCATAGTTGAGAAAAAGTCTGACCGGGCACGCTGTCCATCCATTTCTGTAAATGATAGACTATATTGAATTTACTATATCTTGTCATATCGCTTATTTTTGCTTTTGGGTTTGTTTACCGGTCATTGAGCTTTGCCATGCTGCGCACACAGCGGAAACCTACAAAGGAACAGGGCTGATTCTGATATTCCCACGTGCGCCAGGCGCTGCGGATATAACTCTCGGGATCTTTCCACGAACCGCCTCTTACGCTCTTTTTCTTCAACCGATAAGGATCTTCCTTGGCGGCATTGTACTGCAATGTTGGGTTAAGGTCGTTCATGGCTTGCAATCCTGACTCGGTGAAAATGGTACTTGTCCACTCTGCTACATTGCCCGCCATGTCGAAAAAGGCCGTTACTATTGGCACCATAAGTACCCACTTTGCTTGTAATCAGATTACCATCTTCGGTATAATTGCCACGATCGGGCTTGAAGTTGGCATAAAACAACCTTTCCCATTCTTCATATCCTTATTGTCCCATGGGGAACTCGGTACCTTCTTTACCACGAGCCGCATATTCCCTACCGGCTTCGGTGGGCAGGCGATAGCGCTGTACGAAGCGAGCTTCGGGCCCCAAACCGGCCAACAGATAATTGGTGCGCCAGGCACAGAAAGCGTTGGCCTGCTCCCGTAACACCGACAACGGGATAATCATTATAAGCATCGTTGCTGAAATAGTTGCGCAGATACATCTCATTATCCGAATTGGTAAAGTCGTTGACCCAACATGTCGTGTCGGGATAGATATTAACGATGTAAGTATTAAGGAAATCCCACGGGCCGGTGAGCTGTCGATCAATCGTTTCGGACACAATCTTGCCCTCGTCGTTAATATAAGCCGTATCTTTGAAATCATCACAACCTCATTGGGATCTACGGTAACATCGAGTGTTGAGCTGACGTTCCTCAGGGTTCAGACGATTGCGGCGAAGGGCGGCAGCCGTATAATCGTAGATTTCATACTTATAATTCATCTGGCGCCAATCAAGCAACTTCTCGCCCGTCACGGGATTGGTGACGTATAAACTCTCGATGGCTCGCTGCTCATCCTCATTCGGTTTGCGCGGCAAAGGTTTCTTCCAGTTGACACGAGGCGTAATAGCTTCGCCGTTTTTATCTTCCGTGATCAGATAACTCTCATCGCCGGCATAAGCGGGGTCGGCCAAACGTGCGCAGAATACTGTCGCGTACCCACATAACAAACTGTTTGTACTTGGAATTGGTCACTTCGGTTTCATCCATCCAGAAACCATCGACGGATATATCCTTCGCAACGGCCTGTCGTCCCCAAAGCGAGTCGATGCTATCTATACCCATGTGCAGATAGCCACGATTTACCATGACCATGCCATAAGGTGTTGGTTCCGTAAAACCACGACTTCCACCTACGCCCACAACTTCGCCGCCACGTCCCGACAGTGACAGACTCTTGCTGCCCAGACAACCTGAAAGCAGAGCCAGGACCATCAAGGCGCAAAGTTGTATCATTGATTTTCTCATATTATCGTTCGTTCTTTTTATTATCATTCCTGGATGTTACCGCTATAATAAGCGGACACTCTTGTGCCTGTTGCGCCCTTTCTTCGCCAAATTGATGTCAAACTGGTAGCCAACAAATATCTCATGGCTGCCATTTCCGGGGTTAATGGCTGAGGTATAGACCTCGTAGCTATATCCCAAAACTACACCATGAACCTTGCCTCCTAATAAGATGGTGAACGAATTGGTAGGGCTATAACCCAATCCGCCATACATCATCTTGTCGTCATGCGTGTATACCAGCCGACCGGTCACATCGGCCCGATAGGCTACGCCGTCCATGCGAAACAACGCAGAAGGCTTTATTGTTAAAAAAACGGATTTCTTAGCTTTATATTGCATCCTGCCGTAAAATAATAAGTGGGATCAATAGAAAGTTCGTTGGACGTTCCTAACTCTACAACGGGGGCATTGAGATGAAGCACCGACGCGCCCACATACCAGTTACGGGCCGCATAGCGCAGACCGACACTAAGATCAAAGCCGGTGCCATTGACCTCCGACGTGGGTAAAGCCGGGTCGTTGGCTTCTTCCACATCCAATTTCGAGCCGTCAAACTTTTCGCTGAGCATGCCGGCTTGCACACCAACGGCCAAGACGCCTCCCAACATTTTTGCCCTAAAAGCATATTGGGCCTCTATGCGCTGATGCGTGAAAAAGTCCTATTTTGTCATTCATGAGCTGAACGCCACCGCCATGATAGCGTTGCAGAAAAATAGAATGGCATGTCGACCGAGGCATAGACCGTTTGCTGGATTATGCTTGAAACCGGCCATGTCCATGGCAAAGGCAGCCGTGAAATTAACCTGATCTTGCTTGCCTGCCGCAGCGGGATTAAACGACATTTCCATATCAAAAATAATGGCTGAACGACACGTCATACTGCGCCGAGGGCTTGCAAACAGAAGCACAAGCCTGCCATCATCGTCAGGAAATATTTTTATACTATTCACGAATAGATAACGCCAAAAGATTCAAAAATATTATATCATACACTACCAAAAAGACCGTTGTCTTGCGGCAACGGTCTTAGGTATTTTATCGGCTGATTCGGCCGGAATCAATATTCGTCATCATTCAAAGAAAATCGTCTTTCGAGGGATAGTCAGGCCATATATCTTCGATACTTTCGTACACATCTCCTTCATCCTCTATCTCCTGCAGGTTTTCAAGAACCTCAAGTGGTGCACCAGAGCGGATGGCATAATCTATCAACTCTTCTTTTGTAGCAGGCCAGGGGCATCTTCCAGTTTCGATGCAAGTTCAAGTGTCCAATACATAGTTTAATATATTTATTTGTTACAATTTGCGTGCAAAAATAGCAAAATAAATTATAATCGCAAATTATTCAACTGCTATTTTTCCATTGTGTCAACGCAAATTAAATAAAATCATAAAAATCAATCACTTCTCGTCAAAAGTTTACAACATAAGTCTGTTTAAAACGCTTATCGAAAAACAAAATGCCACAATAATAGAGGTTTCAGAGCCAACACTGCAACGCCCGTCAGCAGCTCTTCTGAGCCATTCGCTGTAGTTGGAACGATGGGCACGGATATCCAGCATGACCAACAAATCGCCTTCGCGCGCTTCAGACATGAAAGCGTCGACCGCGGCAGCCTGCGCCGTTCTGCCATCAACAAGCAACACACGCCGACCTTCGGTTTGCAACTCGCGCGCTCCTCCCACATCAGAAAGATGAGTTGCCTGCTCACACACCTTATATAATATGGAAGACATGGCGTCTGTGGGAGCATATACCACGCGGCCTGCCCCACTTCGCAGGAAAGACGGTAAAGCAGGCGCCCGAGTTTTCGCTCTACGCGGTTCAGTTTCTGAGCTTCTTCCAACACGGAATAGGCCGGATAAAGCGTATGACAATTAATTACCTGCCGGATAAAACGGTAGGCCGAAGGCGACTGTACGCCAAATCCCTGGCACTTGTCAATGCGATGAAGCCAGACAAGAAACATTCTTATTCGTAAAAACATCGCACAAAGATACCACTTTTTCTGCTTATAATCAGCATGTTGCCGCATCCGAAGGATAAAAAAGAAGGCTATTCAACAAAAGAAAATGTATTTTTTTCAAACGTAAGGTGAACCCAAAAACTTTCAGAAAATGGAGGCAAAAAGAACCATCACAAATCAAGCATCAGGAGTTACGTATACAACCCTTTTGCAAAAAGCATAGTTTTTAGGCTGTAAAAGCAGCCCTTTGACACGCTAAAAGCATAGCTTTTACAGCCTAAAAGCTATGCTTTTTGCAAAGCGATTACGGCCTTTTTAGAAAAAGAAAGATAAACCATTGTATATCAAATACTTACCACAGAAGGAACATCAGGCATAAAGAAAAATTAAGAAGACAAACTTGCGTGTACATAATTGCATTTTTGCCAATACTATAATTTGATTTAATTCATTTTATGTTTCATATAATACCAACAGACTATTATGAACAAAAACAAAAGTATTAGGCGGCATTCGCGAGGCATTGTTATCATCATCAGTGCTTGGCTACTGGCCCAAGGGTGACTAATTTCCGCAAAGAGAGTCCGAAACTCAACGTAACGGGAATGGCAGAAAAAGCAAATCACAAGTGATCTCATCGTGTGGAACATTATGCTAAAAAGCGAAAGAAGACAACCGTGCAAGTGCTTATAGCCAGTATAAACGGGTGGCAGCAACCGTGCGCAAAATATCTAAAGGAACATGGCATCATGGATTCTGTCATATCAACAAGTAGTGTCGATATCAACCAAGAAACACGACAGGTTTACAATCCCGACAGCCGGCAGTATGATACGTATGACGACGGATTCTCAGTGACACAAACATTTACCGTGCGCTCTTACGATGTATCACTCGTAGAACGAGTTTACCAAAACATCTCTGAACTATACAACGAAGGCATCGATTTCAGTTCAAACGCACCCTTATATTACTACACCAAGCTTAATGACCTGAAAGATGGAAATGCTCAATAAAGCCAGCGAAAATGCCTATGAACGTGCTCAAACCATCGCTAAAGGTAGTAATTCTGCCATCGGAGCCATGCTCTCTTCAGCCATGGGAGTGTTCCAGATTGTAGGGTTTTAAACAGCGAAGAAGAATATAGCTGGGGCGGCACTTTCAATACTTCAAGTAAAGAAAAAGTGGCCAGCATAACCGTCCGCACCACTTATGAGATAGAAAAATTAAAGAATCCATACTACAACGTTTTCGGAGGTTTCTGCATTGATACTTGGTTGTTTTTACTCCAGTCATATAGAACCTCCGATTCTTTATAATTATAATTCCCTCATTTTACATAATATCTCTTTTTCATATCCACAATATTCATACCATATATAACCGTCGACCTCATCGTACAAGCTAACTCTCTAATCTCCTAAATTAAAAACTAAAACAAACAGAACACAAAAGAGAGCCTCCGTTACTTCCGTAACCAAGGCTCTCTAAATAAGAAGGCGGCGACCTACTCTCCCACATTGCATTGCAGTACCATCGGCGCAGGCAGGCTTAACGTCTCTGTTCGGAATGGGAAGAGGTGGGACCCTGCCGCAATAACCACCTCAGGTTGAATATCGCACACAAGCAAAAAACTAAAAATAAACGTCAGCCAATACTAAAAAGAACAACTAAAACATGAACAAACCGAAAGTCTCGGGCAATTAGTAGCGCTCGGCTTTGACGTCACCGTCTTTACACCTACGCCCTATCAACGTCCTCGTCTAGGGACGACCCTCAAAGGAGTTCTAATCTTGCAGCCGGCTTCGCGCCGCTTAGATGCTTTCAGCGCTTATCCAATCCAGACTCAGATACCCGGCGGTGCCCCTGGCGGAACAACCGGTAAACCGGAGGTCTGTCCAACACGGTCCTCTCGTACTGGTGTCAGAACCACGCAAAACTCCTACGCCCACGATAGATAGAGACCGAACTGTCTCACGACGTTCTGAACCCAGCTCGCGTGCCACTTTATGGGCGAACAGCCCAACCCTTGGGACCTTCTCCAGCCCCAGGATGCTGACGAGCCGACATCGAGGTGCCAAACCACCCCGTCGATATGAGCTCTTGGGGGGATCAGCCTGTTATCCCCGGAGTACCTTTTTATCCTTTGAGCGATGCAGTTTCCATACACTTGCACCGGATCACTATGCCCCAGTTTCCTGCCTGCTCGGCATGTCTGCCTCCCAGTCAAGCGCCCTTATGCCATTGCACTCTATAAGGCCGGTTACCAATCGGCCCGAGGGCACCTTTGGAAGCCTCCGTTACGCTTTTTGGAGGCGACCACCCCAGTCAAACTACCACGCAAGCAGTGTCCGCGCAAACGGCGCGTTAGACCTCAGACAGCCAAAGGGCCGTATTTCAAGGATGGCTCCACGGATGCTGGCGCACCCACTTCAAAGCCTCCGGCCTATCCTACACATCGGATGACCAAGGTCAATGCTAAGCTGTAGTAGCGTTCACGGGGTCTTTTTCGTCCCATCGCGGGTAATCGGCATCTTCACCGATACTACAATTTCACTGAGATCATGATTGAGACAGCGTCCAGATCATTACACCATTCTGTGCAGGTCGGAACTTACCCGACAAGGAATTTCGCTACCTGTAGGACCGTTATAGTTACGGCCGCCGTTTACCAGGGCTTCAATTCAATGCTTCCCAAAAATGGTGACATCTCCTCTTAACCTTCCGGCACCGGGCAGGTGTCAGGCTGTATACATCATCTTTCGAGTTAGCACAGCCCTGTGTTTTTTGTTAAACAGTTGCCTGGACCGATTCTCTGCGCCTTCCCGGAGAAGGACCCCTTTATCCCGAAGTTACGGGGTCAATTTGCCTAGTTCCCTAACCATGAATCTCTCAACGCCTTAGTATGTTCTACCCGACTACGTGTGTCCGTTTACGGTACGGGTACCCAAAAAGGATATGCTTAGCGGATTTTCTTGGAAGTATGATTACCGGCACTATTGAATCCTTCCGAGGAAGGTTCCATACTATCAGGTTCGGCTCTCGTCCCGGATTTGCCTGGGAAAATCAACACCTACACCCTTCAACGGACTATTCCGTCAGTCCGCGGCCGTGTCACTGCTCCGTCTCCACATCGCTCCTAAGGGTAGTCACGGAATATTAACCGTGTCTGCCATCGCCTACGCCATTCGGCTGAGACTTAGGACCCGACTTACCCCGGGATGATTGACATTGCCCGGGAAACCTTAGTCTTACGGCGAGGGGGAATCTTACCCCCTTTATCGTTACTTATACCTACATTTGCGTTTCCACGCGCTCCAGGATCAGTTATCTTCACCATTCTGCGCACGTGGAATGCTCCCCTACCGATACTTTTTATATACAATGCTATCCCGCGTCTTCGGTTTCTGTCTTATACCCGATTATTATCCATGCCCGGACCCTCGACTAGTGAGCTGTTACGCACTCTTTGAATGAATGGCTGCTTCCAAGCCAACATCCTAGCTGTCATAGGGACCAGACTTCGTTAGACTAACTTAGACAGAAATTAGGGACCTTAGACGGCGGTCTGGATTCTTCTCCTCTCGGGGACGGACCTTAGCACCCGCCCCTTACTGCACATATGCTACCCATGAGCATTCGGAGTTCGTCAGGACTTGATAGGCGGTGAAGCCCTCGCATCCTATCGGTCGCTCTACCTCTCAGGGGAATCTATGCACGCGGCACCTAAATGCCTTTCGGGGAGTACGAGCTATCTCCAAGTTTGATTGGCCTTTCACTCCTACACTCAACTCATCGGGAAGCTTTTCAACGCTTATCCGTGCGGTCCTCCATTCCGTGTTACCGGAACTTCAACCTGGTCAAGTGTAGATCACTTGGTTTCGCGTCTACCCCTCCGACTATACGCCCTATTAAGGCTCGCTTTCACTACGGCTCGGGGAATAAAGCCCTTAACCTGGCCGGAGATGGTAACTCGTAGGTTCATTATGCAAAAGGCACGCCGTCACTGCAAAAGCAGCTCCGACCGCTTGTAGGCGGATGGTTTCAGGTACTATTTCACTCTTCTAATAGAAGTGCTTTTTCACCTTTCCTCACGGGTACTCGTTCACTATCGGTCTCACAGGAGTATTTAGCCTTACCGGATGGGCCCGGCAGATTCGCGCAGAATTACTCGTGTTCCGCGTTACTCAGGATACCGCTATGGCTCATTGTGCTTCACATACGGGATTATCACCCTCTATGATTCTACTTTCCAGAAAATTCTGTTCACACGTTGAGTACAATAACGCGGTCCTACAACCCCGACGGCGCGTTGCCACGTCATCGGTTTGGGCTATTCCCCGGTCGCTCGCCACTACTGGGGGAATCATTGTTATTTTCTTTTCCTCCGGGTACTAAGATGTTTCCAGTTCCCCGTTAGCTCCTACGCTAAAGCCTCAGGTGACCGTTCTTCAAACGGCCGGGTTGTCCCATTCGGAAATCCGCGGATCAAAGGTTATTTGCACCTACCCGCGGCTTATCGCAGCTTATCACGTCCTTCATCGCCTCTGTGAGCCTAGGCATCCGCCATCCGCCCTTAATTACTTTCTTGATTACTCATACTTTTAGCTGTTGTCGTAAAAATTAAAAAGCAAAAAATTCGCTCTAAAAATTATAAGTCTTGAACTTAGTTTACTTTTACAGTCTTGCTTGTGTCAATATGTCAAAGATCGAAAGAAGAGAAAGGTAAAAAGTAAAAGGGTAAAAAGTAAAACTCTTAGCCTTGACCTTTCCTTCAGATGTGGAGAATAACGGATTCGAACTGTTGACCCCCTGCTTGCAAAAGCAGGTGCTCTAGCCAGCTGAGCTAATCCCCCAAAGGGATAAAAAGTAGTCCCAGGCGCTTAAGGCCTGAACACATTGCCTTCAAGGCCATGTGTAGTCCCAGGCAGACTTGCTACCTTTACACATTGCGCTAATCGTGCTATGTGTAGTCCCAGGCAGACTTGAACTGCCGACCTCCACATTATCAGTGTGGCGCTCTAACCAACTGAGCTATAGGACTGTCTCCGGTTGGTTGTCTGTCCAAGACCTGGGCGCGACTACCGATGCCCGGCTTCCTTTTTCTCTTTATCGAAAAACAGATTTGTGAGTACAAGAAGAAAAGAGACTACTCGATAAACAATCATCAGTCAGGCTGACAATATCTCAAACTTCTCAGCTGTTTCAGTCAAAAAGACATCAACAGCGCATCATAAACGTCTCCAGAAAGGAGGTGTTCCAGCCGCACCTTCCGGTACGGCTACCTTGTTACGACTTAGCCCCAATCACCGGTTTTGCCCTAGGCCGATCCTTGCGGTCACGGACTTCAGGCGCCCCCGGCTTTCATGGCTTGACGGGCGGTGTGTACAAGGCCCGAACGTATTCACCGCGCCATGGCTGATGCGCGATTACTAGCGAATCCAGCTTCGTGGGGTCGGGTTGCAGACCCCAGTCCGAACTGGGACCGGATTTAAAGATTAGATCGCATTTGCATACGACCGACCCTCTGTACCGGCCATTGTAACACGTGTGTAGCCCCGGACGTAAGGGCCGTGCTGATTTGACGTCATCCCCACCTTCCTCACACCTTACGGCGGCAGTATCTACAGAGTGCCCGGCATCACCCGATGGCAACTGAAGAAAGGGGTTGCGCTCGTTATGGCACTTAAGCCGACACCTCACGGCACGAGCTGACGACAACCATGCAGCACCTTCACAGGAGTCCCGAAGGACCTCACTATCTCTAGATCGTTCTCCTGCAATTCAAGCCCGGGTAAGGTTCCTCGCGTATCATCGAATTAAACCACATGTTCCTCCGCTTGTGCGGGCCCCGTCAATTCCTTTGAGGTTTCACCGTTGCCGGCGTACTCCCCAGGTGGGATGCTTAATGCTTTCGCTTGGTCCCTCATTCAAAAGAACGAAGAACGGGCATCCATCGTTTACCGTGCGGACTACCAGGGTATCTAATCCTGTTTGATACCCGCACTTTCGAGCTTCAGCGTCAGTTGTGCTCCCGCAAGCTGCCTTCGCAATCGGAGTTCTTCGTGATATCTAAGCATTTCACCGCTACACCACGAATTCCCGCCTGCGTTGCGCACACTCAAGTGAACCAGTTCGCGCTGCAAGTCAGACGTTGAGCGTCTACATTTCACAACACGCTTAATCCACGGCCTACGCTCCCTTTAAACCCAATAAATCCGGATAACGCCAGGACCTTCCGTATTACCGCGGCTGCTGGCACGGAATTAGCCGGTCCTTATTCATGCGGTACCTGCAAATAGTCACACGTGACTAACTTTATCCCCGCATAAAAGCAGTTTACAACCCATAGGGGCCGTCATCCTGCACGCTACTTGGCTGGTTCAGACTTCCGTCCATTGACCAATATTCCTCACTGCTGCCTCCCGTAGGAGTTTGGACCGTGTCTCAGTTCCAATGTGGGGGACCTTCCTCTCAGAACCCCTACTGATCGTTGCCTTGGTGGGCCGTTACCCCGCCAACAAGCTAATCAGACGCATCCCCATCCATAACCAAAACAAATCTTTATTCCACATCTGATGCCATCAGCGGAAACCATGGAGTATTAGTCTACCTTTCGGCAGGTTATTCTCCGGTTATGGGAAGGTTGGATACGCGTTACTCACCCGTGCGCCGGTCGCCATCAAGGTTTGCAAGCAAACCTCATGCTGCCCCTCGACTTGCATGTGTTAAGCCTGTAGCTAGCGTTCATCCTGAGCCAGGATCAAACTCTCCATTGTAAAATAGTTTGAAAGGTAAAAACCGTAAAAAGTAAAAGAGGTAAAAACTCTATAACTTCACTTACGCCTACCTTGAATAATCTGTTCAGAACGCTTATCCTTTATTGAAGTCAAGAAAACCTATTGTCTATATTGACGAGTCGTTTCTTTTACCCAAGTACAACCAAAATCATAAAACATATTATAATAAGGCGTACTTGCTTCTTGTACTACTTCTCTGTTTATGTAAATCTATTCAAAGATCGCTTTTCTTTTTGTGGCATCGTCTTATGACAAGACTTACCGCCTTGCTATCAGAAGGTTGGTCTCAAATATAAAAGTGAGTCTTTTCCTGAATGCGGATGCAAAGGTATACATTCTTTCACAAACCTCCAAATGTTTTCAAAAGAAAATTTCAAAAAGTTGAATAACAACAGCCTATTGCTGTCTGGTAAGCATTATTGTCATATAAAAAGTTGAAGCCAGAATTCCATGCTTCCGTGCGACGCTTTAGAGCAAAAATCTCTTTTTCATGCTTCCGTGTGGAAGTTTACAGGAGTTCCTTACAGGATTAGGGCTTGGTTTTTCGAAATAATGCGGAATTGCCTATTTTGAGACAATTCCGCACGAAAAATCATGTTGTTTAATTTTTACCAGACAGCAATATTTGCGTTTCTTTCTCTTTTTGGTAGTAGCTGTCTTTTTGCTTTAGGAGTATCTGGGATGAATTAGATTTTCCTTGTCTCTCACCCTCCTTTATCCCGTTTGAACTCCCTCCCCTTTACTTCCTTCGGTCCAGTGACCGTTGGTTTGGGGAGGGGTTCTTAGAGACGAAACTTATAAAGGGCAAGCGCGAGGACTACTTGAACAACGGCTCAACTCTGTAACCGCCCTTGCGGTAGGAGCAGCTCACGCAGACCCTTCCATCATCGAAGGTCAGGAGCGTATGCTAGGGTCACTGTCCCATGGGAAAGCACTTGACGACCAATAGTAGCCCGAACTGCCAACGCTTCCCAGTTGACCAATGACGTACATACCCAAGGTGGGCAGAGTAGAAATAATTGTTTGCGTCAGCAGCGTCGAGGGAGAGTCTGAGATACAGACCAGATTCCATGACCTCTATCTGTTCGCCAATCAGTTCCGTCTACTGAGGTGTTAGGGTTGAATCCGCTTATGTTTGCTTTCTTCTTAAACCACATACCACCTTTATAAGTGCCCCATGGTTGTCCATAATTCGTCTTTATCAACGTGGTTCGCCCTTTGCAGCATACCATGTCATCTCGTTCACGTTGGGAAGGTCTTTACATGATGTGTGGGTTGCTTTATCATCTCCATAAGTAGATGCTTCGTTGTAATAGCGAGGGTCACTATTATTTTTGGCGTAGTCGTTGGAAGTTGTTGCGCCCGGATAATTATAGATGAGTGTTGGCTGGCTACCACCTTTATTCCATTCGTGTCCCTTCCAATAATGTTCCTGAGCATCCCACATGTAATAATGAGTCGCCATCGTAATCATGCGGATTAAGATTAGCAGTGATATTATAATACTTGTTCTGGTCGTAGGTTGCTGATGCTAATGTCTTGGTTATTGTTCCCTCTACTCTTGTTACAATGTCCTTTACCCAATAACGTATCTTAAAGTGTGTCAGGTTCCTGGCTTTATTACGACGTAAGCACCATTGGTAGCTGCGCTGGTAGCGTTATTGGTTAAAGGGAAACCGATTAGCGTATGTTCCGCTACCAAGTGTTAAAACGGTAATTCGACTTACCTGTACCTGTGCCTGTGAGTTCGCCTGTTGCTGGGTTGAGCGTGTAAGTACTGGTAATGTCGTTATCAGAGTTTACCTCTACCTTAGTTAAGTAACAGTTATGCAAGGCTGTGTTGGCTGTACGTGGCAAGAAGAGAAGGTAAGCTGCCTTGTGGTCAAGTGTAAAAGCAAAAACCTTTCTTTGCATTTGACCGATGCAGCGTCTGCCATACCGCAATCGCCAGATGTACCAAAATGAGCGGTAGTATTTGGCTCTGCCTGGATCTGGTTTGCAGCGATCGTAACTTGATTCTGATTGCCATTCTGACCTGGGTAATAAACCTTATAGGTATTAGTCTTTGTAAACTCACCAGGTACTTCGAACTTAAAGCTGGCTGTCTTTTTCTGTTGGAGCATTACGACTTTGCTTCCATGCACCGGTATCGTCTTTAACCCAAATCTTATCGCCTGCTTCCCAATGAAAGCGCCATTGCTTTCCATGGAAGTGCGAGTTCCTGGAGTCACCGGTTGAGAAGATGGTAAAGTTATTATTGTTATCTGTTCCATTAGGATTTTGTGCTATGTCCTCATTAGCACAAGAAGCAAAAAGCCAAGGCAATGCCGAACACAAGTGCCAGGGACTTTAAACGTGGTGCGAATGAATGTTGTGTCATTATTTTATTCATTTTTCGTTGTTCTTTTAGTCTATTACTTTCTGTTAGTCTTTCCATGATGGAGTTTCTTCCTCGTCTTCGTCCATCCAATCAAATGCCTTCTTGGCATCTCCTGATGTACCACCTGGTTGTGCTGGGTTGTGTTGACCATTAAAAGGAGAGCCTGCCATCAAATTAGTGATTTCGTTGACTTGAATTATCATGCATGCTGGTGCAGAATAACTCTTCTTTACTTGCTTTTTCACTGCATTACTTTACTTTAATTCCGCACAAATAATTGTTATTTCATTCTTATTTTGTTCTAAGTCTAGTTTGCAAAAGGGCATAAAAGCGAACAAAGGAAACTCCGAAAAATCCTTTGTTTATAGGGGTTACGGCACGCTTCGCGCGCGTATGCGAGAAGAAAAATGTCTTAATGAACGCTAGGTGCGAGTGTGTGTGTGTGTGTGTTAGCAAATTATTTGGATTGACCAAAGATAAAGTGCAAAAGTTGCAAAGAATTGAGAGATTCTTTGCAGTACTTCGTTCACTTGATATGTCATTGCTAATTGTTTCACGGCGGCAAAAGGTATAACATCTTCTTAGAATATGCAAGAAAAATCGTAACTATTTAGCAGTATTGACCTGTCTGTATTCTTTTCTCGCACCTTATATAATATAAAGCCCATAAAAATATAATATCAAGCTCACAAAAACCATCGCCATTCCATCATTTGTCAACTTTTATTCACTCCAAAACGACCCGCGAAATGCTCACATCTACGCGTCCAAATCTCAAAGCGCAAGCCTCAACCAAGCAAAAAACAACCATCAACCCACGTTTTACAAGCCCCAAAATCGCAATAACGACCCTTTTAGCCCAGCAAAAAGCTATGCTTTGACCCAGCCAAAGCATAGCTTTTACATCGTCATCGCAGCCCTTTTACACGCCAAAAGCATAGCTTTTAGGGGAAAGAAAGCAGCACTACAAAAGTCACCGAAAAACGCAAATCATTGATAGACAGACAAATACAAAACACGCCAAAACTCGCGTATTTGCACACAAAAATATTCCGGCGAGAATATCGCAACCGGCAAACGCCTTTTTGTAAAGATAATTCTGAAGGATTTAAATACAAGAAGAGAAAATCTGTTTCAGCACTTCTTCGGCCACCTCACATAATTCCCGATACCACGCTTCGCCGAAACGACGCTTCAACGGATTGGCCAGAAACTTATAAACCGGCATATCGATGGCACGCCCTTTGGCTACTGCATCCTTGCAGATGTCCCACCGATGATAGTTGATTCCCCGTGAGACCATGGCCGAAATCCTTCCACGGATGGGATAAAGGGCGCACGAAACAGGCTTTACGAACGTCGTCTTGCCCTCACGAAAGGCACATTCCAAGGCACAGAGGCAGCAGTCGTACGACGGTTCCGTCGTCGAGCGTCAAGTTCTTGTACTTCGTGAAAGCGCAATCTTTGCCTCCCACGATGCTCGTCACGAGGTCGCCCTCCCGGTCGACGTATGCCACGCCCTGCTTGTCGACCACCGCTTCGGGCCAGCGCTCATCCGCGACCACACGGTATCGAGCGAATCCTCAATGCCCGCTATCTCATCGAGCGTCACGGGAGCCCCCGCATCGCCTTCGATACAGCATTTGCCCTTGCATTTGGTCAGGTCGCAGCAAAACTTTTCGGTGATAATATCGGGCGAAACCAATACGTCGCCCACCTGCAAAATATGTAATTCGTTTTTGATTCATCTTGATATTATGGCTTGAGAACGGCCGGCCGCTCCCCTGTTATCATCAACTAATAACTTGTTTACCTATTAATCGTCAAACTCGTCATTTACCATTCGACAGGCTCCAATCCCTTTGCTCTCCAAGAAAGCGTTGCAACGAGAGAAGTGATGGTTGCCAAACCAGCCCCACGGTTGGCCGACAGTGGTGAAGGATGGACGCTCTCCAACACGAAAATGGCGTTTCGTATCAATCAGATACTTCTTGCTGCGGGCAAAACCGCCCCACAACATGAATACCAGATTGTCGCGTTGGTCGCTCAAGGCCTTGATGGCCGCGTCGGTAAAAGTGGTCCATCCCAGTCGCTGATGGCTGTTAGCCTCATGCGCTCGCACGGTCAGCGTGGCATTGAGCAGCAGCACTCCCTGATCGGCCCAACGTGTCAAGTTGCCGTTAGCGGGCATAGGCTTACCCAAGTCCATTTCTATTTCCTTGAAGATGTTAATGAGAGAAGGCGGTGCCGGTATGCCTTCGGGTACCGAAAAACTCAGTCCCATGGCCTGACCGGGCTCATGATAAGGGTCCTGTCCGATGATAACGACTTTCACTCGGTCGAAAGGACAGAGGTTGAAAGCATTAAAAATGAACTGTCCCGCGGATAACAGGCATGATTTTTGATACTCCTCACGCACCGATCGGGTGAGATTCACGAAGTAAGACTTCTCAAACTCGGCACCCAGATGCTGCCGCCACGATTCTTCTATCTTTACGTTCATACAGACAGTTAATAATGATTGCAAAGATAATGATAAACTACGAAAAGTAAGTCTTTTCACAAAAACATTATCATAAGCGACTGTTCTGCCTGTTCATCCTAAGGTGCTTAACGGGCAGAACTGGGTCTTCGGTGGTGCCAGACGATAGCGCAGGACACCTAAAACAAAAATCGGAAGCTACGAACGTGTAACTTCCGATTCTATTTAGTTTGTTTAATTGCTTATTTATCTTCAATCAGGCACTCGCCCGTCATGTCGGCCGGTTGTTCCAAGCCCATGATATGGAGCAGAGATGGAGCCACATCAGCCAACCGACCGTTCTTTACCTTGGCCGAATTGTTATCCGTCACATAGATAAAAGGCACCGGATTCAGCGAGTGAGCCGTGTTGGGCGTACCGTCTTCGTTGATCGCATTGTCGGCATTACCATGGTCGGCGATAATGACAGCTTCATAACCGGTGGCCTTGGCAGCCTCGATTACCTCCTTCACGCACTGATCTATCGCCCAAACAGCTTTGGCAATGGCGTTGTAAATGCCCGTATGGCCCACCGTATCGCCATTTGCGAAGTTCACAACAATAAAGTCGTACTTGTCTTCCTTGATAGCGGCCACGAGCTTATCCTTCACCTCGTAAGCGCTCATCTCAGGCTTCAGGTCGTAGGGTTGCTACCTCAGGGCGAAGGCACAAGGATACAGTCTTCGCCCTCGAAAGGAGCCTCACGACCTCCGTTGAAGAAGAAGGTTACGTAGGCATACTTCTCGGTTTCGGCCGTATGAAGCTGTTTCTTGCCCAGTTTCGACAAGTATTCGCCGAGCGTATCCTGTACGTTTTCTTTTCGGGAAGAGTACGTTTACGTTCTTGAAATTCGGGTCGTAGGGCGTCATGCTGTAGTATTGCAGGGCCCTTAACCGTGTGCATTCCTTCTTCAGGAAGATCCTGTTGCGTGAGTACAGCGGTGATTTCCTTTGCTCGGTCGTTACGGAAATTGAGGGAAGATTACTACGTCGTCTTCCTGGATTGTTCCATCAATCTTGGCATTGTTGATAGCCTTGACAAACTCGTCCGTCACGCCCTCGTCGTAGCTTTCCTGCATGGCCTGCACCATATCGGTGGCCTGTTTGCCCTTTCCTTCAACGAGAAGGTCGTACGCTTCTTTCACACGATCCAGCGTTTGTCGCGATCCATGGCGTAGAAACGACCGATAATGCCGGCAATGTGGGCGTCATTCTTGTCGCAGCAAGCCTGTACCCGCTCAATGAAACCCTTACCGCTACGTGGGTCGGTGTCGCGTCCGTCCATGAAACAGTGAACAAACACCTGATCTTTGAGACCATATTCCTTACCGATTTCAATAAACTTGAAGAGATGTTCGAGTGAAGAGGAACGCCACCATCAGACGTCAGCCCCATGAGATGGAGCTTCTTGCCCTTCTCTTTGGCATAGGTATGAGCCGCAACGACGCCTTCGTTCTTCAAGATAGAACCGTCGGCGCACGCGCGATTAATCTTAACGAGGTCCTGATAAACCACACGACCGGCGCCGATATTGAGGTGTCCCACCTCAGAGTTACCCATCTGGCCGTCGGGCAAAGCCTACCGTTTTCGCCGCTGGCCTGAAGCTCTGAATGTGCGGAAACAGCTGTCAAATAATCTAAATATGGAGTTGGCGTGTTGTAAATAACGTCACCTTTACCGTGTTTTCCGATTCCCCAACCGTCGAGAATCATCAGAAGTGCTTTCTTTGCCATAATAAAAACTAATATCTAATTATTGTTATATTTCCTGCAAAAAGTACGATGAATCAATGAGATAACAAAAAATGATTTTATTTTTAATAATCTTTACTGCAGCAACAGACGCGAGATTTGGGGCAATTCTCACAACTCGGCAGCAGGCTGCGTTGCGTCAGCAATATCGAAAATAGGCTTTGAGTTCGGTCATGGCACTACCCTCCACGTTGCCAAATCTTTGATGATAAGGCCTTTCTCCAACAAGAGAATGCGGGTGGATATGTCGGACACGACGTTGAGGTTGTGACTGGAGGATGACGGTGGTGCCGCGTTCCGGCATTCGCGCTCGATCATCTTGGAGATGAGAATCTGCGACGACGGATCGAGGTAGTTGAAAAGGTTCATCAAGGATAAGTACGCGCGGCTGAATGAGCATGGCTCCGATGATACCGACCTTCTGTCGGTTGCCTTCGGAGAAGTCAGCGCAGAGTATTTCTTTGTACCGAGAATACCATTCATCAACGCCTCGAAGCTCGCAAGCCGTTGATGGATGGTCGTTTCGTCTAAACCATAGACCTTACCGATGAACGCGAAATACTCTTCGGGCGTGAAAAAGTCGATTAAAGCGCCCGTCGATGAACGAACCGGTAAATGTTTTCCAGTCATCACTCTCGCGAACGAGCTTCCCTTCGTTCTCCACACTGCCTTCATCGGCCTTGATGAGGTCGAGAATAAGGCGCATCAGCGTGGTCTTGCCTGCGCCATTGTTACCCACAAGACCGATCAGCTGGCCATCACGGATGGTCAGTTCCGGAATATCAATCACAGTTTTGTCACGGTAAACCTTTTTAAGATTGGATATTTGTATCATAAGAAAAATGTTTCATTACTCTCCTAACTTCTCCATTCGTTCATATCGCCGGGCCATAAACATATCGGCCACACGCTTGATGATGGGTCGATGAGCCGCAATTAGGGCCAATACCTACAAGCGAAGTAATCCATTCGGCCACCACGGGAGGCAGCCACGCGAAAGCAAAGGCAAAAGCCAATCATCGGCACCAACGGCACAAAAGAATACACATTGATAGACATATTGGCTCCTGATAATTGAAGAAAGCCGACGAGAAGACGTCGAGACGGGTGGAAAGGCAGGTTGGCAGCAGCAACAGATTGGTACCGATGGCCAACAACGCGGCACTGCACAAGAATCCCAGAGCTCCACTTGCCCATCAGCAGCCCGAGACGAGCAGCAGGAAGACCAGCAGATTGATGAGCATATAGAAATAAAACTTGTTGAGCAGCAGCCGATAGACCGACACGGGTTTGCTCATCAGCCCGTGAAAGAAGTTGGCTTCCACGCCGAACACCCACTGCCCCAGGATGATGGACGGGAAGGCGACCGAGAAATACATGTAGAAAGCCATGAACCCATGGTCGACCGCGCTGTCGCCACCGAATGTGGAGGACTGCGCATAGATTTCAGCGGAACAATAATAACGAGGCTGAATATCAAGCTCTGGCGCAGTCGTTTGGCTCGTATCAGGGCGAGAGGTATTCCAAACTCAGAAGCGACATTCGCCCCATGCTGCGCACAGAAGAGCTTGGTCTTTGTGGTCGTTGTAGACCCGCATGGCACAGAGATAGCGGTAGAGCACATAGATGGCAAGGCCCGACGGGGCCATCATCACCAGTATATGAGCCGCGGCACCAAGGCCGATGAAGCAGAACGCGTAAAGGGTCAGGATGAAAAGGTAGAACAACAAGCCTACCCAGACAGCCAACTTGCGGGCCCAGTCGTCAGCCTGTGTGCAAACAGGTGATGGCCAAAACCGTCGGCCACCGACAGCATATAGGTCCATCAGCGTGGCCAGCAACGCGTAGCCAACCGGCATAAAGATGAAATAAATCAGTGCCATAACGAGCGGCACCATGTAATTCCAGTAATCAAGTAGGTTGGAAAGAATAAGAAATTTGTTCCATGTGCGCTCCGTGATGGGTTTCGATTTCAGGTAGTCGTCCATGATGGCGGCGTCCTGCTTCATCATGAGTTTCATCATGAAGTCGGACAACACGACGGCCAGTCCCATCGCTACGGCAAAGCGTTCAATCGACAAGTCGGCCATCTGTTCCTGCGGTGCTGCCCCGCCCACGTAGAAATCAATCAGAAAGCAAGCCATGATGAAGGTATAGATAAAAATGCCCATTTTCTTCCAATTGAAGGTGCGCCGTGTTTCTATCCACCATAGTTCGAGAAGTATCTTCCAGCATAAATTCTATTTCATGAATTAGAATGTTACAAAAAGTAATATATTCTTTTTAAAAACGGCAACCGCTACACTTTTTAATCAAATCGGTCACAGAGAGTCATTGAAAAGCAGCCATCACAAATCAGTTGGGCGATTACCGGGATATTACCGCTACGTGGTAATACGATTACCACGTAGCGGTAAGACCATTACCACGGCTGGTAATCGCATTACCACGCAGCGGTAATCTCTTTGTAACAACTCAAACGCGATTCGACGACAGCTTGTCCGGTCATTCGTTACTGTGCGTTTTGGATAAGACTTCTACTTATCAGAGGCGTGACAGAACCCAAACAATCGCCAGAGAATTGCGGACACACAGCCAAGTTTGCCATGAATTATCCATAACTCTCTGTAAAAGCATATTTCTAATGACCGATTTGAGTTTAACGAAGAGGCCCTCGATGGGCCATCATCAAAAAGGAAGCCTGCTTCACAGCTGGCTTCCTGAAATAGAGAGAGAATTTAAGATTAGCCCATGATAAGGCTAATCTCTAAATTCTATTTGCTTTTTATCACCCTAAGGCAAAGTGATAATCTCATCAAAAATACCGAATGAATGATTCACCTTGACCAGTAAATGCTCCAAAAGAAAGGATTAACTCCTTGTTATTTCTTACACCTGTACCACTGACGTAGACATCTCCTATTTGCTATCATACTTTGCCAGGCTGACTGGCTACAGCAAACTCGGTAGCGTCTTCATTTGTAGCCTTGGCAATGACGCTATAGCCTTTGGCAAAGAATATCTTCAAACTTGTAAACCTTGAACCCATCTGTAGTCGCAGCTTCGTAAACGTGTACTTTTACTGTATTACCATCATTGAAATTTGATAAATCGTCCAGTTCGCCAAGGTCTGTCCAATCATAGTCACGGTCACTTGGATAGCGATTTCTTTTACCGGATTACCAACAATCGTATCATTTGTGGCAACATCAGTGTCACTTTAAGGTGAGCTTCGCGCTATATGTTGATCCCTTCATCATATTAGCCGCTTTAATGGTTATTGACGTCATAGAGCGTCCATTCGCATAAATGGCAGAACCTTTATTCGCGTCAGTGAATATATTCTGGTCGTCACTACTGAGTGTGTAGTGAGCAGTATACTCGCCGGAACTCTTGAAACAGCTCAGGTAAACAACGATATCAGCTGATGATTGTTTGGTAATAGGACTCAGAGATTTATCTACGAAAGAAATGTTCGCTCCTGTTGGAGCATAAACAGTAGCCTCATTGTCTTTGTCGCAAGATGTAAACAGCATTACCGCTGCCACTGCTCCACCTAATATATACTTACTAATTTTCATTGTAATCAATTTTATGAATTAAGAAAAAGGCGTGATTAATCCATTGGGGTTTGATCTTTTTGAGGATCAAGGGCAGAGTTTCCGTCAAATTCAGACTGCGGAATGGTCATCACCCACTTATAACTATCCTTATTATCAATACCCTTTACCAATGCAGCAGACGGATGTCCTTGTTCTTGAGAACGATAAAACACCTTGATGCAGACGACGAATATCGAATATACGACCAAATTCTCCCCACAGCTCTATACGACGCTGATTGATAATTTCCTCACGAAGCGAACCGGTCTTGATAAGCGGATTGGATGTAACGGCCAATTCTTTGCCGGTCTTGACGCAGTAATAATCAACATCGCGTTGTTCCATCACCACCATCACTGATTGCTGCGCGCCGACATCATCGCCTAACATACACTCTGCTTCAGCCTTGATGAGATACATTTCTTCTATACGCATCAGGATATAGTCGCCTTCAAACGTGGCTTTATTAGAGAATTTGAGTTTCTCTTGTTGATAACCACTTAGCACTTCGGTTGGAATCTTCGTTAAAACCATTATGCTTGTCTTTTGGGTTCCACCATACGACGCTCGTCTTTTCGCCCATCAGCGCGTAAAGGACCTTGCTTCCTTGAATGCGAGCGGTAGCTCCATACTTGCTCAAATCGGCATCCATGTGATTTTAAAAGTAGCTGGCATACTGCGTTGATTGGTTAGAAACAATCTTCAGTCCCCACATTACATTCTTATAATCTACCTTGTTCAAGCCGAGGAAGTTACTTACAACCGCAATGCCAATGTTTTCTTTTTCAGCTTCAACACATTGCGCTCTCAGCGATAAGTCTTGGCTTCCTGCCACTTCTCTTCAACAAGCGCCATGCGGGCTGCAAGGCCACTAAAGTTCGCCCAAACCCAGATGCGACTTGCTATCACGGACAGTCTTAGCAGCTTTCATCTTTTCGATTGCAGTCTTTATCACTATTAATCTGCTGATAAACTTCTGTTGTGGTAGCGCGTGGTTTTCCTTTGTTCCCTTCACGGTAGGCTCTGTATAAATAGGAACACAAGGGTCAGTTGGATGATCCACAAGGTTGCGGGCATAGAACTGTGCCAAATAGAAATATCCGAAGGCACGTAGGCGTAAGCCTCGTCCGACAATATAGTTCTTCTCTTTCTCATCACCAGTCATCGTTGCGTCTGCCGCAACTCAGATAATTAGCGTTTGAAATAATGGTATAGAAGAAGTTCCATGTGCCGTAAGGGCGACCACCATTGTGCGTATAATCACCTTTTGACATCAAACTGGTAGTCATACCAGAACCAACCGCTACCTTGCTGCCTGCTGAATCATGTCCCTCACCTTCGAGGTCAGCTACGTGGTTGAGATGCGGTAATACCAAACTCTTCATGCTGCCATCTGCTGGTATAATCGGCCGTATACATAAAACGATAGATTCCATTTAAGGCACCGATAGCCTTCGATGTACTACCCATCAACTGGTCGGTATCAACGGATGTGGTGGTGATGTCTCCAAAAGGTCTTCTGAACAAGAAGACATGATGCCCAAAGTGAGCAGTCCCAGAAATGCAAGTTTATATATTGATTTCATAGTTATATCCTTTCTTTTATTCATTTAGAAATTAACTTCCAAACCCAAAGTCCATGTCTTGTTACTTGGATAAGCGTAGCTTGTACCACCACTCGAAGTTGTACTGTGGATCCATACCGTCAAGATGAGAGAAGAGGGCGATGTTATCTGCCGACCAGAACACACATGTACATTGCTGAGACCGGCCTTCTTAGTCAGAGACTTCGGCAAGGTATAAGTGAGCGTTATATTCTTGATAGCGAAGTAAGAAGCGTTGATGAGATAGCGATCGAGTACACTCGCAGTCTCCTTAATCGCCATACGGGGAACATCGGTGATATCGCCCGGTTTCTGCCAACGACGCAACGCGTTTTGTGAAGACTGTTATTAAGATACCGCAGGTTCATATCATTGTAATAAGGGACATCAATCACCTTGCCACCGATAGAATATGTTGTCCGAACAGATAGGGGTCAAAATTCTTGTCAAGTAAGGTTCGTGCCGATGCTGCCATAAAGATCAGGGACGCGAGAACCTAGCTCATAACGGCTATTCGTTGCTTTGTTACGATTGGAGTAATGTATTCCTTTGTTATATTACCATCTTTATCCTTGTCGTAAGCCCAATAGAGCTGCACGCCCGTGCGGGATCAACACCCGCGCTCTTGCCTACTATAGAAGGTATAAATGGGCAATCCCTCCCTAATAATATAGTTACCGGTAGGCAACTGCTTGCTTTCCTCAGTCAGCTTAGTCACCTTATTATTAATAGTAGATCCCATCCGAAAAGACTCCAGCTGAAAATCCTTTGTACGAATAGGCGTACCTGACAATTCTATTTCAATACCCGTATTGCGCATATTACCTCACGTTAGCGTCGTAACCACTGAAACCGGTTGACACTGCCATCGGATAGTTGAGCAACATATCGGATGTTTTACGATAGTAGTATTCTGCACTTGCCTTCAAGCGACCATCAAAGAAGAACCTTCCAAACCTGTATTGAAGTTGCATTCTTCTCCCAAGAGACTTGCAGCGTTCTCTAATGTAGAGAGCAAAGAACCCGTTGTATTAGCGTTAGCATAGGCTACACTCGACAAACCCTGCCACAAATAGTATCGAGGATCGCCATCACTGTCGAGAATATTATCATTACCCTGCTCACCATAACTCACCTTATAAGAGAGATTGTCGATCCATTTCACGTCTTTAAGGGAATTTCTCTTGCGAAATACGCCAGTTACCACCTAAAGACCAGAACGAACCTGTACGGTTATTTCTCTTAAAACGTGAAGACGCATCTCATACGAACAAGCTGATAGATAATATTATCATCATAATCATAGTTGAAACGACTCAAATAAGAATCAATACGATAATCATAAGAATAAGAATCACCGTCCTTTAGTGTTGCACCCGGGATCGAAGTTCAATAATTCCGTTCATCAAACCCGCACGCTGTGCCATCAAGCACTTGTAGTTATAGCGTAAAACTCATGACCAACAAGGAAGTCAAAAGTATTCTTACCAAACGAACGGTTCCAAGTAAGCAATTGATTGAAGGTGTAGCTCTGAGTACGACCTTCGTACTTTGGTAAGCAAACCACCGGCACTGGCTTGGTTACCATGCTCAGGGTTCATTAATTTAGAATTATTTGCGGTTGTTATAATCGAAGCCAAAGTTCAAGGCGAGTTTTATACCTTTGAACCAACCAAAGCTATCCTTATCACTACCGAAAACAAGACCGCTACGCATGCCGGCAATATCACGAAGGGCTTCTGGTCTTATCAAGCAACAACATTCCCAGTGAACTAAAGTCTGTCAAAGAACCCGGACGGATATCCTTGTTGGCATAAGACTCACCCCAGTCATATTCAGCTTTACCATTCTTATATATAGTCTTACCCTCAGCGTCTTTCAGATATACGGGGAACAATGGATTCACAAACTGGGCAGTATACCATACATTTGAATTAGCACTTCCTGTATAATCGCTGAAGTTAGATATCGAATGTCCCACATTGAGTCCTACATTGGCACCTAGACCAGTCGTTCACCTTGGAGTCTACATTCACATGAGCTGTATAACGCTGGAAGTTAGTTGTCTTCAGCGTTCCGTCTTCGTTGATATAACCCAGTGACATCATGTACTTTGTCTTTTTCAGTACCACCATTGAGAGAAAGCTGGTGTTCATGACGGAAAGCGTTCTTATGTTCTCACCGCGTCCATCCAATTTTCATCCCAAGCGGCTTGCGCGTCAGCCTGTACCTGTCCCGTTTCCGGATTAATGATAGTTGCCCAAGTGTAATTTTTAAATGGATTATAGGTTTCGCCACCCTAATGTTTCAGACAGACCGGCACGACCAATCACCCGCAGCGTCGCTCCACGAAGCGCCACCGCTAAAAGCCTCATTGCGCAATGCTTCATAAACCAACTGTACATATTCTTTCTGATTCACATTGGCATAACGGCTTGATAGCACGATTAGACCAACCAAAAGTAGAACGCCAGGTTACTTGTGTCTTACCTTCAACGCCCTTTTTCGTAGTAATCATTACGACACCATTGGCACCACGGGCTCCATAAAGCGCGCCGGCACTTGCATCCCTTCAGTACGGTCATCGACTCAATATCCGAAGGGTTGATGTTACTCAACGTACCATCAAAAGGAATACCATCGACAACAATCAGTGGTTCATTAGAAGCATTAATAGAGCCATAACCGCGGATGTGAATAGATGGTGAAGAACCAGGTTGCCCCGAACCGGAAGTCAGCTGAATACCACTGGCGTTACCTTCGAGTGCTTTTGTAACCGAAGTAACAGGACGCAACTCAAGTTTTTAGCTATCGATATTCTCTGCCGAACCTGTAAATGATGATTTGCTTTGAGGTACCATAAGCCACAACCATCACCTCTTCCAGGTCTGGTTATCGCTTTCCAAAGCCACTTTCATATTGTTCTTGGCTGGCATCACCTTTTGTTTTCATACCGATGTATGAGAACTGAAGTTTTAGAACCAACCGAAGCAGACAATGAGAAGCGGCCGTTAACATCTGTCACTGTACCCGTGTTAGTACCAACAACCTTGATTGCCGCGCCAATAATAGGTTCACCATTCTCCGCAGAGGTATGCGGTACCACTAACTTGAGTTTGAGCCAATGCCATTCCTAAACTTAGGAATAAGCAGGCGAGAAACATACTGAGTCTCTTTTCCATAAAATCTCTCTCGTTAATAAATAAATATATAATACAAAAATCTCTCCTTCTATGCGTTATTAGATCGTATAACGACAGAAATCATCTCTATATCTTGACGACTCCCGCATGGCACAAAAGTAACAATTATAAACATAAGTTCCAATTATTTTTCATATTTCTTTATTTTTATCATAAAAAGTTATAAAATCATCAATTCATGATTAAAAAAACCGAATATTTTATATGCGGTTTTGGGATATTATAACAAGACATTCAAAGACAAACTGAAAACAATCGGGTAACAAGCAAAAAATTTAATCTCAAATCAGCCGTTGAGAATCATAAAACAGCAATATCACAATGCAGTGTGTCAAAATATAAATGTATAGTTTGACAACTTTTAACCCGTTGGCGGAATTAATCAATAGATAAAATATCAGAAATATGAATATAAAAAGTTGCACATGTCGCTAAAAATCTGTAACTTTATGATGATCAACAATACTGTTGTCTGCTTTATCTCCATGCACAACTATATGCAAAATTTCGTCAAAATCCTTGAGATATGCAAGAAATTTTTCCTATGGATTGGTTAATGACCTTGGAAATATTCCTCGTCGCGGTGTTGTCCCTCGCTTCTCTGACCTTGATGTCATAGCCCTGAGTCTGACAGCAGAGCATCTCGGCATTGACAGTGAGAATAACCTCTTTGACCGGCTGAAAGAATACCAAAGGACTTTTTGTCATCTCATCAGTCGTCGCCAGTTCAATGACCGTCGCAGGAACACATGTCAGCTGTGTGAAACGCTTCGTAAGCGTATAGCAAAGGCAATGGATGGTGCAGAGGAATATTTCTGTGTAGATTCCAAACCGATAGAGGTTTGCAGACTCTCAAGAGGCAAACGCTGCAAGATGGGCAAGGACGAGCCTGATAAATCTCAGCTTTTTGGTTACTGCGCCACGCAAGGAGTATACTATTATGGTTATAAGTTGCACGCTGTATGCGGTTTACGAGTGTTATACATTCATTTGACCTGACCGCTGCTAATGTTCATGATATACATTATATGAAAGATGTGAAGTTTGAATTTTCAGATTGCTGTATTCTTGCTGATGAGAGCTTATCTGAGTGCAGAACTGCAACAAGATCTGTTTTTCATCTGCGCACATCAAACTGGAGGTTCCGTATAGATTAAACATGAAGACATGGAAGCCTGCTTTTAAACCTTATGCGAAGGCTAGAAAAAGAATTGAGACTTGTTTCTCTCAACTATGTGACCATCTCATGCTCATCAGGAACTATGCCAAACAGACCACAGGACTATTCGCAAGAATTACTGCTAAAATCAGTACGTTTACAGTACTGCAATACATTAACTACATAAACGACAAACCACTAGGACAGGTCAAATATGCATTAAATTAATTCCGCCAACGGGTAACTTTTTAATCTGTTAGTAGAGTGTTTCATAAAGAGAAAGACCATTTCTTTACTCCAAACGAGTTTTTGAAATGGTCTTTTCTTATCGATTTATTTCATCACCGCTTTTTCCACGGTTTCATAGATTTTTATTACCTCGCAAATCCCTGGCGATGATGATTCCATCGGGCGAAACCAGTAATATTTGCGGAATACTCACGATAGAATAGCTGCCATTACTTGTTTACGCGCATCACCTTTAAGCAAAAGATGATTCCATATAGCCCCATCTTCTTTGATTGCTTTCAGCCATTCGGTTTTCTTTAAGTCGATAGACACACCCAAGATGGTAAAGTTCTTATCTTTGAAAGCATTATATGTTTTGAGCAAGACGGGAGTTTCTTTCCTCACACCAAGTACAAGATGAACTCCAGAAATCTACCAACACATACTTCCCTTTCAAGTCCAGATAGGGCTAAAAAGCCTTACCCTCCTTGTCTTCACCCGCTATCGGAGGTGCCGTTTGCCCCCACAATTGTCAACTTCAGCGCGCATCAAAGCTTTTTGCGTGTGCCAATGTGTAATACTACGTTTGTCTTGCTTCGGCATCAGCTTTCTCAACCATCTGCTTTGCCTTTTCCAAGTCTGTGTGGTTGGTAATATTGAGTATGCTGCAAGCTGTATGCATAATAAAGGTATAGACCAAAGGGGGTGCCTTGACAGCGTTCTATCTCTTTATCCAACCATTTTCGCAACTGCTTGTAAGCATGGTCATAGATAGATGCCGTACTGGTTTTTAGCCGCTGCATCTCACGCTGATCGTTACGATCGCGCGCCGCATAGAACAGTTGGTCGAGCGAGATCGAGTGTTTGTTTTGTCACCGCACTGTCTTTCTGGTGCTTGAATATGGCATATTCGGCATTGAGTTTCACCGAGGAATTGTCTACCAGTATAGCCCCTTTTCGCATTTCTTGATACTACCAACCGGTTATTGCCGTTAGCCATAAACAGGTATGTACCTTGTTCAAAACAGTTCTCCATTTCATTTGGGTTGAACACGGGAGAAAGGAAGAAGAGGCGTGTCGTAATTGTGTCATTGCGAAAGGCAAACTTCCCGTTGGTTACTTCAATCGAATCGAGCGGTTGCACATAGCCATAGCGTTCGTCATGTACGACAAACAAGTATAGTTTCTTAATGCTTTTATCGGTCACAAGTCCACTGGCACTAATGCCAACGGCAGCCGCGTGTAGCGCGATGCTGAGCATAAGCGCGAGCAATGGTAGTCTTTTCATATAATTATCTTTCGTTTTGTGTCATACTGTTAGCGTTAAAGCGCATCACCTCTCTCGTGGAATAGGCAACACGTATCTGGCGTCGTTGGTGGCAAAACCCATGTTTCTGTTTCTCCAACGTGCTTCACCGTTGTCGCGAAACGTGGGTCTAAATTAAGTCTTTTTCAAATCGATGAGGCGTGTGGAAACCATTGAAGACCAGCTCTCGACGACGTTCTTCGAGCACACAAAGCTCAGCACCTGGTCTTTATCTGTCAACACTACATGGGTGTTTGTCTTGATACGATGGTCACGCAACTTATTCACCAGCGACATGGCACGTTCCAAATTGCCCATGCGTGCTTCGCATTCAGCGGCGACGAGGAACAGTTCGGGCGTGCTAACAGCCATGTTGCACGCACAAAAAGGAGCCCAAATGGGATGTGTTAGTTGGTTGCCACGGTATTTATCGGGCATGAAAAGCAACACGCATATCCGTGTCGGAGTACATTTTCAGCAAACTGTCTGAAGGAAACACTTTGAACTAACTCCAAAAATATAAGGAGCGTACTTTATAAAGATACTTTCGGGGTTGGCATCGGCATCAGGTACGTTGGTGCGTCCAATCATTCCGTTGGGTTTTACCACGGCATACTGGGTGAGATTGAGCAGAACATCATGTTTCGCTATCGCCTCATTAGCCGCCTTTAGGGCCTCAGCGTAGTTGCATGTATAAATAAACCCTTGCAAGAAGTCCGCGTGCGGCATCTTTTGAAGCATGGAAAGCAGTGGTGCTTATCTTTTCCGGCAGTTTATTTTTCGGCCTGTTTAGGGTCGGTCAGTATCTGCTGATACACGCTTTTCACGCTAGCCCGCGTAAGATTTGTTTGCGATATATCGGCATTAGCAGCAAGGGCACACCCGGATCGGTGTCTGCCGTAGCTTCGTTATAGTGTTTGGCATAGCCGTTCACGAGATACAAGTATTCCAAAGCTCGGTTTGCGAGCGCCTCACCGTATATCGCCTTTTTCTCTTCGGTGGTACCTTCGGTAGCGTCCATCACTTCGCGTATCACCACATTATTAGTAAAGACACGCGAATAGGCCGAGAACCAGAATGTATCGTCTTCACCATCGCCAAACACTTGCTTATCGAAGGTGTAAAGACGTTTCAGATATGGCGTAATGGTGTTTAATCCCGGAGTACCCGAATTCATGGCTACGTCGGGTAGATAACAGTCATCTGAGAGGTAAATCGGATAGGTTTCTCCTATTTTCTGTACCGTGGGATTGCTAATCATACTTCTGTAATCGGCAACCGTTTCAGGTATTCTTTCGCCTTTGGGCGATATCGAGATACGAATCGCAGGCGCATAGCATCGTGGCCAAAGCCATCGTGGCTAGTATATGGTATGTTGTTTCATCTTTGTTTTACGTTTTTGGAGGGTTTTATAAATCACTTTCATAAGGCGTTATACGTATTTAGAAAGTGGCCGATACGCCAAAGGTCCATGTCGCGGGCGTTGGAATGGCACGCATTCCCATCCGATAACCCGTCGTACCCAGTGCTTCGGGGTCTATACCATAATCATTAGCTGTCCATCTGAACAGGTTTTGGGCTTGCAGAGTAAAGGCCAACTGCGACAGTTTGCACTTGGAAACAAACTGCTGAGGTACGCGATAGGTAAATGAAAGGTGGCGCAACTCAGCATAGTCGCCTATAAACACGTGCCGATCGGCGGCATACCATGGATGCACCATCGTTGTAAGGTCTAACGCATAGCCTGTAAACGCGGGCGTGGCGTTAGGTTCTTCGTCGCCGGGCTGTCGCCAGATGTTTCGCATCTCTTTACTGGGGTTCAGATGTGAGGGTTCCGACAGGAAAGGAGCGGGCTCCGCACGCAGCATTTGTTCCTCCATAGAACATCAACATGAACGATAATTCAAAGTTTTTGATAGGCAATCGTGTTACTCAACGAACCGCTATAGTGGGATGACGCGTACCTGAATACGCGAGATCGGACAAGTTACTCACTTTTTGCGTCGGTTTTACCACCTTCTACATAATAGCGTGGCGTGCCATCGGTAGACGAAAGTCCGGCATAACGGAAACTAAAGATAGCTCCAAGAGGATGTCCTTTTCACCGCGGCGAAACCACTTGTGTACGAGTGCACGTTGGGATTAGAGTCCTCTACATCGTCAAGCTATGTTTTTGTTATAGCCAAAGTTCACCCCGTTATCCATCTCAGGCTTCGTGTTTTGCACGTTAACGCTGTTCAATGTCAGCTCCACACCCTTGTTAGTCATGTTGCCATAATTCAGTGTTAGTTGTCTGAAGCCCAATGTTGGGTCAGCATCGCGTTGTGCCAAAAGGTCGGTCGAATGCTTGCGATATACTTCAATGCTTCCCGACAAGCGATTGTTGAAGCACAGCAAGTCAAGACCAAAAGTTGGTTGTCGCGGTCTTTTTCCCAACGCAGGGGTGTAGTTAGGTGGATTCTTAATATCTGCTCCAAAGTCTTTGCTCCATGGGTTGTATTGCGCCGCTTTGATGGTAACGTAGAGGCCGGCGCCACGTGGTACGTTTCCACCGATACCATGGGTGAGAGCGCAGGTGAGGTTGTTGAGCCATGAAAGTTTGCCGACCATGAATTTTCTCTTTTCGTCAAGTGCCACGCGCCACCCACCGACCAAAGCGGTCGATACTGGTAACGGGGTCGGTACCAAAGAGGTTTGACTGGTCGATACGTATGCTTGCCGTGAGGTTATACTTACTGTCGAAAGCATAAGCAGCGTTGGCATAGAACGACACATATCGGTTTTCTATTTCGTTTATCCAGTTGTTAGCCGTGCTGGCCCAGCTGAAGTTGCCGGCCAAAGACTCTGTTCCTTCAGGTTTACCAATGCTGTCGGGTTCTGGGTTTATATGCCAGCGTGCTTTCATCAAAGCCCATATAATATATAGAGGTGTTGGTGCTCCTTGTTTGGCGCCTTTCGCCACCGGCTAAAGCGGTGATACTGTGAGGCCCGAAGTCGCGATTGAAGTTCAGCTTTTGGGCACGCAAGGTATAGGCGTCCGCGTCCCCCGGCTCTCGGCATACTGCGCTCCTTCGGGCACGTTCAGCGTGAGTCGCTTGGTCGTTTGGTTGATATTAGGCAGCGTCGTTAATCATGTTGCGCACATAATACGAGCGTTCGCTGTAGATTTCAGGTAGTCTTATCCGACGAGTTTTCGGTTTGGAATCGCACGTCGAAGTTCAGTCCTTTCATCAGCTTCACGTTCAATCCCAACATCAATCGGTAATATTTTTCATTGCTTTGGTAGCGTTCTTCGCTGCGATTGGTTATGGGGCTGTAATGCTCGTCTTTCAATCCCATCTCCATCAAGCGGTTCATTTCCCATTCCGATTTATAGGTTGGCACGCTCAGCGGGTTGCCGTTTTCGTCTTTCAGCATGGTGTACGAGGGTTGATTTCTATACATATCGGCGTATGTTCCCATGCCTCGGTCGCTGTTGGTGTTGTTTATGTTCATGGTGAGCGCGGCTTCGGCATTGAGCCAACTCGTCAGTTTGATGTTATCGCGCGGGGTCGCGCCTAAACGTTCGGTCTGATTATACCGGGCGTTATAGCGGTTGCCGGCATAATTAAGGCTGACCACATAGCGGTTGATGTCGTTTCCTCCACTCAAACTAAGGTTGTGCTGGTGCTCCACACCGGTTTGCGTATAGAAATCTTCCAGCTGCTTACGATTGTCAAGGTTACGATATTTATCCAAACCCTCGTTAAGCGCTTTGTCATCGATAAGCCCGTCGCGATGTTTGTAAAAGCAATTCCGACACGGGATCTAAGTAATAGTTTGGCGGTATCATGCTCCAGCGTTACGGTATTAAACTTAAAAGCCATATTGGCGCAAGTCTACCAGTTCGCGACTGTCCATCAGATTCAGATAACTCATGTCGGGTTTAGGCGTAAACTTCACGCTGGCATCATATCTGATGGTGGTTTTTCAAAGCGTCCTTGGCGTCAAGCGTGCTAATGACAATCACGCCATTGGCGGCACGTGCGCCGATAGATAGAAGGCTGCCGCAGCGTCTTTCCAGCACGGTTATCGACTTGATGGTGGCGGGATTGATGCTGTTTATATCTCCCTCGAAAGGCAATCCGTCTACAACAAAGAGCGGTCTGTAGCGTTGGCACCGCCGTTAAGCGTGGCCATACCACGTATGTAGAGGTTGCCGTTTTTGCTGCATCATGCCCGGCACCATACCTTCGAGCCGCGCCAGAATGTTGGTTTGCAACTTACCTTTCAGCTTTTCGGAGTCACCACGTTGAACGAACCCGTTGTGCGCTCGCGCGAGATGGTCTGATAACCCGTTACCACCACGTCTTTCAGCGATTGTTCGCCCGCGGTCATCGTGATTAAGAAATTTGAACGTTGCCCGATGTTGACGCTTTGGGCAGCCATTCCCACGTAGGTAAAAGTTAGTTTTTGTGGCATTAGCCGGCACAGCTACATTGAATTTGCCAGTTGACATCTGTGATGGTCAAAGGGGTCGAACCGTCGGCCAACACACTGACTCCCCACCAGCGGTTCGCCATTTTTCATCGGTCACGGTTCCACGCAGTTGACGCTTGCCGTTATCAGGCATAGCCGTGCGTGGCGCGTTTTGCGGCTTGGAAACAGCGGCGGCTTGCGCGGCAACAGGTGAGAAAACCAGCAGCGCGAGTGCAGAGAAAGCAGGGTGCAAGGTGGCATCCTACGATGGTGAACACTGCGGTACGCACAATGTTTGTGGTATTGTTCATAACGTTAAGAATATTGTTAAAGATTTGTGGATAGGCGGGCCAAGTGTCCGTTCTTATTTTAATAAATGTAAAGTTAGTGTCGTGTACATGCATAAAAATGAAAAATATTTTACGGACTTCTTGAATGACGGCGTTTTTGCGAATACAATCAAGCGGCTTATGAATGGCATGATTCACTACTCTGTCAGATACGGACTATCAGGCTGAGAACACTACTTGAATCATAGATTCCGATGATAAAAAGCATGCCATTTTTCGCTGTTTTTGTCAAAAAGCACAGCGAATTTTAACATTGGCAGAGTCAAGTACCAAGTGCGAATTTACGTTATCTTTTTGTTAAAAACAAATTCGGGTGTTCCTAAACCTCAATTTTTCCCTTGGTCTTTTCATTAATTCTCTTCTGAACATGAGTTATATATTGTACTGACATCTGACTGATATTGAATCTCTTTGGTATATATTGTCTGATAAGCATGTTTGCGTTTTCCACAGCCCCTTTCTGCCATGGTGCATATGGTCTTGCATAATAAACCTGACATTCGAGTTCTCTCTCTATGTCTTCGTAGCAAGCGAACTCCGGTCCGTTATCTGTTGTTATGGTCAACACGTGTGTCTTGTATGGCAACAGAGCCTCTATGATGAGCCTGTCTGACATGTGCAGCTTTATAGTTGGGCGGCAGCTTTCTTATGATAATCTTGTTTGTACTGCGCTCTATAAGTGTCAGCGCGCCCGATCTTTTTGGTCCGACGATGGTATCTGCCTCCCAATCTCCGAAGCGTTTCCCGTCTGCTTCGGGAGGCCTCTGGTCTATACCCTTTCTGTTGTCCGGACGTGCGATACCTTTTTCTTTTGAGCCAGTGGTTGACATGCTTCGTCGGAAAACCTATGGCGGTGAGCACTGATTGCCGTCACGGGCTTTGTCACGACGAATCATTTCACATGGTTTCGCGAGAAACCGTAGGCCTCCGAACCGTTTGAGCCGACCTGATATCTGCTTGGGTGACCAATCCTTTTTCAAATATCCGATGATTGTGACACGCACATTCGGAGTTAGCTTACGTGGCCTTTTGATAACGCAGCTTACGTTTATCGGCGATTCGTTGGGCCACGGTATGGCGATGCTTGCCCGTGTAAGGGGAAGAATTACGCTTGACTTCACGATGCAGCGTGCTCACATGAACATTTATTGCCGTGGCAATCTCTTTTTAAACAGGTCTTGTTGGAGTAAGACAGATATTGTGTATCTTTTGCTCCGAGGTTAATTGTTTATACATAACAAATACAAAGTTAATTAATCTTGAAACTTCGGTTTCCTCTTTTCATTTAAAAATTATCACTCTGATCATGCTCTTGGGGGGCTGCGAGCCCCCCGCCGCAAAGACAAACCCTCGGTGTTTTTCATAGGTTTTGTAAAGCCTTTATTCACCGAAAAGTGTCGCACTTACTATTTGAATCTAGCCTTCAAAATGGTGGCTTTTAGCTTTCGAAGTTTGCTTTTCAAGCATCATGAAGGTCAAAAACAGCTTTCCTACTCATCGTTACGCTTTTACAAAGGTAGTAGCCCTTTTAGCGTGCCAAAAGCAGTGCTTTTACAAGGTAAAAGGGTTGCTTTGAAAGTGGTAAAAGAGGCCACTATCGGAGAGTATTTTCTACATAAAAAGAGGAAGAAACGTGTAAAATAACTGATTATAAACTGGTTATAAACATACACTGCCGTTATTTTTGAGGCAAAGTACGTTTGTTTCAAAATAGACAGCATTCAAAGAACTTTGTAAAGAAAAATTGACACTCACGAAAGCATTGTTAAAATGCGGAGCCGACAGCCTTCTGCTCGGTTTGTTGGGGCTATTTCGCCTTGCCGGCGCGTTCTCTCCGCAGGATATTTTGCATCCGGAAGACCACCTCGGGATGAGCTGCGGCTACGTTGTCTTGCTCGAACAGGCTCTTCGTGCGGTCGTAGAGCTGCGGCAGCGGCAGGTTGCCCGTCTCACTTTTTGGACCCCATGGAATCATCTTTCGGGACCATCGCTGGGCTCTGTGTATCTGCCAGTCGGCCGTCTGAACAGACAGCACGTGCGTATTGGATTGGCCAAGAATGTAGTCGCGCCCCTGTTTATCGGCACCGACAATGGTGCGCAGATAATCGCGGCTGTCGGGCGCGCTGCCTTGTGGCGAGACGGGCTTTGACGAGGCTGCCGAGCGAGGCTACGAGGTCTATCTGGCTGAGCAGCGCGTCGAAACCTGACCTCCGGCGACGCGGGCGGGCCAACTGACAATGAAAGGAACGGCCGTTCCGCCTTCAAAAAGCGCTGTATTTGTTGCCACGGAAGGGGCCGGCAGGACTCGTGACCGTTGAGCAGTTCCTCGGCTCGGTCGTCGCAACCGTCGTCTATCACGGGGCCGTTGTCACTCGTCAGAATCACGAGTGTGTTGTCGGCAATCTTCAGTTGTTCCAGTGTTTTTCATAATTTCGCCCACCGACCAGTCGAACTGCGCGATGGCATCGCCACGTAGTCCATGCCGCTCTTGCCACGGAAACGCTGGTGGGGGAAGCGGGCACGTGTACGTCGTTTGTTGCGAAGTACATAAAGAAGGGCGTGTTTTTGTGCGATTTGATAAAGTCGATGGCGTTTGTCACGAGCGAGTCGGCGATGTTCTCGTCCTTCCACAGCGCCTTGCCGCCCCTTTCATGTAGCCGATACGGCTGATTCCGTTCACGATCGACATGTCGTTGGCCATGGCTCGAACGCTGATTGTAGAGCAATTCCATGGGGTGACCGGCACCCGTGGGTTCGCCCGGAAGTTGGCTTTGTAGCTCGACTTCGATGGGATGTTCGGCGTCGTAATTGGCCACACGACCGTTGCGGATAAACACGCACGGCACGCGGTCGGCCGTGGCCGCCGATATAGTGCTCGTCGAAGCCCAAGTCGCCGAGGCTTTGGGGCAGTGGCGCGTTCCAATCTTGCCGTCCCGTCTGGTCGCCTAAAGCCCAAATGCCATTTACCGATGGCTACAGGTGGTGTAGGCCCGCGCTCTTAAACATGTCGGCCATCGTGAACTGGCTCGGCTGATAATCATGCCCGCGATTGCCGGCGGCCACGTCGGTATCGGGCTTTCGCCAGGCATATTCGCCTGTCAGCAGCGCAGTAGCGCGACGGCGTACTCGTGGCGGCGATGGCATGTCCGTTGGTGAAACGAATACCGTTGCGGGCCAATCGGTCTACATTCGGCGTCTCTCGTTCTTGGCGCCATAGCATTTCAGGTCGCCATAGCCTAAGTCATCGGCCAGAATAATGATTACGTTGGGCGCTTTCTGCCCATTGTTGGGCTTCTTGGCTGCTTTTGGCTGAGCTTGTCGTTGGGGCTACGGCCGGAACCAAAAGTGCTAAAGTCAATAGCTTGTTGTCTATATATATGCTTTTAAGTTAGTTCACGAAGATTCGGATTGATGATTAAAACGGCAAGGATTTATCCTCGGCGGTACTCTTTTGGGACTTACGCCGACGTGGTCTTTGAGCATTTTCCCAAAGAAACTCTGCGTGTAGGAAAGGGTGCAGGTCGCTGGCAATCTCCTTACGTACTCTGGTCGTGTTGCGCAACAGATTACATATTTCCGAGTATCCTGAAAGCGGTCTCATCCATTCCGCTTTGGGAGTCCCAGCGGCTGACGCTCTTCACCGTTTCGGAAAGATGCTTCGGCGATGCGCAGAGTTGGCTTTCCATACCATGGCGTGACACGCCTTTTTCACGATAGTGGCCTCTACCAGTTGGATAAATTCCTGATCCCTATCTGCCCGCGTCTGTTTTATGGTTTGTGGTGTTTTGCGATATGATGAGAGCGAATTGCTGAGATCATAAATAACGGTGGAGAGAGAGAGAGGCGTGCTACTTCGCGACGGAAGTGATGATTCTGGTCTTCTACTTTTATTTTTCAATAGTTGGTAGTATTCCTGAATCATACGAGCCTCCTCCCCTGAAAGGGTTACAACAGGATGATTTGCGCGAGAAAATGAAAGAGCTGGAAGGAGAGTTCGTGCACGTCAGGAAAACAATCTCACGATAGAAGTCATAAGACACCGCTGATTGGCTTATGTACCACTGCAGTCTGGGCTCCAACAAACAGTCGTCTACTTGGCCGTTGCTGATGATCGATGATGTCGTTAGGTTTTTCACTTGTGTTCTATCGTGTCGACGGTGATTGCGCTTCTCCCTGAATGCAGAGTGCAACAACAAACTTTTCATGCGGCGAGATTCATTGGGCAGCGGAAGGTCGGCCACTTCATCAATGAGCACAGGTCATTGTCGATATGGCAGCCTTGATAAAGCTGCAAGGCTGACCTCTACCGAAATGAGATTCCAATGTTATTATGGGTCATAGGTGTTGATAAGTTAGCGCAACCACGCTCATTGCTTAAAGCAGGCCATGCAGGGGCCAACTCGATGGCTTCAAAATTCTGTGTTGTTTGTGACGAGAGTTCTTTTCCCAAACAGATGCGTCGATAACCAGCGCAAAGCGAGAGATGGCTCATTCATCAGTTTTTCCCGTTGCGGTCTATAGAGTAAAGATTGCCGATGTGAGGGACCTGTCCGGGCTTGGCGTCACGAATGGTGACACAGGTTGCCGTAAAAGCCAGCCGAGAAAGCCGAACTCGTAGTAAACGGTATCCGGCAAGGTCGAAGTAGTTCTGGTTTCTGATTTTCCGCATTTTCATTTGTGGTCAATGCTCTTCTATAGTATGTCCCAGCGGCGGGGAGGCCTTAGTAATGACGGCCGGTTGCCAAAGGGCTTGATCAGTAAAAGCCATTTATACCACTTCAATGGGTAACTCTGACCGTCGATGGTTTTCACCTCCGTCGGCATTAAGGCTACAGGTGGCACGATGGCCAGAGCCATCGAGTCTGAATGTCTTGCCTTTACTGGTGCGCCCTTGCGAATCGGTCGTAACAAGCAGAAACCGATAGCTGACGCGATTCGATATGTGCAGCCAGGGCGTGCCACACAGCAGCGACATTGCTGTCGCGACGCGTGAAAGCGGGTCACGTCATAGTAAATGCCCTTAGTCCGGAGATTGCATCGCCATAATAAGATCGATAGGGAGCGATGGAAGCAAATCTACCTTCCAATTGTTCACGTAAACAGCGAAAGTAGCCTGTAGAAATAACAGTTAGCGTGGCGATAGAGGCCGCCGAGGCGCGACACACGTGTTGAACCACACCTGCGACGTGGAGTCTACCTGTGGACTGGCTGTCCAGTAGATTTGCCGAAAGACTGGGCCCTGCGTGGGCAACGAGACTTATCAGGAGCAACCCAAAAGCAATCAATAATTTCATCGGATGGTTTGCTACACCTGGTCGTACGCTGACAACGCGTTCTTTCCACCGTTATATAGCGCACTTTTATCGTTATAACCATGTTTGTTTATAATCGTAGCGCTGACAACGCGACCGTTTTGCCATGTCATAGTATTAACCTCCGGACCGCCGCGCGCGCAAAGGAGACCATTCACGCTTGCTGCAGTACCGCAAGCCTGCGGAAGAGGCCGGTGACAGATGCAACGTGACTGCCGGTGACGCGTCAGCAGCATATTCGCTGCAGCCAGCATCTCGCAAACGCCGTGCCGTTCCGCCGAAGTTTCCGTCAATCTGGAAAGGTGGATGCGCGTCGAAAAGGTTGGGATGATGCCGCCACCGACCGAAGCGTCGGTCGAGGGCCATGGCAGCCATCGGGCGTAACATAAGTAAGGAGTTTGCGGTATATCTGTAAAGCTTTATCGGCCCGACGAGGCGTGCCCAAAGATGATGCGCCATCCGTAGACCAACCGGTGAGTCTCTTCACCTTTGATTTCCGAGCTTTTCGTTGCGGCTTGTGCCAGCTCCGGCGTGCGAGCGCAGGGTAAATCTGATGACCGGGGAAGAGACCGATGAGGTGGCTCTGGTGACGATGGCGGAAATCGAAATCGTCCCAATCATGGAACCATTCGTTCAAATCGCCCATGTGACCGATGGTATACGGACGTAGCTGAGCAAGGGTTTGCTCTATCTTAAGCATCTTAGGATTGGCTTTATGTTCGCACCTTTCGCGGTTGTAGCATGGTCGATAGCAAGTGCCGACCGGGTATTATTGAGCAGTTCGCGGACAATGGCCGAGATCGGCCGTTCCGCCATACAAGGTTGTTCCATGATAGCCTTTGGACGTCACGTATTCGTTTTTCTGGCGACGTACAGGGCGCCGTTATCAACTCGTTGGGCCTATCAGGATGATGCGTAAGCCAGCGTAGCATAAAGTCGGTTGCGCCCTGAAGCAGTGGCAAAGCTTGTGTTTTCAAGAACTGTTTGTCCTGTGTGAAAGCGTAATGATCCCACGCGGCTTGCGTCAACCATGCACCTCCCATGTTCAGTTGCTCCATTCAGGACTCTCCCGCTTCTCTCCCACCGGATTAGTCGTGGCCCAAATGTCGCTGTTATGAGCTTGCGCTCCATCCCTCGTTGATACCATAATAATTGCGGCTGGCGTAGCGACCGTTGTCGGCCAAAGCCTTCATGAAGTCCCATAGCGGCATAGCCATCTCGCTGAGGTTGGCAACTTCGGCCGGCCAGTAGTTCTCTTCGAGGTTGATATTCATGGTGTAGTGCTGCGCCATGGTGCTTTTACATAGAGATTCCATAAGCCTTGTGGGTTGGCCGGTACGCCGGGGTACGCGAACAGCTGATTAACAAATAGCGACCGAACTGCATATAGAGCGTCTCAAGGTAGGGGATTGTTCTCTTTCTGATCAGTATAGAGCTTTCAGTTGGGCCTCGGTGGTGCGTAGCGTGTCTAACTTCGCGCCATCAGTTGCAATGAAAAGCCGACCGAAGAATCGCCGATAATCGGCTACGTGACGCTGCTTGACGGTTGCGAAATTGGTATTGTGCTGTGCAAAATATCATCAGCAGCTGAGGTCGGTGTAGAGGTTTTCCTTGGGTGACAGGGGTGACGATTATAGCCGTTGAACGAGGTTTCGTTCACTAAAAGAAAGTGGCTTCGGTCGCCCTTCAGTCCAACAGGTTGCCGTTTGCCGTCGACACCCGACCATCAGTGGTGGTCGCACGGACAATCGATGCAGGCATGAATCGTCTCCTTTGGGTCGCCGATGGCGTGACTCAACATGGTGAGCTGGCTGTCGGTTGCTTTCACGGTGTGATTGAGCGGCGATTGCAGGCGAAGGCTTAGATAAAAGCTTACCCGGTTGTGTGCTTCGAGTCTGACAGCAATGCGCTTATCAGGAGTTCGATGCCAGATACTCACGCTCAAAGCCCACGTCGCGCGCGCCGGTAGGTCACCCGGCAGAGCGCGCTGTCGATATCTAACTGACGGCGGTAGCGTGTAATAGGCGCGTTGGCGTTAAGATCTTCTATATATATGTACCCAATGGCATATAATAGGAGCTGTTGTGCCCCTGAACATGGAGTTGCAGTGGTCGGCCTTTGCATAATCTTCGTTGAAAAGGGGCCTTTCTGATGAGGTTCAATCCACTGCCAGCATCTCTGTCTTCATTGTGATCAACGGGCTTTCCACTCCAAAACGTAATATCGTTGAGCTGCAGTGAGTCGAGTTTGTTCACCCCGTGAGACCATCGCGCCGAGCTTTCCGTTGCCAATGGGTAACGCTTCCTCGAAATAACGGGCCAGCGTTTGATACCATAACCGCAATGGAAGAGGTTTACTAGGTTGGATCTTTTGCACTACTGGTTTGGATACTCAAAAGCCATCATAAGGCATGAGAAACTAAAGAATGGTGAAAATCGCATAAGTCATTAGGGATTAGATTTACTGCAAAAATAATCATTTCGCTTCGCCTGCAAAATATTTTTAACGTTACATGGAAGCAAACGACGAAAAGACAGGCTTGTATGGTACAGTTAAATTGTTGTTTGCACATAAAAAAACAAGGCATACTCACATGGTGTAAGTATGCCTTGCTGGTATGTTGCTATAAAAAACTATGCGTCAATATTAGCGTAAGTGGCGTTCTTCTCAATGAATTCGCGGCGTGGTTCTACGTCATCGCCCATCAGCATGAGAAAAATTTCATCGGCATCGGCCGCGTTTTCGATCGTCACTTGCTTGAGCAAACGCGTCTTCGGGTCCATTGTGGTTTCCCAAAGCTGCTCGGGATTCATTTCACCCAAACCTTTGTAGCGCTGTGTATGGAGTGATTTATCATCGTCTTTGCCTTCACAATACTTGTCAATGAAGGCTTGACGTTGTTGCTCTGTGTAACAATATTCGCTCACCTTTTTATAAGTGCACTTGTAAAGCGGTGGGGTGGCGATATAGGGTGCCCTCCTGAATCACTTTCGGCATGAAACGATAGAACAAAGTCATGATAAGCGTGTCGATGTGAACCATCGACATCGGCGTCGGTCATGATAATGATCTTATCGTAGCGCAATTTGTCTGTGTTAGCCTCCCTTGCTATCTTCACCATCAATACCAGATCGCACACCGATACTCTGGATAATGTTCATGACAGATTCTGCTTCGAACACCTTATGCCGCTGTGCTTTCTCCACTTTTAGAATCTTACCGCGGGTGGCAAAATGAGCGATGAAAACGATCGCGGCCCTGTTTGGCGGAACCTCCGGCCGAATCACCCTCAACGAGGAGATTTCGCAATCCTTAGGATCCTTATTAGAGCAGTCGGCCAGCTTTCCGGGCAGCCCGCCACCGGTCATAAAGCTCTTGCGCGCTGTACGCTTTCACGGGCCTTGCGGGCGGCAATACGTGCCGTAGCTGCCAAGACAACCTTCTCGCATATCTTCTTTGCTTCGTCGGGATGTTCCTCCAAATAGTTGGTCAAGGCCTCGTTTACAGCCTGCTGAACGGCACCTTGCACCTCGCTGTTACCCAATTTTGTCTTGGTCTGACCTTCAAACTGGGCTCAGCTACCTTGATAGAGATAACGGCGGAGAGACCTTCACGGAAGTCCTCGAGGGGCAATCTCGACCTTAGCTTTCTCTATTTGCTTAGAGATTGTAGCGTCGGTCTCGGCGTAAGACTTGAGCGTACGGGTGAGTGCCATGCGGAATCCGGTGAGGTGCGTACCACCTTCTATCGTGTTGATGTTGTTGACATAGGAGTGGATATTCTCGCTATAGTCGGTATTATACATGATGGCCACTTCGATGGGAACACCCTGTTTCTCGGTCTTCATATAGATTACGTCATCAAACAGGTGGTTGCGGTGACGGTCAACAAAGCGAACAAACTCTTTCAGACCATCCTTCGCATGGAATACTTCCTGCCTTAGTCTTGCCGTCCTCATCAGGGCGCAGATCGTTAAGCGTAATCCGGATACCGGCATTTAGGAAAGCCAACTCGCGCATTCGATTAGCAATGATATCCCAACGGTATACTAAAGTGGTGAAAACCGTTGGATCGAGGCCAGAACTGTTGACGTGTTCCTCGCAGTTCAGTCTCACCTACTACCTTTACAGGATAGAGCGGTTTACCCTTTTCATACTCCTGTTGGTAAATCTTTCCATCGCGGAACACTTGTGATTTCATGTGGCTGGACAGAGCATTCACACAACTCCACCCACGCCATGAAGACCACTGCTCCACTTTATAGGGCCTTTATCAAACTTACCACCGGCATGAGGCACTGGTCATTACGACTTCGAGGCCGACTTATGAAGTTTCTTATGTTCGTCTACAGGAATACCACGGCCGTTGTCTTGAACCGTAATGGAATTATCTTCGTTGATGGTTACTTCTATATCGGTGCAATATCCAGCCATTGCTTCGTCGATAGAGTTATCGACAGTTTCGTTTACCAAATGGTGCAAACCTTTTTCGCTGATATCGCCAATGTACGTAGCAGGACGCTTACACGTACGGCTTCCAGACCCTCAGAACCTGGATATTCGAGGCTGAATAATTCGCCTCGGTGTTGTGATTTCTGCCATTTCCTTGATCAGTAATATTTCCATGCAAAGATACAAAAAGAAAGATATTACGATAGGAGAAAAGACGCTAAAATACATTAATGTATAATGAAGATTCTTCTCTTACACAGCTATTCGTCCACTAACGAGACTCGCGACGAGCCTCTTCAAACAAAAGTCTTGGCACACAATGAAATAAGGTCGATATTCTCATGAATACCGACCTATATGAGATAGACAACAAGTCTCCAGTAATTAACCAAGACTGTTGATATGAAGAGCCAAGCTTGACTTCAAGTTGGCAGCTTTATTCTTATGAATAATGTTTGTCTTAACCAGTTTATCAACATCTTCTGTACAGAAGGATACAGCTGACTAGCCTCATCCTTGTTCTGGAGAGCACGCAACTTACGAACAGCGTTGCGCATCGTCTTAGCATAATACTTATTATGCAGCGTCCTATCTTTGTCTGACGTATTCTCTTTAATGATGATTTGTGATTTGCCATCTTTGTTATGAATCTTTTCTTTGTAATTTGTGAGTCCCTAGCAGAGTCGAACTGCTCTTTAGAGATAAACTCTCGTCCTAACCGATAGACGAAGGGACCTTGCGACTTATTGTAAGCGGGTGCAAAGGTATATCTTTTTAATACGACCAAACTTTCTTGCAATTATTTTTGCAAATAGCTGTTTTTCATGCTTTTTGCCTATCTTTGTGTATATCTTGACAAAAACAAGGGCAATAGTTATAGAGCACTGTGAGTATGGCGAACGCAAAATCATCGTCAATATGTTCACCGAAACAGAGGGAAGGCTCTCGCTTTATCACGACGATTTCGAGTTCGCCACGCAGTCAGCATAAAGCGTTGTGTTTTTCCAACCTCTTACCTTACTTCATATAGAGTTTGACGATCGGCCCGGTCAAAACCTATTGCACATGCACGATTTTCAAGTCGAGCGACCTTACACGACGATGCAGTCACAGATGGAAAAAGTTGCTATCTGCATATTTCTATCCGAGTTTCTGAACTATGCCACGCGTGAGAACAGGATAACCGACCGCTTTTCGACTATATCATGCGTAGTTTGATATGGCGATGAGCGTAACGAGGCGCTATGCCAACTTTCATTTTGGTGTTTATGTTGCGGTTCCTGTATTCGTCGGTTTCTTTCCCAACCTGGATGATTACACCGAAGGCGACTTATTTGATTTACGCAGCTCGTTTGAGTCTACCCACCGCTCCACAGCGACTACCTTCGCGCTGAAGAGGCGGCCCGTTTGCAGCGAGCCATGCGCATGACATACGAGAACATGCACCTGTTTCGCATGTCACACGCGTATCGTAATTGGTTCACGGAAATGATGCAAATACTATCAACTCCATATTCCCGGCTTTCCACAACTGAAAAAGTCTGGATGTTCTCAAATCCTTATTTGACTGAAAGCCGTGCGAAAGCAAAATGGCGAAAGCCGAGCTTTCCCTACCGATTTTGTCTATAAAACTTATGCTATCGTGTTTGCCGACTTGAGATAGTTGTCCAACGCCGCTCCGCCATCAATCGAGACGAATGCCGGGCATAAACAAGTCAACATTCTTGCAATGCTTGCATGAGTTCTTAAACGTTTTCCAACACACAATAATCGCCCGCCAATCCACAGCAGACCAACTCCATATTATCAAAGTTGAAATCTACACCGTTTTCAAACGCGCCATATTCTTCGCGCGGGGTTTTGTCCTTTCAGGCAATAGCGATACGCCACCCCCAATTCGTTTACTGGGTTCAACAGCTCTTCAGAAAGCGTGGCTCCATGTGTGTGCTGCACACAATGCAGGCCATAATCACCCTGTGGCTTGAAAGAACAATGGTTAAGCGGATGCCAATCCAACGTGAATAGCACATGATCCAAAATCTTCTTGATTGTCTTTGATATATTGCGCTATGGCGGGAATAACCTCTTCGCCACCCGGAACATAAAGTGCGCCATTGGAGTTGGCAAAGTCATATTGTACATCTACAACGATTAAAACTTTTTCATAGCCCTGAGTATTAATGATTCATTCATGTTTTAATTAAAACTCGACCTTGCGTCATGGCAAAGAGTAACGCTTTTCGCTCAAGTAATCCAAAAGAATGAATCAAATTATAACTTTACTAAAACACCTTCCCTTCCCACACGCAATGGAAGGCAAGTTTTTGCAACAAACTTTTTGCCGATCGGCTGCGTTAGGGAGGAGAATATCCACGAACCATCAATAAACAAACAGCGCATGAGCCATTGCAAACAGGTAACCACATGGTTCACGCTAAAAATGCTGCTGAATAATCTTTACAAACCGCTTCAAAATTATGAAACAAAAAGTTTTTGCCGCATTTACGGCCGTTATTCGCGACTTTGCTAAAACCTACAACGCGCTGATTATCAGAGATTTGTATTTTTCAATGGATTATCATGTTATTTCTACCCGCTCATTGTGGCCCGCTTTTGGCGTGTAAAGCAGCGCTGTAGCGTGTAAAAAGCAGCCCTTTTGCCCTGCGAAAGCTATGCTTTGA